>JAESFZ010000117.1_pt1 | contig 177917 bp, 161 predicted proteins | sample 9269561 | NCBI WGS metagenome assembly JAESFZ01 (sample SAMN14515552, study PRJNA621657) | algae metagenome | isolation source: Tildeniella nuda ZEHNDER 1965/U140 and co-occurring heterotrophs from wet... | place: Switzerland: Stansstaad, Zurih | collected 1965-01-01 | reverse complement strand
TGAATTTCTTCCGCCGCCTGACGCGCGATTACGAACACTTGGCCGCTTCGCACGAGGCGTTTGTGCGCTGGGCCTTCATTGATATCATTCTGGCAAAAATTACCACCTGAATTTCAAAACATGCTCTAAAGAATTACCCGTTGCTTCCTTTGGCGAGGCGGTGCAGGGTCGTCTGGCGGGTGTTCAGATATCAGCCAGTTCGGCGGCTCCTGGCGCGGGCATCAGCATTCGGGTGCGGGGGGGGAATTCAATCAATGCGGGCAACGAACCGCTTTACGTGATCGACGGAATTCCCATCTACAGCAATAACGCCAGTTTTATGCCTAATGCCGCACTCGGAACGGGTGGGGGAACCATTCAAGCATCTCTTGAGCCGCCTGCAAACCCGCTGGCTTCGATCAATCCCAGCGATATAGAGTCTATTCAGGTATTGAAAGATGCATCAGCGACGGCCATTTATGGTTCACGCGGGGCTAACGGCGTAGTGATCATTCAGACCAAACGGGGCAAGGAAGGGCGTAGCAACGTCACCTACGAAACCTATGTGGGCTTTCAGGAAGTATCGAAAAAACTGCCCGTGATGAACAGCCGGGAGTTTCTAAGCTACTACAAAGACCTACAGGACAACCGGATTTTTCGGCGTATAGCCACCCCAGGTCAGGACCGCGTTCTGACACCCTCCCAGACTGAACAACTGGCGCAAGTCGATACCGACTGGCAGGATGAGATTTTCCGGCCCGCCACCATGACCAATCATCAACTCACGATCAACGGCGGTACGGCCAAAACCCGCTACAACGTTGGTTTGAATTACTTCAATCAGCCTGGTGTGGTGCTTTCGGTTGGCTTTGAACGGTATCAGGGTCGGGTTAATCTCGATCTGGAAGTGAGTAAGCGGCTCAAAATAGGCACTTCGTTCAACTACAGTTTTACCAAGCGACAAAACGGCCTTCTTAACGGTGAGGGAAACCCCGAAAGCACCGACCTGATTTATTCGGCTCTTGCGCTGCCACCCATCATCCCGGTTCGGCGCGAAAACGGCGATTACTGGATCAGTGGTCTTGATTTTGGCAACTCGATTGTGGCTGGGCCTAACAATTTGCTAGGACTGACCCCCGCCTTCAACGATTACACGAATCCGGTCTATATGGCCGAGGTGGTAAAGAACACAACCCTCACCAACCGGATTCTGGGTAGCTTTTTCCTTGACTTCGAGTTGATGCCCGGCCTGGCCCTCCGCAGTAATTTGGGCATCGATGGTAGCGATGCCAAGCAAACTGCGTTTTTGCCCGCTTCCACCCGGCCCGGTACGCCCCTCAACGGACGCGGTTCGGTATCTGATGTCCGAAATTTCAACTGGGTGTGGTCCAACACGCTCACCTATGACCGCTCGTTCAACGAAGCCAACCGCCTGAACGTCGTGCTGGGTACGGAAGTACAGCGGAATATCAACGAACGGCTTAATGTGAGTACGACCGACTATTTCAGTGAAGCATTCGACTACGTTACCCTACAGGCAGGAGCCAATACCACCAACACAATCCCTTCCTCGAATTACACCGACTGGTCCTTGGCATCGTTTTTCGGACGGGCCAACTACTCCTTCCGCAACCGGTATCTGCTCACGGCTACGGTTCGCACGGACGGTTCGTCGCGCTTTGGAAAAGGCAACAAATACGGCTTTTTCCCGTCGGCGGCTGTAGCATGGCGCATCTCGGAAGAGACTTTCCTGAGGGGAAACCCCGTTGTAAGCGACCTAAAATTACGGTTTAGCCACGGGCTGACGGGCAACACCGAGATTGGCTCCTACCAGTCGCTTACGCGCTTAGGTACCAATTCCTACGTGTTTGGGCAGTCAACAACGAACCGGGTAATTGGAGCCGTTCCGGGCGTCATTGGCGACCCCAATCTACGCTGGGAACAAACGGCTCAGTCTGACCTCGGCTTAGACATTGGTCTGTTCCGTGACCGGTTATCGCTGACCATTGATGCCTATTACAAGAAGACCAACGACTTGCTACTGAACCTCAACCTCCCGGTTTATTCGGGTTTCAGTTCGGTACTAACCAACGTGGGCAGTATCGAAAATAAAGGGCTTGAACTGAGCCTGACGAGCGAGAACATCCGTAAAAATTCGTTTACCTGGAATACCTCAGCTAACATCTCGTTCAACCGGAACAAAGTATTGGACATTGGTGATAATGAGGAAATTGAAGTAGGGCGAGGGTTTCAGTCCCTGATTACTAGTCAACGCACGTCTATTCTGCGGGTCGGTTTGCCGGTGGGAGTGTTTTACGGGTCTATCCACGATGGCATTTGGGACATTGGCGAAGCACCCGCCTACAACAACGACCCAACGGTAGCCCGCCCGCCTCTGGCACCCGCGTCGCTTGCGGGCGATATCCGGTACAAAGATACCAACGGCGACGGGGTGTACAACTCGGCTACCGACCGGGTAATCGTGGGCGACCCCAACCCCGATTTTACGTTTGGACTGACCAATTCATTCCGGTATAAAGCGTTCGATCTCAACGTATTCCTCCAGGGGAGTTACGGCAATGATATTCTGAACTACACGAAGGTTCGGTTTCTCTATACCCGGTTAGCCCCTGCCGATAACCGATTCAGCGCGGTAGCCACCAATGCCTGGAAAAACTATGGGGATTTTAAACGCGATAGCGACGATCTGCCGGTAAGCGGGCAGAACATCTCGGTTCCGGTGATGGATCGGCTCATTGAAGATGGTTCCTACCTGCGCGTTCGGAACGTGGCCCTGGGCTATACCCTGCCCACCGGTACGCTGAAATGGCTCCAGACGGCCCGCATTTATGCCAGTGTGCAGAACCTCGCCACTCTAACGAAGTATTCCGGCTATGACCCCGAAGTGAATTTCGGGGGTCAGGACAACTTTACTCGCGGCATCGATGTGTTGAGTTATCCCGCTACGCGCACCGTTACCCTTGGACTAAACGTAACCTTCTGAATTCACCTCATGAACCCTTTTTATCTACGTTCTCTGGTACTGGTGTTGACGGGTAGTCTCGTTGTCTCCTGCTCCGACTTTCTGGAAGAAACACCAGGCAACGACTTGGTAACGACCGCTTTCTTCACAACCGATGGCGATGTGAGAGCGGCAGTCAATGGCGTTTACGGCCAACTGCAAAGTGGCCGCATTTACGATTTTACCGCTTCGATGCTGACGGGGGTGGAAAGCGACGAAAGCCAGAAAGGTACGTTTGGAATATCGGACATTTCCGAAATCGATCAGGGCGCGTTCAACTCCGGGGGAGCACCCTACTTAGACTGGTGGCAGGGTAATTATGCCGGTATCAACGGAGCCAATCTGGTGCTGAAATATGGCCCGAATGTCCCCTTCCGCGACCGGGTTGCCGGTACCAGGTTACTGGCCGAAGCTAAGTTTCTGCGGGGTTTGTTTTATTTCAACCTGACGCTGGCTTACGGCGACGTACCGCTGCTGCTGGATCCGACCGAAGGCAATAACCTGCCCCCCGTGACTCGCACACCCCTTGCCGCCGTGCATGGGCAAATAGAGAAAGACTGGCGCGAAGCCATTGCGGGCCTGCCCTTTACGTACACCGGCAACGATGTGGGCCGGGCTACCAAAGGCGCGGCACGTGCCATGTTGGCCAAATTGTATCTGCATCAGAAAAACTATGCAGCCTGCCGAGCCCACACCGATACGATTATCAACAACCTGGGCGGAACCTACGGGTATGATCTTATCGCCGACTATGCCAAGCTCCTGACCCCTGCCGACAAAAACCGGAACGAACACATCTTCTCGGTGCAATTCTCGTTTGTCAGTCAGGCAGGTTCCAGCAATCCGATCAATTACGGCCCTAACACGGGACCAAACCCAAATATGTTTCTGGTGCCCGGCTTACTGGGACAGTCTGCCTTTGCTGCCGAAGACTCGATGTACCGGTATTTCCCAAATAATTACCGAAAAACCGTTACATTTTTTGGGTTCCGCGCCGACACCAGCCGAGCCCCTGGCTACACAGTACCCCGAATAGGTGGGGGCACTACGCAGCTAAACATTGTTCATTGCGTGAAGTACTTCGATGCTACCCGCACGTCGCAGGGGCAGGCTGGCAACACCAACTACAATGTTATTCGGTTTGCCGATGTGCTGCTCATGGCCGCCGAAGCGACCAACGAACTGGCTGGCCCAACTGCTACGGCTGTAGGGTGGGTGAACCGGATTCGTAAACGCGCCCGAACCAACGCGGCCGGGATAGATGCTCCTGCCAGTTACCCGGATTTGGTTACCAGCCAGTTGACGAAAGACAGTTTTCGGCGGGCCATATTAGATGAGCGGCGTTGGGAGCTTTGTTTTGAAGGCCATCGCCGATGGGATTTGATTCGCACGGGCCAGTACCTGACGGCGATGCGTACGGCAGGCAAAGTGCGGGAAGACCGGCACCTGCTGTTCCCGATCCCGCAACGTGAAATCCTGCTTAACCCACAACTTACCCAGAATCCCGGTTGGTAACATGAACAAGAATCATACAAGCTTGTTTAGTGTCGGATTGTGCATCGCGTTGCTGGCCTTCTACCCGTCGCCTGGCCGACTCACCAAGGCAAAGGCCGCCAGGCCAAACGTGCTCATCCTCCTGGCTGACGACATGACGTTTTCCGCGTTGGGAGCGTTGCAACAAATCCCGGGTAGCAATCGCTCACCCGAAATCAAGACCCCAACCCTCGACTCGCTCATGCGGGTGGGAACCACCTTTAGCAATGCCTGCATTATGGGCGGGTTGGTGCCAGCCATCTGTTCGCCAAGCCGCTCGATGTTGCTGACGGGACGGGGATTGTACCGGATCGAACCGCTTTCGACCAAACAGTTGGGAACCAATCTTGTAACAGGACGCTACGAGACCTTCCCCCAAACGTTTCAAAAAGCGGGATACGTAACGTTCACGACCGGTAAACACCACAACGGACAGGCCGAACTGAGCTTAGGCTACACGCTCGCAACGAGTGTTTTCTTCGGCGGCATGACTGACCATTTCAACACGCCGGGTTTCGACCTGAGTCCCGATGGCAACTACCCGCCGACCAATGCCCGTAAGGCAACCCACCATTCGAGCGAAGAATATGCCGGGGCAACCATCGACTTTATCCGGCACCAAGCCAACGCCGACCGCCCGTTTCTGGCCTACGTACCGTTTCGCGCCCCCCACGACCCCCGTCAGGCACCCGCCGACTACCGCAAGCGGTATGAGGCCAGCCAACTCACCCTGCCGACCAGTGTGATGCCGGATCATCCGTTTGATGCCGGCGTGTGGAATATCCGGGACGAACAGCTACTGACCCGCCCCCGCAACCCGGAGCGAATCAAAGCTGAACTGGCTGACTACTACGCCATGATCACGCATTTAGACGCGCAGATTGGGCGGATTCTGGCGGCTCTGAGGGCCACTAACCAGGCCGATAACACTGTTGTGGTGTTTGCTGCCGATAATGGGCTATCCTTAGGGCAACACGGCCTGCTCGGCAAACAGAACCTTTACGACCATAGTGTTCGGGTGCCAATGATATGGGCTGGTCCGGGCATCCCCAAAGGCCAGCGTCGGGGAGCTCTGGCGTACCTGCATGATGTGTTTCCGACGCTTTGTGAGTTGGCGGACGTTGCGCCACCCAAAACGGTAGAAGCAACCAGCCTGGTATCGGCGATCCGCAATCCCCGCGCCGTGGTTAGGTCCAATCAGTATCTGAATTACGGAACTATTCAGCGGGGCCTGCGAAGTAGTCAGTATAAATTGATTGAATATGCCGTCTCTGGGAAACGCACTACGCAGTTGTTCGATCTAGAAAAAGACCCCTTTGAAGTAAGCAATCTGGCCACCGATCCGCGCTATGCGGGTCGCTTGATCACGATGCGGACATTGCTGCAACGGGAGCGAGCCACTCAGGGAGATACAACTAGTGCCTTCTGGAATCATTTCTGACCGTGTGCCTGTCAATAACCCCTTCGCCCACGATAATCTAGTTTATAGTGTCGTTGGTGGCCGGTCCAATGACTACTGATCAATGAATAAACAACACTTTCGCCCAATACTGTTACTGAGTCTGATTCTGGCCGGTATCGCCAGTACCGCCTACTTGTCGCGGACAGCCCCCAGACTGATGCTTGCCAACAATGCCCACGTGGTGCTGATTGGCAATAATCTGGGGTCGCGGATGCTCAACTACGGCTCGTTTGAGACCGAAATGCACCTGCGGTATCCCGATAAAAACCTGTTTATCCGCAATCTCTGCGACGGGGGCGATATGCCCGGTTTCCGGCCCCACGCTGGCCGAATGGACGCCTGGGCCTTTCCCGGTGCCGAGAAATTTTACCAGAACACCGAACTGGCCCCCAACACCAACAGCACGGGTACGTACCCCAAACCCGACGAGTGGCTCACAATGCTCCAGGCGGATGTGGTTGTTGCCTTTTTCGGTTTCAGCGAATCCTACGCCGGACCTTCCGGGTTGCCCCGTTTCAAAACCGAACTATCGGCGTTTGTGAAGCACACGCTCGCCCAACGCTATAACAGACGCTCGGCTCCTCAACTCGCACTGGTGTCACCGGTGGCGTTTCAGGATCTGTCGAAGCAGTTTGAATTACCCAACGGCGTGGCCGAAAACCGCAATTTGAGTCTGTATGCAAAGGCGATGGAAGAGGTAGCCAAGCAGTATAACGTCGCCTTTCTGGATGCCTTCACCCCCAGCAATCAATGGTTTGGCGCGGGTGAACAGTTAACTATCGACGGACTGCAACTGAACGAAACCGGGTATGAAAAATTCGCAAAGCTGCTCGCCGACGGGCTGTTTGGCCCGGTTCCGGTGCGCGACGAGAGCCGACGGGAGGCCGTTCGTCAGGCGGTGCTGGAGCGAAACTGGCACTGGCACAACGATTACAAAATGCCCAACGGCGTCCATGTTTACGGTATTCGCTACCAACCCTTCGGCCCCGATAACTACCCCGCCGAACAGGTCAAAAATCGGGAGATGACCGCCAATCGCGACACGCTCATCTGGCGCACTGCCAATGGGCAATTGTACGACCTGGCTAAGGCCGATGCCCGCACCCGCCCGTTGCCGCCCGTCGAGACCAACTTCAAACCCGATGCCGGGGTGCACTACCTCTACGGCGAGGAAGCGTTACAGTCGTTCACGATGGCACCGGGCTACAAAATCGAGTTATTTGCCTCGGAAAAAGAGTTTTCGGACCTGGCTAATCCCGCTCAGCTTGCCTTCGACAACCGGGGAAGGCTCTGGGTAGCCACCATGCCGACCTACCCGCACTATCGCCCCGGCGATGCGCGACCGAACGACAAATTGATTATTCTGGAGGACACCAACGGCGACGGCAAGGCCGACAAGCAGACCGTTTTCGCCGATCAACTGCACCTGCCCACCGGCTTTGAGATAACGCCCGAAGGTGTGTACATCGCTCAGGGCACCAACCTCAAACGTTACACCGACACGAACGGCGATGATCGGGCCGATCAGGTCGAGATTGTGTTGAGTGGATTTGACGACCACGATACCCACCACAACATCCATGCGTTCTGCACCGACGAATCGGGTGCGATTTACATGGGGGAGGGGATTTTTCTGCACTCGAACGTCGAAACGTCCTATGGTACCGTTCGGGGTACGCACGGCGGCTATATGCGGTACGACCCCTGGCGCAAAAAACTCGACCGCGTGGCGCAGATTACCGTAACGAACCCCTGGGGGCTGGCCTTCGACCGCTGGGGGCAACCGTTTTGTTTGTCCACCTCCAACCCTGACGTGCATTGGCTCACGCCCGGCTCCATCAAAGCCCCCTATGGCTATACTTCGCCCGATTCGCGCCCGCTGATTGAGACTAAACAGCGCGTGCGGCCCACGTCTGGGCTGGAGTTTGTGTCGAGCCGTCACTTCCCCGACGAGGTGCAGGGCGACATGATGCTCAACAACACCATCGGGTTTCTGGGTACGAAAATGCACCAGATGCTCGACGACGGCACGGGCTACCGGACCCAACACCGGCTGGATTTGGTGCAGAGCAGCGATCCCAATTTCCGGCCCGTCGATATGGAGTTTGCACCAGACGGCTCTCTGTACCTGGCCGACTGGCACAACGTACTTATCGGGCATATGCAGCACAACGCCCGCGATCCCCTACGTGATCACGTCCACGGGCGCATCTACCGCATCACATACCCAGCGCGCCCGCTCGTGAAGCCCGCCGTGGTGGACGGAGCATCGGTGGAGCAGTTGCTCGACAACCTCAAACTAACCGAATACCGCACCCGCTACCGCACCCGGCGCGAGCTACGCGAACACCACCCGGCAGAGGTACTGCCCAAGCTCCGGGCCTGGGTGCGGAACCTGGACGCGAACGACCCGGAGTACCCGCACCAGTTGCTCGAAGCGCTGTGGGTAAGCTGGGGCATGAATGCCGTTGATACCGATTTACTGAACAAACTCCTCCGTTCGCCCGATTACCGGGTGCGGGCCGCCGCCGTGCGCGTGGTGCGATTCAATGAGCACAAGTTGGGCGCAACGCTGGTTACGTTGCTGACCGAAGCCGCCCGCGACCCGCAAGGCCGGGTACGCATGGAAGCAATGGTGGCGGGTACGTGGTTGCCCGAAGCCGGGAAACAGCAGGTACTGGCGACAATTGAAAAGCACCCGATCGACGACTGGATTAAACCCCATCTGGCATTCATCCGGAAGCCTCACGCCAACTATGTGAATCATAATCTTCGCCCGAAACCGGAGGCCAACAAACTGGCCTCCGGCAGGGCCATTTACAGCCGCGACGGGTACTGTGTTACCTGCCATCAGGCCGATGGCACTGGACTCGAATCGGCGGGTTTTCCGCCCCTGGCCAAAAGCGAATGGGTAACGGGCAGCCCCGAACGGCTCATCAAACTGGTAATGCACGGGCTTTACGGCCCCATCGAGGTGAACGGCAAAAAATACCCCGGTAACGTACCCATGACCCCGTATGGTCAACTGCTTACCGACGAGGAAATGGTCGATGTGCTGAATTATATTCGCTCGTCGTTTGGCAACGCAGTCTCTGTTACCATCACCCTGCCGATGGTGAAGCAGGTCCGGGAGCAAACCAAAACCCGAAAGGGCTTTTATAAACCCGCCGAACTCCTCGGCCAACATCCGAACTAATTGACGATGAAACGCTTGATGTCCTTGATTCTGGTTGGTTTCGTGTTTATTGGTGCGGCTACCCTTCCCCCCGAGACGCAGAAAAAACCACTGCACATCGTGTTCGTGACGGGCGACGAAGAATACCGTTCCGAGGAGTCGATGCCGATGCTGGGGCGGATTCTGAAGCGCAACCTCGGCGCGAAAATCACCGTCTGCTACGCCCTTGACAGTACCGGCAGCATCAATCCGAACCGCACCGACCACATCGGCGGGCTGGAAGCCCTGAAAACCGCCGACCTGATGGTGGTCTTCACCCGCTGGCGGAATCTGCCCAAAGCGGAAGCGAAGTACATCACCGACTACGCCGAAAGCGGCAAACCGATGGTGGGCTTCCGCACGGCAACGCACACCTTTCAGTACAAAACCGATTCCGGCATGATGCACCTCAACACGGCCTGGCCCGCGAAGGTCTTCGGGCAGCAGTGGATTGTGCATCACGGGCATTTCGAAGACGGCAACGCCCCGCTGACATCAGTGTATCTGATGCCGAATGCCGCCCCCACGCCCATCCTAAGCGGCGTCAAGCCCTTCGAGGCCTACTCCTGGCTCTACCACGTCGACGGGGGCGACTGGAAATTGCAGGGCGACGTCAAGCCCATTCTGGAAGGCCGCTCGCTGCGGTCGCAGCACCAGCAGAAAAACCAACTGCACAAGTACCCGCTCACACAGCCCGTGGCCTGGACCAAAACCTACACTGGCACGAGTGGCAAAGCGGCCCGCGTGTTTTTCACCACCCTGGGTCACCCCTTCGATTTCAAGGAAGAGAGCATGCGTAGGCTGGCCCTCAACGGCATCTACTGGGCGTTGGGGTTGGAAAAACGGATTCCCGCCGGGGGGGTCAACGCGGATTTTGCCGCCTCCTACGAACCCAGCAACTCGGGCTTCGGGGAGAAGTTTAAGAAAAACCAGAAGCCGACACCCATCCACTAACGGTTCAGAACAATGCACAAGCGGGAGTCAGCCCGGTTGCGGGCCAAAACCCGGCAGTTGCCCCGACCCCGCCCGAACCCTTCGCCCTCAAGTCTCCCAAACCGTACCATGAATTTCCCCATTTCCAGACGCGTACGCCCGCCGTTCCGGTGGCTGATGGCTTGGCTGTTCGCCCTGCTAACCCTCGGCAGCGCCACGGCCCAGAAACAAAAAGTCTGGCTCGACGCCGACACGGGCAACGAAATGGACGACGTCTTTGCCATCATCCGGTTGCTGTGGGCCACCGACGAGGTGGACGTCGTGGGGCTGAGTTCGGCCCACTTCAACAACGCCGACCTGCTCACGTTCGAGAAGTGGAATCAGTATTCCACCGTCGGCATCGCGCCCCTGCGCATCAGTCAGGGCCTGAACGAAGAAATTTTGCGGGCCATGAACCTAACGCGAATCCCCCACCCGCTCGGGGCCGACCGGCAGATGGGCCGCGCCTGGGGCGGTTTCCAACCGCGCCCCTCGGCGGCCACGACCGAACTGCTGCGGGTCATCAAGGCCCTCGGCCCCACCGAAAAACTCGACGTGCTCACCATCGGGGCCGTGACCAACGTGGCCTCGCTGATTGCGCTCGATTCGACCGTCAAATCCCGAATCCGGTTGTACTCGCTCGGCGGCAGTTACGACACAGCCCGGAAGGCCTGGAACAAAAACGAATTCAACGTCCGCTGCGACCTCAACGGGTGGGATTTTCTGCTGAACCAGACCGGACTGGACTGGACAATCATGACCACCTACACCGCCGCCGTGTACCGGGTGGACCGCGAGGATTTTTACCAGAAATTCGCCGACGACAAGCCCGTCGAGCAACTCATGGAACGGCGCTGGCGCGAAACCAACCCGCAGGACAAAACCCGCACACTCTGGGACGTGGCCCTGGTGCAGGCGTACCTGCGTCCCGCTCTGGCCGAAATCATCCGCGTGCCGACTCCGCCCGAAAACCATCCGCACCAAGTGAAAATCTGGTCCACCATCAACCGGGACGGCATGTACGCCGATTTCTGGGAACAGGCCCGGAAGCACTGAATGTCTCCTGTCCTTCGCTGCTACTGACACCTGCGGTGAGTCCACGGGCAGAACGGCGGGGTTTATGAAAGAATCTTCTAAAAAAAATTACCAATTCGGGTAAGTGTCCGCCTACCCTCGCCACTCTATACGGTAAATCCCGTGAGGCGTACCTGCCATGAGTTTGTCCGAAACCCAGCCCGACACTGAAAATCCGTTTCGTAAATCCGCGCCCGCTGAATCAGGTCGGGTGGCCGATTCGGAACTGTTCATCCGGCAAGCCCTGGTGGACAACCCGGCGGTGGGCTTTGAACTGCTGTTCCGGCGCTACCACGCCGCCATGCACAGCCAGGCCACACGCCTGGTGTATTCCCGCGACATCGCCCAGGACGTGGTGAGCGACGTTTTCCTGTATTTCTGGCAAAAACAAATGTACCGCCACGTCCAGACCTCCTATCGGGCGTACCTGATGGCCTCCGTGCGTCACGCCGCGCTGGCTTGCCTGCGCCGGGAGTTTGGCAACGAACCCGTGCCCCTCGACTTCGCCGACCGGCTGGCGTCGACCGCGCCCGAGGCTGACCAGATGCTGATGTACGACGAACTGGCACTCCGGATCGACGCGGGCATCCGCGGCTTGCCGACGCAGTGCCAGCGGGTGTACCTGCTGAGCCGAAACGAACGCCTGACCAACGGGGAGATTGCCGAACAGCTCAACATCTCCGTCCGGACGGTCGAAGCGCACCTCTACAAAGCCATGCGGGTGCTGAAAGGTATTGTCAGTGGTACGTAATCAGCACTTTTTTTCACTTGGGTTAACAAAGCCCTACGCTGTATGGAATCCGCTATCAACAAACAACTCCTGTTTCTGTTCTGGTCGGGCCTGGCCACGCCCATGCAGCGGCAGCTCATCGCCGACTGGCTGACCGACCCCGCCCACCACGAGCAATTCTACGCTTGGCTGGTGGAGTGGGAAGAACAACACCCACAGTCGAATCCGGACGCCGACGAAGTGTGGGCGAACCTTTCGGCCCGGTTGACGGCCGCCCCGACCGCCGTTCCGGCCTTCCCCGAAACCCCGACCCGACGCATCGGCACCCGGTGGATGACCTGGTGGCTGGCGGCCAGTCTGGTGCTGGTGGGCGGGTTGGGTTGGCTGCTGCGCGATGTGCTCGTGTTTACCACCTACCAATCGGCCTACGGTCAGGTGCTGCCTGTCAGCCTGCCCGACGGCAGCACGGCAACCCTCAACGCGAACTCCCGACTGCGGCTCCTCCGTCCCTGGCTGAGCCGCCTCACCGGCGGGGAGCGGGTGGTGTGGCTCACGGGCGAGGCCAATTTCAAGGTCACGCACCAGGCCGACCACCGACGATTTGTGGTGCGGACCGACAACCCGCTCGACGTGGTGGTGCTGGGGACGGAATTTTCCGTCACCGCCCGCCCGGTGCGCTTTCGGGTGGCGCTGCATTCGGGCCGGGTCGTGCTGCGGCCGGGCAAGACGCCCCGGGAAAAGGCGCTGACCCTGCAACCGGGCGATGTGTTCACCCAGGCGGCGCGGCAACGGGCCGTGTTGCAGCACCGCCAGCCCACCAAGAGCCTGGTCACCTGGCAGGCGCACGAGTTTGTATTCGACCACACCTCGCTGCCGGAGGTGCTGACGATGCTTCACGACCAGTTCGGCGTGGCGGTCCGCCTGCACGACGATTCGTTGGCCACGGCGCAGATCACGGGCCGTTTCCGGGCCGAGCGGGCCGACGACCTGCTGCTGGCCGTCACCACGCTGACCGGCTACCGGTTGGTCGAGCAAAACGGGGTGAAAACCCTGGTTCCCTGACGATTCAGAGTTAACAAATTTACCTTCTTCGCTATGCCCATTTCTATCCAACCCCGTCCCTGGCTGCTGAGTGGCCTGTGCCTCGTTGGCTTGTGGCAGCCTACCACCTCGGCGCAGGTGCTGGCCAGCAACAAGACCGCGACCCGCACCGCCCAGCAGCGGACCACGACCAACGGCCAGCCTGTTTTGCTGCGCGATGCCCTGCTCCTGCTCATGCAGGAGCGGAAAGTGGAAATCCTGTTCGACGAGCGCATCCTCGGCACCCGGCGCACGGCGGCGGTTCGGCGGCCCAACGCGACCGTCAGCGCCATCCTGACCCACCTGCTGGCCGGGTCGGGGTTGAAATTCACTCGGCTGCGCACCAACACGTACCTCATCGTCGAAGAAGCCCCCCGACCCTCGGACCGCCCGTCCGACGCCGCCACCCCGGCTGCACCGGGAACCGACTTTGGCAGCGCGCTTCCGTCCACCACGCTGCCCAAACCCGGTTCCACCCCGCCCGCCGAGCGGCAAATCGCCGTTGATCGCACCCTGACGGGGCGGGTCGTGAGCGAAACCAACGAAGGCCTGCCGGGCGTGAGCGTCGTGTTGAAAGGCACCTCGCGGGGCACGACGACCACCGCCGACGGCCGCTTTACCCTCGGCATTCCCGACGGGCAGAACGCCACGCTGGTGTTCAGCTACGTGGGGTACGTCACGCAGGAAATCGCGGTGGGCAACCAGACCGGGCTGGAGGTGAAGCTGGCCGCCGACGCCCAGTCACTCAGCGAGGTGGTCGTGGTGGGGTACGGCACCGTGCGCCGCAGTGATTTGACCGGCTCGGTGGTGAGCATCAAGTCCGAAGACCTGGCCCGTAGCACCGTCACCTCGCTCGACCAGGGCCTGGCGGGCCGGGCGGCGGGCGTGCAGGTGACCCAGCAGAGCGGCCAGCCAGGCGGGGCCACGAGCGTGCGCATCCGGGGCATTTCCTCCATCAATTCGGCCAACGAGCCGCTCTACGTCATCGACGGCTTTCCGTACTACAACGACAACAGCGGCACGACATCCAACGTGATTTCGGGCGCGCCCGCTCAGAATATGCTCAGCACGCTCAACCCCGGCGACATCGAGAGCGTCGAGGTGCTGAAAGATGCCTCGGCCACGGCCATTTATGGGGCACGCGGGGCCAACGGCGTTATTCTCATCACCACCAAGCGCGGCAAGGCGGGCAAGGCCCGCATCGAGGTCGACGCGTACACGGGCGTTCAGGAAGTCGTTAAAATCATTCCCCTGCTCAACGCCCGGCAGTACGCCGAGTTCCGCAATGAAAATTACATCAACCTCTTGGGTCAGAATGGCCGGGGCCTGCCCACTTACACCGATGCGGAGGTGGCCGCGCTCGGCGAAGGCACCAACTGGCAACGGGAAATTTTCCGGGTCGCCCCGATGCAGAGCCTCCAGGTGAGTGCCAGCGGCGGCAACGAGAACCTGCGGTATTCGGTCTCGGGCAGTTACCTCGACCAGAAAGGCATCGTCATCGGGACGGATCTCCGGCGCTACACCGGGCGGGTCAACCTGGATGCCCAGTTGAGCAAGCGGCTGAAACTGGGGAATAATTTTACGGTCAGCTACGTCGCGTCCAACGTGGGTCGCACGGGCGGCGGCACCAACGGTGTCAACGGCGTACAGTCTCCCACGGCGGGTAACATCATTCAGGATGCCTTGTTTTTCAACCCCGTCGTGCCCGTGTACGACGCCAACGGCAACTACACCCTCGACAACGCCAGCGGCACCATTGCCTACTCTGCCGGGCCGGGCAACAAAGGCAATACGCCCAACGCCAATCCCGTGGCCGTGGCGGCGCTGGCTACCCAGCAAAACTTCACGACCCGCCTACTCGACAACATTTTCGCCGAATACGCCCTCCTGCCCAGCCTGACGTTCCGTTCGTCGTTTGGCATCGACTACCTGTACAACCGGCAGAATAGTTTCATTCCCAGCACGTTGAGCATCGGCTTGCCCGGCGGCAATGGAGCCGTGGGTACGGCCAACACCCTGAGCTGGCTGACCGAGAACACGCTCAATTTCAGCCAGACCCGGGGGGTGCACAGCCTCCAGGCCCTGGCGGGTTTTTCGACGCAAAAGTACCAGACCGAGTACCTCGCGGTGAGTGGTCGCGACTTCCCGACCGACGTCATCAACGTGTACAACATCGGGTCGGCTTCGATTCAGAACCCGCCTTCCACGGGCTTTCTGGGCTGGTCACTGATGTCGTACCTGGGGCGGGTCAATTACTCGTTTCGCGACCGGTACCTCTTCACGGCCTCGATTCGGGCCGACGGCTCCTCGAAGTTCGGGGCCAACAACAAATTCGGGTATTTTCCCTCGGCGGCGTTTGCCTGGAAACTCCACGAGGAATCGTTCATCAAAAACCTCAACACCTTCACCGAACTCAAACTCCGCCTGAGCGCGGGGCGGACGGGCAACCAGGAAATTCCGGCCTACCAGTCGCTTTCGACCCTGGGCGTGGTGCGTTTTCCGAATTCCAACACGGCTCAGGCCATCGGACTGGCCCCGACGCGGTTGGGCAATCCCGACATTCGCTGGGAATCGACCAGCCAGTACGACGCGGGCATCGACGTCGGGCTGTTCAACAACCGCGTGCAACTCACCCTCGACGCCTACTACCGGAAAACCAACGACCTGCTACTGTTCGTGCAGTTGCCGTTCTCGTCGGGTTTCGAGAATGCCTTGCAAAACATTGGCTCCGTGCAGAACAAGGGCGTGGAGTTGAGCCTGCAAACGGTCAACCTCAACAAAGCCCTCACCTGGCGGACAAACTTCAACATTGCCATCAACCGCAACAAGGTTCTCGACTTTGGCAACGAAACCGAGCGGTACATCGGGGCCGATTACAACCTCACCAAAGGCTTGGCGCTGGGCGTGATTCGGGTCGGCGAGCCGCTGGGCAACTTCGTGGGGTTCATCAACGACGGCATTTTCAAAAACCAGGAAGAAGTGGACCGGGGGCCAAAGAGCGGCTTCGATTACGTAGGCTCGCGCCGGTTCGTGGATTTGAACAACGACGGCAAAATCAACGACGCCGACCGGGCCATCATCGGCAACGCTCTGCCCAAGTTTACGGGCGGGATTCAGAATTCGTTTTCGTACAAAAACTTCAACCTCGATTTCTTCTTCCAGTTCGTTTACGGCAATGAGGTCTACAACATGACTCAGCTCGAACTGGAGTTCCTCAACGGGCGGCAAAACCAGTCCGTCACGGTACTCGACCGCTTCCAGGCGGGGGTCAACGAGGCCACCGACGTGGCCCGGTCGGGCGGCTACGTCAACATCCGCCAAACCCACTCGCGCTGGGTCGAAGACGGGTCGTTCGCGCGCCTGAGAAACGTCATGCTGTCGTACGACTTGCCGCTGACGAGGTGGAACGTGCGCGGGCTGACCGCCCGGCTATACTTCAACGGGCAAAACCTGTGGCTGCTCTCGAAGTACCGGGGCTACGACCCCGAGGTGAACATCAACCCCCAGAGCAACATCCTGCTCGGCTTCGACTACACCTCGTACCCCTCGGCCAAACTTTACACCTTCGGGCTAAAACTCGGTTTTTAACCCTCCTGCATCCATGAAAAAATTCCTTTCTACCTGTTTCGTCGCGGCCCTGCTGCTCGGCAGCACGGCCTGCGAGAAGTTTCTGGAAGAAGACCCCAAAGGCCAGGTGGCGACGGGCGCGTTTTACAACACCGTGGGCGAAGCAACCCAGGCCGTTACGGGGGTTTATACCTTTCTCCGCCCGCTCTACCTGGGTAATTCCATGACCCTGTCCAGCGAGATGGCGTCGGATGCCTTCACCTTCGTGTCGGGCGCGGGCGGAGCGTTGGTAACGCTGTACGAAAACTTCCAAATCGTTCCGACCGACCAGGCCAACCTCCGGACGTACCAGGCCGCGTACCAACTCATCAACGCCGCCAACACGGTGCTGGCCAATCTGCAAGGAAAAACCCTGACCGGTACTCCTGGCAAGCAGCCCATTCTGGAGGGTGAAGCCCTGTTTCTGCGGGCGCTCACGTACTACCACCTCGTGCAGTTGTACGGCGATCTGCCCCTGCGTACCGAGCCATCCACCTCGGTGGTGGGGCTGGACATTCCCCGCTCACCCGCCGCGAAGGTGTTCGAAACCATCGTGGCCGATTTGCAGAAAGCCGTCGCCAAACTCCCCGAGCGGAGCGAAGCCGCCGGGCGGGCCAACAAACTGGCCGCGCTGACCCTGCTGGCCAAGGTGCAGCTTTCGCTCAAGCAGCCCGAAGCCGCCGTCGCTTCCCTGAAGCAGGTCATCGGCAAACGGTCGCTTTACAAAGAGTACGGCGACAATTTCAAACTGGCCAACGAAAACAACACCGTCGAATCGATTTTTGAAGTGCAGTACGGGTTATCGCCGTTCAACAACGACGTGGTGCAGAATTACACGCCCGTCGAGGTCACGGGCGTGGGCTTTGTGTTTCAGGTGTACGCGCCGTCGAAAGAAGCCCTGGCCCTGCTGACGCCCACCGACAAACGCACGCCGGTGACGCTCTGGTCGAGTTTCAACGGCAAACCCTTCGTGCAGCCCTTCGTCCGCAAGTTCAACGATGCGCTGGTGGGCACGACCCAGGCCAACGACGCCGGGCAGATCAACTGGCCCGTATTTCGCTACGCCGACGTGCTGTTGCTGTACGCCGAAGCCCTGAACGCCGCCCAGAAAGGCCCCAGCGCCGAGGCCCTTGATGCCCTCAACCAGGTGCGGCTCCGGGCGGCCCTCCCGGCCCAGGCGGCGGGCTTGAGCCAGTCGCAGTTTGTCGATGCCTTGCTCGACGAACGCCTGCGGGAGTTTCTGGGCGAAGGCCACCGTTGGTTCGACCTCAAGCGGAATGACCGGCTGGCCGCGTACCTGACCAAGAATGGTTTCAAAACGGGCATCCACGAGGTATTTCCCATCCCCCGGGCCGAACTCGATGCCAACAAAAACATGACCCAAAATCAGGGGTACTGATCCGCATGATTCGATTACCACTCGTTGTCTTTTTTTCGCTGTTCGTCGGGCTGACTCGCTTGTGGGGGCAGTCGGCCCCAGCCGCCCCCCCGACCAAACCAAACGTCATCATCATTCTGGCCGATGATCTGGGCTACGCCGACCTGAGTTGCTATGGCTCCACCATCCGAACCCCCAACCTCGACCGTATGGCCGCCGACGGAATGCGGCTAACGCATTTCTACGCCCAGCCGCAGTGTTCGCCCTCGCGGGCCGCCCTGCTCACGGGCTGTTACCCGCAGCGGGTGGGCATTCCGTGGGTAGTTGGCCCCAAAGGCCCCGACTGGACCAAAGACAAATATTTCGTGGGCCTTAACCCTGCCGAGCAAACGCTGCCCGAGTTGCTGAAGAACAACGGCTACGCCACCGCCTGCGTTGGCAAATGGCACTTGGGGCACTACGAGGCCCACCTGCCCACCCGACACGGGTTCGACCAGTACTACGGGCTGCCCTACAGCAACGACATGGTCTCGACGGCCGGTCCGGACTGGTCGGATTTACCCCTGATGGAAGGGAAGCGCGTGATTGAACTGAACCCCGACCAGTCGAAACTGACCCAGCGGTACACCGACCGGGCGGTGGCGTTCATCAACGCAAACCGAACGAGGCCGTTCTTTCTGTACCTGGCTCATTCGATGCCCCACGTGCCCATTTTTGCCTCGAAGCGTTTCGCCGGAAAATCGAAACACGGCCTTTACGCCGACGTGGTGCAGGAACTGGACTGGAGCGTGGGCGAGGTGATGAAGGCCCTGAAAAAAAATGGTTTGGACCAGAACACGTTCGTTATTTTCACCTCTGACAATGGCCCCTGGCTGCGTCAGGGCAACTACGCCGGATCGGCGGGGGGGCTGCGCGAAGGCAAATCGACTACCTTTGAAGGGGGCGTCCGAGTACCAACGCTGGTGCGCTGGCCGGGCCGCGTGCCCGGCGGGGCCGTCAGCGCCGAACCCACCGGGTTGATTGACCTGCTGCCCACGCTGACCCAGTTGACGGGTGCGTCCCCGCCGCGGGCTACCATTGACGGCCGCAGCGTGGCCGATCTGCTCCTGGGCAAGTCGGGGGCCAAAAATCCCAGAGACATCACCTACTACTTCGCCATTCATGAGCTACAGGCCGTTCGGAAAGGGCGGTGGAAACTGCACCTTCCCCATGCGTACGAACACGTCGTTATCCCAAATCACGACGGGGACCGGTCAGGCACGTTCGAGAGTCGGCGTATCGAGCTGGCCCTGTTCGACCTGCAATCGGACCCCGGCGAACAAACCAACGTCGCCGGGCAACATCCCGACACGGTTCGGGAGCTGGAGCAATTGGCCCTATCTTTCCGCGACGAGATGAAACGAACGCAACGGCCTGCCGCTACCGCCCAGGCCCGCTGACCAACCGACTTCTTCCATGCGCTTTTTGTTGAGCTGTTGTTGCTTCCTGGCCGGTCTGTTGCTGACCGGGTTGGACACCGCGCCGTCGCCAATGCTCGCCCAGCCGCTTCCGGCCCGGCCCAACGTGTTGCTTCTGCTGGCCGACGACATGACTTACAACGCTATTCGGGCGGTGGGCAATCCGGATGTCATCACCCCGAACGGGCCGAGCAAGTGGAGGTGATGACCTCCACTCCAAAGACAACGGCAACCGGCGCGTCTGGTTTTATAAAACCATCCAGGCCGACAACATGAAAGCCAAATTTTTCGAGAAATTGCTCGCGTACTTCCGGCGTTAACCCAACTCCGTATGTTCAGACTTTTGGTTTTTGCGGTTTTGTTTCCCGGCCTGCTCGTGGGTCAGGTTCGTTCGCGCCCAACGTCATACTGATCATGACCGACGATCAGGGCTACGGCGAGCTTTCCTGCCACGGCAACCCCCTGCTGCAAACGCCCCACCTCGACGCCCTCCACGCCCGCAGCCTCCGCCTGACAGACTACCACGCCGCCCCCATGTGTACGCCCACGCGGGGGCAACTGATGACCGGCCTCGACGCCGCCCGCAACGGGGCCATCAACGTGAGCAGCGGCCGGGCCTTGCTTAACCGCCGGTAGCCGTTTTGGGCGACGTTTTCGCCCAAAACGGCTACCGGACGGGCCTGTTCGGAAAGTGGCACCTCGGCGACAATTACCCCTACCGGCCCCAAGACCGGGGCTTTGCCGAAACGCTCTGGTTCCCTTCGTCGCACATCGGCTCGGTACCCGACTACTGGGGCAACGATTACTTCGATGACACATACCTGCAAAATGGCACCCGGCGGGCGTTCCAGGGGTTTTGCACCGACGTGTTCTTCGAACAAGCCATCACCTGGATGAAAACGACCGCCCGGCGAGGTGAGCCATTTTTCACCTACCTGCCGCTCAACGCCCCCCACGCGCCCCTGAGTGCGCCCGACGACGACCTCCGGGCGATGAGTGGCGTTTTTGACACGAGCCGGGTCGCCGCCAGGTTGGCCCCAGCACTGAAAAAAGACTTGCTGACGTACCTGGCTATGATCCGCAACATCGACACCAACGTGGGCCGGCTCGTGCAGTTTCTGAACAAGTCGGGCTTGCTTGCCAACACCCTCCTGATTTTCACCACCGATAACGGCAGCACCTACGGCAACCAGTACTACCCCGCCGGGATGCGCGGCAAAAAAACCGAACTCTGGGAGGGCGGCCACCGCGTGCCGTTTTTTATTTCCTGGCCAACCGGGCTGGGTACCCAACCCCGAGATGTCGCCGGATTGGCGCAGGCCCAGGACGTGCTGCCCACGGTGATGGAACTTTGCGGGCTGAAACCCCCTCCCACCCCTACCCGCTTCGACGGCGTCAGCTTGGCTCCGGCCCTGCGGGACAGAGCCCCCATCGACCCCGACCGGACGCTGGTCATCAACTACAGCCGGATGCCCGGTTGGCAGGATTACCCTTCGCCGGCCAGCCCGTCGCTCCTCCGGCGCGAAGGAGCCGCCGTGCTTTGGAAACGCTGGCGCCTGCTCGAAGGCCGCGAACTCTACGACCTCGCCACCGACCCGCTGCAACAAACCAACGTGATCGACCGGTACCCGGCCGTGGCGGGTCGCCTGAAAAACAAGCTGGATGCCTGGTGGAACGAGTTGGAATCCATCGCCAACCAGCCGCAATCCGTACCCATCGGCGACGACCGCGCCAACCCCATCCTGCTCACGGCCTGCGAATGGATGGACGTGTTCGTCGACCAGCAGAGCCAGGTAATGCGCGGCACGCGGAAAAACAGTTACTGGAACCTGACCGTCGACCAGCCCGGCGAGTACACGCTCGAACTCCGTCGCTGGCCCCGGGAAGCCGATAAAGCCCTGACCGACTGCGAAGCTGGACACGGGGCCTTATCCATCGCCAACGCCCGCATCTACCTCAACGCCCGCGAGCACCTCCTCGCCCTGCCCGAAGGGAGCAAGGCGGCCACGTTCAGAGTATCGCTGCCCAAAGGCCCGACCACGCTGCAAACGTGGTTTTTAGACCAAAACGCCAACCCAATCTGCGGTGCTTATTACGTGTATGTCATCCGAAACTAACCCGGTCCGAGTGCGGCCCCTGGCGATTCTTGGGCTGCTCGTCCTGGTCGTCTGCGGAAGCCTGATTTCTCCCGGACGCCCGCCCCGCAGTCCAAACGTGCTCTTCATCCTGACCGACGACCAGGGCTACGGCGACCTGAGCCTGCACGGAAACCCGTACGTCGAAACGCCGCACACCGACGCCATCGGGCAGGAGGGCGCGCGGTTCAACCGCTTTTTCGTCAGTCCGCTGTGCGCGCCGTCGCGGGCGAGTTTTCTGACGGGCCGGTACCACCTGCGCACAGGCGTGGTGTCGGTCAGTAACGGGCTGGAGATAATGAACGCCGACGAGGTCACGCTGGCCGAACTGTTGAAAGCCAACGGCTACCGGACGGGGTGTTTCGGCAAATGGCACAACGGCGAACACCTGCCTCACCACCCCAACGGGCAGGGCTTCGATGAGTTTTTCGGCTTCTGCGCGGGCCATTGGACCAACTACTTCGACACCCACCTCGAACACATCGGGCGGCTGGAGAAAACGACCGGCTACATCACGGACGTCCTGACCGAACGGGCCATCGCGTTCATCAACGCCCAGCGTGACGACGCGCGACCGTTCTTCTGCTACGTGCCGTTCAACACGCCTCATAGCCCGCACCAGGTGCCCGACCGCTATTTCGACAAGTACAAAGCGAAGGGTTTGCCGGATGAGCAGGCGGCCATTTACGGCATGGTCGACAACATGGATGAAAACATCGGTCGCCTGATGCAGACGCTGAAGGTTCTGAACATTGATCGGGAAACCATCGTCATTTTTTCGACCGACAACGGTCCCAACGGGCAGCGCTTCAACGCGGGCATGAAAGGCACCAAAGGCACGGTGGACGAGGGCGGCGTGCGGGTACCTTTTTTCATCCGATGGCCGGGCACGATTCAGCCCCGGCTCGTCCGCCCCATCGCCGCGCACATCGATCTGGTACCCACGCTTCGCGACTTGCTCGGTCTGGGTACCGCGCCCGCCAAGCCCTACGACGGCGTCAGTTTGGCGGGTCAGCTTCTGGCTCCTACTTCCAACTTCACTCCTGACCGTGTGATTTACACGCACGTTGCCCAACTGGCGAAGGAACTGTACGAAGTGCCTGCCGCCCTCCGAACGGAGCGGTTTCGCTGGGTGAAAACCCGCCAGGAAACGGCACTGTACGACATGACCACTGATTCGTTGCAAGCGACCAACCTCGCACCCACCCACCCGGCCCAGGCACGGGCTTTTGAAGAACAGTACGCCCGCTGGTTCGGTGGGGTCCGCCGGGGCCTCGACATGGCCCAACGCCCCCTGCCCATCGGCGAAGGTCGAAAGCAACAAATTTTGCCCAGTCACGAAGCCCGATTTTCGGGGGACGTCCGGTTCATGGAAGGGCACGGCTGGGCGCACGACTGGCTCATCAACTGGAAAAACCCGACCGACGCCATCTGGTGGGAGGTAGAAAGCCGGAAACCGAAAAAATACGCCGTGGCGATTCAATACACCTGCCCGGCTTCGGAAATTGGTTCCACCCTTGTCTTGAAAGTGGGCGACCAGCGGCTGAGTGGGCGGATTGAAAAAGCGTATGATTCACCGCTGATTCGCATTCCCGACCGAAAACCCCGAATCGAAGCCTTCGAGAAAACCTGGGGAATGCAACCACTGGGCACGGTTGAAATCAAACCAGGGCGGCACCGATTGGTCCTGACCTCGCCAAGCGTGGTCGGCAAGACGGTCGCTGAAGTAAAAGGGTTGGTGCTTACTGAAATTCACCCTTAATCTTTCCGAGGTTCTATAACCCCATTTACATAGATTTCCGTCGCCAATTGTAAGCTTGAGCCAATCAGATTAGCGACTTACCTACAAAGGATAATGCGATCGCTTCTCTGGCTCAATGATCGCTGTAATGCAGACGATGCCAGAAAATACTCTTTTCAGAGCCAAGAGCCAAATGCAAATTCCATAAATCAGCCATCCCTCTCTGAAACTTTACACATAGACCGTTCTTATTCCGTCTCGCTGACCATTCTGAAAGGCAAATTGAAGCGACTGCATCAGGACAATTCTTCAACACCTCTACGCCCTAGGCACCACCCCGACGAACTTTCTTCAAAGCCTTCGCCCGCCGGATCATTCAGAACACCTCTCTCCTTTGATCTAAAAGCCCTCCGATTTAACAAAGAATAGACTCGCGCGTATTAGACGCGCGATTTGAACGCCGTCCTGTTGAATACGCGACAACCTCGGGTTTTACTCCCCTTCATTTTAATATTAACGCGAATTATGAGATAGCTAAGGAATAAGTGTTTGACAAATAGAACATTATTCGAGTTGAGTATAAGTTTTAGGTGCCCATAATTTAACTTTCACTCCCCCGATCCCATACTCACGGAAATCTACCGCAGCAGCCTTTAGGTTTGTGAGGCGAGACTATTCCAGGATTGGAAATAGCTTGCTGGTAAGTAAAACGGACCGGCACATCCTATCGCGCGCCTGGGCCAGCAAGCCCAGGCGCGCGATAGGATGTGCCGTCTAATTCAGAGGCCGGTCCGTCGTGCTTGCCAGGCTCGACCGGGTCGCCGGAGCGATAGAAATGCGGGAATACAGCCCAATTAGCAAGGTATTGAGCACCAAGCGAGCGATTCCACCACCCTCAAAAGTAACTTCTCCTCTGGACATTCGCCACTACATCGGGGTGTACGTTTCCAAAGCCATGGCAGCGGCCGACCGCCTCGACTGGGCCGTCTTCGACGGCAAAACCATCGTCCTGCAAACCCAATAGGCCAACTCGCCCGTCGGCATCAAGGCGGTGGTCAAACTCCTGCGGCCTTGCCCACCTTTACTGCGCAAACTCAGCCATCCAAGCGACCGTTCGGATAAATCACCAATTCATTTCTGCTTTATTTTCCGCCCCAGGTTCAACCTGAATACAGGATGTCCTTCGTCAACGAGTTCTTGCTCAATCACTCCAATGGATTACTACCACCAGTTCCTCCGCGCATACCTAACCGACAACCGTCAAGAATTGGTCGATTCCCTCGGTCGCGACGATTTTTTTTCGCTGCTGCAAACTCGCTCGGAAGCCGCTGCCGCCGCTTTTGAACAAGCCCGGCTCGGTGGACATGATGTGAACGCGGCGCAAGAATTGGCAATACGGGTGTTGGTCGAAGGGTTGGAATCCGATGTAAATCACCCCGAATGATCTTCCAAGGCCGACATTGTCGGCCCATCTCACGAAAGACGAGTATGCTCCGCCGCGAAGACCACTACCATTTCATCAACCCGTTAAAGATTCTCCAATCCCGCCCATTGGAACATGGCATTTAACCCTAAGCACCACCTTTCCGCCAACCTTGAAGCTCTCCACCTGGCTTTTGCCCTGCAACGCGAAGCTCGCACGCCCACGGCAGGGGAAAGCGAGATTCTCCGCCGCTACGCCGGATTTGGCGGCATCAAAGCCGTTTTGAATCCTCCAGGCGACGAATCGTTCTGGCAAAGTCAGACCGACCGAGAACTTCGCCCCCTGGTGCAGTCTCTGCACCAACTTCTCCTTGATCACGCCGGATCGCAAGGAGCCGAAGAATACCTCAGCAGCTTTAAGCGCAGCGTCCTGACGGGTTTCTACACCCCGCCGCAACTCATCGACGCCATCGCCTCGACGTTGCGCGATGAAGGCGGTGCGGTGCAGTCGGTGCTTGATCCCTCCGCCGGGACGGGCCAGTTCCTCGACGGGCTAAGGCGGCAGGGGCACGAACCCGGCGAGGTGCTGCTCTTTGAAAAGGATTTGCTGACGGGCTTGGTACTGACGGCACTGCACGGCCGGGAGCAAACCAGGGTCGAGCCGTTTGAAGAAATCGCTGCCCGCCACACCGGGCGGTTCGATTTGGTCACCTCCAACATCCCCTTCGGCGACATTCCGGTGTTCGATGTGGGCTACGCCAACGGGAAGGACAAACTCAAACGGCAGGCCTGCCGAGCGGTGCACACCTATTTTTTCGTGAAAGCCCTCGATCAGGCGCGCGAGGGGGGCTTGGTGGCCTTTATCACGACGGACGGCCTGCTGAACGCCTCCGCGCACGAACCCATTCGGCAGCACCTGGTGCGGCATTCCAACTTGATTTCCGCCGTGCGCCTGCCTCACAACCTGTTCACCGAGTACGCCGGTACCTCGGCGGGCAGCGACTTGGTGGTCCTGCAAAAAGCAACGGGGAAAACGGGTTTGAGCGAATCGGAACGCCTCTTCGTGCGCAGCGAGGTGCGCGACGGCCTGCTTCGCAACGCCTACCTCGAACGCAGCGGGCAGGTGGCCGCCACGTACTCCCTGCCTGGCACCGACCAGTACGGCAAGCCTGCCCTCGTCCACCAGCATACTGGGGGCGTAGAAGGCATCGCCACCGACGTACGGCGCTTTTTGGCGCAGAACGTTCGGGAGCGGTTTAACCCGGAACTTTACCAACAGCAACCGCGGGCGGCAGCACTCACCCAGCGCCCGGTGTCGTTTCAAATGGGCCTATTCGCCGACGAGCCACCCGCTCCGATTCCGTTTAAAGGAAGCCTGGAAGCGTTCTACGATGTGGGCACGCTGGTGCAGGACGGCGGCCGGATCGGCCGGTTGACCGAACTGAACCCCGCCGAAGGCCCGGTCAAGTACCTGCCCCTGGACCTGACACCCCTCCAGCAGCAGAAACTGGGGCTGCTCATCGACCTGCGTGACACCCACCAGCACCTCTACGAGTACGAGCGGCGCGACGGCGTGGCCTACGACGGCTTGCGCGGGCGGCTCAACGAGCACTACGCCGCCTTCGTGCGCCGCTACGGCCCGCTCAATGACCGGGCCAACGCTGGTACTGTGCTGCTTGACCGCCACGGGCGGGAGGTGCTGGCCCTCGAACGTGCCCACGAAGGTAAATTCGTCAAGGCCGACATTTTCGACCGGCCGGTTTCCTTCGCCACGGCCCGAACGACCACCTTCACGGCGGAGGAAGCCCTGGCCGCTTCGCTCAACAAATTCGGCCGGGTCAACCCGGAGTACCTGACGTCGCTCACGAAGCAGCCCCTCCCCCAGGTGCTCGACGCCCTGCACGAGCGGGTGCTCTACAATCCCCTGGCGGGCGAGTACGAGATCCGCGAGCGGGTGCTGTCCGGTAACGTCGTCGAGAAAGTGTCGGCCCTGCGCCAACACCTGAAAAATTCTCCCGACGACCGGCTGTCGGCCCGCACCCTCGCTGCCCTGGAAGCGGCCCAGCCTCAGCCCGTGCCGTTCGAACTGCTCGACTTCAACTTTGGCGAACGGTGGATTCCGACCGAGTTGTACACGCAGTTTGCCAGCGATTTGTTCGGGGTACGGGTAAATGTGGCCTACTCCCCTTCGGCGGATGAGTTTTCGGTGGAGACGCGCTCGACGGTCACCAACGTCCTCATCGACCAGGAATACGCCGTACGGTCGGAAAGTCGGTTGTACGACGGGTTGGACCTGATGAAGTACGCGCTGCTCAACACCACCCCCGACATCACAAAAACCATCGAAACCGGGGACGGGTACGTCAAGGTACGCGACGCGGAGGCCGTCCGGCTGGCCACGGCCAAAATCGATCGCATCCGCGACGAGTTTTCCCAGTGGCTGACCCGCCAGTCCGCAGAGGTGCAGCGCGATTTGACAACCCGGTACAACGGCCTCTTCAACTGCTACGTCAAGCCGCGTTACGACGGCTCGCACCAGCAGTTCCCCCACCTGAACTACCGCAACCTGGGCATTGAGCGGCTGTACGATTCGCAGAAAGACGCCGTTTGGATGCTCCTGCAAAACGAGGGTGGCGTGGCCGACCACGAGGTGGGTTCGGGCAAAACGCTCATCATGTGCGTGGCCGCCTACGAAATGAAGCGGCTCGGCCTGTGCCACAAACCCATGATCATCGGCCTGAAGGCCAATCTCCACCAGATCGCCGAAACATTTCAACTGGCCTACCCCGACGCCCGTATCCTCTACCCCGGCCCGAAGGAGTTCACCACGGAGGGCCGGGGGCGGGTTTTCAGCGACATCCGCAACAACGACTGGGATTGCATTCTGCTAACCCACGAGCAGTTCGCCAAAATTCCGCAGTCCAACCGCATCCAACGGCAGATTTTGGAGGAAGAAAAAACCAATGTCGAACGTGACCTCGACGTGGTGCGCGGGGCGGGCGGAGCCGTTTCAAAAGCGCTGCTGAAGGGTCTGGAAAAGCGGAAGGAGAACCTGGAAGTAAAGTTGAAATCGTTGCAGAACGAGATTAATTCCCGCCGTGACGACGTGGTCGATTTCGAGACGATGGGCATCGACCACCTCTTCATTGACGAAAGTCACAAGTTCAAGAACCTCACCTTCACCACCCGGCATTCACGCGTTGCGGGGCTGGGCAACTCCGAAGGCAGCCAGCGCGCCCTGAACCTCTTATTCGCCCTGCGCACGATGCAAAACCGGCGGGGCAAAGACCTCTGCGCCACGTTCCTGTCGGGCACGACCATCAGCAATTCGCTGACCGAACTGTACCTGATTTTCAAATACCTCCGTCCCCGCGAACTCGAAAAGCAGCGCATCCCCAATTTCGACGCCTGGGCGGCGGTGTACGCCAAGAAAACGACCGATTTCGAGTTTTCGGTCACCAACCAGCTCGTCCAGAAAGAGCGGTTCCGCTACTTCATCAAAGTGCCCGAACTGGCCCTGTTCTACAGTCAGATCACCGACTACCGCACGGGGCAAATGATCGGTCTACAACGACCCGCCGCCGAGCACCGGCTGGTGGCCCTCCCTCCCACCCCGGACCAGAACGCGTTCATTGAAAAACTCGTCGCCTTCGCCCAAAGCGGCGACGCCACCCTGCTTGGCCGCGCCCCCTTGTCGGAACGGGAGGAAACGGCCAAGATGCTCATCGCCACCAACTACGCCAAGAAGATGGCCCTCGACTTGCGACTCGTCGACGCCCGACGGTATGAGGACCACCCCGGCAATAAACTCAGCGCCTGCGCCCGGCGCATCGCCGAGCACTACCGGCAATCGCAGCCCCACCGGGGTACGCAACTCGTCTTCTCGGACCTGGGCACGTACAAGCCCGGCGAAACCGGGCCGCACGCCCGTTTCAACGCGTACGCCGAACTCAAGCGGAAACTGGTGGAGGAGCACGGCATCCCGTCCGGCGAAATTCGGTTCGTGCAGGAATGCGGCAACACCGCCCAGCGGGAAGCACTCTTCAAGCAGGTCAACGACGGGCGGGTGCGGGTGCTGCTCGGCTCAACCGAGACCCTCGGCACGGGCGTCAATGTGCAGCAGCGCATCGTGGCCCTGCACCACCTCGACATCCCCTGGAAGCCTTCCGAGTTCGAGCAACGCGTGGGCCGGGGGGCGCGCAAGGGCAATGTCGTCGCCCGTGACCATTTCGGCAACGTTGTGCCCAATTACGTGTACGCCGTTGAAAAAAGCCTCGACAACTACAAGTTCAGCCTCCTGCAAAACAAAGCCCTATTCATCGCCCAAATCAAGCAGAGCAACCTGGCCACCCGCCGCATCGACGAGGGTTCGCTGGACGAGCAAAACGGCATGAACTTCAGCGAGTACGTGGCCGTACTATCGGGCAACACCGATTTATTGGAAAAAGCAAAGTTGGAAAAGCGCGTGGCGGCACTCGAAGCCGAACGGCAGGTATTCCTCAAGGACGCCGCCGGGGGCCGGGTTCGCCTGGCCACCCTGCAAACTGACGAAACCAAACTGGTGTCTTTGGGCGAACGCCTGGCCCAGGACTGGGCGACGTTCCAAAGCCGGGTGCAGGTGGACGATGCCGGGCGCGTGCAAAACCCGGTGCAGTTGTACGGCGTGACCCTTTCTTCGGCGGAAGAACTCGGTCGCCACCTCATCGACCTCAACCGCACGCTCGACACCGGGGGCATGCTGGTTGATCTCGGCACGCTCTACGGGTTCAAACTCCAGGTACAAACCCACACCCATTTAGCGGATGTGTTTGAACGCCAGACTGAAAACGAGTTTTCGGTTCGTTCGGCCACGGGAATCGTTTACAAGCACAACCACGGGGCCATGACGGCCGAGCAGCCCAAAACAGCGGCCCGGCATTTCCTTCACGCGCTGGAAAAAATCCCGGCCCTTCAAGCCCGGAACGAGGAACGGTTGGAGAAACTTCGCCAGGAACGCGGGCAACTGGAAAGCTTTGTCAACCGGGCTTGGCCGAAGCAGGAAACGCTCAACGCGCTGAAAGATGAGTTGCGGAGGATAGAGGGGCGCATCGCCGATTCACTCGCTCCATCAGTTGAGGCGGTTCAACCAAAACCCACGACTTTGCAACATCACAAGCTCATTGAGACCCCGAACCATGCTTGGCAACAAGGTTCTGGCGTAAAACTTTAGGTCACGGTGCAGGCAAGATGGGGTTCCGCTTTCGGAACGGGGACGAGAAAAGCGGGTTTTGGAGAAATGGCCGAAAAGCGGGTAGACTTCGCCGTTCAGTTCATCCCCAGGCCCGTGGGGAAATGGTGCTCGTGTGCGGCGGCTCGATGAGCTACGCCGGTACGTCCCCACGCCCGTGGGGAAATGGCCGGTTATACCCCTGGTCAGATGACCGACAGCGGTTCATCCCCATGCCCATGGGGAAATGCACGCCTTTGAAGATTTCGTCCACTTCGTAATCGGTACATCCCCACGCCCTTGGGGAAAGGCCCTACGCGTTCTCCTTCATCCGCTCCGCCATCGGTTCATCCCCACGCCCGTGGGGAAATGTGCAACCAGCGGGATATTTCCGACATCCGGGACGGTTCATCCCCACGCCCGTGGGGAAATGGTGTTTCAAAACCTGCCGCTCGTGCAGCTCGACGGTTCATCCCCACGCCCGTGGGGAAATGGCCCGCGCGCCGACCTTCGCCCCCTCGCCGACCGGTTCATCCCCACGCCCGTGGGGAAATGCACCTCGCTCACGGCCTCGGTCCGCCCATCGCCGGTTCATCCCCACGCCCGTGGGGAAATGGGTTTGGGCGGCTGGCGGCAAAATTGCGCGGGCGGTTCATCCCCACGCCCGTGGGGAAATGTGCCGGTTCCAGATTTCCGCCGCCCAGTCCACCGGTTCATCCCCACGCCCGTGGGGAAATGGTGTACTTGCCCGCTTCGAGGAAGTCCACCAGCGGTTCATCCCCACGCCCGTGGGGAAATGCTCGTCGGTCAGGCCCACCATCTTAGCCAGGTCGGTTCATCCCCACGCCCGTGGGGAAATGGATCATGAACTGAGCCTGGAGCGGTTCGGCCACGGTTCATCCCCACGCCCGTGGGGAAATGTAAAAATCCGCTCAACGGAACTTGCCGAGGCACGGTTCATCCCCACGCCCGTGGGGAAATGCGTTCGACAGCCCCCTGGTCGACGATGTAAAACGGTTCATCCCCACGCCCGTGGGGAAATGTACACCAGAAACCAGGTCTTGCCCGAGCCGGGCGGTTCATCCCCACGCCCGTGGGGAAATGACGTACGATTGGTAGCTCAGCCCCCCCGACCGCGGTTCATCCCCACGCCCGTGGGGAAATGGGGCGGCACCACCTGCAATTTTTCGTACCAGGCGGTTCATCCCCACGCCCGTGGGGAAATGGTCGGGGTGTTTGTTGGCCTCCGTGTCGATTTCGGTTCATCCCCACGCCCGTGGGGAAATGGGGCGGGCGGTTGGAGGCACAAGCCCCGGTAGCGGTTCATCCCCACGCCCGTGGGGAAATGCGCTACGAAGTTATCGTCAGTTGGTCGGACACCGGTTCATCCCCACGCCCGTGGGGAAATGGGTGGGTTGGTATTGAAGGAATTGAATCGTAACGGTTCATCCCCACGCCCGTGGGGAAATGTTGAGCTCGAAGCCGATGCCGCGCCGGTTCATCGGTTCATCCCCACGCCCGTGGGGAAATGTTGAGCTCGAAGCCGATGCCGCGCCGGTTCATCGGTTCATCCCCACGCCCGTGGGGAAATGTTGAGCTCGAAGCCGATGCCGCGCCGGTTCATCGGTTCATCCCCACGCCCGTGGGGAAATGAGGGCGAGAAGGAGCGCAATTACAAGCGCGACCGGTTCATCCCCACGCCCGTGGGGAAATGACCCGCGCCCGCACCACGATTTCCTGACCCACCGGTTCATCCCCACGCCCGTGGGGAAATGCCCATTGCCCAGGTTGTAGTACTCACCTCCCACGGTTCATCCCCACGCCCGTGGGGAAATGCGCACGAGTTGCAACTGGCCATCCCGGTCGGACGGTTCATCCCCACGCCCGTGGGGAAATGGCGGTGGGTTATTCCGGCGGGGTTCGTAACCGACGGTTCATCCCCACGCCCGTGGGGAAATGTGCCAACTGTTCACCTAAAACCAAAAACACTACGGTTCATCCCCACGCCCGTGGGGAAATGGTGGCTAACTACGAGGTGAATTCGGACAATACCGGTTCATCCCCACGCCCGTGGGGAAATGGCCGGGGCTGTTTTGGCAACCATGAACATCAGCGGTTCATCCCCACGCCCGTGGGGAAATGCGTCGGTGGGATTTTCGGGGGCGACCGGCGAACGGTTCATCCCCACGCCCGTGGGGAAATGCCCGTCGGCGAAGGCCTCCTCGACCCGGTGGGCGGTTCATCCCCACGCCCGTGGGGAAATGTTTCGGACTTCTCGAAAGCCACCCGGCGCGGACGGTTCATCCCCACGCCCGTGGGGAAATGGTGACGTCGCCCGCGAACGACTCGTGGGCACCCGGTTCATCCCCACGCCCGTGGGGAAATGTCGAGCAGGAATTCCGTCGAAACCAGATTCGCCGGTTCATCCCCACGCCCGTGGGGAAATGCCACCAAACCGAGGGGCGGGCCGCAAGCCCGCCGGTTCATCCCCACGCCCGTGGGGAAATGTGCCCTCAACGGCTCCACCCAGCGGCAGGCCACGGTTCATCCCCACGCCCGTGGGGAAATGAAGCTGAAAACCAGCTTCAGCCTGAAATTCAACGGTTCATCCCCACGCCCGTGGGGAAATGGGCATGACGGTTCAGGGAGAAGCGGTTACTGACGGTTCATCCCCACGCCCGTGGGGAAATGGGCTTTTTCCTCCTTCGTGACGCGCTTCGCGGCGGTTCATCCCCACGCCCGTGGGGAAATGGGCAACGACGACGGCGATACGGACGGCTGCATCGGTTCATCCCCACGCCCGTGGGGAAATGCGTTTCTGACCCTTGACCCACGCTTCGGTGACCGGTTCATCCCCACGCCCGTGGGGAAATGACGCTCACGGATTCCGAATTTCGCCTCACGGCCGGTTCATCCCCACGCCCGTGGGGAAATGGGCAAGCCGATGCTCACCCCGTCGGAGGACTGCGGTTCATCCCCACGCCCGTGGGGAAATGGTCGGACTCCAACGTGAAAAACTTGTCGTACACGGTTCATCCCCACGCCCGTGGGGAAATGAGAAACGGTTGCGGCTTCATATCGACCCGCCGCGGTTCATCCCCACGCCCGTGGGGAAATGCAGATGCCGGGCGTTTTGCTCGTAAATGGCCGCGGTTCATCCCCACGCCCGTGGGGAAATGGGTGCGAGTCTTTGAACTTGCCCAGTTTGTAGCGGTTCATCCCCACGCCCGTGGGGAAATGTATTTCAGTATACTGTAATACGATTTACTATCCGGTTCATCCCCACGCCCGTGGGGAAATGTACTCCAGCGAACGATTCCCTTTCTTAAACAGCGGTTCATCCCCACGCCCGTGGGGAAATGTTGCTTTAGATAGGTTCTTACCTAAGTTTTGTCGGTTCATCCCTACGCCCGTGGGGAAATGTTGGGTTCAGTTACTCACGCGGCTTACGTGTTCGGTTCATCCCCACGCCCGTGGGGAAATGGCCGGGCGTTCGGGTGGGCACTTGCCGGGCGGCGGTTCATCCCCACGCCCGTGGGGAAATGGGCGGGCGGGACAACGGTTATCGTCGTTTGGGCGGTTCATCCCCACGCCCGTGGGGAAATGGTCCGGGCGTCCGATAGGCGCGTGTCGTTGCCCGGTTCATCCCCACGCCCGTGGGGAAATGGCCTCCGAGACACTCTTTCAATGCCCAACAACCGGTTCATCCCCACGCCCGTGGGGAAATGGAACCCTACTTTCCCTCGCCGTCCTGCTGACCCGGTTCATCCCCACGCCCGTGGGGAAATGTTCCGTCACCTCCCGGTCTTTGCGGAACGTGCCGGTTCATCCCCACGCCCGTGGGGAAATGGTAACCCGATGTTAGATCGGAGAGACATTTGTCGGTTCATCCCCACGCCCGTGGGGAAATGTTGGGTTCAGTTACTCACGCGGCTTACGTGTTCGGTTCATCCCCACGCCCGTGGGGAAATGGCCGGGCGTTCGGGTGGGCACTTGCCGGGCGGCGGTTCATCCCCACGCCCGTGGGGAAATGGTCCGGGCGTCCGATAGGCGCGTGTCGTTGCCCGGTTCATCCCCACGCCCGTGGGGAAATGCCGGTGATGGTTTGACCGACGGCCCGCGCTTCCGGTTCATCCCCACGCCCGTGGGGAAATGGACGTAGTGCCGGATTGCCCATTCTGCGAAACCGGTTCATCCCCACGCCCGTGGGGAAATGTTTATTTCAATATCTGCAAGCAAACCGGGAAGCGGTTCATCCCCACGCCCGTGGGGAAATGGCACCGTCCGCTCCTCGAACGCCTGACCTTCCGGTTCATCCCCACGCCCGTGGGGAAATGCTTGGTCACATTGGCGGCGGAAGCCCCGTCGCCGGTTCATCCCCACGCCCGTGGGGAAATGCACCACCACCTGTTGCCGCGCCCGACTCACGCCGGTTCATCCCCACGCCCGTGGGGAAATGACCTGCTCACCCCGCGCAAGTGCAGTCAGAATCGGTTCATCCCCACGCCCGTGGGGAAATGGCGTCCCGCTGCTGGTGCTGTTTTTTGCCGCCCGGTTCATCCCCACGCCCGTGGGGAAATGTTCCACGGCTCGACCCGTTGCTTGCAGCCCAACGGTTCATCCCCACGCCCGTGGGGAAATGTGAGTAAACGGTAACAAGGAATCCGCTCCGGCCGGTTCATCCCCACGCCCGTGGGGAAATGTTACTCCGCTTCACTCACTTGTTTGCCTAATTCGGTTCATCCCCACGCCCGTGGGGAAATGTGCTCTGCCTTCAATTCGTCCCTTACCGCGTTCGGTTCATCCCCACGCCCGTGGGGAAATGTGGCCCGGTACCCGTTTGTGATGGCGGCGTTCCGGTTCATCCCCACGCGGGTGGGGATGGACCGCACCACCACAAGGGCATCAGCTTCCGGGGCACGTTTTCCCCACGCGGGTGGGGATGGACCGCTGGAACGCAAAACGTTCATCGACCGCCTGATGTTTTCCCCACGCGAGTGGGGATGGACCGCACTTCCCCGACGGCAAGCGGCGGCGGAAACTGTTTTCCCCACGCGAGTGGGGATGGACCGGCCACATGGACGCCCGCAGCAACACCGTCCTGGTTTTCCCCACGCGGGTGGGGATGGACCGAACGAGAACCTCGCCGGGAAGCTGGAGCGGGCGTTTTCCCCACGCGGGTGGGGATGGACCTTGATAGCTTGAAGCCACCCGCCCCGCTACCTCGTTTTCCCCACGCGGGTGGGGATGGACCGGTACGAAACAAACCAGCGCCGGGCAAGCCCTTGTTTTCCCCACGCGGATGGGGATGGACCGCTGGGTGCGCGGGCGGCGGGAATAGTAAAACAGTTTTCCCCACGCGGGTGGGGATGGACCGCAGGTGGTTAGCGAAAACCGGGACGGCCTGAAGTTTTCCCCACGCGGGTGGGGATGGACCGCAGCGGGAAATCGAACTGCCGTTTCTCTGCCTGTTTTCCCCACGCAAGTGGGGATGCACCCTTCTCGATGGTCAGCATCCTGGCCCGCAGGTGGTTTTCCCCACGCGAGTGGGGATGGACCGGACGAGAACCTCGCCGGGAAGCTGGAGCGGGCGTTTTCCCCACGCGAGTGGGGATGGACCGCCCTGGGTGACGGGCGACGGGGTGAGCAACTAGTTTTCCCCACGCCGACAATTGGAACAGGTTGTGAACCGGGCCTGACCAAAGCAGGAAACGCTCAGCGATTTGAAAAACGAACTGCGGGAGGGTGGAGATTCGGATTGCGAAGTCGCTCGCTCTGGTGGTTGGCAATCAATCAGAGCCGGTTTGCTTGGGAAGTGACCTAGTCAACGAGGCTTTGCTCAAGTCTTCACGACCTGACCCGTTCGGGCTCAGAATCAAACTCTGTTGTGTGAAACCGGATTAGGGGCTTCCCGATGATACCGTAGCGTGGTGCCTTAATCGAATGAGAAAGCAAATCCCCGCAACATTCATCGGGCAAGCGTTTTTGCGACGGCTTCTTCCAAATTCTCGCTGAACCCTTCGCTCAGGTAAATCACCTCGCCGTTGCGGTTCAGTAGCACGTAAAGCGGAATGGCGTTAACCCGGAATGCTTTTTTCAAGGCATCGTCGCCCCACACCAACGGAAACCCGATGCCTTTCTTTTGCGCCAGCAGTCGGACTGCGGACTCGTTCCGCCGGTCGCTCGTAACCCCAACAACCGCCAGCCCCTGAGCAGCGTACCGCTGGTGCAGCTTTTGAAGTTTCGGCATGGCCTCGACGCAAGGCCCGCACCACACTTCCCAGAAATCCAGCAAAACCACTTTCCCTCGCCAGCGTGCAGAGGAAACAGGAGTGCCGTCCAGCGTCGTCACCACCAGGGGAGGTGCCTGCTTGCCGAGCAACCCAAGTAGCGGATTTCTGGCCTTCAGCGGCGGCACGTGGTGTTCGTAATCAGCCAGGAAAGCCAGGTTTTGACCGACGTCGCGTTCCGTGTCATTCACCCGAATATCGCTGAGCTGGTAATGTAAATCCTGCACCTGCATTAGCGTCCGCTGGTGCGAACGAACGGCCACGGGCAGCATCAGGCGTTTGTCGATTGCCACTTGCTTGTACCGCTCGCGCACGTCGTACGCCTCAATGTCAGGATAATGAAAGGTAAGCTGGAACGTGGTTCCTGCGTCCATCAGCGTCACTCGAACAGCTCCGGCCGTGTCCAACCGCACCACGTCGGGCACCACCGTGTGCCCTCCTGGGTAAAAGACGAGGTTGCGGATGCCGTCCGGCGTGTTCAGCACCTGGTACGATTTCGCCCGGTCGTCCACCTGGTACCCCACGTGCCCATCATAAACGGCCCTCGCACTGGCGTCGGTCCGCGTCGAGGCGAACGCAAAGCCGTGGAGGGTATCGAGTGAGTTTACCCAGAGCGTCGCCTTGCCGTTCATGCGCCGGACTGTTCCAGTCACCAGCGTGTCGGTGCGTTGCACGGAATAGGAAATCGTCCTCAGCTTGGATTGGGCTTTCAGTACATTGCGGATCACCTCGTGCGGGGTTTGACCCGCCGCGCCAAGCGAACATCCCACCAAAAGAACCGCCCGAATCAATCGTTTGAACAACATGTTTTTTTCGCCCAAACATCGGGCTGATTCAGCTACCGAGGCACGGCGTTTCGACCGCGCTCCGGGTTTATTCGACGCAAGGCGAACCGGTCGAAAAAACTGGGGGGTTGGTCGAAACGGCCTTTGGTCCCGCGCGAGGGTCGAACCCATCCGGGGCACCGCCGTTTAACTTTGGCCCCGATGCGACCGTTTTCCTTCAGGGTGTTTCCCATTTCCAGGCTGGAATACGCCTTTTTCGGGCTGCTGTTTTTGGCATTTCCGCTCCTGACGGACGTAGAGTACACGCTTTACGAGGCGAACGGAACGGGCCTGACCCTCCACCTTCTTGCCGAGCGGCTGGTGTACGGCCTTTCCCGGCTGATGCCGTACCTGGTTTACTACCGCTTCCTGATGCCCCTGGCGCTGGGCAAGCGGTACGGTGCCTTTGCGGCGGGGTTGGTGCTGTTCCTGGGTCTGCTGGAACTCTACCAGGTGTACGTCGTGTACGGCCTGATGATGCGATTGCCCTTTTTGCCCGATGCCCTGGTCAGCTCCGCCAGAAGGGCTTACGAAGCCAGAGTGCCGCTCCACTTCAGCGTCGTTTACGTGCTTCGCGATTTGCTCACGGTCAGTACCGTCGGGTACTTCATGCATTCGGAGCGGCAGGAAAAAGCGCTGCATAGGCTACGGCACCAGAAATTGCAGGACGAACTCAACCACTTGAAAGTCAAATTGCAACCGCATTTTTTTTTCAATACCCTCAACAGCCTCTATGCACTGGCGCTGGAAGGTTCCACGCAGACCGCCTTTCTGGTAGCCCGCTACGCCCAGGTGATGCGATACGTGCTCTACGATGCGGAGCGCGCGCGCGTGTCCCTGTCGGGGGAAGTCGCCTTTATTCAAAATTTTGTGGAGGTTGAAGCCTTGCGCCACCACCAACGGGTCCGCATCAATTTCGACAGCCAGGGTATCGACGACTCCGTGTGGATCGAACCCTTGTTGTTGCTGCCACCCGTGGAGAACGCTTTCAAGCACAACCATTCCTCCCCAGCGGAACCGGGTTGGGTGAGCGTCATCGTCGTGCTGTTTGGGAACGAGTTGACCCTGGAAGTCAAAAACAGCAAGGGTCCGTACGAGGGACTGCCCCACGAAGGTGGGGTCGGGTTGGAAAGCACCCGCCGCCGCCTGGCCCTGCTGTATCCGGGTCGGCACACGCTCCTCGTCGAGGAAGACCCACACGCGTACCAACTTCGGCTAACCCTGCAACTGACGCCCAATGGTGAACTGCCTGATTCTCGAAGATGAACCCCTGGCCCAACGCGTGCTCCAGCGGTTTGTCACCCAGACCGCCGGGCTGCGGCTGGTGGGCGTGTGCGACAACGGCCTGGATGCGATGGCCTGCCTCCGCCGCGAACGGGTGGATCTGCTATTTCTGGACGTGCAATTGCCCCGGCTCAACGGCGTTGAGTTTGCCCGCTCTCTGGCTCATCCGCCGGGAATCGTCTTTACCACCGCGTACCCCGAATTTGCCGTGGCCAGCTACGAACTCGAAGCGGTGGACTACCTGCTCAAGCCCATTGCCTACGAGCGCTTCCTGAAAAGCGTGTCCCGCTTCACACGGTTGGCGGTGGCCGCCACGCCCCAGCCAAGCCATACGTACTTCAAAGTGGATGGAAAGCTGGTGAAACTCGCCCACGCCGACATCGTTTACGCCCAGTCGATGCGGGACTACCTGCTCCTCAAAACCGACGCAAAGAGCCATCTCACGCACATGACCATGAAGCACCTGGAGACCCTCCTTCCCTCCCCTCCCTTCAGGCGCGTACACCGCTCTTACCTGGTCAACGTGGACCGAGTTACCGCCTGGAGCCAGCACGTGCTGGAATTGGGCACTTGCAAAATCCCGGTCGGGGAAAATTACCGGTTCGAGGTGCGCCCGCTGTGAGCAAACGCCGCCGTGCCCGTCAACCGGGTCGCTGACCCGTTGCCCGTCGGGGCGCTGCCCATTGCCGCGAATCAAGCACGGCCGACAACCCCTCCCTAAACCACTGCGGCAACTCAGGAGCCTGGTATTCCACCTTCCCCAGTGAAAAACTCACCAGCAGCCTCGGCTGTGGTGCCGACGTATCGAACACGTTCAAGCTGTCGAGCAATTGAAACCGGGCGTTGAGGTACTTGAGATTACCCCCGTAGTTGACCTCCACGTTGTACGGACTCACGTAGTGTCCGCCCTGCTCGACCCGCTTTTCGACCCGTCCCACCGACAGGGACACATCGCTCAGGCCCAGGAACACCATGTGGACGCTGTAGCCCGCATCCTTGAAACGCTGCACGGTTTCCCAGGGGCCCTCGCCGTTGAAGTGCCCTTCGTAAGCGAAATCCCGCTTCCCGGCCAAGGCAGTTTCCACCAGCCCCTCGAAGGTGTCGAGGGTGGTTTGCATCGCTTCCCGCTGGGCAAACTTGGCTACCTTCAACCGGAGGAAGGCTTCTTTCAGCGTAGCGTGGTAAACGGCGTCGCCGTCGAAGACGGAAAGGGAATGGGCGATTTCGGGCAGCAGCAACCGCCCGTAGGTGGATTTACCCGCGCCATTGTGGCCCGCAATCAGGTACAAGTTCGGCATTGGCTACTTCCATTCGGGCACCAGCGCCGGTACGCCGAGCGCTTCTCTCAGCCGAGCGGCTTCGGCTTCGTCCAGCCAGTGCAACACCTCGTGTTTCGCCCTTGTTTGCGGATAGCGGACAACGGCGATGCGGCCGTCGGGGTACTCAAAGTAAAAATGTCCGGCCGGTAACCCGTCGTTGCCGAGCATGAACGGCAGGCCCGCTGCCAGCTCGTCCTGGCGCAGGGTAGTCACGGCTTGGGCGGCACGTTGCCGGAGGGCGTCGATTTCGGCTGGCGTCATGGCGTTGGTTTGGTAGGCGAAGGTACCCATTTTACGGCTCAAAATCGCACGAATCCCCGGCTCAATCCAGGCCTGAGTACGCAGCGGCGAATACCTCGTCGAAGTACCCCTCCCGGTAGTCTTCCATTAGTTTTTGCGGGGACTCGTAGGTGTAGACGAGGCCCGTACTGGCCGAATGAGTCAGGTATTCTTCGGCTTCTTCGGGCGAAAAACCGCCGATATCGTGGCCGTTGCGCAGGATGACCGAAACGCCGTCGCCGGTCGGGGTCTCGAACCGCTCGTACACCAGGCCGATGCTGCCGACTTCATTTTCACCGACCACGGCGTTGAGCATAACCAGGTCGCCCACGTGGAGGGGTTGCGGGGTGGGTATCATGGGTATTGGGTTAATTCGTTGATGAACGCGATGCTGAAATTTGGGGTTGCCGCCTTCTCCGATTTCGGAGCGAACAAGGGCAAAAAATTTTGGCTTTACCTAAACGAACTGTAAGGGCCGCATCGTGTCCGCCCGCACCAGGCAATTTTCCCCGGTGCAGGCGGGCAACGAACCAACGGCTCAGGCGGCCTCCGGGAGCGGCAATCTCCAACTGCTGGGGCGGAAGGACACCTCCTGGAAGGCCTTCAGCAAACGCCGGTACCGTTGGCGACCCTCCCGGAGAAACACCGCGCCGGAACGGTCGGCGGTTGGCTCAGAGTAGTACAGGTCGAACGGCTCCTTTTTCTGAATGCCGACGAACACGAACCGCCTGGCTCCCACGCCGTCCAGGTAAAAGGCGGCCTGCCGGTGGTAGTCGTATTCATGGCAACTTTCCAGGAACGCAGCGCGGTTGGGCTGGCTGGTTGTTTTCACGTCGACAATCAGTCGCTGTTTGTACAAAACATCCGTTTTGCATTTACAGGGTAGGCCCGTGCCGGGGTCGGTGAAAAAGTGCGCCCTTTCCTTTACCCCGAAGCGCAGCACCCACCGCAGGAACGAGTCCCGCCGGGCGCGGTCGAGCAGGGGCTGGAGGTGGGCCGGTTTGACACCGCTGGGCAGGGTTTCGCCCGCAAGCTCGCTCCGTTCGAGCAGGCAGCGGTGGAGGATTTCGCCGAAGAGAAACGCCTTCGTGCTCCCTCGCTGGGGGTAGCCGAAAAGGCGGTTGCGGAGTTCGGTCAGGTCGCTGTTGGAAATGGCCGGGATTTGCCGGTAGTCGAGGTTGGAACGTTGAAGCACGGCGGTTTTATTGGGGAGTGAAAAAAGTGCCGGGGAGCCTTCGCTCCCCGGCGGAACATCAGGCCGCGAGTTTCAACCCGGTGGCTTCGTCGGCTTGCAGTCGGGGAACCCGGTAGCCGTGCTGAAACTTGACGACCGCGTTTGGGGTGAAGGTTTCATCCCGGTACACGAAGTTATCGAGGGTAAATGCGGCTCCTTCGGCCACCGCCTCCTGGTCGCCTTCGACGTACCCGAACTCGGCAATGTAGTACACCGCCTTCGGCGAGATCTTCGTATTCTCCTTCCGCTCCGCCGTGGCCGTCAGGCACACCTGGGTCAGGCTTTTTTCGTTGTAAAACAGCGATTCGCGGAGGTTTAGCAGGTTTTCGACCGAAAAGCCGTGGAACAGCACGGCGCAGATGCGGTGGCGCTCGTCGGCGAAAAACAGTTCCGCCCATTTCTTGCGACCGTAGTTCAGGATGTCGTCCTCGAAGATGCGCCAGGCCAGCGGCTGAAACGTGAGGGACGGCCCCAGGATTTCCTTGCCTTCGACGGTGAAATGGCCTTCTTTGGCATCGAACCGGATTTGGTGGGGGCGGCCTTCGAGGTAGCGGTACTTGCTGGTGTACTCCCCCGTCTCCTCATCGGGTTTTTTCCAGACCGGCACCATGACGCCCGGCTGGGTGTCGGTAAGGGCGAATCCTTCCGGGGAGGGCGTGAAATCCTTGGCGACCTGAGCGGCGAATTGGGTCTGCTTCTTCATGAGTGAAAAAAGTAAAAAAGTGAACGGAAGTCGTCACGAAAAACGGACGAATGCGGTCGTTCTCTCGTGATTTCCTGTATTAAAAATACCACCTTTACGACTGACAATAAACGATTTATCTCTATCCAGACTGCTTTCCATTCGTCTTTTCTTTCCCTTCGGCTACTTGCCTTTTGCCACCCCTCCGGGTCGGATTTTATCCGCTTCGAGGGGTATTTTGCCGGACACCAAACGTCGGTAATTGGGGTTGCGCCAAGGCCTGCCGAACCTGCCGCCGTTGCACGGCCGCCAGTTCGTCGTTCCAGTCTTTCTCAACGGGTCGCCGTATTTCCATCACCCCGTTCAATCCACGCAATTCGAGCAGCGCCCGCTCGGCGCGCAGGAGAAACACCCGTTCGCGGGGCATGGTGACAGTGAGCAGGCTGGCGTCGGGCGTCGGTTGGGCCCATGTGATTTCGGCCCGTCGCTCGCCGGGACGAACGCCCTGGTTGAGGCGGGCATTCAGGATTTCCGCCAGATGCGTTGCGCAAACGGTGGGTTCCCCCGGTTGATGAAGCTGCCGGAGGGAGAGCACGCACCCGGCGGCGGTGAACCGGGTCATCCGCGCCGAAACGGTTGGTTTGGCACCGACCATCAGCAAACCGAGCAACTGGAGGTTGTAGCGCATGCCGCTGGGGTCGTTGTCGTTGGCCAGCACCACCCGCCCCGGCCCCAGCCGGTCGATGAGCGCCTGAATCGCGCCCGGCTGGCTGGCGCTGAGCGTTCCGGCGGTGGCCACGTACACGCGCCCGCCCGGCGATTCGGGCGGGTGCATCTGGTGGTAAGAAAGCGCGTCGATGGGGCTTTCGCAGACGAATAGTTCGGCGGGCGGGGCCGAACCCACCGAGTTGCTCACCCACAGCCCCTCGCCTTTGGTGCCGTTGATGTAATTGGCGCGGTGGTTGCGGATGACGATGCCCAGCAACCCCCGTTCGTTTTCGAGGGGGAACACCGTGTTGGTGTGGCGAAACCCCTTTTTGTCCTGGTACTCCCGGTTGAAGATTTTCCCCCAGAATTCGGCGCAGCCCAGTGTTTTTTCGGTGACGCCCCGGCTCATCAGGTAAGCAGGATCCGTCAACGGCCGCAGGTCGAAGTGGGACGGTGTAAACACAGTGGTTCCGGCTGGCGACGGAGGTGCAACCATCGACGAAACTTCCACCGGCACGGGGCTTGTGTAACCCTGGTGTCGGTCGAGGTGACTGAACAACTCCCGCCACCCGTCTTTGGCGCGCAGGTCGAGGCCCACCTTGCCCGCCACGTAGTCCACGACGGTGCCCCGGTCGCGGTCGTCTTCCGGGTTGAAGTACTGGTACTGACCGCTGGCAGCGCGGGCGACGATGAGTTTGCGGCCGGTGGCGGGCTGCTCCAGCACCACCCACTTGCCGTGGCGGAGTCCTTTTTTGAGGTTGACGCGGAAGCCCTCCCTTTCCAGAAAATCCACGAGGTCAATGTCCCGGCGGTAGGCGTCGAGTTTTTCGGCGGCGGTTGGCATGTTGTGGCGTTGATGAAGCGGAGGTTGTCGTCAGCGTTTGGGGCCTTTCCGGTGGTTCGGGGCAGGCTTCGGCGGCTCTGGCTTGGGCACGGGTGCATTGACCTCGGCAGGCCGCTTGCCTTCGGGGGTGGCCGCCTGACGATGGCCGGGCGCGTCGGGCTTCGTTTGGGTCTCCGACACGCGTTGGGCTTGTTTCTGGTCGGGAATTCGGGCGAACGAGAGGGCGCGCTTGCTGGCCGACACCTGCACGTAGGCGTCGAACGTTTTGCCGTCCTGGCCCATCAGGCCGGTCAGCTTGACGGCTTTACCAGCTTCAAGCCCGGCCTGCTGCTCCGGGGTGAGGGCGACACCCTTGAGGGTCGCGGGGATGGTCAGGCGGTCCCGGCGCAGCACGGTGAGGCTGTTGGTGTCGAGGTCGACGCCCACGTAGCCCCGGAACACCTGCCCCGACACCTTGTCCTTCAAGTCGACGAGCTTGCCCAGTTCCCCGCGCCGGTGCAGATTCTGCCGGTCGGCGGCGTCGAAGGCGTAGCCGAGGTAGGTTTCGGGAATGGTCAGGGTTTGCTTGACGGTCTGGAAATGCACGCGCAGGCCCTTGTCGGGGGTGTTGACTAGGTACAGCTTGCCGGTCAGTTCGGCGGTTTGGGCTTCCCAGGTTCGCTCGAAGCGGATTACGCCCGTACGGCGGCCATTGAGAAAATCGGTCAGTCCGCCGGACTGCTCCAGTTTTTCCTTCGTGATGCCGTACCTGGCGAGTTGCTTTTCGACCTGTTCCCAGGTGTAGCGGGTTGGTTGCATAGGGGATTCGGGAATGGATGGACGAGGTTGAACGGGGCGCGGTAGGTGCCGGGGTTGCGCGGCGGGCGGGCGCGGCGTCCGCCGCAGGAAAAAATTCTGCCGGAAGTTGTGCCAGAAGTTGGCAATGGGACCGCCCGGAATGACGTTGAGTCGGGGCAGTTGGAACTTGGAGGTACCGGTCCTTTCAGGTTGGGCCGGTTGGGCCGCTTTGCCCAGCAGGCGTGCTTTTTCGTCGGCGGTCACGTGTCCGTCGTTGGCCAGCAACTGCGCCGTCGGTTCCGCCGCCTTGGGCACGAGGGTCTGGTCCGGTCGGGTTCGCCGCCGGTCAAAATAAGTTGCCGGTTTCGTGCCTTCCGGCTCTGGTGTGGTCTCATCCCGCGTTGTTTCCTCTTCCATGTTGTTGCGTTTTTTGGTCCTGTTGGGGTTTGTTTTCGTTGGCCCGGTAGCCCCGGCGCAAGTGATTTTTCGGGAACCGGCACCCCTCCGCCGCGATTCCACCATTTCCCCGTTTTCCGTCACCCGGCTGGACAGCCATCCCCGTGCTGCCTCAGACCCGGAAGCAGCCCCGTTGGGCGAATTGTCCGGTGCAGAAGTAACCGCCTGGCTCGACAGCCTCGGTTTCGCCGCCTCCTCGGAAACGACCCTGATGGCGTCCCACCGTTCGCGCTGGGCAACCCTCCCCTACCAGTTGCCGTTGTCTCGGGTCGGCGGCGTCCGGTTGAGCAGCCGCTACGGCCTGCGCACCCACCCCGTGTTGGGGGTGAAGCGTCACCACGATGGCATTGACCTGGCCACGCCCGCCGGGTCACCGGTGTACGCCACCGCCGACGGGGTGGTCGAAAGAATATACCGCTCGGCAACGCTGGGTCTGGCGGTTACCCTGCGCCACGCCCACGGCCTGTGCACGGTGTACGGCCACCTGAGCCGGTGCGGCCTGCGGGCCGGGCAGGCGGTGCGACGGGGCCAGCGGGTGGGCGCGGTTGGCTCGACGGGCCGTTCCACGGGCCCTCACCTGCACTACGCCCTGCGGCAGGGAGGGCGCTCCATCGACCCGCTCCGTTTTTCGGCGCTGGTCCGTTCGCACCTGACCGGGAAGGCCCTCCCGGAAAAGAGACCCGACTGAACTGCTGAGAAGGAGGGTGACCCAAGTGCTCATTTTGCGAGCGTGTTGACGTGTTGCAGAAAGGAATCGAGCAGGACCAGTTTCGCCCGGGCCGTGCGCAGCTCCTGCCGCGTCATGACGACGCCCGCATTGTCGAAAGCAAAGAGCCATTCCGGGTTAAGCTGGTGGGTTTCCGTGTAGAACAGGGCCACCCGCAGCAGCCCTTCGATGCCCACGCGCAGGTCGTTTTCGAGCCGGAATACGATGTTCTGGGTGGTGCCCGTGGCTTCGGCCACTTCCACCTGGGACAAGTTTACGGAGGCCCGCGCGGTGAGGAACCGGCTGGCCAGGCGCTGACGGTAGAGGAGGGTTTCTTCGGTTTCCGTCATGATGGGTTGGGTATGAGAAGGGAGTGAAAGTAGGCATCAGGCGGTCTGGAGACCGTCGAGCAGGTGACGGAGTTCGGGGGTACGGCGGATGCGGTCGAGTTCGCTGACCACGACCCGGCGCACGTCGTCGCGGACGGCCACCGCGTTCGCTTCCAGTAGGGCGGCGAGGGCGTCCGGGCTGAGGTCCGCCAGGCCCGGTAAGGACGGGATGGCCTCGAAGGCCGCTTCCTGGGCGCGCACCTCGGGCGGTACGACCACCTGGGCGTTGAAAAACTTCTGGCGGAGCACTTCGCCGAAATTGTCGGCCACGGCCCCCACGAACCGACCCTGCGAGAGGGTGCTGATTTTGGATTCGGGAATGAGCGCGTCGAGTTGGGTGGACAGGCTCGTGGTGGTGTCCCGCTCGGTGAAGGTCATCGACTGCCGCCGCTGGACGATTTTGCCGAAGCGGGAACTGAGCGTTTTGGCCGTGTCGCCCACCACCTGCCCGCTGAACACGTTGCCGACCGTGTTGAGGATGACGGTGGCTTCCTTCTCGCCGTAGTCCCGTTTCATCTGGCTGAAATCCTGCACGCTCAGCAGCGTGCTGACCTTGTTGCTGCGGGCGGTGGCGATGAGGTTGTCCAGACCCCGGAAATAAATCGTGGGCAGTTCGTCGACGATGAGCGAGGACTTGAGCCGCCCCTTGCGGTTGACGAGTTTGACCAGCCGGGCATTGTAGAGGCCCAGCGCCGCCCCGTACACTTCCTGGCGGTCGGGGTTGTTGCCCACGCAGAGGATCTTGGGGGCGGCGGGGTCGTTGATGTCGAGCGTAAAGTCGTCGCCTGTCATCACCCAGTACAGGGCCGGGGAGGCCAGGCGGGCCAGGGGGATGCGGGCGGAGGCAATCTGCCCTTCGAGTTGCTCCAACGCCCCCTTGCGCAGCGCACTGGCGAAGGGCGTCGTCAGGTTTTCGATTTCACGGTAGGCCAGCAGGATGGGGAAGATTTCTTCGTAGGGGCGGCCCGCGAATTCAATGACGTGCGGGAAGGTGCAGTAACGACCACGGCGGTAAACGGGCTGACCGGCCTCGTCGAGCACCGGCGCACCGTGCTCGTCCACGGCGGGTTCCTGGTGGATGCGCAAAAACCAGATGACGGCCGTCAGGAAGTTGATGGGTGATTCCACGAAAAAATCCCCTTGTTTCTGAATCCAGCTCCGGTTCAGGTTCAGCAGAATGATCCGGGCCGCTTCCTGGGCGTCGAGAATGTCCGTCATCAGCTCCGGCGTGAGCGGGTTGCAGCGGTGCGAGCGGCGGGGGTCGTCGAAGTTGATGACGTAAAACCGGGGCTGCACGGCGAAATTGCGTTGGTATTTCCGCAGGTAGTTGTAGGCCACCGTCGACAGGTCCGGGAATTTGTAGTCGTAGACGTACATGGCGAAGCCCTTTTGCAGGTGCTGTCGAATGTAGTTGTTGACGAAACTGTCGGACTTGCCCGAGCCGGGCGTGCCCAGCACGAGGCCACCCCGGAAGGGATTCACCACGTTGATCCAGCCCCGCCGTCCCCGCCCTCGGTACGCGTAGCGGGTGGGAATATTGACGGAATACTCGTTTTCGAGCAAGGTTTCTTCCTGGAGAAACGATTCGTTTTCTTCGTTGAAAGGGTCCTCATCGAAGGTGTTCCCGATGATTTGCCCGGCCCGGCTAAGGGCCTTCAGCAGGAGCAGGAACCCGGTCAGCGTGGCCAGGAAATACAGCCCGTTGCGTTCATCGGTCGTCAAGCCGGGCGGGCGCAGCAGTAACCCGCCGCCGGCGAAGAGCACCGCGCCGGGTACGCCCAGCCGGAGCACGCCCGTCCAGGTAGCCGTCAACTTTTTCCGCGATTTGTTGCCCAGCGCGTACACCCCCAGCAAGAGCAGGGCGGCCGCTTTGCTCAACAGGGGGTTGTTGAACAAGCGGAGGGAACGGTTTAGGTTCAAGAGAAACCGGTCCACCACCGGGTGGGTCAGGCCCCGGGCGTCCAGCGAATCGTAGCAGAAAAAATACAAGTGCGCCGCCATGACGGCGAAACCCATGGCCAGCAGCAGGGAAAGCACGCCCCGGTACTCGCGGTCTTGTTCGGATGTTGACACGGTGATGGGATTAGCGGAGCCGTCGGCGAACGGTGGGCATCCGTTTTAGGCTGGGGGTTGATTGAACCTGCGTTATCCCTTCGGGCAACGGGGAAGCAGTTTTCCGGTTGGCCAGGAACAGCTCCACGGCTCGGTGGGCCGCAGGGGGCGGAACCCCCTGCCGGAGAATCAGGTCGTCCACGCAGGCCTGCGCCCGGTCTTGAACCTTTGATTCTGTTGACAAATCCCGGTACGCGCGTTCCACCAGCCGCAGCAACCTGAGTGGCTCCGCATCTCCGTTGCTCCGGGCTTTGGCCGGGTGCGGGCGGGACTTCCCCTCGTCCGGCAGGGTATCGACACCGCGCAACGCCGCCAGATTTTCAACCAAACGATCTTCGGCGGGCCGCAGGCCGTGGCGCTGTTCGAGCTGACGCCGGATCCGGCTGACGCGCCGGTGCAGGAACGCATCCGAAATGAGCCTCCCGTCGGGGGCCACCGAAACGGTCACGACGTGGACGTGCGGGTGAGCGGTGTCGTGGTGCCGGTAGAGCAGGTAAGGCTGGGCCTGGTAACCGATGGCGTTCATGAATTCGGCGGTTAAGCGGCGAAGCTGCTCGTCGCTCAGGGTTTCTTCGGGGTGAAAGGCCAGGGCGCAGTGCAGGCAGGGCCGCGCCACGCGCGGGTTTCTCCGCGTCAGGTGCTCCAACGTTTTGGTTTTGTAGGCCATCGAAGTCTGGGCCAGACCGGAGTGAGCAAAGTTCTCGGCCACCAGTTGCACCGCCTGCCCCGTTTGAACCTTGCGCTCGTTGTAGCGGACGGCCCCCGCCACCCGGCGTCCCATCGTCAGTCGAACCACCATGTTGCCAGTTGGTCGATGAGGTGATTGATTCGTTGCAGGGTCGTGGCGAGGGCCGGTTGGTCAGCCTCATTTTCTCCGCCACTGGCCTTCAGCACGGCCAGGCGGCAGTCCTGAAGGCGTTGGAGGGTTTCCAGCAGTAACTCCTCGCGGGCGGGCGGAGCCAGTGGTGCCGTTCCGACGAGGAGTTGTTCGCGGACGAACCCGGCAAAACTCAGTCGGCGGGACAGGTTCACCCGTTGGCATTCCGTCAGAAGGTACTCCAGTTCCCGGCGGGTCACGTTAGTGCGGATGGGTTGGTCCAACAAGTCGCTTTCTTCTTTCGGTGGCCTACCCCCTTTTCGCCGGAGCGATGAGCCAGACCCACTTTTGCGCGCTGGCTTCCGGGCCGAAACTGGTGGAGTAGCGGAAGTTTTTTGTACCATAAAACACATCTTGCTTTTGAGAAACAAAGCGAGGGTATTGGCGTAAAATTCAGGCCTCAAATATAGAACTCAGCAATAAATAAAAGATTTTACCATGAGTAAAATATCGCTTAGAAAAGCGAATCAATCCTGCAACTAAATTCGATGATTCCGAAACGTTCTTGCATACGTTCGCTTAAATTTCGATAAACCATTTGGTACGAATAGAGCAAAAACGGGTAAGTTGTCTTAGACATTCAATTGAATTAATGTCAGGTTAATATCTTATTAATCAGATTTTTATATTTAAAATTGGAACAAAATTTCTTACGAACGTACTTTGGTACCAAAGTACGTTCGTACTAAAAGTAGCGCTGCTTATTGATAAAACGTTCGAGGATTATTTTTCACAAAATACTGTCTGGAGATTATTGTTTATGAGTACACAAAAACTTTTTTTTAAGTTAACTTAGCCTGAAAATGAATCAGTTTTCTGATGAGTATTATTGATGTCATCAATTATTTTTTTACGATTGCAAAACGGGCTGTAATCTTGCAGCCGTTAAATCGCTTCTCCCGCCAGTGGCCGTTTTACTCTCCATTTGCACGCAAAAAGGGGGCGCAGGAAAAACTACGCTAACCATGCACCTCGCGACCCACTTCAACGCCATCGAGCAGCACGACGTGGTGGTTGTCGACGCGGATTACCCCCAGTACAGCTTTTTCAATCAACGCGAGCGCGACTTGCGCCGCCTGCGGCAGGATCCCGCGCTCGCCCAGCGGGTGGAGGGGTACGGACGTCCGCCGTTTGAAGTGCTGAAGTCAGACGTGGCGAAGGTGCCCGCGTTGCTTGACCGCCTGGCGGCGCGGGAAAACCTGCTGGTGTTCGTGGACCTCCCCGGTTCCCTCAACGTGGCCGGATACGAAGGGGTCATCCGGCGGCTCGACGGAGTACTTCTGCCGATGGAGGCCGACGCGCTCACGTTCGCATCGGGTCTGATGACCCTCGACGCGTTTTCGCGGATCGGCCACAAGCGGGGCCGGATGGTCCCAACGCACCTGCTGTGGAACCGCTACCGACTCAGCGAACGGTCCAGCCGGTACGCAGACCTGGAAAAGGCCATCGAACACTGGTCGGTTTCCGCCAGGATTACCGTGCCGTTTTTCCAAACCCGCATCCGGGACCTGGTCGGTTGGAAGGATAACCGGTCCGCACTCATTCCCTACCGGGAGGTGGAACCCCTGGCCGGTGAAGTCCGAGAGGCATTTTTCAACCAGGAATTTTGACGCCATGCCCAAAAACAACTCATCCACTAACTTCGACCTGCCCGACACGCTGACTTCAACCGACTCGGACCTGTCGAACTGGCTGACCAGCCAGGGAATCCGAACGGAGACAACCGAACCGACGGTGACCCGGCCGGTCGGCCCGGCGCGCGAACCCAGCCCTGCGCCTTCCCACCCGGAGAACGATCCGTCAACCACCGGGGATGGCTCATACGAACGGCGCTTTTTGCACCGGACAGGCACGCCCGTCCGACCTACGCACATGGTTCACGTCAGCGAGCGGGTGCACCGATTCTTTTCGTTCCTGGCCGGCTACACGCAGGTGGTCGGAGCCCGGGTTTCAGTTCCCGAGTTGATCGAAAACCTCATCGGCGAGCACCTGCTCGAACACGAAGGAACCATTGAGCGATTGCAGCAGGAATTTTCCCGCCGAAACCTGAAAGCGTTTTGATGCTGGCGCTGACCGTGGTCGTCCTGCTGCTGGGCCTGGGAGTGGCCGGTCATCGGCTCGCCGAGTACGAGTGGCCCTGGCACCGCGCCCCGGGTACTGGAGCGGAGGAGCGTTCACCGCGGACGCCTTGGCCCGTCGACTTGCTGGGCGCTTCGCGAACCCTGCTTCCTGAGGTGGCGAAGGGTTCGAGCCAGGGCGGCGATAGGGTAGTGTCCGAATTCATTGGTGCGGACCCTAAGCGGGACGAATGGCCCGACTACACCGCGGCCATCCCGGACGGTTGCGAAGACTTGACCGACGAGGACGTTCCCATCGACACCGCGCCCGAATCGGAAAGAGACGCTGACGGCGTGGACCTGGAGGAATACCTTGATAAACTCGACGAATTAGCCCTGCGCGTGTCGTACCTGGTGACGGGACAACTCAAAAACGAATTGGTACCCGCGCTCCGGGAATGGATCAACCTCTCGGGCCTGGCCGGGGACCAAAATCTAAACGCTGTCTTGGCCACTACACCGCCGGATTGGGACGAAGAGGAAATCGCCGCCAAAAACCGGTATTTCCTCCAACTCTACGAACAGGCCATTAACCAGCCCGATTAACCAGCAACCTTTTTTCTTAACCAAATATGCTTCTGTTTCAAACTGTTTCTAAATCTACAATGACGATTCGCCCTTCCCGAATGCGCCGCGTCCTTGGCCTGGTGCTGCTTGGTACCACCTGCGCCGCCACCGCAACGTTCGCCCAGAGTGGTGGGGCAACTGCGGGCCTTTCAGCGGCGGCCACCCAGGTGAAAGGCGCTTTCACCACCGTGCAGACGCTCATGTATGCCATCTGCGCCATCATGGGCGTGGTCGGGGCCATCAACGTGTATTCAAAGTGGTCGAACGGCGACCCGGACACGCGTAAGTCGGCGGCCTCCTGGTTCGGAGCGTTGATTTTCGCCGGGTTGGCGGTGGCCGTGTTGCAGGGGGTATTCGGGTGAATTATGCCGTACCGCGTCAACAAAGGGGCGGACCGCCCCTCCGAGGTGCTCGGTATCCAGGGTACCGATTTTCTGCTGCTGCTGGCGGGTGCCGCCGTGGCCCTGTTGGTGGTGACGACCTTAGTCATCGTCCTGACCCGGATCACCCCGTGGGTGGCGTTTGTGGCCTACCTCGTCGTGGTCGTACTCCTGTATGGCCTGCTGGTGCGCCTGAGCCGACAGCACGGCGAAAGGGGCCTGTCCCGCCACCGGGCCAGGGCAAAGGTGCCCCGCGTCATCGTCGTCCGGAATTCAGCGCCGTACAAAGCCCTCCGGCAAAAACCGTCCAAATCCACAACGTAACATGAACGCCAAATCCGCTGATTTCAAAACCGTGTTTCCAATCGGGGCCGTCGAGAACGATTGCCTCATGTCCAAGTGGGGTGACGTAACCGCTGCGTTCGAGCTAACGTTGCCCGAACTGTTCACGCTCAACATCCAAGTGGAGGACGGTGTCGAGTCGGGTGATTACCGGGACCTGGTTGAGGCCTGGAGCAAGGCCATCGCGGTACTACCGCCCCACACCATCGTCCACAAGCAGGATTGGTTTGCTGAAGAAACCTATAAATCTCCCTACGCGTCCGCTCATTTTCTGGACAAGGCCAGCCAGCGACACTTCAACGAACGCCCGTACCTGCACCACGCCTGCTACCTGTTTGTGACCAAAACCCACCCCGAGCGTCGGGCCGCGACTCCGCTGACGACGACGTTGGTCCGGAGTCGGCTGGTGCCGCGCGAAGTCTCGCAGGGGCAGAAACTGGGGGAGTTCTTTAATGCCCTGCACCAGTTCGTGGCCATTCTGGAAAGCACGCGGAAATTGCGCCTGCGGCGGCTCACCGGCGAGGACTTGGCCGGAACGGACGGTGTCCCCGGCTTGATTGAGCGGTATATGAGCCTGTCGTTACGCGAAGAAGTAGTTCCCTTGTGTGATATTGAAACGGGCGGGGACGAGTTAAAAATCGGCTCGAAATGGAGCAAGTTCTACACCGTATCCGACGTGGATGACCTGCCGGACGTTATTCCCACCAACTCCCGCATCGACGCTCTCTCGTCGGAGGCCTCCAACCTGTCGGTCGGCTTCGCCGCGCCGGTCGGGCTAATGCTGCCCTGCAACCACATTTACAACCAGTACGTTTTCGTCGAAGACAAGGGAGTTATGTTCGCCGAACTGGAGAAAAAAGCCACTTCGATGCGGTCGCTGTCCAACTTCTCCCGCACCAACGCGGTCAACGCCGGACTGGTCGAGAACTTCATTCATTTCGCCGCGGAGCACAATTACGTGCCGGTACGGATGCACTTTAACGTGCAGGTCTGGACGGAAGACAGGTCCCGTTTGCCCCTGCTGCGCAACCTGACCAGCGCCGCCATCGCCAAGATGAACCTGCGACCCCGGGAAACGAGCCGGGACGCCGCGTTCCTCTTTTGGGCAGGCATTCCAGGCAACGCCGCCGACCTGAGCCGCGACGAGACGTTCAAGCAGTTCGTGCCCCACGCCGCCTGCCTGCTTAACATGGAAACCAACTACTACGACTCCCCCGCGTCGTACGGCGTCAAGGTAGTCGATCGCTTGGCGGGCAAGCCCCTGCTGGTGGACCTGTCCGACGACCCCATGAAGCAGGGCTGGATCACCAACCGCAACAAGTTCATCCTGGGGCCGTCTGGGTCGGGCAAGTCCTTCCTGACCAACCACCTGCTCCGGGCCTACCACACGGCGGGCAGCCACGCCGTCGTGGTGGACGTGGGTCACTCCTACCGGGGCCTGTGCGAACTGCTCGGCGGCCGGTACCTAACCTACTCCGAAGAACGTCCCATCCACTTCAACCCGTTTTTCGTGGAAGGCGGGGGGGTGCCCGACGTTGAGAAAAAGGAATCCATTAAGGTGCTTTTGCAAACCCTCTGGAAGCGCACCGACGAGCGGCAGACGATGTCGGAATACACGGCGCTCTCGGCGGCGGTGAACCGATACTACGAGGACTACCTGCCCCAGAATCCGGACGTATTCCCTTGCTTCGATTCGTTTTACGAGTTCATGCTCGGCGATTTTCGGGCGTTTCTGGAGGGGGAGAACGTGCGGGACGAGTACTTCCACTACGACAACTTCCTGTTCGTACTGAAGCCGTTCTACCGGGGCGGCGAGTACGACTACCTGCTCAACAGCCGGGAGAACTTGGGCTTGCTGCACGAGCGCTTCGTGGTCTTCGAGCTGGACACCATCAAGGACCACCCGATTCTGTTCCCGGTGGTGACGATCATCATCATGGACACGTTCATCGCCAAAATGCGGAAGCTGGGCGGAGTTCGGAAAATCATCCTCATAGAGGAAGCCTGGAAGGCCATCATGAAGGACGGGATGGCCGAGGCCATCCGGTATCTCTACAAAACGGTGCGGAAGTTCTACGGGGAAGCCTGGATCGTGACCCAGGAGGTGGACGACATTATTGGCAGTAAAATCGTCAAGGAAAGCGTCATCAACAACGCCGACACGAAAATCCTCCTCGACCAGCGCAAGTATCAAAACAAGTTCCGGCACGTTCAGGAACTGCTGGCCCTGACAAACAAGGAGAAAGACCTCTGCCTTTCGCTCAACCGCGACCTCGACCCGGCCCGGCGTTACAAAGAATTCTTCGTGTCTTTCGGCGGGCAGGTGGCACGGGTTTATGGGTTAGAGGTCTCCAAGGAGGAGTACTTTGCCTACACCACCGAGGAGCGCGAGAAACTGCGGGTGCAGCGGAAAGTCGAAGCCAACGGCGGATGCTATGAGCGGGCCATTCGGGAGGTGGTGGAGGAGACGGTTAGCTGACTGACCAAATAGAAATTTGACCTATGAAAAGACAACTCATACCCCTGCTCCTGCTATGTACAGCGCTTGCCTGTGACAATGAGCGGAGTGAGGCTTCGAAGGAAATCCCTTCCGAATACATCGGCACATGGGTTCACGACGAAACCTATATCAATCCCGCATCGGATCGATTTACCCGGAGGAGATTCATCCTGCAGGCATCGGGAGATACAACCGTGTTAGAGAACTGGTACGGAATTGCAACGAAAACTACGACACAAGAGACCCCGCTGACTGCACCCAGTCATCTCGGCTGCCGGTACGACAGCGAAGCCAAATGCGTGCTTTGTGGGAGCTACCGGTGGGCCGGACCCGACACGCTGCGTTTGCACACGGACGGCTCGCTTCACGTAACTGGCAGGGCCTACACGAAGACGCTCATTTTCCAGAAGAAAAAATAACCATTTTAATGCTCGCCGCCACACTCCTGCTCGTGCTGGGGACAATTCCTCCATGCCCAACCGAAAGGGTCTTCTCCCCTACTTCACCAATTTTCGCCGTGGCCGCCGCCGATTCAACGGCACCAGCCATGCCACTTGTTTTGCCCGTACCCGGCTCGGCGAATAAACTTTTCACCGTGGTACTCCCAGGCCAGCCTCCCATGGTGGTTCCGGCTGAAAAACTGGGCGACGTGATGGCTGCTTACACTGAAGGACTTGCGGCTGTGCTGGACCAGGACGTTGGCCCGGCCGCCATCAACCGCGCTTGGGGAGGTATCCGCGACGAAATTTCGGGCGAAGTGGAAAGCCTGCTCGGCGAAGCGGAAAATGCCATCATGCAGGGCATCGGCGACCAGATGGAAAGTCTGGTGGGCCAGGTGCTGAACGCCTCCCCCGTTTCGGAGGTGGTTCGCCTGCGCCGGATGATGAAGGACGGCCTGTCCAAGCAGCAGAAAATGGCCTACCAGGATTTAAAGGTGGACGTGGCCTGGCGCAAGGCCCATACCGAGTTGTCAGCCTCATTCGTCGAATACTACAACGCCCTCGACATCAAAAGCAAGTTCAAGTGGGTGTCCACCCAGGCCAGCCAGTGCGAGCGGGCGCTGGCTTCCGCCTGGCTGACGGCGGCGGAAACGGCTCTGTACCGGGAAAGCGTTGAGGGCCTCGCCGATGTCGCCGACTTGACTGCCGACGTCAACACCGTCTGCAACCGGGGCAAAAGCGGGGTCTGGATGGCCGAAAGCGAACGGATCACCCTCCTCGACGAAGTCGTCGCCGACCTGCACCGCCGGGCCGTGGCCCTGCAAAGCCTACACCAGCAACTGCGCACCGCTGCGGTGCACCGGAAAAAAACGGCCACCGAAAACACCCAGTTGCGCAGCCTCTACCGGCCCTGCACCCGCCTCAACCGCACCGTCAACACCCTGTCCACTCGTTAACCCATGCGCATCGTTCCCTTTTTTCTCGGACTCGGTCTGACCGCGTCCGCCCTGGCGCAATCTGTCCCGGATGTGCCGAACCGCCACGACCTCCGCCCCAACGCGCCTTTTTCTACGCTTGAACTCCAACGCGAAATCGAATCCCTGCTCGGCGATTCAGAAATGACCTTGATGCAGGGTTTGGTCGATCCGGGCGTCGACTGGGGTCGGCTGGCGACGGAGAAACTGCTCGACGAAACCATCAAAGCGGTGGCGTCCTCGGCCGTGCTAGCTCCGGCGGCTGAGAAAATCATGTCGCTGTACTACAAAAAAAAGCAGCAGCGGTTGGCCGACGAATTGGGCAAACTGCGCCAGGTGATGAAAGACGGACAGGCCCGGTTGAACAAAATTCGTTATCAGGCCTTCAAAGTTAAAGCCGAGCACCGCAAAGCATTTACCAAAGCGGGCCCTGCCTTGAAAAGCAGCCCCCATGGGGTAGAGGCAGAAGCCGCGTTGAAAGCCCTGTACGGCAACGGCTCCGACGTGATGGCCCAGTTCGACGGCGCGGAAACCGCCCGAATTCTTCGCGAGGATTTTGACGCATTTCGCGGCGGGAAGAGCACGCTGGGCTACGACGCGTTCCTGACGGCCTACGCTGCTCTGGGCAACGGGGACGCCGAACGGGCCAAACTAGTCGTCGCCCGCACCGAAAGCAAATTGGCCTATGCCTCGCCGTACCAACGCCTGGTTCTGCTGCGAAGCGCCCGCCGGGACGCCCGCTTGAAAAACAACGCCCTGCTGGCTATGAAGGGTCGCTCCTACCAGGCCCTTGCCTACCAGAAACGACGGCGGCTCGAAAACCGCGCGGTCGAAACGTACCGCGTGAAAACGTATACTAAATACCGGTAATCTGATTTTTCATGTTGACAACCGTATTCGTGCAGGTAGCCTCGCCCTTGGAACAGGCTGTGGAAGAAATGTTCCAGTCGATGAAGCCCCAGTTCAGCAGTTTCATCGCCTTCGGACAAGCCATTGGGTGCCTTGGGGCTATTTTTTACGTTTTTTTCCGGGTCTGGGGGCACATGACCCGGGCCGAACCCATTGACGTGTTCCCCCTGCTCCGTCCCTTCGCGTTGGCGCTGTGCCTGGTATTTTACCCTAACCTGGTGGACTTCATGGTCACGCTGGGCGGCTATTTGAGCAAGGGAACGGAGTCATTCGTCAGTGACAAGGTGCGCAGGGTAGAGGAACTGGACCGTCGCAAGGACGAACTGCTCAAGCAGCGCGCCGCGCAGGAAATCGCCGCCGCCGGGACCGGAGGAGAAGAACTAAGCTGGAGTGTGGTAGGCGAGTCGATTTTCGGCGGCATGACGGGCCTTAACAGCATCCAGCGCACGGCGATGAAGTACGCAGTTTCGTCCTGGTTCGACGAAATCATGCTCCGGGTGAGCAAACTCATTTACAGCGCCGCCGCCATCGGGCTAAAGGTGCTTAGTGTGTTCTTCATCATCGTGCTGTCGATCACCGGACCCTTGACTTTCGGTTTGGCCTGCTTCGACTGGTTCTACGGCGGTCTTGCCTCCTGGTTTTCCCGCTTCATCCACGTGCTGCTCTGGGTGCCCATCGCCAACATTTTTGGCGGCATCATTGAAGAAGTACACATCCAAATGTTGAGCACGGACATTGACCAGTTGATGAACACGCCTGCGAACACGTTTGCAACGAGCGATCTAATGCTGATGATTTTTTACGTCATCGGCACAGCGGGGTACTTGCTCATTCCAAAGGTGGCCAGTTGGATCCTGGAGTCCTCGGGCGTGGCCGGGGGCATCAGCGCCGTGACTAAGCCCTTCACGGCCCCCGTCGCGGCGGCTGGTGCGGTGGCCGGGGCCGGGGCGGGCATGGCCGTCGGCTCCGCCCTCACCGGCGCGGTAGGTGGAGCTGCTGCCGCCAAGCCTTCTCCCCCACCGGTCAGCAACCCGATCTAACCCTTTTCCCAACCACCTTTTATGGAAAAAACACCCAATTTCAACTACCTCCGCAACCTGGAAACCTCGTTCCGATTCGTACGATCGGTGGCCTTGGTCAGCGTCACCGGAAGCCTGTTGTTCGCGGCGGGCGTAGCGTTCTGGGCCTTTCGTCAAGTGGAGGCCAGCCGCCGGAACGTGTACGCGCTGGCGAACGGAAAGTCGCTCATGCTGGCCCTGGCCGAAGAAGCCGGGGCCAACCGCCCCGCCGAAGCGCGGGACCACGTCAAAACCTTCCACTGGTTATTTTTTAGCCAGGAACCCGACGAAAAAAGCATCGTCCGGCGCATGGACCAGGCCGCCCGCCTCGGCGACGGCTCCGTAACCCGGCTCTACGCTGACCTGCAGGAAAAGGGCTTTTTCTCGCAACTCGTCCAGGGCAACGTGCTCGAAAAAGTCGAGGTCGATTCGGTAGTGACCGATTTCAGCCGCTCGCCTTACCACGCCCGGACCTACGCCCGGCAACTCCTGGTCCGGGCCTCGACGGTGACGGTGCGTCGGCTGCACACCGAATGCTTCCTGCGCGAGGCTTCCCGCACCGATGACAACCCGCACGGCTTCGTCATTGAGCGCTTCCGCGTCCTCGACAACCGCGATCTCCAGACCTTCGACCGCGACGGGTCGGGTCGGCCTGTCGATGTGGCCACCGCACCCTAACCAATCCTTTCCACCATTCATGTTATGACTCCGTGATGGAAAAACGCGAAAAACGAAAACTCAACACCCTGTTTTCCGACAAACGATTTCTGGTGGCTCTGACCGTGATGCTCGTCGGCACCGTGTTTTTGGTCTATCAGTTGAACCCGAAGCCCGATCCGAATGCACCGGCCTCCGACGGCCTCAACGCGGGCTTGCCGTCGGCGCGGGAAGACCCCCCCAGGTCCAAACTGGAACTGCAAGCGGAAAGCGACCAACCGGACCGGATGGGCATGCCTGGCCCGGCCGGAACCGTTCCCCCGGATTCGCAACGGCTGCAAGGCGAGGTTCCGGGTTCCGTGGTGCCGTACCTCTACGGAGCACGGGCCTTCTCCCCGCCACCCGCGGCAGCAACCTCTGAACCGGTTCCGGCTCAACTTCCAACACCGCGAAAGGCTTCGCCTCGCGCCGACGAATTGCCCGAGTCGGTAACACCCCTGGACGAACCCGGGGACGAGCCGGTCGTCAAACCAGAGGGCCGAGAGGCTACCGAAAAACGCCTTCGGCTGCTGGCCCTGCTCGAAGAGTATAAACGCGACAAGGAAGTCAGGCAGCGGCAACAGCAGCAGGCCGATTTAAAGCCCCACCCTGTCGGCGATCCGGTGCCCGTCACCAGCCTGGAAGGAAGCGCTACGGGTGCCCGAAATGGGTTTTACGGATTGTACTCGGACGCCCAGCGCCGCGAACACCGGGCGAGCCTGGACTCGGTGGGCACCGCGCTGCGGGCCGTCGTGTTCGGCGACCAGACCGTTTCCCACGGCGGTCGGGTCCGGTTGCAACTGCTCCAGCCCGTCGCGCTGGGCGGCGTGGTGATTCCGGCGGGCACGCTGGTGTACGGGCTTGGCCAGTTTGGGGCCGAACGCGTCGCCGTCCGCGTCACCAGCATCCGGTTTAAAGATCGGTTGTACCCCGTACAACTGGCCGTGTTTGACATGGACGGCATCGAGGGCGTGTACGTGCCCAGCGTCGCTGGGGCGCAGGAAACCCGGCAGGTGGCCGCCCAGGCGGCGGGCGGCATTAACCTTTACCCGCACGTCGGTGGTCGTGATGCGGTCGGCGTCGCGGCGGCGACGGTAGCCCAGGCGGGCAGCACTGGACTTCGTTCACTGCTCCAGAGAAAAGCGTCCCAACCCATCGCCAAGTTAAAAGGCAATTACCACGTTCTACTCCGTTGATCCACTCCATGAAATTACCCCTTCTGCTCGTGGCCCTGCTGGGTCTGGCCGAGTCCTCCGCACAGGCCCAAAACCGGAAGCGGGTCCAACCCCTTCCCGTCCCCGATTCGGCCTTATTGCAACCGGTCCGCACGGGCATACGAACCTTCGAACCCCGGCAGTTGCTGCCATCCTACGCGGTGGAACTGGCATACAACAAAACCACGAGCTTGATTTTCCCCGCCGCCGTGCGGTCGGTGGACCTGGGTTCGCGGGACGTACTGGCCGACAAGGCGGGCGAGGTGGAAAACGTCCTGCGGGTTAAATCAGCCCGCATCGGCTTTAACGAAACGAACTTCTCGGTCATGACCGCCGACGGGCGGTTTTATTCTTTCGTGGCTTCCTACAACGAGGCTCCCCAGGCTTTGGCGGTGGTCGTGAGCACCCAACCCGCACCCTCCTTTGACACGGACCCGGCAACGCCCGGTGTTCGGTCCCGTGCGGATAATGACCGCGTTGAATTTCAAAAACTGGGTACTGACCAGCGCACAGTCGTTACCCGGAGTGGAGAGGTGCTGCGGGCACGGGTCAGAAACTTGGCTTCTGTGCGTCGGCAGCGGATGCGAGGCCGGGTGGGTGGGTTTTTCGTGGACGGCGAGTTGATGTACCTGCGCCTCCAACTCCGCAACCAATCCAACATACCCTTCGACGTGGGGTCCGTCCGGTTTTTTGCCAGCGACCGAAAAAAAGCGCGGGAGGCAGCCCTCCAGGAATTGGAGGTGGTGCCGCTTAGCGTCCAGCCCGCAGAATTTCGGCGCGTGGGCGGTGCGGCGGTGGCCGAAGCGGTTTTTGTGTTTTCCAAGTTTACTCTCGGTTCCCGACAGCGCTTGCGGTTGCTGGTGGAAGAAAAAAACGGCCACCGAACCCTGGACTGGTCGCTCTCCCCCCGGCAGGTACTGCGCGCCCGGAACTTCTCTTCGTCGAACAGGGTGCAACGGTGGTTTGGGAAGCGTTGAGCCTGAACAAAAAGGAGGGGTGCTTGCGACGAGCGGGCACCCCTCCTTTTTGTTCAGTATACGTGATCTACTTCGGCGGCGTCTACCCAGATCACAAAGTGCCTCACGTGCCGCAGGAGTGCTTCGGGTACGGAACAAACTTCTTCCTCCGGCTCGAACTGAAACCCCGTCAATAGGCAACGTCCGCCGATGGGCATAAACCAGTTTTTTAGCATCCAGAACGCTTTGAGTGGTTTCGGCGTGGTGTAGTAACCGGCGTCGAGCCAGACGCTGGCCACATCGATTGTGAATCTGCTTACCGCTTGGCACCCAACGAGGGCTTGATAATTCCGGAGTTCGGGGATGAAATCAATTTCATCCACCGTTAGGGTGTAAGGGTCGATGAGAATGGCCCGGATGGGTTGGTTCGGCATAAGGAAGGGTTTATGCGGGTGATACGCGGCGGTTCGGATCAGGCTGCTTGGAATACGGTTGTTGCGTTTGCTGGTTCGGCCTGGTTTCGGCCCAGGATGTACTTGGCGGCCCGCTGAGCGGCACGCGCCGCGTCGAAAAAAGCCGTTTGTCGTACCGCAGGGCTTCCAGCCAATTTTGCAGGTACCCGGCCTGGTTTTCAGTGAGCCGCTCGTTGGCGATGCCAACCTGCTGGCAGAGGTACGCTGCCCCCAGTTCAGCGGTGAGTTCTTCGACGCCGTAGGCTTTCGTGACAAATGGTCGCAAAGCGCCGTTTTTGTCGCGTCGGTTCAGTCGGCGGGGGTGGCCAGTGGCGTGGATGAGTTCATGGAATAACACGCCGTAGTAAAATTCAGGCCCCCCGAAGCCCGGTAGCGGTTCCATGGAAACAATGTCGGAAATAGGCCGGTAGAAGCAGCCGAGTCCCGCAGCGTGTTCAATTGGAGGCGCATCCGGCATTCCGGCGATAACGGCATCGGCGGCGATCAGTCGGGTTCCACGATTGATTTCCACGGTTGCCAACAAGTCAGTTTACCGCTTTCGATGCGGTGAATAAGGTCGTTGGTGATTTGCTGATATAGGTCGCTGGATGAATGAGTACTGGGCATAATGATAACAGTTAACCGATTGATTTACAATCAAATTTACTGCTCAACTGCCGTAAATTCATTCACAAACGGCCTTCACTGCGACCTTATGCCGGGCTTTGTTTCCCTTCAGCTTCTCACCAAAATTTGCAGAAATGACCTTGTCCAACGTGTGCTAAATTTAGCACACGTTGGACAAGGCAAGGAGAACGTTTATCCGCCCACAACATGCGCCGAATTTGAAGAGGGGTTACGCACGATGCTTTTAACCAGTGAACGCGCATGGCGCCTGCTTGAGTCCGGCGATGATTGTCGGCTGACGGGGGGCAAACCGACTGGTTACACCCGGCCCGGCCGGGTTTGGGGAAGTCGCAAGGTTGGAAATTGTGGAACGGGAAAGTGTGCTAAATTTAGCACACTTTCCCGCCAGGTTGCCGACGAAAGCCGTCTTCAGGAGGGAAGGATACCCAGGTGGCGGGCTTCGTCGAGGGTGAGCCAGTCGGTGAACTTTTCGTTGATGACCCATTCTGGTTTCCCCCTTAGGCCCCGCCAGGCGTCTTCAAGGCCACACCGGACGAGCCAGCTTCCGTTGATTTGCAGCTTTACTTCGTCGGAATCGCATTTTTTGAGTTGTTGCCGGATGGTTTTTCGCCAGCGCGGAAGTTGGGGATCCGCCGGTGGCGCAGGCGTTTTAAACTGGCTGGTGGCTTCCCTGATTTGACGGGCCGTGGGCAGTTTTCCCGTTTTTTGGGAATCCGCCGTTACGGTAGCCCACACCGTGGCCCGGTCGGCTTCTGGCACTTCGGCCAAGGCACGGGCGTGAAATTCCCGCTGGGGGAGGAGCCCCTCGTAGCCACTTTCGGCGATGCCTCTGACGACTTCGGCGGTTTCCATGATGGCGTAGGCCCGTCGCCGCTGAAGGCCAAAACGCTCGCGGCTGTAGGCTTCAAAACTACGGTGAGTGGACCGGAAAAGTTTACCGTGCCGGATTTCGAGCAGGGCGTTACCCACGTCGAGAAAGGTCGAAAGGCCTTCCCGAATTACCAGCTCGCAGGCCTGGAGCCGGGCGGCTTCTTCGGGCAGGAGGGGGGAAAGTTCGGCTACTCCCTCCGGCTCTTCCGAGGCCAGCGTCGGCAACACGGCGTCAGGAAACGTTTCGCTGTGTAAATCCTGGAGCAGGTTATTGAAGGATTTCTGCTTGGCCATGGTGCCGGGTCAGTTCGATGATTTCGTCGCCTAATCGTTCAAAATCCTGAGCGCCCCGCGAAAGGGGGGCGTATTCAAAGATGTTCTGGCCAAATGCCGTGCATTCCATGAGGGAAACGTCCTGCCGGATGGCGGTCGTCAGGATACGCACGGAGTCGCTGCCGCCGAGTTTGGTATGGACCATCTGTCCGAACTTGGTTCTTAAATCAAACCGGTTCATGAGAATGCCCGCCATCCGAATGCGGGGGTTCATGCGCCTTCTGATTTTTGCCACGAGTTGCAGAATTTCGTCCAGGCCGATGTAGGCGAAATTTTCCCCCTGCATGGGAACGATAAACCAGTCGGCGGCCACCATGGCACACATGGTGAGTGCCCCTAGGCTGGGGGGACAGTCAACGAGCACGTAGTCGTACTCGCGTTCCTGCAGTTGTTCGAGCAGAAAATACCCGCTGTCGGGTTCGGTGTTAAGGCGATATTCGAAAGCGAGCAGCATCCGGCTCGACGGCAGGAGGTCCGGGTTAACGGTGTTTTTCACCAGGGTTTGTTCCCAGGTCGCTTCCCCCAGCAGCAATTCGCCAATGTGGTGAGCAGACCGGGTCGTGCCGGCCGAAAGGCTCAGATTACACTGGGAATCGAGGTCAACCAGTAGCACCCGGAATCCCCGCCGGGCCAGGGCCACGCCCAGATTGAGCGTGGTAGTGGTTTTGCCCGTTCCGCCTTTGTTGTTGGTAACGGCAATGGTAATCGGTCGTCGCATAACGGAAAGCTAAGGTAGAACAAACGACGGATTTGCTCAAGAATTTCCCGCCGCTGACATTCGACCGTCGGGCACAGCCCTAAAAAAATATATATAACTAACTGGATTTGAATGATTTAATTATTAGCCATTTCTGAATTACGACAAAATCCTCGTGGAACTCTGCAGGGACGATACCCATGGTTTAAGTAAGCGCTCAGCGGGCGGCAAAGCATTCAGCATCAGGCATCCAAACGAATGCCTCGTTGCAATTACGACAAAAACCTCGTAACCGGAACCGGGGATAAGTCCCTCGTAGGTTGATAAGAAGGTACGTAAGTACTTATGTATAAGATTTTGATAAATAGGTACTTATAATAAACCACTTATCGTGTGTATTTTAGGCCACGGGATTGAATTACGACAAAAACCTCGTCAACTACGACAAAAACCTCGTCTGGCGGGGCTCGCATCCTGTCATTTCTATTTTTCCTTTTTGTTTTTTTGTTTTTCTTTGATTTCCGCTTTTATCCCACCCCTTCTTCAGCATTCTTTCGGTGCCCATCCCAAAGTTTGTGAAATTTTTTAGGTATTTTCTATTTTGAGTCTTCCTAACGGCCTCATAACCATAGGGGTTATATAGTGATTTTACGACAAAATACTCGTCAGTTGCGACAATTTCCTCGTCGGCCTGCGACATTTTCCGCGCCTACTACGACAGAATCCTCGCGGCAGTACGACAAAATCCTCGTCAACTCTGACAAGGTGCTATTTTTGTCGCTTTTACTCCATTTATTTGTGGATAATCCCGTTTCGCCCGCTTCTCCATGAGTGAAAACAAGCTCGTCGCGCAGGATAATGCGATTACCAGTGCCCGCTACGAAATGACGGCCCTGGAAAAAAACATCATTTACATGATGATGGCGCAACTCAAAAAAGACGATTCTTCCGAAACCAATTACTACATCTCGGTCCGCGAGCTGATGGACAAAACGGGCACGAAAAACTCCTACGATGATTTTCGACGGGCCACCGAATCGCTGGTGGGCCGGGTGCTGAACATCCACCGCAAAAACGGCAACCTGCTCCAGATCGCCATGATTTCTTCGGCGGAATACCTGGTGGGTCAGGGGATCATTGAAATAGGCCTCGACCCTAAAATCCGCCCTTACTTTTTTGACCTGAAGGAAAACTTCACCACGTTTCAACTTCACATGGCGCTGAGCCTGGACGGCAAGTACGCCAAACGCATCTACGAAATGATGTCGCAGTACAAAAACATGGGGGAGTTTCGCATTGAACTGAGCGAATTGAAACGTCGGCTGGCCCTGCTCGACGAAAAGACCGGGACCGAACAGTACAAAAACTGGTCGGATTTTGAGCGGCGCATCCTCGAACCCGCCCAGCGGGAGATCAATGAGAAAACGGATTTGAAACTGACCTACGACGTGACAAAAACGGGCCGTCGGGTAGGGGCCATCCGGTTCCACATTAAGCAGGGACCCACCCAGCAGATGGCCATTGATTTCAAGGACAGCAACACCGCGCTGTTTGGGCGACTGGTGAATGATTTTCGGCTGAGAAAAGACCAGGCCCAGTTGATCATCGACCGATTCTCGGCGGCGGAAATTCATAAACGACTCTTCGACATCAATAACCTGTACCGGGATCAGAAGGTCACCAACCTGGGTGCTTACACGGCCAAGACGTTCGGTGTGGACAAGTGACGCGGTTGGGTGGCCGCACACCGGGAACGTCCGGCACCGGACCGCCCCCGTGGCCATGTCTCGTTGCGCCCGCTGGAAGGGGGCACGGAGGTGGAGAACGCTGCGGTTGAATTGGCTGCCAACGCACCTCGGTGCCTTCCGACGGGCGTTCTTGTCAAGAAAACGTGCGACTCAGGGCAGGCGCAAGGGTAGTTGGGCGCGTTGGGATTCGGGAACGTCGCCGACGGGGGTGACGGTGCCGTTGGCACCGACGAGCAGGCCGAGCGACCCGTTGTCGGCCGCCGGGATGGCGTTCCGCCAGCTTGCCAGTTGGCGGCGGACAGCCTCGGCCAGGGCCGCGTGGTATTCGCCCAACCACACGCCGACCAGGCGCTGCTGGTGGTATTGGTAAAAAAGCAAGTCGGGTTTGGGTTCGGCCAGGGGGAGGTCGGCGTGACGGCGTTCGACGAAGGCCCAGCCGGGCCGGGCGAGCAGCGACTGGCGCACCTGGGCCACCCGGGCGCGGCGGCTGGTGCGGGTGGGGGAGGGGAGGGGGTCCCGCAGCAGAGCCTCTTCCCCGAGTGCGACCTGGTGGTAGTAGCGGGAGTGGATCAGGGCCTTCAGGGTCCGAACCGACCACCGCTCGTCGGCGGCCGAGTGGAGATAAAATGCCCGTTCCTGCTCGTTTTCAAATGGTAGCAAAAGGCGATAGTGGGACCAGGTGAGTTCGTTTCGTAGAGCGGGTTGGGGGGTGCTTAATTCTCCACACGACGTGTGGAGAATTGGAAACGTCAAAAAAAATTGCCGAAACCACCATAGATTAGCCACTCCGTACCCCGGACCATACTCAGTAGTGAGGCCCTGAGAAAGCGCGGGAATGAGTTCGATGCCGTATTCGGCCCGGGCCAGGCCGTTCTGCTCAGTTTCGACGATGATGCGCCCAATATGCCAATAGGCTTCCACCCGGGCGAATTCACGCGGGCGGGTGGGGGTGTCCTGACGGGGCGACAGCTTTTGCCGCAGCAGGTGGTGGAGTTCGGTCAGGTCGGGGAGGGGCATGGGGTGTTCGGCTTGGGAACGGTTCGGGTTTTAACTCAGAGCGTGGCTACCCGGCGACAACTTCGGGCCTTCGTCGCCTGCGTACAGCAGGGTGCTGAGCCCTTCTTGAGCGGATACCTGACGGTACAGTCGGAGGTTCTTGAAGTGCTCACCAACCAACGAATATCGATAAAATTCTGCCCACCGTGTGGACTTTTTTCGACCGCGCCATGCAGCTTCGGTACGGCATCGCCATTGGTCCGCCCAAACCACCCCTGCTGGCCACAACCCTGCCCTGGAGCGACGAGCAGATTCTGGAAATGGTCGAGGAAATCGACCGGTTTGCCAACCACCCCACCCGGTAATTTTTCGAGAACCCCTCAATTGCTGCGTACCATGCCCGATTTTGATGCCCTTCAGTCCCAGTTCTACACCGCCGTGCTCTGCGACGCGCTCGACCACCTCGGCCTGCGCCACCAGGCGACCCGGATTCCGTTTCAGGCGTTTTCCGGCATTCCAACCGTGCTGGGCCGCTGCAAAACGACGCTCTGGGTGGACATGTACGACCGCGACCCCGACCCGTACGACCAGGAACTGCGGGCGGTCGATTCCTGCCAGCCCGGCGACGTGCTGATTTGCGCGGCGGGCGGTTCCCCGCGTTCGGCCATCTGGGGCGAGTTGCTCTCCACCGCCGCCCGCAACCAGGGCTGTCGGGGGGCCATCGTTCACGGCGGCGTGCGCGACGTGGCGGCCATGCGCCGGATGGGTTTTCCGGTGTTTGCCACCCACCGCAACCCCTACGACAGCCTGCACCGGCAGCGCGTGGTGGAGATGGACACGGCGGTGGAAATCGACGGCGTGGTGTTTGCCCCCGGCGACCTCGTGCTGGCCGACGAAGACGGCATCGTGGTGGTGCCCCGGGCCGTGGAAGACGAGGTGCTGCGCCTGGCCCTCGGCAAGATCGACGCGGAAAACACCACCCGCGATGCCATTCGGGGGGGCATGAAAGCCACCGAAGCCTACCAAACATTCGGCATTTTATGAATCCTTTTCAAGTCATCCGGGGGCCGGGTATTCCCCAGAGTCACCTGCCGTTTTCCCCCGCCGTGAGGACGGATGGTTTTTTGTTCGTGTCGGGCCAGGCGTCGGTCGGGCCGGACGGAGCGCTGATCACGGGCACGTTTGCCGAGGAATGCCGCCGCTCGTTCGACAACGTGTCTGAGAAGATGTACTTGTTGTAGCCAGTGGAACCCAAACTCTGGGCGGGTCCACCCTCCTTAGACACTATTCGTTGGATTTGGCCAATTTGGCGATGGACTATGTCGAACTGACCCGTCCTGGGGGAACGCCGCATTGGTTCTCCAGCACCGACTTCCTGCGTTTGGCAAAAAAAACTTTTCCACTGACCGGGGGAACGGCCCGCCATTTCCGTCTATCTCAACTGACATTCAGTCCAACCCGGAATGGCCACTAAACCCAACCCCGTTTCCGCTCCGTTTCAACCGGTTTTGGCAGTATTGCCCGATGAGCCGTCCGCACCCACCCGCAGTGAGGCTCCGGACAGCGACGAGTTTTTCATCCGGCGCACGTTCAGCGAGCAGCCCGAAGCGGCGTGTGGGTTGCTGTACCGGGCCTACTACCCGGCCCTGTGCAGCCACGTCGTGCGGTTGGTGTACTCGCGGGAAGTAGCAGAAGACATCGTCGGGGAGGTATTCCTGACGTTCTGGCGCACCCGGGCTTATCAAACCATCACTACCTCCTACCGGGCGTACCTGTTCCGGGCCGTGCGGAACCGGGGCCTTGACTACCTCCGCCAGGAGTTTGGCCGGAGCGCCTTCGACGTCGATGCGCTGAGCCACCCGCCCGCCGCTCCGGCCTACGACCAGCCCGACCAGGTTCTGCAACTGGACGAACTGTTGCTGCTCATCAACCAGACCGTAGCTGATTTACCGCCGCAGGCCCAGCGGGTGTTTGTTATGAGTCGGTTTGAAGGTCGCAGCGGGGCGGACATTGCCGCCGAGCTTCAGGTAAGTCCCAGAACCGTCGAAGGGCACATCACCCGCGCCTTGTCGGGCTTGCGGCAAGCCCTGCGTCAGCACTGGTTACCGGGTCTGGGCTTGCTGATGGTAGCCGCACTCGCCGCCTGAATTTTTCTTCCCGAATTCCTTTGCCCTCGATCCAATGGAAACGACAGTTACGCAGGAACTCCTGTTTGCTCACTTTGAAGGACGGACCACGCCCATTCAACGTCAACAACTCCGCGAGTGGCTCGCCGAACCGGCCAATCAGGAGCGTTACTACACTTGGCTCCAAACCTGGGAACTCCAGCAGCCCCAGTTTCTGGCCGACGCGGAAGCGGGTTTCAGGCGGTTTCAGCGGGCCGCGCAAACCCGGCCCGCCGTTGCGCCAGCCCCGGCGCTGGCCCCCACCCGGACGGGTCACTGGCGCAAAACCTGGCAACTGGCCGCTTCGGTAGCCAGCCTGATGGGGCTTGGCTGGCTGACCCAACCGGCCTGGAATGCCCGGACCATTGCCACCGAATTCGGTGAAGTCCGCTCCGTGGTGTTGCCGGATGGCTCCCGCGTTACCCTCAACGCCAACTCGACCCTGACCCTCCCCCGGTTCGGATTCGGAGAGGCCACCCGCCAAGTGCGGCTGAAGGGCGAAGCTGACTTTGCCATCCAGCACACGCCCAGCCACCAGCGGTTTGTGGTGCGCACCGCCGACGGCGTGGAGGTGGTTGTGCTCGGAACCGAATTTATGGTGAATACCCGCCGGGGTACGCAGGTGCTCCTCAACCGGGGCCGGGTGCAACTGCGCTACGGCACCGGTGGCCAGCGCGGCAACGCCACCGCCCGGACGCTCACCATGCACCCCGGCGAATGGGCTAATATCCGAGACGGCAGGCTCCTCAAACGCGGCCAGACGGCCACTCCCCTCACCCCAGCAGATTCGTGGAAAAACTATCGGTACGCCTTTAAGCAAACCACCATCACTGAAGTGGCGCACCTGCTCGAAGACAACTTTGGCTTGCGCGTACGGGTCAGCCCGGCCCTGGCCGAACGTGCCGTAACGGGAAACTTCCACGCCCGGACGGCGGACGAATTGCTTTCGGCGCTTTCCGAGTTGTTCGGAATTTCGGTTGAGCAGCAGGGGCGGGTCGTCACACTGACCCCTGCCCACGAGGACCTCGATGACTAATCCGCGTACCCTACTCCAAACCTCTACCTTTTCCAATGAAAAACTTCGTACTCCTGGCCGGAATCTTGAGTGTCATTCTGCTGGCCATCTGGCCGGGGTCAACCAACGCCCAGACTTTTGCCCTGGCCCAGGCCCGGTCGTCCACCCCACCCGCCGCCGTGCCGGTGATCCGTCTGACCGAAGCGTTGGCCGAACTCCAGCGGCTGTACCGCGTGGACATTCTCTTTGAGGAAGCCACCATGCGGGAACTGACCGTACCCACCGACCGACTCAACCGGCAGGTTTCGCTGGAAACCAACCTGCGCCACCTGCTGACGCCAGCCGGGTTTGGGTTTAAAAAACTCAAAAACGGTGCCTACGTCGTGCGCCGGGCCGGGGCCGACAAACGCGCGACTTCCCTCAAACCCACGCCGGTCGAATCGGCGGTACCGACCGGGAGGTCGGCGGAGGCAGCGTACGAAAGCCCGCAGCCCCCCGTGGAACCAGCCACCCCCGTCCAGGAGCACGCCGTAGCAGGCCGCGTGACGGGCGAAACCGGCGAGGCCCTGGCGGGCGTGAGCGTGGTGGTGAAAGGCACCACGCGGGGTACCACTTCCGACGCCGAGGGCCGGTACCGGCTGGCCGTACCCCAGGATGGCGGCACACTGGTCTTTTCGTTCGTGGGGTATTTGCCCCAGGAAATCGCCCTGGGCGCCCGCACATCGGTGGACGTTCAACTAACTCCCGACGACAGGACGCTCAACGAGGTCATCGTGGTGGGGTACGGCACGGTGAAAAAAAGCGACCTGACCGGCTCGGTGTCTTCCCTGAAAGCCGAAGATTTCAACCCCGGTGCCAACGCCTCGGTCGATCAACTCATGCTGGGTCGATCGGCGGGGGTGCAAATCACCCAGACCAGTTCCGAACCCGGCGGCGGGGTGTCGGTGCGCATCCGCGGGGCCAGTTCGCTCAACGCGGGCAACGAACCGCTGTACGTCATCGACGGGCTGCCCCTCGACAACGGCTCGCCCCTGTCGGCTTCGGGCGGCGGAGCGGGTACGGGCACCAACCAGAACCCGCGCAACCCGCTCAACTCCATCAATCCCAACGACATTGCCTCGATTGAAATTCTTAAGGACGCATCGGCCACAGCCATCTACGGCTCGCGCGGTGCCAACGGGGTGATTCTGATCACGACCAAACGCGGAGCGAAGGGTAAAATCGGCGTCAACTACGACGTCAACGCGGGTGTGCAGAACGTGCCCAATAAACTCGCCGTGCTCGACGCGGGGCAGTACATCCGGTTCATCAACGACCTGGCCAAAGACGAGGGCCGCGCGCCCGAATTCACCGACGCCGACATCGCCCGGATCGGCGTCGGCACCGACTGGCAGGACCAGGTGTACCAAACGGCTTCGCTGAGCAGTCACAACCTGTCGGTATCAGGTGGGGACGAAAACACGACGTTTTTTTCCTCCCTCAATTACTTCAATCAGGAGGGCGTGCTCAAGAACTCGGGCATCAAAAAATACATCGCCCGCGTCAACCTCGAACGCAAATTTGGCAGCAAGGTCGTACTAGGCATCAACCTCAACACGAGCGTCGTGAAAGACCTCAACAGCGTCGACGGATTGAACAACAACGAAAACGGCGGTCCCATCAACTCGGCCCTGCTCTACGACCCCACCGAACCGATCTACAACCCGGACGGGACGTTTTCCCAATCAAAAAACCTGACCAGCAGCCAGGAAGACAACACGCTGCTTTCGTACCTGGGCCGAATCAACTACACCCTGGCCGACAAGTACTTGCTCACGGCTTCGCTGCGGGCCGACGGCTCGTCGCGGTTCGGGGAAAACAACAAATTCGGGTACTTCCCGTCCCTGGCCCTGGGCTGGCGGCTGGCCGAAGAAGCCTTTATTCCCGAACTCTTTTACGACCTAAAACTCCGGGCCAGTTGGGGACTGACCGGCAATCAGGACATCGACAACTACGCCTCGCTGACCACCTACGCCACCGGCGCGACGGCGGTGTTCAACAACGCCGCCTTCGTCGGAACCCGTCCCTCCCGAATTGCCAATCCCAACCTGAAGTGGGAAAGCACCGAGCAGCTCAACATTGGCCTCGACGCCAGCATTCTCCAGGGGCGGGTCAGCGCCACCCTCGACTACTTCATCAAGAATACCCGCGACATGCTCATCAACCTGCCCGTCCCCCGGGCGACGGGCTTTGCGTCGGTGCTGACCAACGTGGGCCGGATGGAAAACAAGGGCATCGAAGTGCTGCTCAGTTCGACCAACATCAACAAAGAGCAGTTCAAGTGGAGCACGACGCTGAATTTTTCGGCGATCAAAAATACGGTGAAAGACATCGGCGGCGTGACCGACATCATCACCGGCGCCGTCGAGGCCATTGGCCCGACGGCCATCGTGCGGGTGGGGTATCCGGCGTATTCGTACTACGGCTACGAGGTGCAGGGCATTTTTCAATCGGGCGACAACATCGCCGGATCGGCCCAACCCAACTCCCGGCCCGGCTACCCCATTTTTCGGGACGTGAACGGCGACAAGCGCATTACCCCCAGCGACCAGCTCATCATCGGCAGCCCGTTTCCTGATTTCACGTTCGGCGTTCAGAACACCTTCACCTACAAACGCCTGCAACTCGACGTTTTTTTCCAGGGGCAAAAAGGAGCCGATCAGCTCAACATCAACGTGCTGGAAAGCATGTACCCCAACAACGCCCGCCGCAACCGCATCGCCGAGCAGGTGCTCGACCGCTGGACGCCCGCCAACCCCACGGCCCGCTGGCCTTCGGGCGTGCAGCCTTCGGCCTACGGCGGCGGCAAGGTCAACACGCTGGCGCTCCAGGATGCCTCCTACCTCCGGCTGAAAAACATCCAGGTGAGCTACAACCTGCCGGTTGAAAAACTCCGCTTCATCCAGTCGGCCCGGTTGTATCTGGTTGGGCAAAACCTGGCCACGTTTACCAATTACGTTGGTTTTGACCCCGAAGCCAACGCCTTCGGACGCAGCAACGTCCGCCTCGATTACAACGGCTACCCCCTGGCCCGCACCTGGATGCTTGGCCTGAACATCGGTTTTTAACTTGCCCCAAACCTCTGACCGTTTCATGAAAAACAACGCGTTGAAAACCCTCCTCCTAGCCGGGCTGCTGGCACTAGCCGGCTGCCAAGACACGCTTCGGGAAGACGTGTATTCCGAACTGACCCCCGGCAATTTTCTCAACACCAACAACGGCAAACTGGCCGTGCTGACCTCCGCCTACGGCAACGTGCAGTTGCGCGGGTTCTGGAGTTATTTTCTCTCGACCAACTCCTCGGGCGAAGCCTGGAACCGGGGTGGCAGCATCGAAGCCCTCATCACCCCTTTGACCAACTTTACCTGGGACAGCAACCACGAATGGTTTGGCACCGCCTGGAACACGCTGTATGCCGCCATCCGCGACGCCAACATTGTCATCGACAACACCCAAAATGCCAGTACCAACGTCGATAAACTCCTCCATGCCGAGGCGAAATTCGTCCGGGCGCTTAGCTACGAGTATCTCTACGACTGGTTCGGCCCGGTGCCTATTCACGCCACGTCCAACCTGACCGACTTTGCGCTGCCCCGCGCCTCGGAGGACGAAATGAAGGCGTTCATCGAAAAAGATTTGCAGGAAGCGGCGCCGGTTTTACCCCTTACCCAAGCCCAGTACGGGCGCGCCACTCGGGGAGCGGCACTGGGAATTCTCTGCAAGCATTTTCTCAACACCCGGCAGTGGCAGAAAGCCGCCGATGTGGCCAGTCAAATCATGGCGCTGAACCGGTATTCGCTCGTGCCGAAATACAAAGACGTGTTCAGCCTCGCCAACGAGGGGAACGCCGAGTTGCTCTGGGTGGTACCGGCCTCGCCCCAGGCCGGGCACAACATCGTGGCGCTGACCTTCCCGACCGACTATCCCCTTCCGCAATCCAACCAGCAGGTGTTTGCGGCCCGGTCGTATTTTTTCGATTCGTTCGTCAATTCGTTCGAAAAAGGCGACACCCGGCGCGACCTCATCGTGACCGAATACGTCAACACCGCCGGGCAGCGCATTAAACTGCTGGGCGTGGACCAGTCGCTGTCGGGCAAATACGAGTTCGATCCCAACGCCGTGGGTGCCGTGCAGGGCAACGACATTCCGGTGGTGCGCTACGCCGACATTTTGCTGGCCAGGGCGGAGGCTCTCAATGAACTCAACGGCCCCACCCAGGAGGCCATCGACCTCATCAACCGGGTGCGGGCCAGGGCGGGCGTGTCGGCACTGACGCTGGGAGGATTCAGTAAGGAATCCCTGCGCAACCACCTGCTGCGGGAGCGTGACTGGGAATTTTACGCCGAAATCAAACGCCGCCAGGACCAGCTCCGGCAGGGACGGTTTGTTGCCGACGCCAAAGCCAGGGGCAAAAACGCCCAGCCCTTCCACGAGCGGTTTGCCATTCCCATCACCGAAATCAACGCCAATCCCAGGCTGGAGCAGAACCCGGGTTACTGATGGGTTCGCTTCAACGACGTACCTTGTACGCCTTCCCCTACTCTGTGTTATGCGCGTTTTTCTGCCTGGATTGAAACCGACCGGCGTGCTTCTGGTGAGCGCGGCGCTGATGGCTTTCGGCGGTGGGTCCGACCCCGGCCCGACGGTGCCCTCCCGTACGCCCGATGCGACAAACCGCCCGAACATCCTGCTCATCCTGACCGACGACCAGGGTTTCCACGACGTGTCGTACTACGGCACCGGCGACCTCCGCACGCCCCATCTCGACCAGCTCGCCCGCCAGGGGATGCGCTTCGACCAGTTTTACGCCAATTGCCCGGTGTGTTCGCCCACCCGGGCGGCGCTGCTGTCGGGACGTTACCAGGACCGCGTCGGCGTGCCGGGGGTCATCCGCACGCAGCCCGCCAACAGTTGGGGGTACCTGGCTCCGCAGGCGCAACTCCTGCCGGCAGTCCTCAAAAAGGCCGGGTACCACACCGCCCTCATTGGCAAGTGGCACCTGGGGCTGGAATCGCCCAACCTGCCCAACGAGCGGGGATTCGACTACTTTCACGGCTGGCTGGGCGACATGATGGACGATTACACCACCAAGCGCCGACACGGCATCAACTACATGCGCCGCAACGGGCAAACCATTGATCCGCAGGGCCACGCCACCGATTTATTCACCCGGTGGTCGGTCGACTACCTCCGCGAGCGGGCCAAACAACCCCCAACCAGGCCGTTTTTCCTCTACCTAGCCTACAACGCCCCGCATTTTCCGGTGCAACCGCCCCGAGAGTGGCTGCAAAAAGTAAAGGCGCGGGAGCCGGGCCTCAACCCAACCCGCGCCGAATTGGTGGCCTTTATCGAACACCTCGACGATGGCATCGGGCAGGTGCTTCGCGCGCTGAAGGAAACCGGCCAGGCCGACAACACGCTCGTTATTTTCACCAGCGACAACGGCGGCCACCTGCCCAGCCTGGCCAACAACGGCCCCACCCGCGACGGCAAACAGAGCATGTACGAAGGTGGCTTGCGCGTGCCCGCCTGCCTCACCTGGCCGGGCACGATCCGGCCCGGCAGCATTTCCGATCAGGTGAACCTCTCGATGGATTTGTACCCCACCCTCCTCGACGTAGCCGGGCTGATGCCCCCCGGTCCGGTGGAAGGGCGGAGTTTTCTAAAAACCCTACGCGGTGAGGTCATGCCTGAATCCCCACGGCCCTTGTACTTCACCCGCCGCGAGGGCGGGGCGGACTACGCCGCCCAGTGCAGCTACGCCCTCCGGCTGGGCGACTGGAAACTCGTACAAAACCGCCCTGGCATCCCGCTGGAACTGTACAACCTGCGGGAAGACCCGCTCGAAAAAACGGACCGCATCCGCGAGCAACCCCAGGTTGCCAGCCAACTGACCGACTTACTGATGCTCCACATCCAGGAGTCGGGTCGGGTGCCCTGGCAGAAACCCGCTCAAGCCAGTACTTTTTAATTTCTCACGCCCTTTCCCCGGTTTCCATGCAACTCAAGCCGCTTCTTTCCCAAATCCCGACGTTCCGCCAGGCCTTGTTTCTGGTATTCAGTCTGGGCTTTTTACCCGCGATGGTTGTTGCGCAAAACCCCACGGACAAGCCTAATTTTATCATTATCTTCACCGACGATCAGGGCTACGGCGACCTGGGTTGCTATGGTCACCCCACCATCAAAACACCCCACCTCGACCGCATGGCGGTCGAAGGGCAGCGCTGGACGAATTTTTACGTCGCCGAGAACGTCTGCACGCCCTCGCGGGCGGGGTTGCTCACGGGCCGGTACCCCATTCGAAATGGCATGTGCAGCGACACCCGCCGGGTGCTGTTTCCCGACTCGGACGGCGGCCTTCCGCAAACCGAAAAAACCATTGCCCGCGTGCTCAAGGAGCGCGGCTACAACACGGCCGCCATTGGCAAGTGGCACCTCGGGCACCGGCCACCCTACCTGCCGACCAACCACGGTTTTGATTCGTACTTTGGCATTCCGTACAGCAACGACATGGACCGCGTCGCCAACGTGGAAGCCCGCAGCGCGCTGATGAACCCCAAAATCGAGTACTTCCGGGTGCCCATCCTGCGCAACACCGAGGAGATCGAGCGGCCCGCCGACCAGACCAGCATCGTGAAGCGCTACACCCAGGAAGCCCTGAGTTTTATTTCTAAAAACAAAAAAGCGCCCTTTTTTCTCTATCTGGCGCACTCCCTGCCCCACGTTCCGCTGTTTGTCTCCCCGGAGTTTAAGAGTAGAAGCGAACGCGGTCTCTACGGCGACGTCATCGAGGAAATCGACTGGAGTGTCGGGCAGATACTTAACGCCCTCCGGCGGGAAGGTCTCGACAAAAACACCTACGTGCTGTTCACGTCGGACAACGGCCCCTGGGCGATTTTCAACGAAAACGCGGGCAGCGCCGGCCTGCTGTTCGGGGCGAAGGGCACGAGCTACGAAGGAGGGGTCCGGGTTCCGGCCATTTTCTGGGGACCGGGCCGGGTCAAACCCGCCGTGGTTTCGCAGATGGGCAGCACGCTCGATGTCCTGCCCACGCTGAGTGCGTTGGCTGGAGCAACTCTGCCCACCGATCGTCCCTACGATGGGTACAACCTGGCACCGGTGCTGAAGGGAACGGGCGAAAGTCCCCGAACCACCATGATGTACTACCATGGCACCCGGATTTTTGCCGCCCGAAAAGGGGCTTACAAGCTCTATTTCTACAAAAACAACCCGCTCGGTTACCCCGAAAAGTTGGAAAAGCTGGAAACGCTGCAACTCTTCAACCTCCAGGCCGACCCCTCCGAACGCTTTGATGTGGCCGCCGCGCACCCCGAGGTCATCCGCGACATCGAAGCGATGGTGGCGGCTCACCGCACTACCGTCGTGGCCGCTCCGACCAACCTGGAGCGGCGGATTGCCGATGGGAAATGAACGACGTTCCTTTTCCCGCCCGCAAGACCGTTACCATCGGCGATTCCCGCGCGGCTTGCCGTTGCCATTGTCCGTTATCGTAAGCACACCCCCGGCTTGATGGTTGTTGGAGAAAACCAATGTGACGGTGGAGGCGTCTGATTCATATACGTTCTTGACAAGTTCGGACAATGCGGTTTCCGCGCGTCCCACTAATTCCTTACCCAAACGATTAATGATGCTTGCGTCTACGCTAAATCGCACACTTGGTCCATCTAGACTCGCTTACTCATTCGGTAAAGTAATGATTTTAGAGTAGTCTACTTTTCCCCCCGAAGCGCGTCTCTTAAGTATTTAAGCAAAAGTAATGCGGTATGTTTCGCCGAAGGATTTCAAGATGTGTTCGAGGGCTTTGGCCAACGTTTGAACGGTGAGAAAATCTGACGGGTCAAGCCAGTGGTACTCGATGTGCTTCCACCGGATTTCAGCCAGACGGTCGGCCGCTGCCGTTCAACTACGGGCAGTACGGTGGGATGAACTGAATCAACCGGTTTTTTCGATACCAGTCGGCAATCCGGCTCAGAAAGAGCTTGCTGCGGTGGATGGAGGCGTTGTCGAGAACCACCACCGTGGGCTTGACCAAGCCCTGGGCAAACTCCCGCGCGGCGTCCGCTCGAAGCAGGCTACGACTAGTTCGGCCGTGGCTGCTCCCGGGCAGGTGAAGGCCCGCAGGCGGTTGTTGCGGCTGACAAAGACCAGCGTCGTCAGGTTCCCGCTGGGGTGGTCGGCACAAAGGCCGGGCTAACCACCAGGGGTTGCCAGCCGTATGGCACGACGGCCTGGCGGCTGAGGCCCATCTCGTCAAAGTAAAACAAGTCGATGTACCCTCGGCTAAGGTTTTGAGTTCATTATTTTAGCCCTGAAAAAATTCGTAGTCGGCCTCACAGCGCAGGTGGCATACGCTGCGCCGGATGCGTTTATAGCGGAAGCCCGCCGCCCGCAACAAGCGTCGCACGCTGCTGAGGGAGAGGATTTTTTTGCAGGTTATCCCTCACCCGCCGGGCCACGTCCCGGCTGCGGTGCAAGCCCTCCCGTACCCAATCGGCTACGCTTTTTTTTCGAGCGGCGTCGCGCAGGGGTTGCTGGCTTTGCCAGCAGTCGAACCACGCGCTGACCGTGTCGCGGTCAATCTCGAAAAGGTCGGCGATTTGGGTCAGTTTCCAGCGACGGTGGCTCAACAACAGCGCCTGAGCGAGTTAGCGCTCGCGGTGGTCGGGGCTGGTTCGGCATATTCTCAGCATGAAATAAACTTCTACTTTCCAGGGACAGGCCGCTAACGCACCTCCCCAGCCATTATCGAAATGTTTGGCCTCTTCATTACTACTTCTTCAGGGCCTTGGCGCTGGTCATGATACCCAGCGCCAAGGCCGTTACGAGTGTGACACCCAATGGTCATGAGAAACAGGATCTGTTTATTTTAAAAACCCTGCTGCCGGACACCCAGGCGTCGTAGGAATAACTGTTCACTGGGCAAGCTAAGTAACCCGTGACTACCCCAAGCCACGACTGAGAACTGCGTCACAAGGAACCAAAGCCGGAGGTAGCCTGCATCAGCACCGAAACGCCAGTTTCCACGTCTGCCGCTAAGTCCTCAACCGTGCTGGTCTTTAGTTTTTCGTAGAGCGAATGACGGAATCCCACCACCTCGTGGTGCAGCGGACATGGCTTCTCGGCGGAACAATCGGGCAGGCCCAGCAAACAGCGCCGAAACGCGCCGAGGCCATCCACCGCATCGATCACGGTCAGGAGAGGCGTCTGGAGGGAGCTGTCGTTGAGAAAAAAACCCCCGTTAGGGCCTTTGGCCGAACCAATAATTGCCCGCCGGGCCAAGTCCTGCATCACCTTCCCCATGAAATGCGGCGGTACGGCCAGTTCGCGGGCCAGTTCCTGCAGGCCTACGTTGCGCTGTTCCCGACTTTTGAGGGCCAGGTACACCAACCCTCGAATGGCGTAGCCGCAAGTTTTTGAGAGCATCAGATAGGTGAAGGTTTGTAGGCTTTGACTTAAACGGAACAACAGGCCACAGCCTGCGAAATATATACCGAGAACTTCAAAACGTCGTCTCCACCACCCGTTCCAGCTTCAGGGCCTTCGGGAAGAGGATGTTGTTTTCGAGGTGGATGTGCTGCATGAGGTCGGCTTCGAGTTCGGCCAGTTTGCTCAGCAGCAGGCGGTGGGTGTTGCAGGCGTCGAAGGGCGGCACGTAGCCGTCGGTGAGTTCGCGGAGGCGGGCGAGGAGCGTCCCGGCGTCGTCGTGTTCGAGTTCCATCCGCGCAATGGGTGCTTGCAGCGTGGCCACCGGCCCGCCCTCGGGGGCGATGGCCACGGTTTCGGCCAACCGCTTGATGGTTGGGAACAGCACCCGCTCTTCCTTTTGCAGGTGCGAGAGCAATTCCGTTTTCAGGGCCTCAAAGGTCTCGTACACCTCGCGCAGGTGCGGGTAGCGCTCGCCGTGCTTGGTGGCCGCTTTCCGGGCCAGTTCTTCGATGAAAGGCAGCTTCTGGTACAGGTAGCGGTGGTGGACGTTCACGACGTAATCCACCAGAAACGCCGGGGACCAGCTTTCAAACTGCTCCGAAGGCAAACGCTCGCCGGCCGGAGAGAGGTGACCGAGTTGTTCGAGCACCTCCGAAACGGCCAGGCCCGCCTGCCGGCAGGCTTCGGCGAGGGGACGCTTGCCGTTGCAGCAGAAATCGATGCCCAGGCGCTTGAACACCTCGGCGGTTCGGATGTCGTGGGCCACGATGTCGCCGACGGTCGTGGTGATGGAGTCGAAATGATTGAACACGTGCATGGTGAACGGAAGAAGGTTGCTTTTTGAAAATGGCCTTGAAAACCAGCGCCGAAGCAGCGATGCGAAGACCGGCTGACGGCGGCGGTCTTCGGAGATAAAGATACCGGGGTCTTTTTTCGGCGGGGCCTGACGGATGTAGCTTGACCGGGTGATTTATGTCATCGGTGGCGCGCGAAGGGGGGCGGTACTTTTGAGCCAGAAAAAGACATCTAACTCTTTTTCTTGGCTGAATCCAACTCCTACGCACATGAAAAAAACCACGCTCCTCGTCCTGTTGGCCGCTGCGGTCGGTTGGGCGGCGTGCTCCAACGGGGCCAAACAACGCGCCGAAGAACCCCAGACCGACCCGTTGGCGGCCGCCAACGGCCAAACCGAAACCCACGGCCCCGAACTCAAGTCGGTCGAACTCACGCACCCCCTCGACGCCGACCTGGTGAAGCAGGGCACCGGCATCTACGACGTGAAGTGCGCCTCCTGCCACAAGCTGACGGCGGAACGGCTCGTTGGCCCCGGCTGGGCGGGCGTGACCAAGCGCCGCGAGCCGGTGTGGATCATGAACATGATCACCAACGTGGACATGATGCTCGAAAAAGACCCCGAAGCCCAGAAACTCCTCGAACAATGCCTCGTGCGGATGCCCAACCAGAACCTGAGCCAGCAGGAAGCCCGCTCAATGCTAGAGTACATGCGCAAAAATGACGGGGAGAAGTAAGGGCTTAAAGCGTTAAGCCCTGAGCTTTTCGAAAAACCTTCTTCCGTTTCCCAAAATCAAAAACCATGAAAATTTCCATCCCAATTACCCTCGCAGCCGTGGCGTCGCTGGGAGCCTGGCTGACGGGCTGCAAGCCCAAAGACGCCGGACAGGCCGTGGCGGGCGACGCCGCCGAGAAGGTGTACGTCGCCCCCGGCAAGCACGACGAGTTTTACAGCATCGTGTCGGGGGGCTTCAACGGGCAAATGTCCGTGTACGGCCTGCCGTCGGGGCGGTTGCTCAAAATCGTCCCCGTGTTTTCGGTGTTTCCCGAAAACGGCTGGGGTTACAGCGAAGAAACCAAACCCATGCTCAACACCGCCCACGGCTCCGTGCCCTGGGACGACCTCCACCACATTTCGCTCTCGCAGACCGCCGGCGAGCACGACGGGCGCTGGGCCTTCGGCAACGGCAACAACACGCCCCGCGTGGCGCGGGTAAACCTCTCGACGTTCCGGACGGAGGAAATCCTCGAACTGCCCAACTCGGGCGGCAACCACTCCTCGCCTTTCATCACCGAAAACACGGAGTACGTGGTGGCCAGCACGCGCTTCTCGGTGCCCCCCGACAGCCAGGGCGACGTGCCCATCAGCACCTTCAAGCAGAATTTCAAGGGCTACATCAGTTTCATCAATGTCGATAAAACCACCGGCCGCATGGGCATCGCCTTTCAACTGAAAATGCCCGGCATCAGCTTCGACCTGGCCCGGGCGGGCAAGGGCAAGTCGCACGGCTGGTTCTTTTTCTCGACCTACAACACCGAACAGGCCAGCACCCTGCTCGAAGTGAACGCTTCGCAGAAAGACAAGGACTTCATCCTGGCCGTCAACTGGAAAAAAGCCGAGGAGTACCTCAGGCAGGGCAAGGGAAAAACCGAACCCGCCCGCTACGCCCACAACGTGTACGACGAAAAAGCCCACCAGGCCACCTCGACCATCGAAACCTCGGTCGTGACCCTCGACCCCAAGGAATGCCCCGGCGTGGTGTACTTCATTCCCTGCCCCAAGTCGCCGCACGGCTGCGACGTGGACCCCACGGGCGAGTACATCGTCGGTTCGGGCAAGCTGGCGGCGGTGATTCCGGTGTTTTCGTTCGATAAACTCCAGAAAGCCATCGCCGACAAATCGTTCGATGGCAACTTCGACGGCACGCCCATCGTCAAGTACGAATCGGCGCTGTACGGCGAGGTGCAGAAACCCGGCCTCGGGCCGCTCCACACCGAATTCGACGGCCAGGGCAACGCCATCACGTCGTTTTTCGTCTCGTCCGAACTCGTCAAGTGGAACATCAAGGACCTGAAAGTCCTCGACCGCATCCCGACCTATTACTCGGTGGGCCACCTGAGCATCCCCGGCGGGCCGACCAAAAAACCCTGGGGCAAGTACGTGATCGCCTACAACAAAATCACGAAAGACCGCTACCTGCCCACCGGCCCCGAACTGGCCCAGTCGGCGCAACTCTACGACATTTCGGGCGATAAAATGAAGCTCCTGCTCGACTTCCCGACCGTGGGCGAGCCGCACTACGCCGAGGCCATCCCGGCCAGCATGATCGAGAAAAATTCGGTGAAGATTTTCAAAATCGAAGAGAACCGGAATAAATACGCCACGAAGGGCGACAAGGAAAGCCGCGTGGAGCGCCAGGGCAACCAAGTTCATGTGTACATGACGGCCATCCGCTCGCACTTCACGCCCGACAACATCGAGGGCGTCAAACTCGGCGACGAGGTGTACTTCCACGTCACCAACCTCGAACAGGACTGGGACATCCCGCACGGGTTCGCGGTGAAAGGCAGCACCAACGCCGAGATTCTGATCATGCCCGGCGAAACGCAGACGTTCAAGTGGAAACCCGACCGCGTCGGCGTGGTACCCATCTACTGCACCGACTTCTGCTCGGCCCTTCACCAGGAAATGCAGGGCTACGTGCGGGTGTCGCCCGCAGGCAGCCCCGTCAAACTCACCTGGCACACGGGCAAAAACCCCGAAGCCCAGGCCGAGCAGAAGGTGGCGGCGCGGTGAGACCGGGTTTGCGGTTTACGGTCTACGGTTTTCGGTTTAGGGTTGAGTCCAAACTGAAAACCGTGAACCGAAAACCGTAAACCACCAACTAAAAACCATGACCCCGTTGAAACCCCTTTCCCGCGCCGCCGTCGGGCTGGCGGCCCTGCTGCCCCTGGGCACGTATTTCCTGCCGCTGTGGCGGATTGACCTCTGGGCACCGCAGTACCCCGAAGGCCTGGTGATGAAAATTTGGCTGAGCAAACTGACCGGTGACGTGGAAATCATCAACGGCCTCAACCACTACATCGGCATGGCGCCCATCCGGGCCGAGATGTTCCCCGAATTCGTCGTCCTGCCCTACGTGGTGGCTCTTTACGTGGCCTTCGGGCTGCTCACGTTCGCGCTGGCCAGCCGCAAACTGCTCGCTACGTACTTCGTGCTCATCGTGCTGGCCGGGGCGGTGGCGCTGGTCGATTTTTACCGCTGGGGCTATCAGTACGGCCACAACCTCAACCCCGACGCGCCCATCAAGGTGCCGGGCATGAGCTACCAGCCGCCCCTGCTGGGCTACAAGGCCTTGCTCAACTTCGGCGCGTACTCCGTGCCCGACTGGGGCGGGTGGCTGTTCATCGTCACGGGGCTGCTCGTGGCCGGGGCCGGGGCAAACGAATGGGTGTTGGGTCAAAAAAAGGCATTCCGCCGTGGTGTGCGGAAAGGTGCCGTAGCGGTGGCGCTTGGGTTGGCGGTGATGGGTCAGGGCTGCACGCCGCAGCCCGACCCCATCCGCTACGGTCAGGATGCCTGCCAGTTCTGCAAAATGACCATCGTCGACCCACGCTTCGCCGCCGAGGTGGTCACGAAAAAAGGCCGGGCTTACAAGTTCGACGACCTCGCCTGCCTGGTGAAACACGTTCGGGCCGAAGCCTACACCGACGCCGACCTGCCCATCGTGCTGGCGGCCGACTACGCCCACCCCGGCACGCTGCTCGACGCCCGCGCGGCGGTGTTCGTGGCCGACGAATCCCTGCGCAGTCCCATGCGCGGCGACGTGGCGGCCTTCGTTAAATCCGCCGACGTCCCGGCGGGTGCCAGGACGTTTCGGTTCGGGGAAATCCGGGAACGGTTGAGCAAATAAACCCATGAGAATCCTCGCTCTCCTGCTGTTCCCGCTGTTGGCCACTGCCCGCACCATCGTCGTCGGGCCGGGCGGGAACGTGCGCACGGTGCGGCAGGCCCTCGAACGAGCCGCCCCCCACGACACGATTCGCGTCCGACCCGGCCTCTACCGCGAGCGCAACCTGCTGGTTACGAAACCACTGGTGATTTTGGGCGAAAACTTCCCCGTTTTCGACGCCGAGCGGCAGGGCGAGATTTTCACCGTCAAAAGCAACGGCGTCACCCTCCGGGGGCTGGACTTGCGCAACACCGGCTCCACCAGCACCATTGACTGGGCCGCCGTGAAGGTGCTCGAAGCCCGCAACGTCACGGTGTCGGGCAACCGCATCCGGGGGGCGTATTTCGGCGTGTACCTCTCGGCTTCGGACCACTGCCGGGTCGAGAACAACGACATCGCCGGGACGCCGGGCGAGGAACAAACCACCGGCAACGGCGTCCACGCCTGGAAGTGCGACCGAATCCTCGTCCAGACCAACCGCGTCAGCGGCCACCGCGACGGGATTTATTTCGAATTCGTCACCAACTCGACCATCCGCCGCAACCTCAGTCGCCGCAACATCCGCTACGGGCTGCACTTCATGTTTTCGCACCAGAACGGGTATTTTGGCAACACCTTCCGCGAAAACGGCGCGGGCGTGGCCGTGATGTACACCCGTCGCGTGACCATGCGCGGCAACGTGTTCGAGGATAACTGGGGTTCGGCCGCTTACGGCCTGCTGCTGAAAGACATCAGCGACAGCCAGATTGACCACAACGTGTTCCGGAAAAACACCGTCGGCATCCACCTGGAGGGCAGTAGCCGGATCGCCGTCGAACGGAACCGCTTCACCGAAAACGGTTGGGGCATTCGCGTGCAGGCGAGTTGCATGGACAACGCCTTCGCCCGCAACGCCTTCGAGGGCAACACCTTCGACGTGGCCACCAACGGGCAGACCGTGCTCAACACCTTCGATCAGAACTATTGGGACAAATACGAAGGCTACGACCTCAACCGCGACGGCCTCGGCGACGTGCCCTACCACCCGGTGAGTTTGTTTTCGATGGTGCTCGAGCAAATCCCCGCCGGCGTGGTGTTGCTGCGGAGTTTCATGGTCAGCCTCCTCGACCGGGCCGAAAAAGTCATCTCCAGCCTGACGCCCGAAGCCCTCGTGGACGCGAGGCCGAGGATGAAGGCTGAGGGCATTTAGGTCGAAATATTCAATCTTCAATGCTCAATGTTCAATTATCTGATTAACAATTGCTTAAATGTTGAATATTGAACATTGGAAATTGAGCATTCTCTTTTCAGAACCATGATCGACGTTCGCCACCTGCAAAAATCCTTCGGTCGCCTCAAAGCCCTCGACGACCTGAGCGTGAGGCTCGAAGCCGGGCGGGCCGTGTCGCTCATCGGGCCGAACGGGTCGGGCAAAACCACCTTCATCAAGTGCCTGCTGGGCATGGTCGTGCCCGACGGCGGCGAGATTTGCTTCAACGGCCAGCCCGTCCGCAACGGCTGGGCCTACCGCCAGCACATCGGCTACATGCCCCAGATTGGCCGTTACCCCGACCAGTTGAAAATCCGGCAGGTGTTCGACATGGTGAAAGACCTCCGCCGCAACACCGCCCCGCACCTCGACGAAGAACTGATCGACGCCTTCGGCCTGCGGCCCCTCTTCGACAAGCCCATGCGCTCGCTCTCGGGCGGCACCCGGCAGAAGGTCAGCGCCTGCCTGGCGTTTCTGTTCGACCCGGCCTTGCTCATCCTCGACGAACCCACCGCGGGCCTCGACCCCGTGGCCGCCGAACGGCTGAAGGCCAAGATTCAGCGGGAAAAACAGCGCGGCAAACTCATCCTCCTCACCTCGCACATCCTGAGCGATCTGGATGAACTCACCACCGACCTGATGTACCTCCAGGACGGCAAACTCCAGTTTTTCCGGCCCGTCGAATGGCTCAAGCAGCGCACGGGCGAAGAAAAACTCGGCCGGGCCATCGCCCGGCTGATGGGTGGCAGGCCCATGCCCGGCTCCGAATCTGACCCAATGGCTCTGAACTTCGCTTTCGTCGGTACCCGCCCACTTCCGACTCCCGACTTCTGACCTACGACCATGCCCAAAGTCATCAAATACGTCTGGCTGGACATTTTGCAGAACAAAATCGTGCTGGCCTACACCTTGTTCCTGCTCGGCGTGTCGCTGTCGCTGTTCGGCATGGAAAGCAACCCGGCCAAAGGGCTGCTGGGCCTGCTCAACGTCGTGCTGATGGTGGTGCCGCTGATCAGCCTGGTTTTCACGACCATCCATTTTTACAATTCCTACGAATTCATCGAACTGCTGCTGGCCCAGCCCATCCCGCGCACGCGGTTGTTGCTGAGCGAGTTTGCGGGCGTGGCTTCCTCGCTCGTCACGGCCCTGCTCGTGGGTGTGGGGGTGCCGGTGGCCCTGTTCGGGGCCGGGTTCACGGGGCTAGCGCTCGTCGGCGCGGGCGTACTGCTGACGATCATTTTCGTGGCGATTGCCTTCCTGGCTTCCGTGCTCACCCGCGACAAATCGCGGGGCATCGGCGTGGCACTCCTGCTGTGGTTTTACTTCGCCCTGCTCTACGACGGCCTCGTGCTGAGCATCCTGTTCGGCTTCAGCGACTACCCCCTTGAAAAAGCCATGCTCGTGCTGGCGACCCTCAACCCCGTGGACCTGGCCCGCATTCTCATCCTCCTGCACATGGACATCTCGGCCCTGATGGGCTACACCGGGGCGCTGTACCAGGAATTTTTCGGGAGCGCTTTGGGAATGTTTTATTCCGTAGGTATGCTGTTGGTTTGGGCACTCCTGCCCTTGTGGGGAGCGGTGCGCATCTTTCGTCGGAAAGATTTGTAGAGAGATCATTGTTATACCGGGTGGTGGCCAAGGTTTGCGGGCTTTCCTGGTCAAACCGCTCTTGGTGAACCGCTTCGCGCTGTTCCGCGATTCAATTTTACTCCTTTTCACCCAAACCCACGGCATCTTCTGCGCCCTGCCGCAGGACCACCTCAGTGGGCATTTGGGGCTTTCAAACGGACACCGTGGATGCGTAGCTCAACGCATAATTTTTCATTTTAATCCCCTCATTTTTAGCGGATTCGCTTTGCCAGCCCGTTGAGCAGGACGTTACGACTACGGGCAGAAAATCGCGCTCGCGCCCGAGCAACCCGAGGGCACCCCCGGGGGAGAGGGACCGTCGGGGCCGCTGCGCATCGGCCCGTACACTTACACTGTGGCCGACGACATGGTGCGGGTGGTGGAGGAACATTTCGACCGCGACCACCATCATGCGGGTGGATTTGGAGGCCTTCAGCCGCTCGTTCGAGTCGCGCGCGGAGGAGGCCATCCGCGAGTCGGCCGAACTGACGGCCGCCGTGGCGGGCGAGGACTGGCAAGCCGTGGGCACTTTCGTGAAGGAAAACCTCTTCAACCGCCCCAGCGAATACTGGAACCTCTCGAAACTTCAGGATGCCTACGACGTGGACCGGCGCGTGTCGCTAACCGAAATTTTGCGGAAAATCTTCCAGGGCCAGGCGCTAAAAACCCGCGCCGATTTGGTGGAAGAGCAGTTTCAGCAGTTTTGGGCAGTGTCTCGTTCAACGGTGCGCAGTACGAAGAACTGCACAAACTCTTCGCCGCCTACCTGCTTTACGATGACATCCGGCAGGTGTTCAACGAAAAACAATTTGGTCGCCTCGGGGCCGATATGCGGCTGTCCATCCAGGATTTGAAAGCCCTGGGTGCCGGGCCGATGCAGCAAACCATTGACTACATCAAAGACCACGTCGTGCTTAACCCTTTTCTGCCCAAGTGACCGCCCGGCTTCCACCGATGCCCGCAAACCGGTATCTTTGACCAATGCCCGAACCCCCGTTTCCGGAACCCGAACAACTTTCCCGCCGCGTCAGCCAACTCATCGACGCGGCCCGCTCCTCGGTCGTTCGCACCACCAACCAGGTGTTGGTCAGCACCTATTTTTTAATCGGCAAGCTCATCGTCGAGGAGGAGCAGGCTGGCCAGAACCGGGCGCAGTACGCCAAGTTTATCCTGGCCCGTCTCAGCGAGCGCCTGATGGAACGCTACGGCAAAGGCTATTCGGTGCGCTACCTCCAGCAGATGCGCAAGTTCTACCTGCTCTACGCCCCGGCAATTGCGAAAAGTCACTTTTCGCAATTGCCATTGGAAAAAATTGAAACCAGTAGCTTACAACCGCTGCCCTTCCGGCTGAGTTGGTCGCACTACCTGCTGCTGTGTCGCCTCAGAAACGCCGACGAACGGCAATTCTACGAGGCCGAAGCCGTGCAAAACGTGTGGAGCCTCGAAGACCTCCAGCGCCAGATGGATACGGCCCTTTACGAACGCCTGGCCCTGAGCCGCGACAAAGACGGCGTGGCCGAGCTGGCCCGGCAGGGGCAGGTGGTCAACTCGCCTAAGGACCTCATCAAAGACCCCTACATTTTGGAATTCCTGGGGCTGGAACAACGCCCCCACTACACCGAGAGCGACCTGGAAACGGCCATCATCGACCAGATTGAGCGCTTCCTGCTCGAACTGGGCAAGGGCTTTTTCTTCGGAGGGCGGCAGGTGCGATTCATTTTCGACGACGAAGATTTTTACGTCGATTTGGTGTTCTACAACCGCCTGCTGCGCTGTTTCGTCCTCGTGGACTTGAAAATCGGACGCCTGCGCCACCAGGACCTCGGCCAGATGCAGATGTACGTCAACTATTACGACCGGCACGTGAAAAGCGAAGACGAAAACAAAACCATCGGCATCATCATCTGCAAAGACAAGAACGACGCCGTGGTGGAAATCACCCTGCCCGAAGACAACACCCAGATTTTTGCCAGCCAGTACCAATTAATTTTACCCTCGAAAGAGGAATTGAAAAACCTCGTTCGCTGAGCCGATCCGACCCACCCGCATCGACGCCGCCAGAACCTGGTCAGAAAGTTACCCCAGCCCACCGATCATTCCGCAATAAGCGGGAAACCCGTATTATACGGGTTGATGTAGTATATCAGTTTGGCAATAGTAAGCTCAAAAAGGCGCAACGCCGGGGGAATGCTTCGGATGAATTGCAAAAAAAAGCGGAAACAATTGCCCAAATCTATTTATCTGACTTGGGGTGAGCTAAGTGCTAACGCATCGTTCGTAACCATTGGTTACTGATTATGACTTCTGTATCTTTGTTTTCATACTTATAACCAGATTGTGAATAGCTATGTGGAGTGACAACGAAGCAACTGATGACTTCATCGATTTTAACCCCCTGATCGAAGCGGCCGCTTCCATTATTGACTCAGACCATTTACATCCCTGTACGATAGGCCTCTTTGGTAATTGGGGCAGCGGTAAATCCAGTTTAATGCAAATGCTGTATACCAAGTACAACGGCCGGGAGGGTGTGTTGGCGCTGCACTTCAACGGGTGGCTTTTTGAAGGTTATGAGGATGCAAAGACGGTGCTGATGGGTCAATTAATTGAGGAGATTGCCCAGCGGAAGACCCTTTCAGAGGAAGCCCTTGAGGTCGCAGCCAGGCTACTGAAACGGGTTGATTGGATGAAGGTGGCTAGCGTTGTGGCCAAGCAGATGGCCGCTTTTGCGATAGCAGGACCGATGGGCAATTTAGCTACATCTGCATTAGGTAATTTTAGTGACTTTGACTACCGACAATACCTAAAAGAGAAGCAAGAAGCCTCAAAGGAGAAACCCGCAAAAAAAGAAACGTTGCGTGCTGGATTACACTCGTTTCATGCCGATTTCGAGGAATTGTTGGCAAAAACTGACATCAAGAAAATTGTCGTTTTTATCGATGATTTAGATCGTTGTGAGCCTGATACCGTCATTGGTACGTTGGAAGCTATTAAGCTTTTTTTATTTTCGAAACGGTCTGTCTTTGTCATTGGCGCGGACGAGCGCCTGATCCGTTACGCCGTCCGCAAGCGTTTTCCTGAACTACCCGGTGATCGGGCAGAAGTCGGTCGGGATTACTTAGAAAAGCTAATTCAGTTTCCAGTCGTCATTCCGCCACTCAACGTCACCGAGTTAGTCTCCTATATCAACTTGCTGTTTGTCAACCTGCACTGCCCAACCTTTCCGATCCGTAAGCTTCTCGAGCATTTACGGGCAGAGCGATGCGCGGGCAAACTGCGAGAAGGCTTTTCGATAAAAAATGCCGCTGAGCTATTGAATCAGGTGGACCTGTCTATGCCTGATGATCTAAAGGACTCGCTCCAAATATCGTATCAGATTACTCCGTTGCTAGCCAGAGGGCTAAATGGCAATCCTCGCCAGTGCAAACGCTTTCTCAATATGATGTTAATGAGACAAGGCGTCGCTGAACAAAAAGGCTTAACGCTGCAAAAAAGAATACTGGCCAAACTGATGCTGCTTGAGTACTGCAAGCCTGAGTTCTTTAGAAAGTTTGCTCATTGGCAGGAAGCCTCTGGCGGAATCATTCACCAACTAAAGGGGGCTGAGCATACAGCGTCAGATAAACCTACGGCAGAACCAGCTAAACAAAATGGTAAAGAACCAAAACCGAAAGCGGTAATCTCACCCGAGATTACCGAGTTGTCCGCTGATAGTTGGTTTGAGCAGTGGCTGAGCATTGAACCCGCCCTGGCGGATGATAACCTTAGTGAATATTTTTATATTGCCCGGGATACCTCCTCGATGGTTGAAATATTCGCTACCCGTATGTCTTCGGCCGCTCAGGATGTATTTCAGAAGCTACTGGACGACAAGGCAACTATTCGAAATCAAGGCTTGGAGCAAGTGAACCACTTGTCAGAAACGGACGCGACCGCCCTTTTTGAATCTTTTGCCGATCGCATCAGACAGCACGAAGGAAAATTTACTGGTGAACACACGCTGCTGACAAAGTTATTGGATTATTGCCAGCGTCGTACGGATCAGTTACCATCCCTGCTGCTCTTATTAGAAAGTCTTCCAGAAACGCAGGTGCCGGTATCCCTACCTCCGGCTTTAAAGCGAATCACCGACCCATCTTACTCGAAAAGCGCGGTTGAAAAGTTGCTCAGCCGGTGGCGTCAATCGTCTCATAAACCGCTGGCGAGTGCGGCTCAGCATATGCAAAAATAAGGAAACTCAAGTTGTGAGGTTGTCAAAAGTAAAGGCAATGATGAAAAGCGAGGTTTTGAGCGGACGCCGCGCGGTAAAAACCCTTCGGCGGTGACGGCATGAAGGTGGGCGGGAAAACCCGCCTTGATTTGCGAAAAAACCGTTTCAATGCGCCGCCTGAAGTACTTCTTCAAGAAAGCCAACGAAGGAGAATCCTTGCGCTTGCTGTTGGATTTACGCACGGCTCGTAGGCTAATTTGCTCACATTCAATCGGACCGCCGAAGCGGAAGCAAGTCTTCAATTTGGTAGTCGGTGTAACCGCTGTCGGCACGGTCCGCCGTTGCGGTAGAGTTCGCTTCCGGCGGGTAGGTCGATGTTCATACTCTGCCAGTCGGTGACGTCGACAAACGACCCGGCGAAGACATGGAAGTCGACCGGCACACCTTCATCGGTGGTGATGACCTGTACGCGGAAGCCGTAAAAGTAGCGCCGTTTGCTGGCCGAGTAACCGCGATAGGCTTCCCCCGCCAGCAGGTGGCTGCGGGCGATTCGGATGTTGTCGCAGACCACAACGGGAAACGAGTCCATCAGGTAACGACTGCTCGTGTTGAGGTCTTTGAGGGTAGCACCCACGGCGCGAAAGATGCTCAACAATTGAGCCGTCAGGCGGTGCAATCGGCGGTTGAATTGGGACTTGTCCAGATTGGCAAAGCCCTGATGGTCAACCACGTATTTCATCGCCGAAGCTTGGTTGCCGTGGAAGAACAGACTCGAAAGCAGGGCCGTAGTCATCACTTGGGCGTCGTTGACTTTGCAAGTGGGGGCGGTTCGCTGACCGGTGGCTCGAAGGAAATCATCGAGGAAGCAGTAGATTGCGATAGCCTTCTCGTTCATGGCTGGGAGTAGTTTGAAGCGTGAGAACTCCAAAGTTACCCTACTTGACGGGAAGGCTTTTTTACCTCACAACTTGGGTTAATTATGGGTACATCCAGTTCATCCGGTGGGCCTAAAAAAGCGACTCAGCTACTTCCTGCTTGGGCCTTCGGCAACAATGGGAACAATGACCTATTCTCTCCTCCTTCCAGCGATCCGGATGCTCTTCCTGGTGATTCACCACCAGCGAATTCGCCTACACCGGACAACGCGCCATCCGCGAATGACCCTTTACCGCCGGTGCCCCCAGGTTCCCTGCCACTGACCGGCAGTTGGCGGGGGCCTAAATCGACAATGGGCCGGGTAGCTCTGGGTCGGTCGACCATTCAGCGTGCCGGTCGAAGCTACGTGCGCAATCTGGGCGGAGCTCGTCAGGCATCCACTTCCGCCAGGGCAGGGAAACAAGCTATGGTCAGTTTAGGTGGTTTCCTGTCAGGCGTGTCAGATCGGGGCTTTGAGCCGATCTTACGGGAGTATGGTTTGGCCGACTGCATCGGTCAGCCGGCTCAGGTTGTATTTGCCCGAATTGCTGATCGCATTGCGCCAACCGGTCGTACCGCCGATGAGGTTCATGCACGGGAAGCTATTCTACGCTCATTGGAAGCCATCTGGGATCGTTGCGAAGCGGAGGGCCGGGATGTGGCTACCCTTGAAAATTTAACCTCCGCCGACATACGGGAGGCTATTCTGAAGGGTATTTCTGCATACATCTATAACCGTTGGTTGTACGAAACGGGGTATGCTATTCAAACCAAGGAAGTAAGCGTCGAGTCTGTTGCAGCCGTTGAAGATGACGCGAAAGACTTTGTGCTCAGTGCGGTCCTACATGACTTTGACCAAGTAGACATCATATCCACCGATTTTGGCAGTTCTGAATGCGCCCTTAAAATGAACAAAATTTTTGAATCAGCTTACGCCTTTATTGAACGTCAGTCATGAGCATTTTTCACATTACATTACGTAATCGCCCCGACGATTCGTTTACCCCAACTTTAGAAGGGGATGATCAGTTACTAACTATTCCCCTTTATCACCAAGCAGGTGAGCTAATATTGATCAGTGAAACCATTTTTGATCAGTTAGCCCGGCATAACGCCAGTTTATCAGTTCAGATGTGGGATTTACTCCGACTTGCCTTAACGGTTTACGCGACGGATCAGTATGTGTCCCGTGCTCAGCATGGCTATCAGGGCTGGAGTCGTTATTTACGCTGCTACATTCCTGTAGCAGCGCCAAACCGGTGGAACGAGATTAAACCAACCTTAGAGACGCTACTATCTTTTCTAAGCGGAGATCATTGGACGTTTCAATTTAGAGAAGAGCAACCGACCCTATATTCCGTTTATGAACCCCGGAACCCTGACGGTTTAACCCAGGTCTGTTTATTTTCAGGGGGCTTGGACTCGTTAATTGGAGCAATGGAACAGATCGAAGATGGCCAGAGAACCGCCTTAATCAGTCATTACAAACGGGGCGGAGCCGAAAGCACCTCGCAGGATTCCTTAATACGTGCGTTTAGGGAGCATTACCCGCCTGGGGTGTTTCGTCATTTTCAATTTTATGTACAGCCGATGCATAAACATCCATTAGCAGTTGGAAAGGAAAACAGTCAGCGAGCGCGTTCGTTTTTGTTTGTGTGCCTTGGGCTGGCTATTGCGAATAGCTTGGGCGGAACTGTGCCGCTAATCATTCCGGAAAATGGATTAATCTCGCTTAACGTTCCCCTCACTATTACCCGCATTGGTAGTCACAGCACTCGTACAACGCATCCCTTTTATATCCATATGTTTGGTCAGCTACTGGATGGCCTGGGTATTGAGACGAAGCTAAGAAATCCGTATCAGTTTCATACAAAGGGAGAAATGTTACAACCCCATCGTCAGTCCCCTCTATTAACGGGCCATTTTGAACAATCGAACTCATGTTCGCACCCGGATATTATGCGCCGGGCAGGCGAACGCCCTAATCAGCACTGTGGATACTGTGTACCATGCATTATTCGCCGGGCATCCTTACAAACAATTGGGCTTGAGGATTCTTATTACTTCAAAGACATCATCAGAGAGCCACCCAGTCCAACTACCGAGCCGGGTAATAACGTACAGGCTTTTCTATTAGCCCTTCAACGTATCAAATCGAGAAAACCAGAACACCTGTTGTTTGATGTCCTGCGGCCAGGCCCACTCAGCTTCTTCAATCAGGGTGACATAAATAGGTGCATTGCCACCTACAAACGAGGAATGTTGGAAGTTGACCAGTTATTAGCCCCACTACATGGCACTTTGTGATATGCACTTCCATTATGACTTGTTTACCGATCCGAGCATTATTGACCAGATCGAACAAGCTCGCATTTATACGATTGGCGTGACTAATGCTCCGTCAACCTTTTTCTACTCCAAGAGGGCCGAACAGGGGCGTAAATATTTTCGGGCGGCCTTGGGTTTGCATCCCGAGTTGGTGCGAGAGCGCTCATCTGAATTACCACTTTTTCGTGAACTCCTACCCCAGACCCGCTACATTGGTGAAGTAGGTTTGGACAAGCGACGAAGTCCTGATTTTTCCCAACAGTGCCGAGCGTTTTCGCAAATCATTGATTGGTGCGCGCAAAGTGGCGATAAGATCATCACGGTTCATTCCCGAGGAGCCGAACAAGAAGTGCTGGAAACAATTGGAGGAAACTACCCAGGTAAAATTATATTACACTGGTATTCAGGAGCTTTAAGTGTATTAGAAAAGGCGATAGATTATGGATGCTTTCTTTCGGTGAACTGGTCAATGACCCAAAGTAACAACGGTAGACAGATATTAGCCGCCATTCCTAAAGAGCGCATATTGACGGAATCGGATGGGCCTTTTCAGCAGATTAAAGGCCAACCAGCCTCTCCTTTGTTCATCGACCAGACTCTTCAAGCTCTACAAACAGTTAAAGCAGAATGGGGTCACAAACAAGTGTTGTTAAATCAGTTAGCAACTAACTTAAGCGAACTGCTAACCGTTAATGGTTAGTCAAAGAGCTGATACTCCCATTCTGAAAGTCATCAATCAAATTATTAAAACTAAAATTTAGCATACAGATATAGAGGTTCCCCCAGATGAAGAAGAACTTTAAAGTGAAATGAAAATTATAAAGAAAATTCTTTTATATAGAAATATTTCATACAATTGATCAAAGATTATATTACATTTTGAGTGAATAGCTATCGAAATAAAATCAAAATGTCAAGGATTTTTCTTAAACTTGAAATGAAACAAATGGCTCACGGTGGCGGCGGTGACCAAGTTTCACAACTCCCTACCATTTGGTGGGGAGTTTTTTGATTAAAACAAAGAAATCTAAAGCCCCAACTTCATCCCGGCATTGTGCAGGCGGATGGTTTCCAGCCGGGTGTAACGCTGAATCATCAGCGGCGTTTTGTGCTTGGTCTGCCGCATGATTTCCGAATCGTCCGCTCCGTTGACTTTGGCAATCGTCACGAACGAGGCCCTGAGCGAGTGCGCCGAGTAGTTCTTCCCGAAGTGGCGTTTGACCAAATCGTCCACTGTCTTGTCCGTTAGGCGCTCGAAGCTCAGCCGGTCGCCCTTGCGAACGCGCACGAACAAGGCCCCGCTTTCCCTCCCCAGTACCGCCACCCAAGCCTGCACCGCCCGGATGGGGCAAAGCTGCGGGTCGGGGCTGTAAAAAATGGCCTTTTCCTCCTGCTCGCCGTACTGATTGGTTTTGCTACCGAAATAGACGACCGTCAGCCCTTCCTCCGAGAAACGTAGGTTCTCAATGTCGAGGGCCACCAGTTCCGAGCGGCGGAAGGCCCCGGTAAAGCCCAGCAACAGAAGGGCTTTGTTGCGGTTGTCGGCGGCTGTGGCCGTCGGCAGCGCTTTCACCCAGGCCTTGAGACGTGGCAGCGTCCAGGCGGGTGCCTGTTTTTGGCGAGTGCCTTTGGAGCGTTTGATGCCTTCCAGCACGGCGGCGACCCGGGGGTCGCGCACAGGGTTGTCGGGGCCGTACAGTTGGTGCCACTTCGAGAGGGCAGCCAGGTGCCGGGTCAGGGTGGACCACTTCCGGCCCTGCTCGGCCAGTTCGGTGGCGTAGGCGGCGACCGTACCCGCCTCGGCGGGCAGCGGTGCTTCAATGCCCCGCGATTGGCACCAACTCCGGAAACTGGCCAGGTCAGCGGCATACGCCCGCTGGGTATTGGCCGAGCCTTCCAGCCCTTTGCGGGCGAAGTCGGCGATTTTTTCGATGAGTTTATTCTCAAACTGGCCCGGTCGAGCAAGCGTGTTTGACGAAGTCGTGGAAGTAGAATGGGATGGGGTGTCAGCCATGGCGACAAGGTAATCAAAAATCATTACTTCCGATAAAGTTCAATTATCGGAAGTAATAAATTTCATGTTGCGCGAGTAAACCTGGTACTTTCACGAAAAAAGTTGCTCCCATGATTCCCATTCTTACCCTTGTAGGATGGATGTTGATTACCGTCCTTCCCGTTCCAGTCGAGAACCAAGTGCTGGCCTCCGGCACCATGCCCAATCTGGTCGCCGATGGCCGAGGTATACTGCACCTGACTTTTGGCCGGGGTGACACAGTATTATACGCCGTCTCAACCACTGCCGGTGCCTCGTTCGGGCCACCCGAAGCATTGGGCACCATTCCCAATCTGGTCGCTTATGCCAAACGCGGCCCGCAGGTAGCCGCCAGCGAGGGCCATGTCGTGATCACGGCTGTCGACAAGGGCGGTACCTTGCACAGCTTCAGCCTCGACCGCACCTCCCAACATTGGCAAGCGAGTAAGCCTGTCACCGACGTACCCGACGTGGCCAAAGAAGGCTTTCAGGGATTGGCCGTAACGAGCGACGGCACGTTCCACGCCGCCTGGCTCGATGTCCGTTGGGGAAAACAAAAAATTGCCGGGGCCACTTCAACCGACGGGGGCCGCACCTGGTCGGCCAACCGGATGCTGTACGCTTCACCCGATACCACCGTCTGCGAGTGCTGCCGATTGAGCATGGCGGCAGCCGGAAATGACGTGTACATTCAGTTTCGCAACTACCTCGGCGGTGCCCGTGATTTGTACTTGATGCACTCCGCCGACGGGGGCCGCACCTATGCTCCCGCCCAAAAACTCGGCCTGGGGGCCTGGAAACTCAACGCATGCCCGATGGACGGGGGCACCGTCGCCCTGCAAGCAAACGGGAAACCGCTGACCGTGTGGCGGCGCGAAGGCACCGTGTACCAGTGCCAGCCCGGCCAAGCCGAGCAGGCCGTAGCCGAAGGCCGCAACTGCACACTCGCCGTAACCGCCACGGGTCCCATCTTGGCATGGGAGCACCGGGGTACGTTGTACGTCAAGCCGGATAGAGGGCAGGCGGTGGCCGTAGGTCAGGGCCAGGTGCCGGGCTTAGCCGTGAGTGGTTCGTCGGCGGTATGCGTGTGGGAGCAGGACAAGCAGATTCGGGTGGCGACCGTGGCGCTGACGAAGTAACCAGCTCCAGGCCGGTTTTGCGCAAAAAAAGCCGAACCCAGCGGCCCGGCTTCCAAGCGGAATTTTCCCAGCGGTCACATTACACGGCGTGGGCCATCTCGCCCATTTTCCGGCAGGCCTCCGCGCAACGGCGGCAGGCTTCGGCGCACTGCCGGCAATGGTCCATGTGGTCAGCGTGTTTTTCGCATTCAGCGGCGCACGCTTCACAAATGTGGGCGCACAACTTGCATACATCAGCGGCGTGCGTACTGTTGCTGGCCATAAAGCTCACGGCGGTGTAGCAGATTTTGGCGCAGTCGCGGTCGAGACGGATGCATTCGGCCATCATCTTCACGTCTTGTTCGCCGAGGCAGGCGTCGGCGCAGTGGTCGCAGGCCACGGCGCAGGCCTGGCAGGCTTCAATGCAATCCTGATATTTCTGGTGTGCCATGTTAGGGTTTGGATTTGTTTGGTTCAGCCCGACTCACCAAAAACCTATTCCCCGGTACGAAAAGAACACCTCGTATATTTTTTTGAAACAAACTAAGAATCAGCCCGTTTTGAATGAAACCGACGTTTACGAATTCATTGTACCCAGACTAAACGCCGTTTTCCAAAAATTTTATAACTCTCTCCCTGAATCCTGTAACGCACTGCGCGCCAACGTGTCGTAGGTTTGCAGGGAAATCAAAGCCCCATGAAGCGTTTGTTCCTCACCCGACTCACCTGCCTCTGGCTCGCCTTCACGGTGTTGCTGGGGAGCAGCGGGTTTACGGTGGTCGAACACGTTTGCCAGATGCGGGGCAAGGTGAGTAAGGTTCAACTGACCCCGAAGGGCTGCACGAAACATTGCCCTTCGCCGAAGCCTTCCCGCTCGACCAAAGAACCGAACCTCCATAAACTTCCCTGTTGCCAGGTTACGGCCCATTACCAGCACCTCGAAACGGGTCAGGTCGCAACCGCCCAGGCCGTTGATTTCCCCCAACCCGTAGCCGAGGCCGATCTGCTGGCCACTACGTTTTCCCTGCTTTCGGCCCTCCTGCCGCAAGCCACCACCGAATCCCTTCCTGTCGAATCCAACGCGCCCCTGAACTCCTCCGGGCGTGACCGGCTCGTGCAATTCTGTACCTGGCTGATTTAAATCGCCGGGCCGCACCCCGATTTTCTGTCGAAAATCCGACCTGACCGCTGATTCTCAGCGGAGCGTTGCCGTGCATCCGGGCCGTTGGGCCGGGCGCGAATTCCGTTTCATCTTTTACTTTTTCAACCATGAAAACCACGTGGAATCACGTCGGGGCGGTGGTCGTGCTCATCGGTTCGCTGCTGGCCTGCCAGCGCGTGGACATGCCCATGACCAACCCCCAACTCGACATTGACTACCCCGCCGCCTTCGTCGTCAACGGCGAAAGCAACGCGATTTCCATCCTCGACCTCGAGACCCAGCAGGCCCGCGAAACGATTTCGCTAGGCGACATGACCACCGGTTCGGGTGGGCACGGCGGTGGGATGGGCGGGGGTTCCATCGCCTGGCCTCACCACATCTACCTCTCACCCGACGGCAAACGCCTGGCCCTGGGCGTGCCGGGCGAAGACCTCAGCGCCGGACACGCGGGCGGGCGGGCGGGGATGCCGGGCCGGATTGTGGTGCTCGACACTCGCACGGGCGAACTGCTCACCAACCTGGAAACGCCCGCCATGAACCACAACGCGGCCTTTTCGCCCGATGGTACCGAACTCTGGACCTCGCAAATGGACGACGCGGGCAAGGTGCTGGTCTTCGACGCGGCCACGCTGGTGCAGAAAGCCAGCATCCCCGTCGGCAAGCAGCCCGCCGAGGTGACGTTCTCGGCCAACGGGCAGTACGCCTTCGTGGCCAACGGTGAGTCGGGCACGGTGAGCGTCATCCGGGTTGCCGACAAATCGGTCGTCAAGTACCTGCCCGTGGGCGAGGACCCGGTGGGGGCCTGGCCGGGCAGCGACGGGCGGATGTACGTCGATAACGAAAAAGGCCAGAGCATCACCGTCATCGACGTGGCCACGCTTGCCGTGGTCGAAACCCTGCCCCTGGGCTTCACGCCGGGGTTTGCCGCCTTCCACGCCACCCGCAACGAACTTTGGGTGAGCGCCGCCCAGACCGGCAAAAAGGTCGTGATTTTCGAGCGCCGGGCCGGAGCCTGGGCCAAAGCCGCCGAGGTGGTCACGGGCCTCGACGCCCACGCCATCGCCTTCACGAAAGACGGCCAGACGGCCTACGTCACTAACCAGGGCGCGGGCACCGTGTCGGTTGTCGACGTGGCGACCCGCGCCAAACGCCGGGACGTGGCCGTGGGCAAAAAACCGAACGGCGTAGTGCTGACCAATTAACCCTTACCCCTTTTTTTTCGATGAAATCGTCCCTGAAAATCCTGTTTCTAACCCTCCCGCTCGCGGCGCTCGTCCGTCCCGCCGCTGCCCAACTGAATTTGCCGGAACCCAGTCCGTCGGCGGAGGTGAAACAAAAAGTTGGGTTCACCGACGTCACCGTCGTTTACGCCCGACCCGGCGTGAAGGGTCGGGTTATTTTCGGCGGCTTGGTGCCCTACGGCAAACTCTGGCGCACCGGCGCTTCCGATGCCACCATCGTAACGTTTTCCGATTCCGTGAAGGTACAAGGCTCGTGGTTACCGAAGGGGTCGTATTCGCTGTTTACGATTCCAGAGAAAGACACCTGGACGGTCATTTTCAACAAACACGTGAGCGGACACGGCACCGAGGGCTACGAAGAAAGGAACGACGCGCTACGCTTTCGGGTGAAGGCCGACACGGCAGTGGCTTTTCAGGAATCGTTCACCATTTCGGTGAACGAGTTGCTGCGCAATACCGCCCGGATGTCGCTTGGCTGGGCGCGCACGGCGGTTTCGTTCCGGCTGGAAAGCAATGCCAACGACCGGGTCGTGGCCGAAATCAAGCGCCGCATCGAGGTCGAAAAGGAAGAGAAGCCGGGGCTATATTACCAGGCCGCGCTCTACTACTTCGACACGGAACAAGACGCCAAACAGGCCCTCGCCTGGGCGAGCAAGGCCGTGGCGCTCAAACCGGCGTTCAATTACTACCACCTGCAAGCAAAGTTATTCGCCCGGCTCCGGGACTACCCCTCGGCCATCGCCGCCGCCCGCAAATCGGCTGACCTGGCCGGGCAGGAAAAGTTTGCCGACTACGTGACGCTCAACAACCGGATGATTGCCGAATGGCAGCAGGCAAAATGACCATGCTTCCCCAGCACTCCGCCCGCCCCGACCCCTCCTTCCAACGATGGAAAGCCCGACTCGCTGCCCTCGTTTCGGGCGAAGGCGCGGCGCACAGCGCGCTTCTGCGGCAGGTCAAGCAGTCCCGCCCCAACTACCTGCTCGTACTCGGGTGTGGTTCGCTGGCTCTAGTTATTGCCCTCGAACGCCGCTACCGCCAGGCCGGGGTGTTTGCCGTCGACGAAGACATTCCCGCTTTTCAGCGGGCCGTGCGGGAGGCCCGCCGGACGGGTAGCCGCGTCAGCCTGGACTGGTCGCGGTTAACGACCCTGTCCTTCCCCTCGGGCAGCGTGGACGTGGCGGTAGGCCGGTTTCTACTGACCCGTTATCCCCCCGACGTGGCCCTGGACATCCTGCGGGAAACGGCCCGTGTGTTGCGACCGGGCGGGGAAGTACACCTCCTTGAGCACGGCTCGGTGCGCACGTGGTGGCAAGGCCGCCCCGACGACCAGCGACGCTACCTGGGGGAATACCTCCTGCAAAAGGCGGGTTTCAAAGCCGTCCGTCGCACGAGGCGGGTGCTGACGCTGGCCGGAGTGATGACCCTTTTTGAAGCCCTTAAGCCTGTTTAATTTCTTTTTTTCACATAAACCCCTACACGCTTCCATGAAACGATTCGCTTATTTTCTACTATGGGCGCTACTGCCCACGCTGGCCTTCGCCCAGCAACCTTCCTACAAAACGCCCATCGTGATTGGGGCCGACGGCAAGGCGGTTGACGCCGGCGGGGTCGCCGTTGGGCTGGTTAGCAAAGACGGCATCATTCAGAATGCGAAAGGCGAGAAAATCGCCTTTATCGACGCCAACGGCAACCTGGTGGACGGCAAGACCGGCAAAAAACTTGGCAAAATGGGTAAAGACGGGAAAACCTACTACAACGCCAATGGACAGCTTGAATTCACCCTGAAAGACAATGGTACGACCTGCGACATTTTCGATGCCCGGGGTAAGAAGGTGGGGAATATTCACAGCAGCCTCAAGGCCAATGCCTGCGCCCTGCATTGTTTCCAGGCCCAACACACGCACATGTCGGAAAAATAGGAGGCTAATTTCTGTTTACGAAACCCATGGCAACCCCCACGGCTCCGTACAAAACCGCCCTTCGCTGGCCGGGTTTGACCCGGTTCTACGATGCAATCATGGCGCTGACCATGCGCGAGCGGAGCTTTCGCGGGGCCATCATCGACCAACTGGAAGCAACGACACCTTCCAGCATACTTGACGTTGGCTGCGGAACCGGAACTCTGCTCATGATGCTCCGCCAGGCTTTGCCGGAAGCGATGCTTTTCGGGGTCGATGGGGATGAGACCGCCCTTCAGGTCGCCAGACAGAAAGCCGAAGCTGTGGTCGGTAAACCCGTCTGGTTCAAAAACGGATTGGCCACCAGTTTGCTCTTTGAAAGCGCAAGCTGGGATTCAGTCACGTGCAGTCTGCTTTTCCACCATTTGTCCGATGCCGATAAACGACGCGCCATCGACGAAATGCGGCGGGTCTTACGCCCAGGCGGTACGGTGGTCGTGGCCGACTGGGGGCCTCCGGCTAACTGGCTCATTGGAGTTCTGTTCACCGGACTCCAACTTTTCGATGGTTTCGACACGACCGCCTTCAACCGGCGAGGGCAACTACCCCGCCTGATGGAGGAGGCGGGATTTACCAACGTCCGGCGTGCCCGGCGCGTCAATACCGCCTTCGGCACCCTGGACATTCTCCGGGGAGAACGACCCCTTTAATTTTTTTTCAATCCAAACCAATCCAAATCGACCATGAACGCCTTTCAAAACACCGCCTGCGCCCTCGGCCTGAGCCTGTTTGCCTTCGCTGCCTCGGCCCAGAACACCCAGCCCCTGCTCACTTCGTACTACGACGTGAAAGATGCCCTCGTGGCCACCAACGCGGCCAAAGCGAAAGCCAAAGCCGCCGACCTGCTCGCCGCCATCGGTAAGGTGGACGCTGCCAAGCTCTCCGCCGCCGACAAAAAAGCCCTCGCCGCCGCCAAAACCGAAGCGGGCCACATCAGCGAATCGACCGACGTGGACCACCAGCGCGAGCATTTCGAGGTGCTTTCCAAAAACGTGATTCAACTCAGCAAGAGCACCAAACCCGCGAAAACCTACGTGCAGTTCTGCCCGATGGCCGCCGATGGCAAGGGCGCGTACTGGCTGAGCGACAAAAAGGCCGTCCGCAACCCGTACTACGGGGCCAAGATGCTGACCTGCGGCAAGGTGACGGAAGAAATTTAGTACCCACCCGGTGGGGGCGGGACGAAACGGGTCCCGCCATCCCCCTTTCTTTTTCGCCATGCGTACTCAGGAGTTGTTCATCAAAAACATGGTCTGCGACCGCTGCATCCGGGTCGTCCGGCAGGAACTCGAAGGCCTGGGCTACGGCGTGGGCCGGGTCGAGTTGGGCCGCGCCACGGTGGAGGGCGAGGCGGTGAACCTGGAGACCATCTCCGAAGCGCTCGAAGCGCAGGGCTTCGAGTTGCTCACCGACCGCACGGCGCGGGTGGTCAATCAGGTCAAAACGCTCATCATCGAACTGGTGCAGAGCGGAGCCATTGCCACTCTCCACGTCACGCTTTCGGATTACCTTTCCGAGAAAACGGGCCTGGAATACAGCCACCTGAGCCACGTTTTTTCAGGAGCCGAACACCTGACCATCGAGCGATACTGGATTTTGCAGCGCGTCGAAAAAGCGAAGGAATTGCTCAGCTACGGCGAATTGCCGATTCAGGAAATTGCCCGGCAACTCGGCTACAGCAGCCCGGCCTACCTCTCCAACCAGTTCAAGCAACTTACCGGCCTGACGCCCGCCGCCTACCGCGACCAGAACAACGCCGACCGCAATCCGCTCGACTGGATTTAGCGGCCCGGATATTTGAGGAGTTTATGTACCTGAGCCGATAATGATTGCGCAACTGATTCGATTTTCCGTCCACAACCGCTGGCTCGTGCTACTGCTGGCCACCGGGCTGTTCGCCTGGGGCGCGTACGCCGTGCGCACGAGCAAGGTGGACGCCATTCCCGATTTGTCGGAAAATCAGGTCATCGTCTTCACCGAGTGGATGGGCCGCAGCCCACAAATTATGGAAGACCAGGTGACCTACCCGCTCGTGACCAACCTGCAAGGCCTGCCCCAGGTCAAGTACGTGCGCGGCACATCGATGTTCGGCATGAGCTTCGTCTACGTGATTTTCAACGACGAAACTGACGTGTACTGGGCGCGGCAACGCGTGCTCGAACGCCTCAACTACGCCACGCGGCTGCTACCCGAAGGCGTTGCCCCGACGCTGGGACCCGACGGCACGGGCGTGGGCCACATCCTGTGGTACACCCTCGACGCCCCCGGCATGGACCTCGGCGAGCAGCGCGCCGTGCAGGACTGGTACGTGAAATTTGCCCTGCAAAACGTGCCCGGCGTGGCCGAAATCGCCTCCTTCGGTGGGTTTCAGAAGCAGTACCAACTCACGCTCGACCCCAACAAACTCACCTACTTCAACCTCTCGGTCCCGCAGGTGATTGCCGCCGTGCGGGCCAACAACAACGAAGCCGGGGGCCGCAAATTCGAGATGAGCGGCATCGGCTACATCATCAAAACCACGGGCTACCTGCAATCCATCGAACAGATTCAGAACATTCCCGTCAAAACCGAAAACTCGGTGCCGGTGCGCGTGGCCGACGTGGCCACGGTGCAGATGACGGGCGAAAGTCGCCTCGGGATTTTTGATTACAACGGCGAAGGCGAGGCCGTGGGTGGCATCGTGGTGATGCGCTACGGCGAAAACGCCGACGAAGTGATTGGCAACGTGAAAAAGAAAATGGACGAAGCCGCGCGCGGTCTGCCCGAAGGCGTGAAGTTCAACCTGGTGTACGACCGCAGCGGCCTCATCGAAGAATCCATCAGCAGCATCAAAAATACGCTCATCGAGGAAATGATGGTGGTTTCGCTGGTGGTAATCCTGTTTTTGCTCCACTGGCGCAGCGCCGTGAGCATCATCATTCAGATTCCCATCACCATCGCCGCCAGTTTCATTCTGCTCAACGCCTTCGGCATTTCGTCCAACATCATGTCGCTGACGGGCATCGCCCTGGCCATCGGGGTCATCGTCGACAACGGCATCATCATGGCCGAAAATGCGTACAAGAATCTGGCAATCCGGCAGGCGGAGTTGGAAGCAGACGCGAAAGGCGCCGCCCGGCCCCGGCCCGAAAAGGTGGAGGCGTAGGGTGTTTCCGATAAAAAATCATGTTCAAAAAACTAAAATCCTGGTTCCGCCGCCGTCCGCCGGGCTACGTTCCCGTCCCCGAAGACGAGCGGCTGGCCATCATCGAGCGGTCGAGCATCCAGGTCTCGCGGGGCGTGTTTTACTCGACCGTCATCATCATCACCTCGTTCCTGCCCGTGTTTCTGCTCACCGGGCAGGAAGGAAAGCTGTTTCACCCGCTGGCCTGGACGAAAACCTTCATCCTCGTCATCGACGCGCTGCTGGTCATTACCCTGGCCCCGGCCATGCTTTCGCTGTTTTTGAAGGGCCGCTTCAAGGACGACAGCGCCAACCCCATCACCCGCGTGCTGGAGCGCGTCTACGAACCCGTCATCCGGGGCGTGATGAACTGGCGCAAAACCACGATTGGCATCAACCTGCTGGCTCTGGCCGTAAGCGTGCCGCTGCTGATGAGCCTGGGCAGCGAGTTCATGCCCCCCCTCGACGAGCAGAGCATCCTGTTCATGCCCGTCACCCTGCCCGACATCTCCAACGCCGAGGCCAAGCGCATTTTGCAGGTGCAGGACAAACTCATTAAGTCGGTGCCCGAAGTGGACAAGGTACTCGGCAAAGCGGGCCGCGCCTCGACGGCCACCGACAACTCGCCCATCAGCATGATTGAAACCATCATCATGCTCAAACCCAAGTCCGAATGGCGGGCGGGGCTGACGAAAAAAGACCTCGTGGCCGAACTCGACGCCAAGCTCCAGATTCCGGGCGTGGTCAACGGCTGGACCCAGCCCATCATCAACCGCATCAACATGCTTTCGACCGGCATCCGCACCGACGTGGGCGTGAAGGTGTACGGCCAGCGCCTCGATTCGATTTACGCCGTTTCGGAGAAAGTGAAAACGGCCCTCGAAGGCATTCCGGGCGTGAAAGACCTCTACGTCGAACCCATCACGGGCGGCAAATACCTGACCGTGGACGTCAACCGCGACGCCCTGGGTCGCTACGGCCTGAGCGTGGCCGATGTGAACTCGGTGGTCGAATCGGCCATCGGCGGCGCGCCCATCGGCACCACCATCGAAGGGCGGCAGCGGTTTTCCATCAACGTCCGCCTGGCCCAGGATTACCGCAACAGCGTCGAACGCCTGCGGCGAATTCCCATCTCGACGGCCGCCTTCGGTACCGTGCCGTTGTCGGCGGTCGCCACCATCAAATTCGAGGACGGCCCGCCGATGGTGACATCCGAAAACGCGCTCCTGCGCGGGGCGGTGATGTTCAACGTCCGCGACCGCGATTTGGGCGGCACCGTCAACGAAGCCATCGAAAAGGTGGGCCAGAGCCTCAAGCTGCCCGACGGGTATTTCCTCGAATGGAGCGGGCAGTACGAAAACCTCATCCGGGGCCAGAGGACGCTGTTGCTGATTGCGCCCATTGTGCTGGGTATCATTTTCCTGGCCCTGTACCTGGCTTTTCACTCGGTGCGCGAGGCGTTTTTGAGTTTGATTACCATTCCTTTCGCGCTCATCGGCGGGGCGTACATGGTCTATTTCTACGGCGTCAACCTGTCGGTGGCCGTGGCGGTGGGTTTCATCGCCCTGTTCGGCATTGCCGTCGAAACCGGTGTGGTTATGGTGATTTACCTCAACGACGCCATGCGCCAACTCGCCGAACGGAAGGGCAATTCGCGGGAAACCATTTCGGGGGAAGAATTGAAAGAAGCCGTCATTCACGGCGCGGCGCGGCGGCTGCGGCCCAAGCTCATGACCGTGTCGGTGGCGCTGTTCGGCCTCGTGCCGGTGCTGTGGGCCAACGGCGTGGGCAGCGACGTCATGCTGCCCATCGTGCTGCCCATGATTGGCGGCGTGCTCACCTCCTCGACGCACATCCTGCTGGTGACGCCCCTGATTTTTCTGATGACGAAGGAATACGAACTGCGCAAGTTCGGCAAACTGGAAATTCACGATGTTCACCACTAAAAAAGTAGCGTTTCTCGGCCTGCTGCTGGCGCTGACGTTCCCGGCAACGGCCCAGGTCGTCTCGCTCGACAGCGTGCTGAGCGCCGTGGACCGGCAAAACCCGATGCTGCGTCCCTACGCCAGCCGCGCCGCCGCCCAGCGCGAGTACGCCGAAGGCAAGCGAAGCTGGATGGCCCCGATGATTGGCGGCGGGCCGTGGATGACGCCGTATCCGGGGCAAATCGTGCAGGATTCCCGCGACAAAGGCTTCATCATGTTTTCGGGCGAACAGGCCCTGCCCAACCGCGCCCGGCAGCGCGCTCAGGTGGAATTCAGCCGCTCGAAAGCCGATGTGGAAGCGGCGGGCCGGGCGGTGGCGTTCAACCAGTTGCGGGCCGAAGCGAAAAGTCTGTACTACGACTGGCTCGTGGCCGAGCAGAAAAAGGCCGTGCTGCGCGAAAACCAGCGGATTCTGCAAACGATGAAAAAGCTGGCCGACATCCGCTACCCGTACTCGCAGGGCAGCCTGGGCAACGTGTACAAAGCCGAAGCGCGGCTCTACGAAGTGGAAAATATGCTCCTGATGACCAACGCCGACATCGAGCAGAAGCGCATCCGCCTCAACACGCTGATGAACCTGCCCAAGTTGGGCGTTTTTCAAATCGACACCACCATTCGCCTGCCCGCGCCGGAATCCGCCTTTCCCGACACGACCGACCTGCGCAGCGCCCGCAGCGACGTGCGGCGAATGGACGTCAGCATCCGCTCCATGCAACTCGGCATTGCCGCCCAGCGCACCGAGCGCCTGCCCGAATTGCGCCTGCGCTACGACCACATGCTCCCCCTGGACCGGATGATGCCCCGGATGTACACCCTCGAAGCGATGGTGTCGATTCCCATCGTGCCCTGGGCTTCGCGGATGTACAAAGCCGAAATTAAGGGTATGCAGCAGGACATCCGGGCCATGCAACAGGAGCGCGAAGCGATGCTCAACGAAGCCCAGGGCATGGCCGCCGGGATGCTGGCCGAACTGCGCAACCTGCGCCTCCAACTCGACAATTACCAGCAACGCATCATCCCGGCCCTGCGGCGCAATTACCAGACGCTGATGATTGGCTACGAGCAAAACAAGGGCGAGTTGCCCGTGGTCATCGACGGCTGGGAATCGCTCAACATGGCCCAGATGCAGTACCTCGAACGTCTCCAGCTTTACTACCAAACCCTCGTCAGCTATGAACGGGAAGTGGAAAAATAACGCCCTCTGGCTGCTTCTGGCCTTATTTTTCGCCGCCTGTGAATCCAACACCCGGCAGCAGGAATCCAGCGCCCCGGCCAGTCCCAACGCCGGTCACGCGGGCCACAACCACGCCAGCGCGGCGGAAGAATACACCTGCCCGATGCACCCCCAAATCGTGCAGGACAAGCCGGGCAGTTGCCCGATTTGCGGGATGGATTTGGTCAAAAAAACGACGGGTGGCGGCGACAGCCTGACCGTGACCAAAGAACTCGACGCGTTGCTCCAGCCCACCAACGCGCTGGTCGTGTCGTCGGTGGCGACGGTGCGGCCCCAACGTCAGTCGCTGCCGGGGGAAGTCGAAGCCAGCGGCCTGGTTACCTACGACACCCGGCGGCTGTTCAGCATCCCGGCGCGGTTTAGCGGGCGGGTGGAGCGGCTGTCCGTCCGCTACAATTTCCAGCCCATCCGCAAAGGCCAGAAACTCCTCGAACTCTACAGCCCCGACCTGGTCGTGGCCCAGCGTGAATTGCTGTTTCTGCTCGAATCCGACGCCGGGAACGCCCCGCTGATTGCCTCGGCCCGGCAAAAACTTCGGCTGCTCGGCCTGACCGACGCTCAACTGCAAACCCTCGTGCGCAACCGCCAGCCGAGTTATTCCCTGTCCGTGTTCAGCCCCTACGACGGCTACGTGGTCGAAGAATCCGCGCCCGCACCGGGCAGCAGTCCGGCCCCGGCGGGCGGCACGGCGACCGCTCCGGCGATGGGCGGCGGGGGCATGGGGTCCGGCTTGGGTGGTGGGGGTTCGACCCCGGCCGGATCGCCTTCCGGCTCGGCTACCGCCAGCACCCCGCTGCTGCTGCGCGAAGGGCAGTACGTGCAAACCGGTCAGACGCTGTTTCGGGTCGTCAACCCCAACCGGCTTTGGGCCGAGCTCAACCTCTACGCCCGCGACGCCGCCGGGGTTCGCCCCGGCGACCCCGTCGAAGTCACCTTCGACCAGATAGACACGCCGCCCGTGCGGGCGAAGGTGAGTTTCGTCGTGCCGTTTTTCGAGCAAAACCAGCAGTTCGTCAAGGTGCGGGTGTACCTCTCCGGGCAGTCCGTGCGCGTGGGCCAGTTGGCGCGGGCCACCATCGCCCGGCCCACCCGCGAGGCGCTGTACCTGCCTGCGGCGGCGGTGCTCGATTTGGGTACACGGCAGGTGGCGTTCGTGCGCGACGGGGAAAATTCCTTCCGGCCCGTGACCGTCACGGCAGGCCGGGCCAGCGGCGGCAACGTGCCCATCCTCAGTGGATTGACCGACGACCAGGACGTGGCCGCCAACGCCCAGTTTCTGGTCGACAGTGAAAGTTTCGTCAACGCAACGTCTTCAACGCCATGAAAACTTTTTTTGGAACAATCCTCCTGCTCTTCGCCCTGATGGCGTGTCAGAACGGTGGTCTGGGCGACGGGTCTGCCGATTCCACGCATTCCGAAAACGACGGTCACGACCACGGAAAAACCGATGCCGTTTCTGCCAAAACCTACACCTGCCCGATGCACCCGCAAATCGTGGAGGACAAGCCGGGCACCTGTCCGATTTGCGCCATGGACCTGGTGCCCGTAACGAAAACGGGGTCGAAAGCCGCTGAAGTGATGCTCGGTGAAAGCCAGGTCAAACTGGCGGGCATTCGCGTTGAGGCCATCGCGTCGGGTACGCTCGACAACGTCACCACGCTCAACGCCCGGCTGGCCGCCGACCAGGAACAAACCGACGTCATCAGCACCCGCGCCGCCGGGCGCATCGAGCGGCTTTTCGTCAAGGAAATCGGCCAGCCCGTGCGCAAGGGCCAGGTGCTATACGAACTCTACAGTGAGGCGCTTTCGACTTACCAGCAGGAATACCTCGTGTCGCTCCAGCAGGAGGTCGAACTGGGCAAAACCGAAACCCGCTACGCCTCCTTCCGCCGCGCCGCCGAACAGCGCCTGCTGCTCTACGGCATGACCGCCGCGCAAATCCAGGCCCTCGCCCGCACCCGGCAGGTGCAGCCGCGCCTGCCCTTCGTGGCCCCGGCTTCGGGCACCGTCACCGAAATCGCCGCGAGTGAAGGCCAGTACGTGGGCGAAGGGGCGCTGCTCTACCGGCTAGTCGACCTGGGGCGGCTTTGGGTCGAGGCCGAACTCTACGCCGGGGAAGCCGCCAACGTGAAAGTCGGCCAGACGGTACGCGTGCGGGTGGTCGGTTACGAAACCGAAGACCTGACCGCCCGCGTGAGTTTCATCAACCCCGAATTCCGGGCCGGGAGCCAGGTACTCGTGCTGCGGGCGGCGCTGGCCAATCCGGGCGGGCGTTTTCAGCCGGGTATGCAAGCGCGGGTACTCATCCAGCACGGCACCCAGCGCGGGCTGACGCTACCTATCGACGCGGTGGTGCGCAACGCCAGCGGCAGCGTGGTGTTCGTCGAAACCCCCGCCAACACCTTCCAGCCCCGTCTGGTGAAAACCGGCACCGAAACCGAAGACGGCGTGGCCGTGACGAGCGGACTTACCGGCGATGAACGCGTGGTGATGAGTGGGGCGTACCTACTCTACAGCGAGTTGATTTTGAAAAAAGGAGTCAATCCGATGACGGCCCAGACCGAAGAAACGGGCGTGAAACCCACGCCCAACAGCGAGAGCAACCCCGCCCCACAGCCCCAGGCGCACGTGACCCCGGCTCCGTTCAAACGCCAACTCACGGCGGTGTACCAGCAATCGCTCGGCCTGACCGAAGCGCTGATTTCCTCTGACGCGGGCAAGGCGAAAGGTCAGGTGGCGGGATTGAAAAAAGCCCTCGGCGCGGTGGACATGGCACTTTTGAAAGGCCCCGCCCACACCGACTGGATGGGTCAGCTTTCCACCATGAATACCGCCCTGAAGCAACTCGAAACGGCCAGCGACGTGGAGGCGCAACGCACCGCCTACGCCGGGTTCGAGGACGAGCTGTACCGCAGCGTCAAGGCGTTTGGCATTGACAAACCCGCCTACCGCCAGTTTTGCCCGATGGCCCTGGGCAACAAGGGCGCGTACTGGCTCAGCGATAAAAAACCGATTCGCAACCCCTACTTCGGCGATGCCATGCTGACCTGCGGGGAGACGAAGGAGACGCTTTAAATCAAGGTAATTCACCAATTTCGCAGTGATGAAAACTTCCTGGCTATTCGGTCTGTTCGCCGCGTTGGCTTCTTCGCTGTGTTGCATTGGCCCGGTGCTGGTCCTCCTGGCCGGAACGGGCGGCGTGGTCGCTTCCTTCGGATGGCTGGCTCCGTGGCAGCCGTACCTTATTGGTTTTTCGGTCGTTGCGTTGGGGTTTGCCTGGTATCGGCACCTTCGTCCTCAACCCGATGCCTGTGGGTGCGACGTTCAAAAACGGGCCTTCTGGGAGTCCGGGCGATTCCTAGGACTGATTACGGCGGTTTCGGTGCTCGCCCTGGCCTATCCGTCTTTTTCCAGCGTTTTTGGCACTCGTCGCCTCGCAGAACGACCCCTGCCGGAAAAAGCGGCGTACCACGTCGCGCGTTTCAGAATCGAAGGCATGACCTGCGCCGGTTGCGAGCAGCACGTTGAAAAGGCGGTCGGCGGATTGGCTGGGGTGGGTTGGGTGCGGGCGTCGTATTCGTTGGGCAATGCCACGGTTGCTTTCGATGAGAAGCGCACGTCGCCGGAGCAAATCATCCAGGCGATTGGCACGACCGGGTACCGGGTTGTTCAAACCAAAACGCCAGCAAGCCGATGAATCCCACCACGACCGACTCGACCATCACCTGCCCCCGGTGCAACCACCGGCAAGCCGAAACGATGCCGACCGACGCGTGCCAGTTTTTTTACGAATGCCGGGGGTGCCAAACCGTGTTGCGGCCCCTTCCTGGCGATTGCTGCGTGTTTTGCAGCTACGGGAGCGTTCCCTGCCCGCCGATTCAGGCTGGGCAAGGATGTTGCTGAAAACCGGCATTTGATACAGTGTACGCGCTGACCTGACCGTAAATGTCGGCAACCCCGATTTGTAGAATCTCCGCTGGCCGTCTTTCGATTGACGCAGGAGCATCCCTCGCAACCACACTCAACCCATTTTTTCTTGCAATAAACCCTTTTCCCATGAACCTGCGCACCTCAATCCGCGTGTTTGCTGGCTTACTCTTTTCACTGACCGCCCAGGCCCAACACCAACACCCGGCTTCGTACGCCGGGCAGCAGGCCCGGCCCGTCAAGGCCCTCTCGGCCACCGACGTGGACGGCTACCTGAATGGCCGGGGCATGGGCCTGGCCAAAGCCGCCGAACTCAACGGCTACCCCGGCCCCATGCACGCCCTCGAACTGGCCGAAAAGCTTAACCTCTCGGCAGCGCAGAAAGCTGCCATCCAACGGGAATTCGACCTCATGCACGATAGCGCAGTCCGTTTGGGCCAGCAGGTGGTCGAAAAAGAAACCAGCCTCGACCGGCAGTTTGCCGGGCGGGAAATCACGCAGGCATCGCTGGAAACGACCTTGCAGGAACTCGCCAGTTTGCAGGCCAGGCTGCGGCAGACGCACCTGCAAGCGCACCTGGCCACGCGCCGGGTGCTCAGCGATGAACAAGTAAGCATTTACAACCAACTGCGGGGATACACGAAGTAGGGTCTGTTCCTTGTCAAAAAATCGGTAGCCATGAACCTCGACGACATCACAACCCTGTTGGGCGACGAAGCCGAAACGCTCCTCGGCCACGTGTCCCAGACGTTTCCCAAAGAAACCCTGCACCTGCCGGGACCGGATTTCCTGAGCCGGGTCTGGGAACCCTCCGACCGTTGGCCGCAGGTACTGCGCAGCCTGGGGCAACTTTTCAATCACGGGCGGCTGGCGGGTACGGGCTACCTCAGCATCCTGCCCATCGACCAGGGCGTCGAGCACAGCGCCGGGGCTTCGTTTGCGGCCAACCCGATGTATTTCGACCCCGAAAACATCGTCCGGTTAGGCATCGAAGGGGGTTGCAACGCCGTCGCGACCACGTTCGGGGCGCTTGGCGTGGTGGCCCGGCGCTACGCCCACCGCATTCCCTTTCTCGTCAAACTCAACCACAACGAACTGCTTTCGTACCCCAACCGCCACGACCAGGTGATGTTCGGCTCGGTGCGCCAGGCTTGGAACCTGGGCGCGGTGGCCGTGGGCGCGACGATTTACTTCGGCTCGGACGAATCGGGGCGGCAACTCGTAGAAGTGGCGCGGGCGTTCGAGGAAGCCCACGCGCTGGGCATGGCCACGATTTTGTGGTGCTACCTGCGCAACGACGCCTTCAACTGGGGTAAGGGCCAGGATTACCACCTGGCCGCCGACCTGACGGGCCAGGCCAACCACCTGGGCGTAACGCTGCAAGCCGACCTCATCAAGCAGAAACTGCCCGAACGCAACGGCGGCTTTAAAATCCTGAACACGGGCGAAAGTGCCTACGGCAAGCTCGACGAGCGGATGTACACGCAACTGTCCAGCGACCACCCCATCGACCTTTGCCGTTACCAGGTAGCCAACTGTTTCATGGGCCGGGCGGGACTCATCAACTCGGGCGGCGGCTCGTCGGGCGAGTCGGATGTGCGCGAGGCCATCCGCACGGCGGTCATCAACAAGCGGGCGGGGGGTACGGGGCTGATTTCGGGACGGAAAGCGTTCCAGCGACCGTTTGGCGAGGGGGTGAAGTTGCTGGAGGCGATTCAGGAGGTGTACCTCGACGAATCCATCACGGTGGCGTAGAATCAACCCCAAAAACAGCCCTGTTTTCGGGGACTTAACCGGATTGTTCAGGAACCCCTGCCCCTTTTTCCATCAACGTTCGTGTTAACTCGGCCATCCGCTCGGGGGGCAAAGGCATTTCCTGGTCAAGCCACCAATGCAACACCCCGATGAGCATGGCAGCCAGCGCCCGGCCCGTCATTCCGGCCCGAAGTTCGACGTCGGGTCCGGGCAAGAGCCGGGCCTTCACCCGTTGGCGGATGCGCAGGTACAACAAATCACGCAAGTGGCCCACGATGAGTTCCCCGCTGCCTTTGCCGAGCAGGGCTTTTGCCAGCCGATAATGGGCATCGGCGTGGTGGAACAGCGCGGACAAGTTCACCCCCAACGTCTCGTCTTCCGGGTCATTCGGTTCAGCAAAAAGCTGCTCGGTGAGCCATCCGTGGCCGCTGAAGAGCAATTCTTCCTTGCTTTTGAAATGGGTGTAAAACGTGGAGCGCCCCACGTTGGCCCGGTCGAGGATATCCTGCACGGTGACCGCTTCGTAGCCTTTTTCCAGAACCAGGCTCACCAGGGCATCGGCCAGGCCGGTTCGGGTTCGGGCGGTGCGGCGGTCGGGACGGCCGTCATCGCGGGGTGAATTCATGGACGTTTTGCGGTTGTTGTCCCAAAACGGACAAAAGGCGGAGGATGTGCCTTGCCGGTTGGGAACGGGGGGGATAGGTTTGCCAAACCAAAACACGGTGTTCAAAAGTGAACAGGATGTTTTGAAAATCAATGTCCACACCCCTGATTGTTCTCCGCGACCTCGGCAAAGCCTATGGTCGCCCCACCGGCCCGCGCGTAACCGCGCTGACCGACGTAACCCTCACCGTGTATCCCGCCGAGTACCTGGCCCTGACCGGCAAGTCGGGCAGTGGCAAATCCACCCTGCTGAACCTGGTTACGGGCATCGACCAGGCGACGACCGGGGAGGTTTGCATCGGTGGGCAGGTGTTGAACCACTTGACCGAAAATAACCTCGCCCGCTGGCGTGGAAAGAACGTCGGCATCGTGTTTCAGTTTTTTCAACTCATGCCCACGCTGACGGCCCTCGAAAACGTGGTTTTCGCGATGGACCTGGTCGGGGCCGTACCCCGCGCCGACCGCGTGGGAAAAGCCCAACTCTTGCTCGACCGGGTTGGATTGGCTGACCAGGCCGGGCAACTGCCCGCTGAGCTTTCAGGCGGCCAGCAGCAGCGCGTGGCCATCGCCCGCGCCCTGGCTAACGACCCGCCCTTGCTCGTGGCCGACGAACCGACTGGCAATCTCGATTCCCAGACGGCGGCTTCGATTCTCGATTTGTTCGACCAACTCCAACGGGAAGGTGTGACGATTCTGGTGGTCACCCACGACGTCGACGTGGCCCGCCGTGCCCAACGCGTGGTCCGACTGAGCGACGGGCGGGTCGTGGAAGACACCCTTCAACCCAACCGAACATGAATACGACCCTGAAAAAACTGCGCGGCGACCTGCGCGAAAATCCCGGCCAACTCCTGCTGGTCGCCCTGGCCATTTCCGTCGGAGCGTTGGCCCTGGCAACGGCCTTTTCGGCCCGAACCGTGATGACCCGCGAAATGGAGCGCAACTACCGGGGTACCGCTCCCGCCGACGTGACCTTCTGGCTCGACTCCGTGCCCTCGTCGTTAGCGCCTGCGGTGGCGAATCTGCCCGCCGTGGGCGAGGCCGAACCACGCCGCCTGGTTCGTGCCCGGGCAAAAATCAACGCGATCGACTGGCGTCCGTTGCGGCTTTTCGTGGTTGAAGATTTCCGAAAATTGCGGGTTTCCTCCTTCCGGTCGGTGTCGGGCAAAGCGGTTCCGGCACTGGGGGAGGCCCTAGTGGAGCGCTCAGCGCTGCCGGTGCTGGGGGTGAACGAGGGCGATTCGCTGACGCTGCGGGTACCCGGCGGCGTCGCCTGGAAACTGCGGGTGAGTGGCATCGTCCACGACGCGGGTCAAGCCCCCGGCTGGCAGGACAACGCCGGGTACGCCTACGTATCGCCCGAAACCGCCGCCGCTCTGGGGGCCGCCGGGCCGTTCGATGAATTGAAAATCACGCTGGCAGCGGGCCGGGCAAACATCACCCAACGCGCCGCCGAAATGAGCCGGTTTTTACAAAGCCGGGGATTGACCGTCAACCGGATTGAATTATCGGAAGGCAAGCACCCCCACGCCGACCAGATGCAAACCATGCTGCTGCTGCTGACGTTTTTTTTCGTGCTGGCCCTGGTTCTGAGCGGCACCCTCGTGGCCAACGTGCTGGCGGGCCTGCTGACCCGGCAAACTCGGCAAATCGGGGTGATGCGGGCGGTAGGCGGCTCGGTGGAGGCGGTGGCCGGGCTGTACGGTCGGCTCGTTCTGATACTGGCCGTGGCGGGCGTGGCCCTCGGGTTGCCACTGGGTTTGTGGGTGGCCGATGCGTTTTGCACGATGGCCGCCGATATGCTCAACCTCGACCTTTTCGACCGTTCGGTACCCCTGCCAACACTCGGCTGGGCCGTATTCCTGGGGCTGGTCGTGCCGCTGGTTTTTGCGGCAGTTCCCCTGAGCCAGGCTCTTCGGCGAACGACGCGCGAGGCCCTGAGTTTTACCGGGGCAACCGTCGAAAATCGCGCCGGAATGGGTCTGGCGCGTTGGTTCATTACCCCGCAACGCCGAATGGCCGTCCTGAATACCTTCCGCCGTCGGGGTCGGTTGGTTCTGACTGTTGCGGCCCTATCAGTGGGCGGGGCGGTGTTGCTAACGGCCCTGAACCTGTACCGCAGCATCGAGCACGCGATGGATGCCAACCTGGCCCAACGGGGCGACAACATTGACGTGCGGCTGGTGCGTCCCGTTCCCGCCGATACGCTTCGTCGCCTGACCGAATCGGTGCCCGGAGTCACTTACGCCGAAGTCTGGGGGAGTGCGCTGGTGGCAATCGAACTGACGACCGCCGTGAACGGCCCCACAGTGGGCAGCGCCAGGTACACCCTCCTGGCTGCTCCCACCAACAGCCGGTACTGGCACCCCACCGTCGCGGCGGGACGCTTGCCCCGCCCAACCGAAGCCGGGGTGCTTGTCGCGAGCAAAGGAATGCAGGGAAGACTGCCGGGCCTGAAACCCGACGCAACTGTTCTATTGCTCTTCAACGGCAAGCGCCTCCCCGTACGGGTAACGACGGTCATTGAAGAAATTGCCGAACCCGCCCTCTACACCACGCCCGCCACGCTGACCCAGTTATTGGGTACATCGGGCCTGGCCGGGGCACTCCGCGTCGAGACCCAACCGGGGCGGCAGGACGACGTGGCGGGGGCGTTGGAAGAAACCCTCGTGAGCCGGGGCGCTTTCCCGCTGGTGGCCATGACCAACGCCATCCTGCGGCAGAGTATGCTCGACCACATCGTCATTCTGCTCATTTGCCTGACGAGTGCGGCGGGGGCCGTGTTGCTGGTTGGGGCGCTGGGAATGGGCGCGAGTTTGTCGCTCAACATTCTGGAACGCCGCCGCGAAATTGGCATCATCCGGGCCATGGGCGGCACCCGAGCCAGTGTGTTCGGCCTGCTGCTGACAGAAGGTTTCGTGACCACGAGCTTAAGCGTGTTACTGGCCGTGCTGCTTTCCTTGCCCCTGACGGCCGGGGCCGCGAAGGTGGTCGGGGCGCACGGGCTGTACGTGACGCTGCCCTTCGTTTTTCGGTTCGACGCGCTGTTGCTGTGGCTGGCGGTGGCCGGGGTGGTTACCCTGGCGACGGTGGGGCTGGCCGCACGGCGGAGTTTGAGGCTACCGGTGCGGGAGGTGTTGGCGGTGGAGTAAATCCTGTATTGAACTATTTTTTTTGACTCAAGGAATTGCCAATATCTTGTTACAGAACAGTTCGAACTGTTTGTAAACTTCCTTAACCGCTTGGAAGTGAGCGCCAATTGCCCCGTCGGATGGCTTAAGTAAAAAGATAGGTTTCCGAGCTTCCATTGCCATTGGCATCAAGCTGTGGTAATGCTTTAAAATGGCCAGGCAGTTGGGGTCTGTTTCTACCGATTGATCACTCTTCGATGAGGAATTCAAAACCGTTTGATTGTAAGCAACAGGGATTCGATTGGCCCACTTCAGGTACGCTTTGACCGGACGGTTTTCTTTCACGCCATGTTGCATGATAACATAGCCGGACGGCTTCATCCTGGCAACCGGTAATGACAACGTTGGTTCGGGGTTACGGTTTTGTCGGTCGTTCCATTCGTTACGCCAGGTAGTTAGGGCCGTGCCAACATTTTTAAGTCCTTGCAGCGAAAACAAATCGGCAACCATCGGAATGATCACGGTATCAGCGGTAATCAAGGTCGCCCGATTAATGGCTCCAAAATTTGGCCCTACGTCAATGATGCAAAAGTCGGCCTGTGCGCGCTGAGTGGCTTCCCTGAGCACCCGGTAAAAGACGGATACCGTGCGGAATGCCAATTCATCGCCGTTCAGGCATTTCGTCCAGTTGTCACTCAGGCGGTCCTCAAATGCGGATAAATCCAGATCGCCAGGCACAATAAACAACCGCTCCGATATCGCTTCCAGGTGTGCCGGTTTGAAGTCGCCCAAGCCTTTGATAACGGGTCGGATGCTATCCATTATCGTCGCACTGTGTTGATCGTTCCCGTAGATCTCAAGCAATCGTTGGTCCGACAGCATCATGCTAGTCAGGTTCATCTGCGGGTCTAAATCCAGCAAAACCACCGTTTTGCCCAGTTCAGCCAGCATGAATCCGACGTGGTACACCAACGTGGTTTTTCCTACCCCGCCTTTATTATTGAAGAAAATCAGCGTCTTCATGGTCGGATTTTTTAAACACGGTCGCCCCGAAATAGGTAGGCTGATCGCTGACATACTCGGCAGGACGACTCAGATTGTTGCGCAACGCCTCTTCCGCCCGGGCAATTCCCCGGTTAAACCGGTTGACGTAGCCCAGCACTTTCATCACCTCGGCAATCGCCGGATTCCGGTAATCATTCACCCTGGGAAAATTGTCCGGTCGCGCCGCCCCGAACAAGCCTCCGGGGTTTTGAATCTCAATTCGGTCGGAAAACTCGTAAAACCGAATCGGTGCATTGCTTTGATAGTCGCGGTGGAGGATGGCGTTCATCAGCAACTCCCGGACAGCGACAACTGGGTAATCGAACAGTTGATGTTCTGTCAGGGAAGTGACCGCAACCGGTTTTTGGTGAACGATTTGGTATTTGATAAAATCATCCAATTCTGAAAGTACCGTGATGAGCGGACCCGAAAACGATTTCTCGACCTCCACGTCGCTGCTCAACCCAGTATCCGAAAACCGAACGTACTGAATGTACGCCCCCGGTAGGTAAAAAAGTGGATTCACCCCGAACACCAGCAACCCCGCGTTGGTCGGGCAGTTGTCCGCCAAATCATAAAATTTCAGCGAGGCCAATTGTCGCTCCAGTGACCGACCGTTGGCTTCCAATTCTTCGGTGTCGATGGCGGCAGGGAGGTACGTGGTACGGAAAAAGACTTCGCTCAGGTCATCGATGCGACTGCCCCGGCAGGGAAGCGTATCAAAACTTCGGGCAAAATGAGAGCGTTTTTCCGTTAAAATCCGATCCTCGGCCTCCCCAGCAACGGCCCTGCGTGGCCCGTTGCGAATCCAGATTCGCTGCTTGTAACGCACCGGTGGCAAGTGGTGCGGCTGCACCTCCACCACGGCGATCTCCCCCTCTGGAAGCGTGAATTTCTGAACGGCCAACGCCGGAGGAGGCACGATGTTGCCATCGGTGCGGATGGCGGCCAGATTCTGCAACAGTTGATCGGCGATGGGAATTCCGGCCACGGAACCATCGTCACGCACTCCGACCAGCAAATAGCCCGGTTGACGGTTATCGGCGAAATCATTGGAAAAGGCGCAGATGGCCTCGCCGAACTTATCCGTATTGGTCGTAGAAACCGTGCGCTCGACGCGGTCGTTCTCCAACTCGGCCAGCAACCGTTGCAAACCTGCCTCGTCAATCATACCAAATAAATAAAGGTAGAAGAGGCCCTAAAGATACGAGCCTCCCGAATGGTTCCGAATTACTAGGCTCTTCCTGAATTCTTACTTTAACCCAAGTTGTGTGGCAGCCGAGGATTTAGCACCAGCCTTTCAGCCTAGAGTTAAAACCGCAGGAACGAGGTATGGGCATATTTTTCGACGGTTTTTACCGTTTCCATGCTGCCTGCCCAGCCTGTTTCGGATCACACAACTTACGTTAATTTGTCACCAGCGAATTACCTCGCCCTCCTGACAGCGGCAGTGTCGTTCCGAACCCTATAATCGCCCGTAAAGCAACAGGGTCTAATTCCCCATGCCAATGTCGCGCTATCTTTGGCGGCATGACCTCTACCGAAATACTGGCGCGGCTGGGCACCTTCAGCCCGGCTGACGTCGAACGTTTTGACCAGACCGTGACCCGCCTCAACCTGGTTCGGGGTGAGTTTCTGTTGCGCGAAGGCACCGTGTGCCGTTCGGCGTATTTCCTCCTGAGCGGCTCGGTGTGTCAGTACCGCGAAGACGACGGCGAACCGCAGGTCATCGACCTTCACGCCGCCCACGAGTGGTGCTTCAACCACGCCAGTTTTGTGGAGCAACGGCCCTCGACGACCACCCTGGAAGTCTACGCCGACGGCACCGCTCTTGAATTGTCGATAGAACAGATTCACGCGTTGATTGCCCTATCGCCCGCGTTTCTCCAGATGGGGCGGATTTTGCAGCAGGGCGTAAGCCGCCTGCACTACTTCGACAACTCCCTCACGCCCCTCGAAAAGTACGAGTACGTGCTGGCGCATCGACCGCACCTGCTGCAAGCCTTTCCATTGAAGCTCATCGCTTCGTACCTGAAAATAACCCCCGAAACCCTGAGCCGGGTGCGCGAAAAACTGGCGAAAGGGTCGCGCGTTTCTTGATTGCAATCAAGCGGCGGTATTCGGAAGACGGGCCACTTTTGCGGTAAGAAAAATCGGTTTTCAATCTTCGCTCCGCATGAACCAGCCGAAAGCAATCCTCAAACAAGCCTGGCCTTACCAGCAGGACCGCATGAACCTGCCCGTAAACAACCTTGAAGCGGCCCTGCCGTTTTACGAGCAGATGCTGGGGTTCCGGCTTGTATCCCGAACCGACACCCCCTGCCCGTCGGCCACCCTCGCCCGAGATGCGATTCAGGTTGGCCTGGTCGAAAACGGCGGCGACCCTACCCAGGACGGGTGATTCTTTGAGGTCGATGACGTGGCCAACGCGTTCGCCGAGCTGAAGGCGAACGGCCTGCCACAGCCACAAGCTGAATTTAACCGGCAACGGCACGGGGACGTTGACTGGAAGGTGTTTTTCGTGGTGGCTCCCGATGGTCTTTGTTACTGCTACGGCGAACGCCAACCGGCCTAATTTACTTTATCGTGATAACGAATAGGTACGATTCGTCAAAACAACCCATCGACATCAGTCAACCGGCTGGCCGCTCCCTGATGGCCGGGGCCGTTCTTTCCTTCGTCACGATGGCGCTCCATCCGAGTGGAGGAAATCTGGAACACATCGTCCGGATGTACACGGCCCTCGTTTTCTCGCACGCCCTGGCCATCGGGTCCCTGCCGCTGCTGACCCTGGGTTTCTGGGGTTTATCCACCCGACTGCTGACCCGGAACGGGCTGGCCCTGCTGGCCTTCTTCACGGTGCTGTTCGGGCTGGTTGCCATCATGCTGGCCGGGCTGTTCAACGGACTCGTGTTGCCATCCTTCGCTGCCCGGCAACTCGGCCAACCGGGTGCGAATTCCGACACGGTCAGGCTGATTGTTCAGTACGGAAGCACCATCAACCGCAGCCTCGATTACCTGTTCATCGCCGCCATTTCCACTGCCCTGGGCCTTTGGTCGGGCCTCATTCTCCAGACGGGCCGGTTGCCGCGCTGGCTGGGGTACGGGGGGCTTCTGCTGGTGGGAATGGTCGCGCTGGGCGCACTCACGCGCTTCGACTTCATCGGCGTAGCGGGCTTTCGGTTGTTCGTGTTCGGATTGGCAGGCTGGATTGTGCTCACCGGCTGGTTTCTCGGGAAGGGGTTGCCAACCCCCGGCGAAGCTGGCTGAAGAACGGCTCACCTAAATTTCCCGGGAATCGCCTGACGGCCACCCAATCCGATGTTGGCTTCACTGAACACGTCACCATTTATACGCGTAGCCCAGCCGCACGACTTGGGTCTCGTAGTAGTCGGTGCTGACGTACCGAAATCCGCTGCCCTGCACTTCCCGCCGGATTCGGAGCGTGTTGGCGAGGTCCGTGGCGTTTAGAAAGAGTTCGCCCCGGCCATTCTGAATCGATTTCTTCAGTCCCGCGTCGATGGAAAACCGTGAGTCGATGCGGCCTTGCGGCACCAAATCCGGGGCCAGGTAAATGGCCGTGAGTTGCGCCTCCACCTTCCGGGGCAGGTGGAACAGGCCGTTGAATTTGACGTTGCCCGAAACCAATTGCTGCTTTTCGGCGGTAAACGTATTCTCGACCGGGTACTGGTTGACGACCGTAAACGCATCAATCGTATTTTGGTAGCCGTTTAGGTTCAGATTCAGTGTGGCCCAGGTGGCCAGGTTCTGCGAAAGCACCACCTCGAAACCCGTGTTGCGGCTGTTGCCCGCGTTTTGGAAAACGTTGTAAATCAGCGTACTGCCCGGCACGATGCTGCCGATTCGGGTGATGGTTGCCTGCGCCGCCTTGTGGTACAGCGCCGAGTAGAAATAGCCCGCGTTCCAGGCCGTTTTGTAGCCCAACTCAACCGAACTGGTAAACTGGGGTCGCAGGCCAGGGTTCCCCACTTTGATGATTTCGGCGTCGTCGTACTTGGGGAAAATCCGGATGTCCACTTCGTTGGGCCGGTCCACCCGGCGGGTGTAGAAGGCCGAGAGCCGGTTGTTGTCGCTCAGTTTGTAAGTCAAACGCAGGTTCGGAAAGGGCTGACCGTAGCGGTAGCCGTCGCTCTGGTAGGTGTTGTGGTTGGGGTTTACGTCGTACCGCAAGTCCACGTACTCGAACCGCAGCCCGGCTTCTACCTCCACCTTCTCGCTTTCAAAAACGTAGTTTCCGTACAGGGCCGGGATGACTTCGCCGTAGGTGGCTTCCCCCCCGGCGTCGACGTCGAGCGGGGAATTCAGGCCCGGAAAAAACTGCATATTTGTGGGAATGACCCGCCGCCGGAATTTGACCCCGGCCTCCACCCGCCCGTACCGGAGCGGCTGCACGTAGTCGATTGTCAGGTCGCCGACGTGTTCGTCGGAGAGCAGTTTGAACGAATCCATGCCGGTGAAGGTGGGCAGGATGTTGGTGAAAAAATACTTTTCGTCTTCCCGGTGGAAGGTGTAATTCAGGCTCACATTGAGCAGGCGCCCCGGTTGTTTGAATTTGTGCTGCCAGCCCGCCGAGGCGGTGACGGTGGTTTTCAATTCGTCTTCCAGAAATTGCCAGAGCCGCAGCCGCTCCGACAAACTCCCGTTGAAAAACGGCTCGTCGCCCCGGTCGATGATTTTTTCACTGCTGAACAGAGCCGACACCGTGACCGTGTTGCTCGCATTGGCTAACCAGTCGACGCCCGCTTTGCCGGTCACGATGTTGGTATTCCGATTACGTTTGAGTTGCTGCCGAACCACTTGCCCCGTGTCGTAAAACCGGTCGGTAAACTCGTTTTTATTCAGGGTCTGGGTGTACAGGTTGTCGCCCTGAAAAAACAGGTTGACCTTGTCTTTCCGGTAATTCAGCGACAGCGAAGGGTTTATTTTGGGCGTGTTTTGGTACTGGGGCCGGATGCCGGGGTAGTTTTCCTTTTTCATCCACAACGCCCCGACGGCCGCCGCCAGCCCCACCTTGCCGTTGAAGCCTTCCTTCTTTTCTTTTTTGTAAATGATGTTGATGATGCCCGCGTTGCCGTTGGCGTCGAATTTGGCCGAGGGGTTATTGATGATTTCGATTCGCTCGATGGCCGAGGCGGGAATGTTAGCCAACCCGGCCTGATTGCCGAAGCCCGTCAGGGCGGTTTGGCGACCGTCAATCAACACCATCACGCGGTCGCTGCCGCGCAGGAGCACCTTGCCCTCGTTGTCGACGGTCACGCCCGGCAGGTTTTTCATGGCCTCGACAACCGAACCCCCGGCCTGACTGAGGTTGTCGGCCACGGTAAAGGTTTTTTTGTCCATCGAACCCGTGATGGCTTCGACCCGGGCCGTTACCACCACTTCGCCAAGCTGGGATGCCTCCTCGGCCAACTCAAGGGTACCCACATTCAGAAACTTGCTTAATTGGCCGACTCGCACAGGCTGCATCAGGGTTCGATACCCGACCGAAGTAACCCGTAGCAGGTAGTTTCCGCTTTTGGTGTCCGGAATTGAAAACAGCCCCTCCTCGTTGGTGATGGCACCGGAGACAAACGCGCTGTCGGCGGGCGTGAGCAACGTCACACTGGCGAACGGAAGGGCCGTTTTATTTTTTACTTCCTTTACGGTTCCCGACAGGGTAACGGCGGCGTTTTGGGCAACGGCCATTCGCGCTGAAAACAGCAGCAGGCAACCGGCAAGCAGAATTTTCATGATGTCACTTCGTGATTCGGTTTCCAAAGCTACTCGCCAATTCGGGAGCAATTTTGAAGTCCCGATTCAGATTCACCACAGATTTGGGTGGTATCCTTGGCTATCCGTACAGCCATGAAACTCCTTTTAATCGAAGACGAACCCGAACTGGCGCAGAGCGTGCGCCAATTCCTGTTGCAGGAAGGCTACCAGTGCGAGTGGGCCTCCGACTTTAATTCAGCGGAGGAAAAGATTCAGTTGTACGAGTACGACTGCGTCATTGTGGACCTGATGCTTCCCGGCGGCTCGGGCCTAACCCTCATCGAACAGTTGAAAAAGGCGCGGTCGTTGGCGGGAATTGTGGTCATTTCGGCAAAAAACGCGCTCGATGATCGCATTCGGGGTCTGGACTTAGGAGCCGACGACTACCTGACCAAACCCTTCCACCTTTCGGAACTCAACGCTCGCCTCAAATCCCTGCTTCGCCGCAGGCGGTTCGAAGGTAATCGTGAAGTGTTTTTCGGCGACCTTGCTATCCTGCCGGAAACTGGCGAGGTACGCGTTGGCCAACATTCCGTACCCCTGACGCGCAAGGAGTTCGACCTACTGCTGTACCTGGTCTCCAACGCGGGGAGGGTGCTGTCGAGGGGGGCGTTGGCCGAACACCTCTGGGGTGACGACATGGACCAGGTTGATTCGTTCGATGTGCTCTACACCCACGTTAAAAACCTGCGGAAAAAGCTGTTGAGTGCCGGTTGCCCCGATTACCTTCAGACCCTCTACGGGACCGGCTACAAATTCGTCCGACCATGAACCTGATGACGTACGCCGCCCGTTATTTCGGGCTGGTCAGCCTGCTGGCCATGGGGGTAGCCGGATGCCTCACGTATTGGTTCGTGGAAAAAACCTTCGACGAAGAGGCAACGGAACTGCTCCAGCACGAACGGATCAAACTCGAACAGTACGTCCGTGTTAACGGAACGCTGCCCCACACGGTGTTTTCGCTCACGGATAGCATTTTCTCCTCGCCCACCCTACGCCCTGCCGGTGAAACCCTACGGGATACCCTACTTTTCAACGACATTGAACGGGAACCGTTGTCGTACCGCCAGTTGAGCTTCGACCTCCGTACCCGCGAGGGCTGGCAACGGGTCACCCTTCAGCGGGCACTTTACGAAACCGAGGACCTGGCCGAGGGCCTGGTGGCGGGGATGCTGGGCTTGCTCGGTACGCTCCTGGTCGCGCTGGCCCTGACCAATTACCTGCTTTCCCGGCGGGTCTGGCAACCTTTTCACCAAACGCTCGAGGCGCTGCAAACCTTCCGGTTGAGCCAGGAAGCTCCGATTCGATTTCCATCCACCCGGATTGTGGAATTCGGGACGTTACAGACGTACCTTTTGCAACTCACCGGTCAGGTTCAGCGCGAATACCAGAGCCTGAAGGCGTTCACCGAGAATGCGTCCCACGAATTGCAGACCCCGCTGTCCATTCTGCGGAGCAAACTCGAATTGCTGCTGGAAACGGAAAACCTCGGTGAAACGGCCTCCCGCCAAACCGAGGAACTGCTGACCGTGGTCGGGCGATTGGCCCGCCTCAATCAATCCCTGCTGCTGCTAACCAAAATCGAAAACCGGCAGTACACCGAAGCGGAAGATGTTGACCTGACGGCGCTCGTGCAAAGCAAACTCGCCTTGCTGGCTGTCTGGATTGAGCACCGGAGCCTGCGGGTTGACGCCGCCCTCGGCGTTTCGGTGCAGGTGCCCATGAACCCGCACCTGGGGGACATTTTGGTGACCAACCTGCTCACCAACGCCATCCGGCACAACGAAGTCGGCGGCGAGGTCCGGCTGGCGTTGACGAACGAGGGGTTTCAAATCGCCAACACCGGCCCGGCTCCGGCCGTGCCCGTGGAAACCTTCTGGGCGCGTTTTCAAAAGTCCCGGCCCGATTCGGAGTCACCGGGGTTGGGGCTGGCGCTGGTGCGCGAAATCGCCCAGACGTACGGATTTACCACGGACTACGAATATGCCGACGGCTGGCACCGGATTACCATTGGATTTTAAGAGTCGGCTTCAGATTGTCTTCATAGTGTACTCGTAACCTTGCCTCGGAATCGGCACCATTCTCTTCCACGCATCCCCCGATTCCGCATCTTTTCATGAAAAAGTCCGTTTCAATCGCCCTGGTGGGGCTGTTCACCCTGCCCGCTTTCGCCCAACGCGGGGACGTTCCGGCCCCCGTCAAATCCGCGTTTGCCCAGAAGTACCCCACCGCTCAAAAAGTGAAGTGGGAGAAGGAAGACGCCAACTATGAAGCCGAATTTCACTTCGGCCGACAGGAAATGTCCGCCGTCTTCGACGCGACGGGGACGCAACTGGAAACCGAAAAAGAGATTCCAACCAGCCAGCTTCCCGCCGCCGTTCAGGCATCCATGAAAAAAGCCGGGCGAAAAATCAAAGAAGCCGCCGAAATCACCAACGCCCGGGGTGAGGTATTCTACGAGGCGGAGGCGGGGGGTAAGGATTATCTGTTCAATGCCCAGGGTCAGCCGGTCCAAAAAACCAACTGAGTTGGCGCGTACCGTTTTTTTCGTGCTTTGGGGCTGGTACCTGGTGCTGCCGACGGCGCTGGCCCAGCCCCGGCCCGACTCCTCTCGCCATACCGTCCGGGCCACGCCGTTCGTCGCTCCGGCGGTGTTATTGGCGGGCGGGTTGGCTACGCAGGGTGCGGTAAGTCGCGACCTCCGTCGGGAAGTCCTCAACCAGTTTCCTGGTTTTCACACCCGTGCTGATGACCTGTTGCAGTTCGCGCCGACGGTGGCTGTGCTGGGGTTGAGCACGGTCGGGGTGCGGGGTCGCCACGAGCTTGCCAACCAACTCGTGCTGACGGTGCTCGCCCACGGATTATCGCAGGCGGTTATCCAGGGTCTGAAATACACGGTACGCTACCCCCGCCCGGACGGTAACGGCCAGGAAGCATTTCCCTCCGGTCGCACCACGTTTGCCTTCACGGGAGCCGCCTTGCTATCAAGGGAGTACGGCAGGCGAAGCATCTGGTTTCCCGTGGCGGGGTACGGCGTTGCCACTACGGTCGGGGCCTTGCGCGTGCTCAACAACCGCCATTGGCTGGCCGACGTGCTTTTCGGGGCGGGCGTGGGCATTGGGGCCACCGAGGCCGTGTACGCGGCGTACCCCTGGCTGCAAGGCAAGGTGTTTAAATCACGTAACTCGGCTTTCATACCCACTTACGACGGCACTCGATTTGGGCTGTGTTGGGTAGCGGTGTTTTGAAATAGTTCAGAGCTAATACAGCCATAGGTACATGAAAATACCCACAACAGTCTGCTCAACGCATCGCCAACTTCCGTTCCATCTCGGCCGTTACCGGGTCGGCGTACACGCCGTACGCGTTGACGAGCAGTCCCTTCAGTCCATACTTTTCCGACGAAATGGCATAGAGGATCGCCTGGTCGTCGGGGTCGGTCATGCCTTCGTAGCGGTAGACGGTATCGACGGCGAAAGCATCCGGTTCCACTTCAATGCGTTGGGAGGCACAAAACAGGCAATCCGGACGCAGGTTAAAGTCGTCAACGTACCCGGCCTGGTGGAGTTGGTCGATAGCCCCGGAAAGCGTATCGGCGGTGAGGATGTTCATGGCTTTGACGTTTGTCAGCGGAACTTCTGCGTTCCAACCGGGTGCACAAATTAACACCCAGAGCAAGTTCAATGGTGCTTGTAAAAGCCGAGGCCCTTGATGTCGTTCCAGGAGGTCGTCTGGTGGCAGGCGTAACACTGGTTGACCAATACCCCCCCGCAGCAACCGGCCATGCTGCTTCCCTGAGCGGCTACCGCTTTCGACACCATCTCGAAATGCCCCATGTAATGACTCGGCGGGGCCTGGTGACACTGCGCGCAGTCGGTCGAGCGTACCGAGGGGTGTTGAAAATTGGTCACAATCCAGGCTCCGGTGGCGTGGCAGGCCGCGCAGTCGGTACCAAACAAGCCGAAATGGCGATCCTTAGTGGAGTGACAGGTGGCGCAATCGAGCGAGGCTTCCGGGTTGGAAAGCCGCGGGCGTTGTGCCAACGGTGTCGGCTCCGGCAGATGCTCCAGCCAACGCTTCACTTCCGGCACCCGTTCAGAGCCGATGCGGACGAGTACCGCGTGGTCCATGCGCCGCAGGTTGGCGTCGAGGCCCCGGTGCTCCGGGTGGCAAGCGACGCAGTTGCCAACCGTGGCGTGAAACGCCGTGGGCTGCCGGGTTAATAAGGCTTCGTTGCGGCCGTGGCAGGCCACGCATTTGGCGGCACTGACTCCCGTTCCCGCGTCGTGGCAGGCGGTGCAGGCACCGGTTAGGGGCGCATGGGCAGCCGATAGTTTCCCCGGCATGGCCTGACTGAGCCAGTTCACCCGGCCCGTGGGCTCACGTTGGGTGTAATAAACCGTGCCCGCGAACATCAGCACGGACAGCAAGAAAAGCCACAAGGTCAAATGTCGCTGAACCATCGCAAACCAAAATAAAGGGAAGACCCGATGTGGAGACCGAGCAGGAGGTAGAACAGGCCCGAGGTGAGGAGGTGTGCCATCAGCCAGCGCGCCGTGCGGCGTTTGAGGCGGGTGTGGGTTTCGATGGCGTACTCCAAATCGGCGATGGATTCGGCCAGCCGCGCCGCTCGAACGGCCACGGGGGCACTATCGATCAGTTCGGCGGGTTCCAGGCCCACCAGGCTGTTGAGCGTTTGCAGGAACGAGCGGCGGGAAGTCACGTAGGCAAGGCCCTCGTCGGGCTGGCGGGCGGATTCGTTCAGGAGTTGGTTGTACTGCGTGGCCAATTGGTTGAGCAGGGCCTGCTTTTCGTGAATTTCCGTGACGGCATAACCTAGGTAATATCGCCCGACGAACCCGCTCAGCACCGTCAGTAGCATGGTGGCCGTCAGGCCAATTCCCAGCGGGCTTTCAAACCGGTGGCCAGTGTGGAGAATGGCCAGGATGGCACCAACAACGCTTGTGTACACGTGCCAGGTCAGCAGCGTGCCGACCGGTACCCGCTTGGTGGCCCAGGTGCGAACAGCCTCGATGCGTTTGGCAGCCGAGTAAACCAGCGGTGGGAACACCATTAGCAAGGCCCCTGATACGCCCAGGATGCCCCCCACCAAACTCCCCGCGAACCGGGGCGACCGGTGGATGAGAAACCCCAGCCACAACGCCAGTTGCACCAGAACCAGGCTCCCGACGAGCGCACGTTCGTTTTTCATGGGTTTATGCGTCAACGGTTACGGGTTCGGTTGCTTTTGCCTGACAAGCCAGAATAATGCGCTTGGCGCGGTCGTCATCGTCGAGCGCGTCTTCGACGGGCATGGTCACGTTTCCCGACAGCAACCGGGTCTTGCAGACGCCGCAGGTACCCACCCGGCACGAGTAGTCGATGTTGACGCCCACCTCTTCGGAAGCCTCCAGGATGGTTTTTTCGGGGGTTAGCACGGCCGTTTTGTTCGACCGGACGAACGTCACGACGGCCGTGCTCGCCTGACTCGCCCCCCCCACCTCGGCGGCTGGCGTTTGTTGCCGTTCGGCGGGGGTCAACAGGGTTGGTGTCGGCGGGGGGCTGGGAAACAATTCGACCCGTATCTGCCCGTCGGGAACGTTCAGTTCATGAAGCATCGCCTTGACCGCATCCATCATCGGGGCGGGTCCGCACAGGTGGATACGCCGGGTGGCAAGCCCGGGAACGTGTTCGGCGATGAGTTCTTTCGACAGGTGCCCCGCCCGGTACACGCCTTCCGGGGACGTCAAACCGCCGTCGATGCCGCTCAGGACAATGAGCACGTGCAGGCTGGGGTAACGCTTCCGCAGGTATTCGATTTCTTCCCGAAAAATGACACTTTCTTCATTTTTGCAGGCGTACAGAAGGAAAATGTCTTTTTTCCAGGAGCGGTCGGTCAGGTACCGAATGACGCTCATCATGGGCGTGATGCCAACGCCACCCCCGATGAGCACGACGCTGTCGGCGTCGGTCTCGATGAAGGTAAACTTGCCCGACGGACCGGTAACCTGCACGTAGTCGCCTTCGTGGAGTTTGGTGTGGAGGTAGTGCGAAACCGTCCCCTTCTCTTCGTGTTTGACGGTAATTTCGCAGGAATCGCGGCGGGTTGGCGAGGAAGCAATCGTGTAGGAGCGTTTGACGGGCACCCCGGCCGGAACCACCGTGACGGTAACGAACTGACCAGGCAGGTAGTTGAAGGGCAATTTTCCGCCGGTGGGATCGGTCAGGCGAAACGTTTTGACGACGGGGGTTTCGTCGAAAATTTCGGCCACCAGCAGGGATCCCGTCCAGGAATTGGGCCTCGAGGGCGCGATGTCGGGGTTAACGAGCGCGGGCAGGGGTGTCGCCGGGAGGGGCGCGGGTCCGGTGGCAACGGGCAGCGGGGGACTATCCGGGGAGGCGCTCGCCAGCTTGGCCACCAGCGCGTTGGCCCGCCTCATTTTTTGAAAATACAGCCCCACCACCGCCACGGCAAAGGCAATCAATGTTGCCATGACGAAGTAATGGAACCATGAAAGGCCCCCGCCAGATGCCGTCGTGTGGCCATCGTCCGGCAGCAGGTTCATCTCCCGCTTGAACCACCGGAGGGCCGTTGCGCGGGCATCGGGGTTCTGGGTCAGGGCTTTCTGGGCGTCCAGACCGCTGGCCAGCAAGGATTCGCCGCGCCGGATTTGCTCCGTCGCCGCCTGGTCGTCGTCGGAACCCGGGTGCCGGGCCGCCATCTTGAGTTTTTCCAACCCCTCGGCCAGCAACGCGTTACCCTGGGCCATGCGCTCGCTGGCCAACTTCCGGGCGGCTTCGCGCTGCTCGGGTTCTAAGGGCACTTGCATGAGCGTGGGGTAGAGTTCCCTGGGGGGCACCTTGCCCATCATCTCCCCCATTCCTTCGTTCATGCCGCCCATGCCGCTGTCCTTGCCCGTGGAGGCCATGCTCCCCATGCCCGACCCGGTGGCCGAAGAATCGGGGAGCTTGGGGTGGTGCTTTTGGTGATCGCTCTGCGCGTGGCCCGGCCCGGTGCCAATCAACAGAGCAACGCAAAGGCCGAGAACAATCCCCGGCTTCGGACAGAATGAGGCCAAAGGCAGACGCAAGCGGGTGTTCATGGTGCATTGAACGCAAAATCGAGGGAGAACGAACCGGTGCAGGCGTGACCACCCTCGCGGGTCAGTCATCATCGTCCATCATCGGCTTGTCCTTGGGCATGGGGTCTTTGGCCATGGGGGCCGGTTTCATTGCACCGGCTCCTTTGCCCATCATCTTCATGCCTTTGTCCATCATGCCCATGCCTTTTTTCATCGCGCCCGCGTTCATCGAGGCCATACCCTGGGCGGCGGTATCCTTGCCCATGCTCATCATTTCCATCGCGTCGTCCATCATGCTCATGGGCTGACTCATTTTGTCCATGCCGTCCGTCATGGGCTTGTCGGCGGGGGAATCTTTTGGTTTGTCGCCGCCCATCATCCGACGGCCCATGGCGATCATATCCATGCCCTCATCCATGATTTTCAACCCTTTTTCCAGCAGCACGTTGTCTTCAGCAGCTTGGCCCTTGTCCCACAGAATACGACCTGTCGAAACCATCTCCATGCCCCGGTGAACCATCCGCATCCCATCCTCTTCCCCGCCGGGGGGCTGTAGGGTCGTGTCGGCGGCGACCGCGTGAGCGGCTTGATCGGAAGCGTGGCTGGCTTTGTCGCGGCAGGCCGCGACGAGCGCGACGATGATTCCCATCGTCAACAGGGAGCGGGTTTGGGTTTTCATGACTGGTTGAATTGGATGAGTGGAAAATTGGTAATCGGGCGTTGGCCGGAAGATCCCCGGAATGTCCATGGGTTAGTTCCCGGCCTGTAAAACCACGAATTGCATGGGCAGGAGCTGCACCGCGACGCAGCGGGGCATCAGGTCGTCCTGGCCTCCCATCAGGGGGGCCTCACCTTCGTCGCCGTACCGAAACGTGAGACCCGACGCCTGCCGGTTCAGTTCGGTGTCGACGACCACGTAGCCCGCCTGCGCGTGGTGGGGCGAGGTGTTACAGATCACCAGCACCTCGGCGTCGTGCAGGATGCGGCTGAAGGCAATCAGGCTACCGGGTTCGGAGGGTAGGGCAAACTCCTGGCCCGTCGGGGAAATTTCCCGCCAGTACATCCGGCCGAACTTCAGGGCGGGCGTGTCGCGCCGCAGCTCAGCCAGTTGCCGGATGCTTTGGTAAATGCGGCACTGGGGGTTTAGCGCATTCTGGGTCGGCTCAGCGGGGTTGAACAAGCATTCCCGCACGGCGTGGTCTTCCGTGCCGGAGCCTTCAAATCCTTGTTCGGTGCCGTAATAGAGGCAAGGAACCCCCAGGGCGCAGAGCAGGTAGCCTACCCCGGCGATGATCTGTTCGTCAGTGGCGTCGTGCCCCAAACGCTGCTTGAGGGTGCGCCCCACCTGATCGTGGTTGTCGAGAAACGTGACCAGGTACTGCCCCAGGTTTTGCCGGTGCAGGGCCTGCTCCTGGAGCACGGCGTAGCGCTCGATGAGCCGGGTGGGGGGCATTTGCCCTTTCAGGACGGGTTCGAGCACGTGGAAAAGCGGAAAATCAAGCACCGAATCCAACCCGTAGGACACGTTTACGTCCACTGCCGAGGTGGGCCTGCGCAATTGCATGTAATCGGTCGAAAGCGCGTCGGGGCCAACGAGTTCGCCAAAAAGGAAGAAGTTTTTCTTGCCCAGCCGGTACGCGTATTCCCGGACGCGGCTGCAAAACGACCGGATGAATTCCGGCCGCAGGTGCTTGACGGCGTCCACGCGAAAGCCGTCGATATCCAGCTCGCGCATCCAGTAGCAGTGCAGGTCCGTCAGCAGTTCCAGCACGCGCCGGGCCTCCGGGGATTCGTCGTTGCGGAAGGCCTTCAATCCGAAGAAATCACCTTCCAGGGTTTCGGGGTACGCCTCAAAATCGCGGATCGCGCCACGGCGGTTGTACAGTTCCGGATCGCGCAGTTCAACTGGCAGGGGCCGGTCTGGGTGCCGCCAGGCCCCGAACGGAAACCGCACGCCTTCGTAGTAAAAATACGGGTGATCGCCGGGGTAGCTCCAGGTGTCGCCGGAGTGGTGCAGCACGATGTCGAGAAATACCCGCATGTCGAGCCGGTGCGCGGCTTCGACGAGCCGCTCCAGATCCGCTGCGGTGCCCAGGCGGGGGTCCACGGCCAGGTAGTTCCGCACGGCGTAACCGTGGTAAGCCGTGGGGTCGTTTTCAAACACCGGGCTTAACCAGAGGGCCGTGCAACCCAAGTTCCGAACGTACTCCAGGTTGCCGCGGAGGCCGTTGAGCGTTCCCCCGCATGGTTTGCTCAGGGCGTCGGCGTTTCCGAACCCCGGCGACCGCTCCCGTCGGGGAACGAAATGGCGCGGGCTATCGTCGTGAAACCGATCCACCAGGAGAAAATAAATGAACTCCTCGCGCCACTCCCGGTGGCAGTTGGGCCAGTAGCGTTTGCCCGCTTTGGGCGTCAAGTCAACCTGTTCGGCAGAATACAAGCCTGGTGCGCCGGCCGCGCCCGTTCGCGGCGAGGCAACGGTCGGGCCGGAAGCGGCGGCGATGCGGGCCTGAACGCCGCCGTAGTTGGTTGTTGCCCACGATTGGGGGCCTTTCGGTCGGAACAGCGTCTCCCGAATGGCTTCTTCGTCCACGTTCATGTTAGCAGCGGGAATGTTGGTACCTGGGTGACAACGAGGCTGGGCTCACCCTGGCGTACTCCGGCAGGTGAGTCACCTGGATGAACCCAGTGTCGGCCGTTTACTCGTCGCTCATCCCCTTCATGCCCTTCATTTTCGACTTTCCTTTTTTTCCGGACTTCTTGCCACCCGAATGCACCACCATCTGGCCGTTTTCGATCATGCAATGGTCGCCCTCCTTCAGCTTGACGACGGTGCCGTCCTTGCGTTTGCAGGTGCCGTCGGTCATGCAGAGGGTGCCGTCGCTCATGGTCATGATCTCGGTCATCGGCATCGTTTTACCGCCGTGTACCATCATCATTTTCCCTTTTTCCATGACCATGTACTCCTCGTGGGTGGATTGGCTGGCGTGGGAAGCCGGGTGGGTTTGTGCCTGAACCGAGGCCAAGCCCGTCGCGCTCAGGGCGAGCAGAAGAAGCGCTACTTTTTTCATGATTGAAAAACGTTTAAGTGAAAAAAAGGGGTGCAGTAAGTACGTTGCGGCAATCTGCCACTGACTCGGGTTTTGGAGGGCTGGGGCCAGTTGTCTCCTACGGCGGGCTTTGAAGCAGGTGGTTGATGCGGTACATCCGGTGGAAAGCGTCGTAGTCGGTGGCGTCTTCGCCCGCAAATTGGGCGTCCAACTGGTCGTGGAGCGCGTGGCGGTCGGGAAAGACCCGCTTCAGGTTGGTTTTCGTCAGGAGTTGAACGGGGGCTTCGAGCGCGGTGCTGAAAAACAGTTTCGGCACCCTCACGGTGCCCTTGCCGCCCAGCCCAGGCTGGGTGACCAACTTTTCGTATACCACTACCGACCGAACTTCCCGGATCAGGTACTCCTCTCCATTGAAAAACCGGTAGGCCTTGCCGCCGCATTCCTGTAGGCCGAAGACCTCGGCCTTTTGAAACCGGGTTTTGGTTCCCTGATGAATGATATCCAGGTACGGCTTGTTGAGAAAATCGTGAAGTTTGATTTTGTGTTTGGCCGTTCGGCAGTCCACCGCCAGGTAGGGCGTGCCCAGGCGGAACTCGTCGGCCGTTCGGTAAATGCCGCTGAGAGTTGAAACGGCCTGCCCCCGGACGGCGGCGTTCAAAAAGCCAAGGCAGGTAGCCAACAGAAAAAGAGAAAGACGCATGGCGAAGGTGGTAGGTAAGGGTTTGAGCGGGCCAAATGGGCTCACGCCGTGGTTGGCAATTCAAAGCAAACGCCATTGGGAAAACCCTCCCAAACTGCCCACTCCGTGCCGATGGGCGGTTTGGGAGAGTGGAGGCGAGTTCAGGCTTGCAGGGAGGCTGCCATATTCCGGCATTCCTCGGCGCACTGGCGGCAGGCCTCAGCGCATTTCCGGCAGTGGTCCATGTGGTCGGCGTGGTTTTCGCATTCGTCGGCACAGGCATCGCAAACCAGCGCACAGAGTGTGCACGCTTGCCCGGCAAACTGGCTGTTGCTTGCCAGGAAATAAGCGGCCAGGTGGCAGATTTTGGAACAACCCCGGTCCAGTTGGATGCAGGCTACCATCATGTTGACCTCCGGTTCGTTGAGGCAAGCCTCCTGGCAGCGCTCGCACGCAACGGCGCAGTGCAGGCAGGCGTCGATGCAGTTTTGCAATTGATGAGCTTTCATTCGTGTAGGTGTTTTGTTAAATCGCAGGCTTCTACCCAGAAGCCGGGCGAAGGTAGGTCGCCCGGCCAAGCGGCACCGTACAACATTTTTTGAGGCACGTGTAACATTTCACGGCCCGGTCACCGCGTCCAGCGACCGGCGTCGAACCTGGTTGTTGAGCCGGAACTGGGTGGGCGTCAGCCCAGTGAATTTTTTGAATTGGTTGGCCAGGTACTGAGCGCTGCTGTACCCGAGCACGTGCGCGATTTCCTCCACGGTTTGCTCGTTGTACACCAACAGTTCCTTGATGCGCTCTATTTTCTGGAGGAGAATGAAATGTTCGATGGTGGTGTTCTCCAGGGCGGAAAACAAGCCGCTCAGGTACGAATAACTCAGGGAGAGTTTTTCAGCCAGGTACTCGGAGAATTTTATGGGCGAGGGACTTTTCCGGTGAACCAACTCGATGATGGCTGCTTTGATGGCTTCCACGGTCTGCTTCTTGGTGTCTTCGAGCAGAAACAAGCCGTATCGTTCCAGGGCCACCTTCAAGGTCTGCCGGTCCGCTTCCCCCAGGGCCTCCACGAGCACGACTTCCCCGATGTGGACGCAGACCGGGTGAAAACCCAGGCGTTCAAGTTCGGTTTTGACCAACCAGACGCACCGGTCGCAAACCATGTTTTTGAGGAAAAGACGGGTCATCTCTCGGACGTAATTTGAAGTTCCCCGTTACGATTTTTTCCGCAGGCTCCGGCGGAGCGACTGCGCGTTCAGCGCCACGATTACCGTGCTGGCGCTCATCAGCACCGCCCCCAGCGCCGGGCTGAGCACGAAGTTGGGGTACAGCACCCCCGCCGCCAGCGGAATGGCGACCACGTTGTAGCCCGTGGCCCAGAACAGGTTCTGAATCATTTTCCGGTACGTGGCCTTGCCGAATTGCACCAGGTTGGTGATGTCGGTCGGGCGGCTGTTGACCAGGATGATGTCGGCGGTTTCGGCGGCTACGTCGGTGCCCGAACCGACGGCGATCCCCACGTTGGCCTGGGCCAGGGCGGGGGCGTCGTTCACCCCGTCGCCGGTCATGGCCACGAACTGGCCTTTGGCCTGCAAGTCCTTCACGACGGTTACTTTCTGGTCGGGCAGCACTTCGGCGTACACGCCGTCGAGACCGAGTTCCTTCGCCACAGCGTCGGCTACTTTCTGGTTGTCGCCGGTGGCCATGTACACCTTGATGCCGTCGGCCTGTAAGGCCCGCACTGCCTCTTTTGAGTCCTCCCGAAGCCGGTCGGCCAGGGCTACGAATCCAGCCAGCTTTTCGTCCAACAGCACGAACACGACCGTTTCGGCTCCGCTGGCGTAGGCGTCCTCGGGCAACGCAATGTTTTTTTCCTTCAAATAACCGGGACTGACGACGCGCAGCGGTTTTCCGTCCACGATTCCCGCAATGCCCTGGCCCGTGATGGATTGAAACTCCCGGACGGCGGGTAGGTCAAGCTCGCGTTTTTTGGCTTCGCGCACGATGCCCTGGGCGATGGGGTGCTGCGATTCGCGTTCGAGCGCCGCCGTCAGGCGCAGCAGGGCGGTTTCGTCCAGGCCCGCCGCCAGGGGCACCAGGCGGGTTACGCCGAATTCGCCTTCGGTGAGGGTACCCGTTTTGTCGAAAACCATCGCGGTGATTTTACGGGCCTCCTCGAAGGCCGTGCGGTTGCGGATGAGCAGCCCGCGTTGCGCCGAAATCGCCGTGGAAATAGCCACCACCAGCGGAATGGCCACGCCCAGCGCGTGGGGGCAGGCCGTGACCATCACCGTCACCATTCGCTCGACGGCGAAGGAAGTTTCCTGCCCGTTCAGCAGCCACACCACCAGCGTCAGCAGCCCGACCGAAAGCGACAGTAGCGTGAGCCACCCGGCGGCGCGGTCGGCGAGGGTCTGGGTTTGGGATTTGGCGCTCTGGGCTTCCTCCACCAGCCGAACCACCTTGTTGAGGTAGCTGTCCTGGCCCTGGTGGGTGACCTTCACCCGCAGCGAACCCTCGCCGTTGACGGCCCCGGCAATCACGCCGTCCCCGACGGTTTTTTGCACCGGTACGCTTTCGCCGGTCAGCATGCTTTCGTTGACGGCGCTGTCGCCTTCGACCACCTCGCCGTCAGTCGGTACCCGCTCGCCGGGGCGGATGAGCACCACGTCACCGACGACCAAATCGGCCACTTTCACCTCGCGCAGGGCGGTGCCCTCGACCTTGTGAGCGTCGGCGGGCAGCAACTGCACGATGAGTTCGAGCGAGCGCGAGGCCCCGGCCACCGATTTCATTTCGAGCCAGTGACCGAGCAGCATGATGTCGATGAGCGTGGCCAGTTCCCAGAAGAAATCCATCCCTGCCAGCAGGCCCAGCGTCACGGCCACGCTGTATGCGTAGGCGGCGGTGATGGCTACGGCCACGAGGGTCATCATGCCCGGTTGACGGCGACGGAGTTCGCCCGTCAACCCGGTCAGAAACGGCCAGCCGCCGTAGACATAAATCACCGTGGCCAGCCCCAGCACTATCCAGTCGCGTCCCGGAAAATCGAGGTGGTACCCGGCCAGGTCCTGAAACATCATTGAAAAGGCCACCACCGGTACCGACAGGGCCAGGCACACCCAGAAGCGGCGGAGGAAATCGGCAATCATCGCCCCGTGGTCGTGGCCGCCGTGGTCCATGCCCGCGTGGGCCGCCTTCCCGTGATTCATGCCCGGCATGGATATGCCCGGCATGGACATGCCTTCGTGACCATTGGGCGAAGTTTCGTCCATCGGCCCGCTGTGGCTGTCGTGGGCGATGTGCTGCTGGGCCTGATTTTCGGCAGGCGGCTCCGGCGTTTCCGAGTGATGCTCGTGAACGGGTTCAACGGGTGCGACGGGTGCGACGGGGTGGTGATGAGGAACCGGTGGAGCCTCCTTCCCGGAAGCGGCGGGCAGCGGGTCGTGGTGGCCGTGGTGGTGCATGGCCGCCCCCGTTGCCTTTGCTTCCATGACGTGGAACGAGCCGACGCCGGAAACGACGCGTTGCAATTCTTCCAGAACCGGATGCTCCTCCACGGTGAGGGTAGCCAGAGGTGGCTGTACCGTCACGTCGGCATCGAGTACGCCGGACAGGGTAAGCAAAGCTCTTTTGACGGCCTCGGCTTGCTGGGGGGTCGTCAGGCCGTGGAGGTGATACTGATGTTGGTGTTTCATGGGAAAGGAAACGTTTTGCCCGCAACGCGTTGGCGACCCGAAGGTTCGCAAAAATTCATTCCCCAACCTCCAATCCAAAAATTCTGTAAGCCCCACCGGGAATCCTGCAACTTCGCCCGTTGTAAAGCCCTTTAGTTTTGTAGGAACAAAAAAAACCAGTTGTCCCGTTGCACCTAAGTAAGGGGTGAATCAGAAGCTGCGAAACGATGAACGAGCAAACGACGCTGAGAATACGGGGGATGGTTTGCGACCGCTGCGTGAGCGTCGTCCGGCGCGAACTGGAGGGGCTAGGGATTTCTGTGCTACGGACCCGGCTGGGTCTGGTGACGGTGGAGGGAACCTTGAGCGCCGAGCAACTGGCGCTGGTACGGTCTATGCTCGAAGCGGAAGGGTTTTCGCTACTCAACGACCGGAAAGCGGCTTTGCTCCAGAACGTGAAGGACTTCATCAACGGCTTCATCGAAAGCGGAGAATTGGCCGAACGCAACCAGCGCCTCTCCGACCGGCTGGCGGAACGATTCGCGGTGGACTACCCCACGCTGAGTGCCTTGTTTTCGTCCACCGAAGGAATTACCCTGGAAAAATACACCATCTCGCAGCGGCTCGACAAGGTGCGCGAACTGCTGGTGTACTCCGATCTGCCGGTAGCCGACATCGCGTACCAAACCGGCTTTGGTACCGTGCAACACCTCTCCAACCAGTTCAAGCGCGAAACGGGCCTGACCCCCGCCTTCTACCGCCGCATCCGCCGGGAGAAAGAGCGTCTGCAACACGATTCGGTGGTTACTGCTTCTGCCTGACGGCGCGCGAACCGTGTATATTTTACAAGTACATTCCTGAATTGTGTAAAAGCCAGCGGGGTGCCCGGTGCGACCTTTGCCTTGTCGTTCAACCGGCCTTTCGTCATGGAAACTACCGTAGTAACTCCTAAAAATAACGCCGCCAAAACCGCCGCCTCGCGCCAGACCTTTCCCGTGCTGGAAATGACCTGCGCGGCCTGCGCCGTGAGCGTCGAATCCATCCTCAACCACACGCCGGGCGTGACGGCCGCCGCCGTCAACTACGCCAACCAGTCGGTCGCCGTCGAGTTTGACCCGAAGGTCATCACGCCCGAAGGGCTGCAAACCGCCGTGCGGGCCGTCGGCTACGACCTCGTCGTGGAGGGCGAAGACCCGCAACAAGTCCAGGCCGAAGCCCAACAGCGGCAGTACGAATCCCTCAAAAAGCGCACACTTTGGGCCGGGCTGCTTTCGGTGCCGGTGGTCGTGCTGGGAATGTTCTTCATGGACGCGCCTTACGTCAATTGGGTGATGATGGCGTTGTCGGCTCCAGTCGTGTTCTGGCTGGGTCGCTCGTATTTCATCAACGCCTACAAGCAGGCCCGCCACGGCAAGGCCAACATGGACACGCTGGTGGCGCTCTCGACGGGCATCTCGTTTTTGTTCAGCGCCTTCAACACGGTGTACCCCGAATTCTGGCACCAGCGGGGCCTCCACCCGCACGTCTACTTCGAGGCCGCCGCCGTGGTAATTGCCTTTATTTCCCTCGGAAAACTGCTCGAAGAGCGGGCCAAATCGAACACCACGTCGGCGCTTAAAAAGTTGATGGGCCTGCAACCCAACACGGTGCGCGTCGTCGAGGGCGAGGTGGAGCGCGAAATCCCCGCCGCCGAAGTGCGCATCGGGCAGGTGGTTCTGGTGCGACCGGGTGAGAAAATCCCGGTGGACGGGCACCTCTTGGCGGGCCGCTCGTTCGTGGACGAAAGCACCATTTCGGGCGAACCCGTGCCGGTCGAAAAAAGCGAAGGGTCGGCGGTGTTCGCCGGGACTCTCAACCAGAAGGGCAGTTTCCGGTTCCGGGCCGAAAAAGTGGGAGGGCAGACCGTCCTGGCCCAAATCATCCGGGCCGTGCAGGAGGCCCAGGGCAGCAAGGCCCCGGTGCAGAAACTCGTGGATAAAGTGGCCGGGATTTTCGTGCCCATCGTCATCGGCATCGCCCTGCTGACGTTCGCGGCGTGGATGCTGGTTGGCGGAGAAAATGCCCTCACGCACGCGCTGCTCACCTCGGTGACGGTACTGGTGATTGCCTGCCCCTGCGCGTTGGGACTGGCCACGCCCACGGCCATCATGGTCGGGGTGGGCAAGGGAGCCGAAAACAACATCCTCATCAAAGACGCCGAAAGCCTCGAACTCGGTTACCGGGTCAGCGCTGTGGTGCTCGACAAAACCGGTACCATCACCGAGGGGAAACCCCTCGTGACCGACGTGTTTTGGGTGGGTTCCCGCGAACGGCAACCCGTGCTGCTGGCCCTCGAACGCCAATCGGAACACCCCCTGGCCGAGGCAGTGGTACGGCACTTTGACACCGAAAAAGCCGCCCGGCTTGACCACTTTGAGAGCCTGACCGGGCGCGGGGTGCTGGGAAATAGGGACGGGAAAACCCACGTGGTCGGCAACCGCAAGCTGCTCGCCGAGCGGGGCATCGACCTTGCACCGGCGGTCGAAAGCCGCGCCAGCCGCTGGCAGGCCGAGGCCAAAACGGTCGTGTTTTTTGCCGATGAAAAACAGGTGCTGGCTGTCATCGCCATTGCCGACCCGGTGAAAGCCAGCTCGAAAGCCGCCGTCACCGAGTTGCAAAAGCGGGGCATCGCGGTGTTCATGCTCACCGGCGATAACGCCCAGACCGCCGCCGCCGTTGCCGCCCAGGTGGGTGTGACGGAGTTTCGTGCCGACGTGCTGCCCGCCGACAAAGCCGCCTTCGTCGAGGAATTGCAAGCCCAGGGCAAGGTGGTGGCGATGGTCGGCGATGGCATCAACGACTCGCAAGCCCTGGCCCAGGCCGACGTCAGCGTTGCGATGGGCCACGGCTCGGACATTGCGATGGACGTGGCCAGGATGACGCTCATCACCTCCGACCTGGGCCTGTTGCCCAAAGCCTTGCACCTCTCGCGCCGCACGGTTCAGACCATCCGGCAGAATTTGTTTTGGGCTTTTATTTACAACCTCATCGGCATCCCCATTGCCGCCGGGGTGCTTTACCCGATGAACGGCTTTTTGCTCAACCCGATGCTGGCCGGGGCGGCGATGGCGCTTAGTTCGGTGTCGGTAGTGAGCAATAGCTTGCGGCTGCGGTCGCTGAAACTGTAAGTCAACAACCCTTTTTTTTCGCTTAATTTTTCAAATCATGGAAACACTCAAGTTCAAAACCAACATCAAATGCGGCAGTTGCGTGGCTACGGTCACGCCCTCGCTCAACGCCGTCGACGGCGTGGAATCCTGGCAGGTGGACACGGCCAACCCGGATAAAATCCTGACCGTTCAGGCCGAAAGCGCCACCGCCGCCGACGTGAAAAAAGCCGTGGAAGCGGCGGGGTACCGGGCCGAGTCGCTGAGTTGATCCGCCCATTTAAAAAAAAGGGGGGAGCGCCGTGCGCTCCCCCCTTTTTTTACCCCAATCATCCTCTGTTATTCCGCGTGCTCGTGGTCGCCATGCCCGTGGCGTTCGAGGTACTTGCCCTGCGGACCGACGCCTTCCAGGTGAACGAGCTGGGCGCCGTGGTGCGCGGTCAGGCTCACGGTTCCCGCTGCGCCCCCCAGCACCAGAAAAACGGCCACCTCGGCCCACCAGCGCCCGCGCAGCAGGAACAGACTCGCCGCTTTGAGTCCTGTGCCGGCCAGGGCCAGCCACAGGGTGTACGCCGCGTAGGTTTCGTGTTCCTGTAGCCACCGGGCCGCACGCGGGGTGAGGTTGTCGGTCGTGTGCGGATGCACGTAGCTGCCCGACACGTAAGCCCCCACCAGCCCCAGCGCCACCAGGGCCAGCGTGACCCACCCCAATTCCCGCTTCAGGACGAACAGCCCGACCAGTTGGGTCAGCGCCGCCACGATGAGCAGCACGATGGGAAAGTGCACGACCAGCGGGTGTAGGGAGGGAAACTCCGACATCGTGGCGTCCCGGTGGGCGGCTTGCGCGGGATTCGCCGAAAGCGTGGGGGAATTGGCCGGGCTAGCGTGACCCGCCGTGGGGGCCGGTTGGGTGGTGTCCGCTTTTTTCTTTTCGTGCGGCTCGTCACCGTGGGCGGTTGCCCGCAGAACGGGCAGGGTAACAAAAAACAGAATCACCGCAGCAGCAAAGGCCCGGTGAACAACCGCTGGCAGTTGTCGGAATAGGTTCATGAGAAAACGGGTTGAAAAAATCACGGCAAGGTAAGCGGTCGCCGACGTGCGCACGGACCAGTGAGCGGAAAGCCAAAAATGTTGTAACGGAAATAATAAATCTTACAAGCTTCTGATTGATTGTCGATTACCTGCCTTGCCCATACTGGGCATTCCCTTCCACGGATGGGGATGGCCGGTTTTTTCCCTCTCCCGAGCCTTCGGCGAGTCGGCCCGCCGGAGCGGGGAAGCCGTGCCAACTTGTAAAATTTTGGGATTGCCCCGCCGGAACCCGCCGATGCACAACATTTGCAGCAGCCGACGGGCCTCCTTCAAGGCATCACAAACCATGACACGACTGTTCCTTACCCTGATTGGGGTCGCCGTTTCGCTGGGCGGCGTTGCCCAGCACGGGCAGCACACCCCCGGTCCGTCGGACGCGCCGCCGTTCGACCCCAAGCGAAGTTCGTTTCCCGAAGTCAAAACCGACCTGCCGTTTTCGCGGCCCCTGGCGGCGGCGCAGGTGAAACCGACGGGCAAGCGGGTCGAGTACGACCTGGTTGTCGACGAACAAACCGTCAACATCACCGGCAAGCCCACCCGCCGGGGCCTGACCCTGAACGGCACCATCCCCGGCCCCACCCTGCGCTTCACCGAAGGCGACGTGGCCGTGATTCGGGTGCACAACCGGCTCGACACCGAAACCTCCATCCACTGGCACGGCATCCTGCTGCCCAACGAGCAGGACGGGGTTTCGTACCTCAACACCCCACCCATCAAAGCCCACAGCACCCACACCTTCGAGTACCCACTGGTGCAGTCGGGCACGTACTGGTTTCATTCCCACACCCGCTACCAGGAGCAGGTGGGCGTGTACGGCTCGATGGTTATCCAGCCGCAGAAAATCACCCACCGGGTGGACGGGGAGGCGGTGCTGGTGCTTTCCGACTGGACCAACGAAAACCCCGCCTACATCATGAAAAACCTGAAGCGCCGTAACGAGTGGTACTCGATTAAAAAAGGCGCTGCGCAGAGCCTCGACCGGATTCTGGCCAACCGGGCGCTGGGGGCGTACCTGAAGCAATCGGCCACGCGGATGCCGCCGATGGATCTCTCCGACGTGTACTACGAACGGTTTCTCATCAATGGCCGGGACACCACGCGGTTCCCGGAGTTCAGGGCCGGGCAGACCATCCGGCTGCGGGTCATCAATGCGAGTGCTTCCACGTACTTTCACGTCAACTTTGCCGGAGGGCCCATACGCCTCATCGCGGCGGACGGCCTCGACGTGCAACCCGTCGACGTGGACCGCCGCCTGATTGCCATCGCCGAGACCTACGATTTTCTGATTACCCTGCCCGCCAGCGGGGCCTGCGAGGTGCGCGCCACCGCCCAGGACGGTTCGGGGTACGCCACGGCCTGGCTGGGTAGCGGCAAGCCCGTCCGCGCCCCGGCGATTCCCCGGCCCAACCTGTTCGCCCTGACCAAATCCATGAACAGCATGGGCATGGGCCAAATGACTTCGGGCAAACTCAAGTTCAATGGCCCCGACACCACCAGCCGGGGCGTGATTCTGGCCCGCAATGCCCGTGACCTCGAAGCCAAAGGCGGCGGCATGGCCGCGATGAACCACGGGGGCATGGCCATGCCGGGCACGTCAATGCCGGCGATGAATCACGGGAAAATGCCCCCCGCCAAACCCGGCAGCAAACGCGATAAAGCCGCCCCGACGAAGGCGGGAAAGCCCATGGCAGGCCACGACATGAGCGGCATGGATATGGGAAAAAAGCCCACTCCGCCCCCTACCGGGAAAGAAATGCCCGCCAGACACGACATGGCCGGAATGCAACCCGCAAAGGCCCCCCAACCGCCTCCGGCCGCTCAACCCGCCGGACACGACATGGCCGGGATGAATCAGCCGAGCCCCCGGAAAGAAATGCCCGCCGGGCACGACATGGCCGCCATGAACCAGAACACCGGCAAGGCTTCCAGCGATGGCATGGCCATGAACGGCATGGGCGGCATGAATATGAACATGATGGACGAATACAACACCATCGACTACGGCATTCTGCGCTCACCCCTCAAAACCACGCTGCCCGCCGACCGGCCCGTGCGCGAAGTACCCCTCATTTTGTCGGGCAACATGTACCGGTACATCTGGGGGTTCAATGGCCGGCCGCTTTCACGGGCCGATAATATTCCCATCCGGCGGGGCGAGGTCGTGCGGTTCCGGTTCATCAACCAGACCATGATGCTACACCCTCTGCACCTGCACGGGCATTACTTCCGGGTGCTCAACGGGCAGGGTGACTACTCGCCGCTCAAGCACACCGTCAACGTGTCCCCGATGGAAACCGTCGTCATCGAGTTTCTGGCCGACGAGGAAAAGGACTGGTTTTTCCACTGCCACCTGCTTTACCACATGCTGGCCGGCATGGGGAGGGTAGTCAGCTACGGCGATAAACCCGATTCGACCATCGCCGCCATTCAGAAACTTCATATGCGGGAAATGCGTGATAACCAGTGGTTTTACTGGGGCTACGTGGAGGCCGGTTATCCCGTCAACTACTTCGATTTCAACCTCTCGAACAACCGCAGTGCCATCGTCGCGGGTGGTGACCACGACTGGCGCACCAACAGCTTTGAGGTGGATCTCGACTACGAACGCTACCTGAGCGACTGGTTTCGGGTATTTGCTGGGGTCGACGCGGGCAACGAAGGTTTCCTGCGCCGGGTCAAGGGTAGTAGCGACCCCCAGACGCCCGCCGACGGCGACCGCAAAATCCTGCGCCCCGTGGCAGGCATCCGCTACGTGCTGCCGTTCCTGATTGATTCGGAAGTAAAAGTGGATACCCGTGGCAACGTGCGTTTTCAGCTTTCCGGTCAGCAGGCATTGCTTCCCCGGCTGGAATTGCAGTTTCAGGCGCAGTGGCTCATCGGTGGGTACACCCGGGCGCACCTTGATTTACAGTACGCCGTCACGAAAAACCTGTTTTTTTACGGTGACTACGACACGCGCTACCGAACTCTGGCGGGAGGAATCGGGTATAATTTTTAGCCCGCCCCTTCTTTCCCACAAAAAAAGGCCCCTCTGCTTGCGGAGGGGCCTTTTTTTGTGGGAAGCGACGGATTTACATCAACTTTTTAACTTGGCTTGAAGGGCTTTCAACTCGGTGATATCCTTGGTCTGATCCTTGACGATCTTCTGCGCCATGCTGCGCATTTTCTCCGTTTTGGCTTCTTTCAAAAATGCATTGGCCATGTCTACGCCCATTTGGTGATGCTGAATCATCATGGCCGCAAAGTCCCGGTCAGGGTTGCCGCTCATGGAATGCGAGCCGCCTTTGTGCATCATCTGCATGGCACTCTGGCCGAACTGGGCACTGAAATTCTGAGGTTTGTGCTTGCCGAGAAACGCCGTGAATTCGCCAATTTCCTTTTTGTTCATGGCACTCATGCGCCCGGCCATCGTCTTCATTTCCCCGTTTTTGGCCTGGGGCGTGTAGGCATCGACCATGTCCACGGCTCCCTGGTGGTGCATTTTCATCATGGCAGCGAAGTCGTGGTCGGCATCGCCGGTGGGTTTCATGGCCATCATGCTTTTCATGTTGGCATCCATGACGTTCATCATCGATTGACCGGAAGTACTCCTGTCGTGCCCCTCGTGTTGAGCCAGGGCTGGGGAAAGCGCCCCGAACAAAGCACCGGTGACGCAAGCGAAAAAAAGAGATTTCATGTTATCAACTTGGTTTGGGGTGAAAAAAAACGGCCTGAATTCGCTGTGGATTCAGGCCGGGAAACTCAGTAGTTTTTATTTTGCCGCAACCAGGTCTGGAGTTCGTCAATCTCCTTCATCTGGTCGTCAATCATTTTCTGGGCCATGTCCTTCATCTGCTGCACGTCGCCGTGTTCGAGTTCGGTCTGGGCCATTTCTAGGGCGCTCTGGTGGTGGTCGATGAGGAGTTGGGCGTAATCCACGTCGGCATCTCCCGTCAGGATGCGTATGTCCTGGGCCTTTTCCATTTTGTCCATCGACATCATGTACTCGGTTTTGGCCGTTTGCCCCGTCGTGTTGGCTTCCGCTTTGTGGGCTTGAGTAAACTGGCTGAGCATAGCTTTCTCTTTCTGTTGCGCGTCGATGACCTTCTGGGCGATGCCGCGAATCGTGGCATCGTCACCCTGCTTGAGCAGTTCGTTCGACATGTCGATGGCCCCCTGGTGGTGCATTTGCATCATCATCGCGAAGTCGTGGTCGGCGTCGCCGGTCATCATCATGGCGTCCATCTGCGCGAGCATCGTGTGGTTGATTTGCATGAAGGCGTTATCGTCGTGCGCCTGGGGTTCGAGGCCGTTGTCGCGGTCGCAGGCCGTCAGGCCGCCGAGCGCGAGGGCCAGGGCGAGTAGGCTGGTTTTGATTTTTGCGTAGTGCACGGTTGTTGATGAAACTTGATTTCGACCCGTTTTTGAAAAAGCTGTGCCAGGTTGAGGAATTTTGTTTTCCGTCGGGCGTTTGCCAATTTGGGCTTTCTCCGCTCAACGTCCCAAACTTACCCCCGATGACTGGCCTTGCCGAGTTAATTCGTCAGTACAAACAAAGCCCCGAATTGGTGTACCATTCCTGGTTTCTGGCCAGCGACGACCGCCTCAAGGCTTTCCGCACCATCCGCCGGGGCGTGCAGCAGGTCATCGCCGACATCCGGGAGGGGCGGTTCGGCAACGATTTTAAAGACTCCTCGCTGGAAGTGGTGCTGAAGGCCATCACCGAGCAAAAGCAGGTTTTCGAGGGAGCTTCCCACCCGTTTTACTGGAAACCCAAACTGCGCATCCCGGACATTTACGAACACGAAGGAAATAAAAAAGCCTTTGGGCAATTTCTGGAAGCCTGCCTGAACGCCACGAAGGAAGAGCAGTTGCTGCGCGAAATCGGAAAGCTCGACGAACGCAAAATCAAAGGGCTGGGTCCGGCCGTTGCCAACATTCTTTACTTTCTGCACCCCACCTTGCTCCCGCCCTTCAACACGGCCATTGTCAACGGGTATAACGCGCTGTTTAACGAAAACCGAAAGCTGGGCAGTTGGTCGGAATACCTAGCCATGCGCGAGGTTATCCTGCGAGTGAATCGCGAACACCGCAGCGAACTTTCCACCGACCTGGGGGCCATCGCCGGGCTGTTGTTTGAAATTGGCTCGAAGAACATTCTCCTCGGAGAAGTTGCCCGGCACCTCTCCGAGGAAGAACGGGCCCGGTTGTTGAAGCAGTACGACAACCGGCACCGGGCCGTGGCTACCGAGTTGGGGGAAGAAGGCTTGCACACGGAAATGCAGTACCACCTGCTCAAAATTGGCAAGGCCCTGGGCTACGACGTCATCAGCGCCGCCAACGACCGGGGAAAGTGCCACGGCGAACACCGGTTTTCCTTTTTGAGTTTGCCGAAATTTCCGGTCATGGACGTTGAACGCGACACGCTCAACACCATTCAGCTCATCGACGTGGTGTGGTTCGAGCCGGGCAGCAACCGGGTTGTGTGCGCCTTCGAGGTGGAAAAAAGCACGTCCATTTACTCGGGCATCCTGCGGTTGAGCGATTTGGCGCTTTCTTTTTCCGAAAATCCCACCGCCTTGTTTCTCATCATCCCCGACCAGCGGGAAAAAGATGCCCTCCTGCAATTGAACCGCCCGGCGCTGCGCAACAGCCCGGCGCGGGTCAGCTACATTCTTTTTTCAGACCTGCGTCAGCATTGCGATGCGCTCTGCAAGTTTGGCGACAGCCACCGGATTTTGGAGAAGATTGCGCGTTCGGTTTGCTGAAACAATTCGTTGTTTTCGCAAACACGCCCTACATTTTGACTACCTGTTGCACGTTTCGTTTTCTTACCTTTGCCCCATGAAATTTTTCAGCGTCGCATGGGTTTGCTATCTGCTGGTACTGCCGTGCCTTCCCTGCACGCACGACCGGGAGGCCCCGCTGCGCGCCGTCGAGGTGATTTCGACGGGAGCGAACCTGGTTGGGACGGAGACGCCCGCCGCCGAATCCCGCGACCACGACGAAGACCAGGCCTGTTCGCCGTTCTGCACCTGTTCCTACTGCGGGGCGCACCTGAGCATTCCTCAAACCCCCGGGTTCGCTGCCGAACCCAACGGCTGGCAACTGCTTCCGGTCGGCCATTTTTCGTACGCTTCCCCCTCCTGGGTCACCCCCCTGGCGACCATCTGGCAACCGCCCCAATTGGGATAATGCCGGGATTGGTGCGCCCTTCCGATTCGTAAATCGCGCCCTTGCTCGTCCGTGAAAGCACGGACGGCGTTTTTCCGTATTTATCCTAAATTTTGTTCAGGCGGTCATGCATTGCGGCCCTGTTGTCGGTTGTGTTCCTCCCCCGGTTTCCCGTGGGTTTGCCCTTCGTTGGGCGGTGGCGAAAAAACAGAGCCCGGCGGTTCTGCTGCTGGGGTTGATCCTGTTCTCCTGCCAACCCCACAAATCCCGTCCCGAACAGGCCGCCGATGAAATCCTTGAAACCCTGCGGGCGGGGTACCCGGTTACGGACCAGTTCAGCGAACCCCCCGCCGGGCACGCCGCCTTCCTGACGGACGCGCTCTGGCGCAGAAACGACACTGAGAGCGCCGACGCGTTCGCCCGCTTCAAAGAAACGGCGCGGCTTCGGCGCGAATACTTTCCCATTCCAGTCGGTCTGCGGGGATGGCAGAGAACCAGCGAACTGTTCTACACCGACACGGTTCGGCTGTTCAGTCACAACGCCCTTGCCCGGTGCGACGACCTCACCTACACCCTCGACCTGCAAGGGCGTTCCGAGCGCTGGAGTTTCATCATGGTCGAAGACATCCGCCTGCCCGGACGCAATCAATGGAGGTGCGGCCAAATCCGCCCCAATCACTGACGCTTCGTGGGGAACGTGCCGCCTGAGGTTTCCCCGAATTCATTACTGCAACCATGCTCGATTCCATCATTCGATTTTCGATAAAAAACAAACTCATCGTCGGGCTGTTCACCCTGGCGCTGGTGGCCTGGGGGACCTACTCGCTCACCCGCCTGCCCATCGACGCCCTGCCCGACATCACCAACAACCAGGTGCAGGTCATCACCAACAGCCCCTCGCTGTCGGCCCCCGACGTGGAACGACTCATCACCTTCCCCGTCGAACAAACCATGGCCAACCTGCCCGATTTGGTCGAAGTGCGCTCGTTTTCGCGCTTTGGGCTATCGGTCGTCACCATCGTTTTCGAGGACGGCGTCGACGTGTACCTGGCCCGCCAGCAGGTATTCGAGCGCCTCCAGCAGGCCCGCAACCAGATTCCGCCGGGGGCCGGGTCGCCGGAAATGGCCCCCGTCACGACGGGCCTCGGCGAGATTTACCAGTACGTGCTGCGCCCTAAACCCGGCTACGAAAAGCGCTACCCGGCCACCGAACTCCGCTCGATTCAGGACTGGATCGTGCGGCGACAACTCCTGGGCACCGAGGGCGTGGCCGACGTAAGCAGCTTCGGGGGCTATCTCAAGCAATACGAAATCGCCCTCGACCCCCAGCGCCTGCGGGCCAGCGGCGTAACGATGGACGACCTCTTCGCCGCCCTGGAAAAAAACAACCAGAACACCGGCGGGGCCTACATCGACCGCAAGCCCAACGCGTACTTCATCCGCAGCGAAGGCCTCATCGGCACCCTGGCCGACATCGGCAGCATCCCCGTCAAGCGCACGCCCGAGGGCCTGCCCGTGCTGGTGCGCGACGTGGCCGAGGTGCGCTTCGGCCACGCCGTGCGCTACGGGGCCATGACCCGCAACGACGAAGGCGAGGTGGTCGGGGCCATCGTGATGATGCTCAAAGGGGCCAACTCCTCGGAGGTGATTGGCAACGTGAAAGAGCGCATCGAGCAGGTGAAAAAGTCCTTGCCCGAGGGCGTCGAAATTCACGCCTTCCTCGACCGCACCAACCTGGTGAACCGCGCCGTGGGCACCGTCACAAAAAACCTCATCGAAGGGGCGCTCATCGTGATTTTCGTGCTCGTGCTGATGCTGGGCAACTGGCGGGCGGGGCTGGTGGTGGCCTCGGTCATTCCGCTGGCCATGCTCTTCGCCATTTCGCTGATGAATTTGTTCGGCGTGTCGGGCAATTTGATGAGCCTCGGGGCCATCGACTTCGGCCTCATCGTCGACGGGGCCGTCATCATCGTCGAGGCCACGCTGCACCACATCGCCGGTCGAAACTTTACCCACCGCCTCAGCCAGGACGAAATGGACGACGAAGTGTACGTTTCGGCCAGCCGCATCCGTTCGTCGGCGGCGTTTGGCGAAATCATCATCCTCATTGTGTACCTGCCCATCCTGGCGCTGGTGGGCGTGGAGGGCAAAATGTTCCGCCCGATGGCCCAGACCGTCGTGTTCGCCATCCTCGGCGCGTTCATCCTCTCGCTGACCTACGTGCCCGCGATGTCGGCGCTTTTTCTGAGCAAAAAACCCATCCGCGAAGGCACCCGCACCCTCTCCGACCGCATCATGGCGGTTTTCCACCGGCTTTACGACCCGCTCATCCGCTGGTCGCTGCGGAGCAAGGCGCTGGTCGTGGGGGTTTCGCTGCTGCTGTTTCTGGGGTCGGTCTGGCTGTTTACCCGGCTCGGCGGGGAATTTATTCCCGAACTCGACGAAGGCGATTTCGCCATCGAAACCCGCGTCATCACCGGCAGTTCGCTTTCGCAGACAATCGAGGCCTCGCTGAAAGCGGGCGCGTTGTTGAAGCGGGAGTTCCCTGAAGTGAAGGAAGTCATCGGAAAAATCGGCTCCAGCGAAATTCCCACCGACCCCATGCCCATCGAAGCCTGCGATTTGATGGTGATTCTCAAAGACCGCGACGAGTGGACCTCGGCCAAAACCCGCCCCGAACTCGCCGACAAAATGCAGGCCGCCCTGAGCAAGATTCCGGGCGTGACGTTCGGGTTTCAGCAACCCATCCAGATGCGTTTCAACGAACTCATGACCGGCATCCGCCAGGACGTGGCCGTGAAACTCTACGGCGAAGACCTCACCGTGCTGGCCGACTACGCCGCTCGCATCGGCAAGCTGGTGCCGGGCGTGGCCGGGGCCGCAGATTTGTACGTCGAGGCGGTGTCGGGCTTGCCGCAAATCGTGGTCAACTTCGACCGCGAAGCCCTGGCCCGCCTCGGCCTGAGCATCGAAGATGCCAACCGCACCCTGCAAACGGCCTTCGCCGGGGCTTCGGCGGGGCTGGTGTTCGAGGGCGAGCGCCGCTACGACCTCGTCGTGCGCCTGCAAGAGGACAACCGCCAGCGCCTCGACGATGTGCAGAACCTGCTCCTGTCCACCCCCGACGGCCAGACCGTGCCGCTCAACCAGGTGGCGAAGGTGTCGTTTGAGAACAGCGTCAACCAGGTGCAGCGTGAAAACGCCCAGCGCCGCATCACCGTGGCCTTCAACGTCCGGGGCCGCGACGTGGAGAGCGTCGTGAACGAATTGCGCACGAAAATTGAAACGGGGGTGCGCCTGCCCGCCGGGTACTACGTCACTTACGGCGGTCAGTTTCAGAACCTGGAAGAAGCCAAGCAGCGGCTCTCGATAGCCGTGCCCGTGGCGCTGGGGCTGATATTCCTGCTCTTGTTTTTCACCTTCGGCTCGGTTCGGCAAAGCCTGCTCATTTTCACGGCCATTCCGCTTTCGGCCATCGGCGGGGTGCTGGCGCTCTGGCTGCGCGACATGCCCTTCAGCATCTCGGCGGGCGTGGGGTTCATCGCGCTCTTCGGCGTGTCGGTGCTCAACGGCATCGTGCTCATCGGCGAGTTCAACCACCTCCGGCGGGAGGGCGTGACCGCCCTCCGCGACATCATCCTGCGCGGCACGGCCACGCGGCTCCGGCCCGTGCTGATGACGGCCCTGGTGGCCTCGCTGGGCTTTTTGCCGATGGCCCTCTCCAACACCGCCGGGGCCGAGGTGCAGAAACCCCTGGCCACGGTGGTCATCGGCGGACTGGTGTCGGCCACGCTGCTCACGCTGCTGGTGCTGCCGTGTTTGTACTGGTGGGAACAAACGGGTTTTGGCAAAAAACGCGAACTCCGCGCCCAGCCGGGCACGGTGGCCGGGTTGCTGCTGCTGCTTTTGCTGGCCTTCGGGGGGTCGGCCCTGGCGCAGGGGCAGCCCACCCCGACGGGGCCGCTTTCGCTGCAAAACGCCATCGACCGAGCGCTGGTGGGCAACGGCTCCGCCCGCCTGAGCGCCCTCAACACCACCCTGCAACGCACCACCCGCCGCACCGCCCGCGAGGTGCCCCGCACCGGTATCTCCTGGCTGGGAGGGCAGTACAACAGCATTCGCTTCGACAACAACTTCACCCTGGCGCAGACGCTGCCCAATTTTAAGCTGATAAAATCCCTCGAACGCCTCGGCGACGCCAGCATCCGGGGCAGTGAGTTGGGGGCGCGGGTCACGCAAAACGACCTCCGCGCCCAGGTAAAGGCCACCTACCACCAACTTGCTTACCTCGCCGAGCGGCAGCGGCTGCTCGCCACCCAGGACAGCCTGCTCGTGGAGTTTCGCCAGGCTACGGCCCTGCGCCTGAAAACGGGCGAAGGCACGGCCCTCGAAGTAGCCACCGCCGACAACCTCCTCGGCGAACTCCGCAACCAGCAGGCCCTGACCAACGCCGACCGGCGCATCGCCCTCAGTGCGCTGCAAACCCTGCTCAACACGACCGATTCGCTGTCGGTGACCGGCGGAACGGTGCCGCGCCGACCGTTACCGGTAGTCCCGGATTCGGTGCTGGCCCAAAACCCGACGCTGGCCCTACTGCGCCAGCAAACCGAAATCGCCGGGCGGCAAACCGAGGTAGAACGGGCGCGGCTGGTGCCCGACTTCACGCTGGGCTACTTCAACCAGTCGCTCATCGGGACGCAAAACGTGGACGGGCAGGATAGGTTTTTTGGGGGCGGAAAACGCTTTCAGGGCGTGCAGGTGGGCGTGTCGATTCCCCTATTCGCCCGCGCCCAGCGCGCCCGCATCGAGGCGGCGCAGGTGGGGCAACAACTGGCCGAGGCCACCCTGGCCTTCAACCAGCGCAACCTGCGCGGCGAGGTGACGGTGGCGGTCGAGGAAATCCGCAAGCAGCAGGCCAGTTTGAGTTACTACGAAACCACCGGCCTGCCCACTGCCCAACTTCTGGCCGACAAGGCCCGCGTGGCCTTCCGCGCCGGAGAAATCAACTACCTCGAATTTTCGCAGGCTTTGACGCGGGCCATCCAAACCCGCACCAGTTTTCTCGACACCCTCAACCAGTACAACCAGGCCGTCATCGCGCTCGAACAGGTGTTGGGGTTGCCATGACCCTTCGACAAACTCAGGGTGACAAATCGCCCCTTGCCACCCTGAGCTTGTCGAAGGGTCAGCGCGTCAACCTCATTCCACTTTTTTGAAATCATAAAAATTTCCATGAAAAGCCTTCTGATTTTCAGTTTGTTAAGCTTCGTTTTCCTCGCGTCCTGCCAGGAAAAAACCGGCGAAACCGCCGCGCCTGCCGCCACCGAAGAAGCCGAGGGCCACGAAGAAGCACCCTCGGACGTGGTCGAACTGACCGCCGACCAGGTGCGCCTCGGCGAGGTGAAATTGGGCAGCGTGGAAACGCGCAGCCTCGGGCAGGCACTGACCGTGAGCGGACGGCTGGCCGTGCCCGCCCAGAGCATCCTCAGCCTGACGGCGGTGCAGGGCGGCTTCGTGCGCAGCCTGCCGCTGCTGCCCGGGCAGCAGGTGCGCAAAGGCCAGGTGCTGGCCCGCATCGAAAACCCCGACCTGATTCAGATTCAGCAGGAATTGGCCGAAAACCAAAGCCGCCTGACCTACCTCGAAAGCGAATTTGCCCGCCAAAAAGAACTCAGCGAACAGGCCGTGAGCGCCCTGAAGGTGTTCCAGCAAACCACCGCCGAACTCAATACCACCAAAGCCCGCATCGCCGGACTGAGCCAGCGGCTGCGGCGGGTGGGCATCTCGCCGGAGGCAGCGCTGCGAGGGGAATTCAGCGCCTTTTACGTCGTCACGGCTCCGCAAGCGGGCGTCGTGACCGACGTACGCTCCAACCCCGGCCAGTACGTGCAACCCACCGACGTGCTGGCCACGATCACCGGCAGCGAAGGGCTGTACGCCGAACTGGCCGTGTTCGAGCGCGATTTGCCCCAGGTGCGCGAGGGGCAGCGCGTCACGCTACGGCTCAGCAACGAAGCCGGGCGCGAGCGCGGCGGGCGGGTGTTTTCCATCAACCGCGCCATCGACGCCGACCGCACCGTGCGCGTGCTCGTGCGCCCCGACCAGTCCGACGCCCGGCTGGTGCCCAACACCTTCCTGAAAGCCAGCCTCGATTTGGGCGAAAGCAAGGTCACGGCCCTGCCCGAAGGGGCCATCGTCAGCGCCGAGGGTAAGGACTACATTTTTGTGTTGACCGAAGCGAAGGCCGAAGAAGACCACCACGAGGAAGGGGAAAAGCACGAGGAAGGTGAAGAAAAAGAAGGCCCGCACACGGCCTTCAGGCAAATTCCCGTGCGCCGGGGCGTGACCGAAAACGGCTACTCGCAGGTGATGCTGCCCTCCACCCTGAACCCCGCCACGACGCGGGTGGTGGTGCAGGGTGCCTACGCCCTGCTCTCGCAACTCAAAGCCGCTGGAGGCGAGGAAGAAGGCCACCATCATTGACGTGGAGGGATAAATGGGTAATTTGATAATTGGGGTAAACAGGAAATCGTCTACCAATCACTACCATTTCCCAATTCCCCATTTACCCAATCCCAATTACCCATTCCCCATGAACGAAATCCTCGTCGGTGCTTTAGTTCTCAGCACCCTGCACGCCCTGATTCCGAGTCACTGGCTGCCCTTCGTCACCATCGGCAAAACGGAGGGCTGGAGCGAAGGACGCACCCTGGCCGTGACGGGGTTGGCCGGGCTGGCCCACACGGTGAGCACCACCCTGCTGGGCCTGCTGGTGGGTGGAGCCGGGTACGCGCTTTCGGAGGCCTACCACGAATTAGCCGAACGCGTCATCCCCGCCGTGCTGCTGGTGCTCGGGCTGTGGTACCTGATGCAGCACCTGCGGCATTCGCACGCCCACACTCACGTCGATACCGGACGATTGCGGGGCAAATCGTTCACAGCCCTGCTGCTGTCGCTGTGCCTGGGGATGTTCCTCTCGCCCTGCATGGAAATCAATGCGTACTTCCTCAGTGCCGGGGCGCTGGGCGCGGCGGCGCTGGCGACGGTGGCGTTAATTTACAATGTCGTTACCCTGGCCGGGATGCTGGGGATGGTCTGGCTGGGGAGCCGGGGCCTACGGCGGCTGAACGCCCACTGGTTCGAGCACAACGAAAACCTGATTACCGGCCTGACGCTCATTGGCCTGGCCGTTTTCAACTCCTTTTTTGAAGCATGACATGGCAAAAAAATCCCTGAACCGCGCGGCGGTTCCCCCGTCCGAAACGTCCGACGTGACGGAGGTGGCGCGTCAAGCCAATCAATCCACCCTGCCCGCCGAAGTGGTGGACGAACACGGCCCCGACGATGGTCACGACCACGAAGGCGCGGGCGCGGCGGTGCAAGCCCAGGAAAGCATCCTTAAAAGCAACTGGGCCTTGTGGCTGAGCCTGGCGTTGCTGCTGCTTTTTCTGGCCCTGACGAACCTCTTCGACGTGGAAGTGCCCCGGCCCGTTGAATTTGGCTGGATGGCTGTGGCCTACCTGCTGGCGGGCTACAAAACCATTTACACGGCCTGGCGAAAGGTGCTGCTGCGGAATTTCTTCAACGAATTCACGCTCATGACCGTCGCCACGCTGGGGGCGTTTTACATCGGCGAATACGCCGAGGGCGTGGCCGTGATGCTGTTTTACGGCATCGGCGAGGTGTTTCAGGATTTGGCCGTCAACCGCTCGAAACGCTCCATCAAAGCCCTGCTCGACGTGCGGCCCGACACGGTACACGTGGTGCGCGGTGAAAAAACGGCGGAGGTCGCCCCGGCCAGCGTGGCGGTGGGCGAAACCATCCGCGTCCGCCCCGGCGAAAAAGTAGCCCTCGACGGGGAGATGCTCTCCGAACGCGCCGCCTTCAACACCGCCGCCCTGACGGGCGAAAGCCAGCCCGACACCAAGCGACGGGGCGAGGCCGTGCTGGCGGGCATGATTGCTCTCGACCAACCCGCCGACCTGCGTGTGACGGCCCTTTTCCAGGATTCCAAACTCTCGAAGATTTTGGAGATGGTCCAGAGCGCCACGGCCCGCAAGGCCCCCACCCAACTGCTCATCAGCCGCCTGGCGGGCGTGTACACGCCCATCGTGTTCGGCCTAGCGCTGCTGATTACGCTCGTTCCGGCGCTTTTCGTCAATGACTACAGCTTCAACCAATGGTTCTACCGGGGCATGGTCTTTCTGGTCATTGCCTGCCCCTGCGCCCTGACGGTCTCGATTCCGCTCGGCTATTTTGGCGGCATCGGACTGGCTTCGCGGCACGGGATTCTGGTGAAAGGCTCCAATTTTCTCGACGTGCTCACGGGCATCGACACGCTGGTCAGCGACAAAACCGGCACCATGACCCAGGGCGTTTTCAAGGTGCAAACCGTGGAAACGGGGCTGGAAAAGGCGGAATTCATCCGCCTCGTGGCCTCGCTCGAACAGCTTTCCACCCACCCGGTGGCGAAGGCCGTGGTGGAATTTGCGGGTGAAACGACGCTGGTGCAACCCACCGACGTGGAGGAAATCGCCGGGTACGGCTTGAAAGGCACCGTCGACGGGAAGGTGGTGCTGGGCGGCAATTTGAAACTGATGAAAAAGTTCGGCGTCGCCTACCCGCCCGAACTGGAGGCCGTGGCCGAAACCATCGTCGTGGTGGCCGTTGAAAACCAGTACGCGGGCTACCTAACCATCGCCGACGAAGTAAAACCCGACGCGGCCCAGGCCGTGGCCGATTTGAAGGCCATGGGCGTGAAAACCGTCATGCTCTCGGGCGACAAAGACGCCGTCACCCAAGCCGTGGCCAAAAAACTCGGCATCGAAGAAGCCTACGGCGATTTGCTGCCCGAAGGTAAAGTCGAAAAAGTCGAAGAACTGAAGAAGAAAGGCGCTCGCCTGGCCTTCGTCGGCGACGGCGTCAACGACGCCCCCGTGGTGGCCCTGGCCGACGCGGGCATCGCCATGGGCGGGCTGGGCAGCGACGCCACCATCGAAACCGCCGACGTGGTGATTCAAAACGACCAGCCCTCGCGCATCGTTTCGGCCATCCGCATCGGCAAAATCACGAAGTCGGTGGTTTGGCAAAATATTTCGCTGGCGATGGGCGTGAAAATCATCGTCATGGCCCTCGGGGCGGGCGGCATCGCCACGCTCTGGGAAGCCGTCTTCGCCGACGTGGGCGTGGCGCTGCTGGCAATTCTGAACGCGTACCGGATTCAGGGGAAAACGGTCTGACCGGCAACCTGATAAACTTCTCCTCTCATGGCATCGTCCGGCACTTCCAGCTACTCGACCAGCAACCAGTACAAAAAGAAACTCACCTGGGTACTTGGGTTCACTTCGTTTTACCTTATCGCCGAAGTGGTCGGGGGAATCCTGACCAAAAGCCTCGCGCTGCTGGCCGACGCGGGCCACATGCTGACCGACGTGGGTGGCCTGGCGCTGGCCCTGATTGCCATTCGGTTGGCCGAAAAACCCGCTACGGCGCAGCGGACGTTCGGCTACTACCGCGCCGAAATCCTGGCGGCCCTGACCAACGCCGTGGTGCTGATTGGTATCTCGCTGTACATTTTGTACGAGGCTTACCAGCGCTACAAAAACCCGCCCGAGGTAGCCAGCGGCACCATGTTTTACGTGGCCCTCATCGGTCTGGGCGTCAACCTGGCGGGAATGTTTATTCTGCGGAAGGGTTCTGACCAGAGCCTGAACGTCAAGGGGGCTTACTTTGAAGTGTTATCCGATACGCTCACTTCCATCGGCGTCATCATTGCGGCCATCGTCATGTGGACGACGGGCTGGTACTACGCCGACCCGCTCATCTCGGCGGGCATTGGGTTGTTCATCCTGCCCCGCACCTGGATACTGCTAAAAGAAGCCACCGGGGTACTACTGGAAGGCACCCCGGCGGATGTGAACATCGAGGAACTCCGGCAAACCTTACTCCAGGCCGAGGGCGTGATCCAGGTCCACGACCTGCACGTGTGGTCGCTGACTTCAGGCATCAACGCCCTGAGCGTTCACGTGGTGGTTTCAGGCACCAACGTCGAACGCGAACCGTACAACCAGACGCTGGCCCGGCTCGATTCCCTCATCAAAACCAAGTTCACTGTGGCGCACACGACCATCCAGTTGGAAACGACCGGGTACGGCGAAGGCGAAACGCATTTGTAAACCCGTGCCGTGCGAACTCTTTTAAACCAGGTTAGACGACTCAACGCCAACCACCGCTTTTTCCTATCAGCGGTGGTAGCGGGACTGGCGTTTCTGGTCTTGTCCAACGAGTTGCTTTGGATTAGCCGGTTGGTCATTACCTGGATTGCGTTCGCGTCGGTGATGCTGATGCTTACCTGGCCGGTCATTCTGCAAGACCGTGAAAGTCAGATGGAACGGTTGTCGAAAGTTCAGGATACGGGAAATACGGGCATTTTTTTACTGACTCTTGCGGCCAGCATCACCAGTTTGCTGGCGGTCATTGTGCTGATGGGCTCGATTAAAACCCTCCCCCAGGCCGAAGTGACCCGCCACGCCGCGCTGGCAATGGCCGCCGTGGGCAGTTCGTGGTGGGTGGTTCATACCGTCTTTTCGCTCCGGTACGCCCATAAATTTTATAGCGACGATGCCGGTACCGAAACGGTGGGGGGCCTGGAATTTCCGCGCCAGCCAAAGCCGGATTACATGGATTTCGCGTATTTTTCCTTTGTCGTTGGCATGACCAGTCAGGTGTCCGACGTGCAGGTTTCGTCCCGTTCCATGCGTCAGTTGGTTTTCGTTCACAGCGTTCTTTCGTTTGCCTTCAACGCCGTCATCGTCGCCGTCAGCATCAATATTTTTGCGGGGGTCGTTCAACGGTAAGCACCTTTGCCCCGTGGGCGCGGCACCGCCGACGCTTCTGAACGCCTACCGGATTCAATCAAAAACCGTTTAATCAAACCCATTTCCTACCATGAGAAAGCCCCTTCTTTTCCTGACCTTTTTGCTTATCCCGTTCCTTTCCCAGGCCCACGGCTACTGGCTCGAAGTGAGCGGTACCGGCACCGTTGGTGGCAGTGCCACCGTGCGAATCTTTTTCGGTGAATACGAAAACGGGATACGCGAAAAAGGCAAAATGCTGGCCTCAATGAGCGATTTTAAAGCCTACGCCATTGACCCCGCCGGGCAGCGGGTCGAAATTCCCCTCCGCCAAACCGAAACCTGCTGGGAAGGCTCGTTCACGCCCGCCCAACCCGGTACCTTCCAGGTGCTGGCCGTCAATGACACGCGCGGTGTGCAGGACTGGACACGCCACGGCCTGGGCGTAGTGCGGCCCATCGAATACCTGCGCCAGCACTACGTGGCGGGGAAGCCTTCGGCGGCGACCGTGCAGCCGCTCCCGGTGGACGTGACCGCCGAGTGGGGCGAAACGGTGCGGCTCACCGCCCACAAAGCCGGTGCGCCACTGCCCAAAACCAGCCTGACCGTGCTGAACCCGGCGGGTTGGGAGAAGAAAGTAACCACCGACGCGCAGGGCGTAGCGACGTTCAAACCCGCCGGGAAGGGGATTTACATCATTGAATTGGACGAACGCGGTAAAACGCCGGGCACGTTTGGCGGAAAAGAGTACCAGGGCGTACGCACGATGTTTGCCCTGACCGTACACGCGAATTGAGTACGTTGGCTTCAGCCAAAAAGGCCAACCCGGTTATGGGTCGGCCTTTTTGCTGAGGGTCGATTGCTTGAACCAGGGTGTCTGCTTTCCCGGAATCCTCGGTTCGGCAATGCATCCGGTACCCGGCCACCACCGCCGAGAGCACCGTCAACAACGCGATGGCGGCGATGGCGGCTCCCACGCCGAGTGTCCCGGCCAGCCAGCCACTGAGCAAGGCCCCGAGCACGTACCCGAAATCGCGCCAGAACCGGAAAATGCCTACCCCCGCTGCCCGCTCTTCGGGGTGGGTATTTTCGGCGATGGCCGCCAGAAACGTGGGGTACACCACGGCGGTGCCCAGGCCCAGCGCCACCGAAAGCAACCCGAAATGCAGCGGCGTAACCGCCCGGACGAATCCCAGCAGGGCGATTCCCTGGGCGAGCATTCCCCAAACTATCAACGTTTTTTTACAAAACCGGTCCGCCAGCATTCCCGTGAAAAGTTGGGCCATTCCCCAAACCGCCGGGTAGACGGCCACCAGCAGGCCGGTTTGCGCCAGTCCGTAGCCCCGGCTGGCCAGCACGACGGGCAGCAGGCCCCAAACCATGCCGTCATTGAGGTTGTTGACCAGCCCCGCCTGCGTAACCGCCGACAGGTTGGGGTGCCGGAGCGTGGTATCCCAGAACAGGCTACCCATCCGCCCCGAATCCGTCTGCCGGGCTTCCAGGGCCACGTGCCGGTGGGTGTCGTTCACCAGAAAAATACTGCCCAGCAATCCCAGCCCGGCCAGCCCCAGGCCCACCAGAAACGGGTACGGGCGCAGGCCGTAGGTGCTCGCCAGCCAGCCGGTCAGGAGCGCCACCGCCGCCACGGCCACGTAGCCCGCAAACTCGTTGAGGCCCATCGCCAGGCCCCGGTTTTTTTCGCCAACCAGGTCCATTTTCATCACCACCGTCGACGACCACGCCAGCCCCTGGTTGACGCCGAGAAAGGCGTTGGCCAGCAGAACCGTGTTCCAGTCTTGAGCAAGCAGGAGCAGCACGGGCACGGGCAAACCCGCCAGCCAGCCGTACACCAGCAGGCGTTTGCGCCCGACCCGGTTGGCCAGTGTCCCGGCGAAGTAATTGGCGACGGCTTTGGTGAGGCCAAAAACGGCGATGAACGACAGCAACGCCGACCCCACCTTCAAGCCGAATTCCTGCTCGGCCAGCCGGGGCAGCAGGGTACGTTCGAGGCCGACCATCCCGCCCACTAAGGCGTTGATAATCACCAGAATAACGAACTGACCGGCATTTTCTTTCAGTCCAAGTTTGGTTTTCATCGGGTGAATCAGGGCAACAGGCAACGGGCCGTGTGGTAGAGTACGTCGAGGGAGAGCAGGCTTCCGTTTTCGGCTCCTTTCTCAAAATCGTCGCCGTGTTGGGCCATCGCGTTGGTCAGGTGGGCGTAGCACACCACGTTCTGGCGGCGGGCCGAAGCAAAGGCGTACAGCCCGGCGGCTTCCATCTCCACGGCCACGGCCCCGAGCGTCCGGGCGACTGCGATGGCCGAGGGCGTTTCGCGGTAGGGCGCGTCGGTGGTCCAACTCGTGCCCGGTCCGACGGGCAGGCCGAGGGGGGCAAAATGGGCCAGCAGGGCGCTCCGCAGGGGTTCGGCCAGCCGGGCGGGTTCGTGGGGCGGGAGGTAGTGGACGCTGGTGCCCTCGTCGCGGAGGGCGTGTTTGATGAGCAGGAACGCCGGGCCGTCGTCGGTCGGGTAGAGTTTGCCGGCGGACGTGATGCTGACCAACAGCCGACAGCCCGAAACGAACAGTTGCTCCGCCAGAAGCACGGCGAAGGAAGCCCCAACCGAGCAGCCAATGACGCCGAATTCCAGGTCCCGGTGACTGAATCGGTACAGCGTGGTGTGGTAGCAGGCCCAGTGCGGGTCGGGCGTGGCGCGACCACTGTCGAGCAGGTACCGGACGATGTCGCCGTCGGGGTCGAGCAGACACCGGGCCGGAACCGTTCCGAGGGGCAGATTTTTCTGCCGACGGGCTTCGCGCAGCAGGTTTTCGGGTTGAAACACCGATGCTTCGTCGTAGTGCTTCGGGGGCAGGAAATTCATGTCTGATGGGGGCGGTTTTTTTCAGGAAACCGCGCAACGATTGGCCCCGGCCTCCAGGTCGGTAGGGTCGATGCCCGAAAAATCGCCGGTTTTGTTCCAATCGCTGATGGCCTGGTAGTTGGGCGGCGTGGGTGGAATCCGTTCAATGAGGGTTTGGACAAACTCCTCCTCGGGCAACCGCAACCACGTCAACTGCTCCCGTAAGGTGCCGATGGTGGTCATGACCGGTTGCCCGTCGAACGCCACGGGCTGGCTCGAATGCCCCGGCAACACGGCGACGAATTCGGACAGGGCCAGCAGTTCCGCCAGCGATTGGCGCAGCAATCTTGCCCGGCGGCGGGTTTCGGCGGCGTCGGCTTTCAGGTCAGGGCGACCGATGCCCTCCACAAACAGGGTGTCGCCCGTCAGGAGCAGGTCCTCGTCGAGGGCGTAACAAAAACTGTCGGTCGTGTGGCCCGGCGTCGGGATGGCCCGCAGCGAAACCGCCCCGACGCGCAGCACCGTGGCGACCGTTACCGGCTCGTAGTCGAATTGCAGGGCCGGGTTGGCGGGCAGCAGCAACCGTGCCCCGGTGCGCCCGGCCAGCAGCCGCGCCCGCGAGAGGTGGTCGGCGTGCAGGTGGGTGTCAAGCACGTACCGAATCCGCGAATCGAGGTCCGCCGCCGCGCTTTGGTACACGCCCGGGTCGAGCGAAGGGTCCACAACGAGCGCCTCCCCGTCCGAAACGAGCAGGTACGACAGGCAGCCTTTGGCGACCCGCCGGAATTGTCGCACCACCACACCCGGCGTGGCAGTGGGTACCTCCGCCGTATTCCAGGCCAGACTCCAGGCTTTCATGCCTCCCGCCATCGACCAGGCTTCGATGCCCCGCTGCCGCAGCAGCGCGGCGGCTTTCACGCTCGTGCGCCCCGCTGCGCAGACCACCACCACGGGCCGGTCGGCGGGTAGTGCCACGTCGCGGAGGGCTTCGGGGTCGTCGGTTTTGAGGCGGTCGTACACGTCGGCGTGCTGGCTGCCAGGAATGGCCCATTCCCGCCGTTCGGCCAGGGGGCGCACGTCGAGAATGGTCACGGGTTGGCCCGTTTCGAGCCAGTTCTGGATTTCGGCGACGGGCAGGGAGTGCTGGTCAATCATGGTTTTTGGGGGAAATCGTCAGGCGACTTCGTAGGGGAGTTGGCGGGCTTTCCAATCGGGGAAGCCGTCGGTCAGGCGGCTGGCCCGGTACCCGCGTTCGCGGAGCCAGACCACGGCTTCGTCGGCAAACACGCAGAATGGCCCCCGGCAGTAGGCCACCACCTCGCGGTCGGTTGGCAGTTCCAGCACCCGACCGGCGAGGTCTTCGCCGGGAATGGAGAGCGCTCCCGGCAAGTGACCCGCCCGGAATTCTTTCTCGGGGCGCACGTCGAGAATCGTCAGCGGACCCAATTTCATTTTTTCCAGCAACTGGTCGATGGTAAGCGATTCGACCCCTCCGCGCGGAGACTGGAAATTGCGCACGGTACGGTCAAGGCCGGTCAGCCGGGCCAGCCCCAGTTCGCGCAGGGCCTGCCAGGCGGTGTACACGCGTTCTTCGGCCAGGTTGTAATGCACGTACCGGCCCTGACGCTGGACGCGCACGAGGCTGGCGTTTTTCATCACCTGCAAATGCTGCGAAGCGTTGGCGACGCTCTGGTGGGTCTGGGCCGCGATTTCTTCCACCGTGCGGCTGCCCTGGGCCAGCAAATCCACGATTTCGAGCCGGGCCGGATTGGCCAGGGCCTTCACCATCGCGGCCAGTTCGGTGTACACCTCGTGTTTGAATTCGCGCTTGTCCATGTCAGGTTGAATTACGATGGCAAATGTATAGGTGTTATTCCCATATTCAATAGATTTATTGAATGTAAATTTTTTGACCTGTTTTCAACGAAAAATCAGCTTCGTCGTTGGCGAACTTGCGGAAGGGTCGTTAGCGGTTCGGCCAAAAAAAAGCGGGAACCGAACGGTTCCCGCTTTTTGCAACTGGGTGATTTTTTTTCAGAAATATGTCGAAAACCCCACCTGAAATCCGGCGGTTCGGGCGGCGGGATTGCCGAGCAAATCGGTGTCCCACTGGTAGCGGTAGTTGGCCCGAATCACCGTCACGGGCGAAGGTCGGAAACTGATGCCCGGCATCACCGACCAGAGTTCATCGCGGATGCGGTCGCCGGTTTCATTGAAGGTGCCCACGTTGTAATCCACCCGCTCCACCCGCAGGGCGGCGTTGAACACGGCGGTGTTCCAGCCCAGGATACGGCGGCGGATAATCGGCTGCACCACGTCGAGCCAGCCGCCCTGCTGCTTCCGCCCGAATTGCTGGGAGTAGGTTTCGGGGACGTTCACCGTCGCCCAGACCCACTCCCCGGTCAGGTAGGTTTTCAGCACCGGGAGCGTGGTGTTGAAATCGACGGCCACGAAATCCACCCGCCGCCGCTGGTCGAACACCAGACCATCGTCCTGGAATTTGTTGTACACCCCGCCCATCCACGACAGGCCGATTTCCCCGATTTTCCGGTGTTTGACGGCGCCTTTCACCGTCACCAGCGGTACGCCGTTGAAACTCTCCTCGAAGCGGTCGGCGTTGCCTTTCGTTGCCGGGAAAAAGGTGCGGCCCTGGCCGTTAGCGATGATTTGGTCGTCAAAACCATTGGTCAGGTAGGCTTCGTAGGCCATCACCCAGTTGCCCCGGTAGCGTTTCCCAAAAATCCCAAAGCCCACGTTGCTCCAGGTCGAGGGAATGATCCGGGTCGACGAAAGGGGCCGGTCCACGAACTCCCACTTCGGCCCGTCGTGGTTCTGGTTGAAGGAGCCGATGGGGTTCATTACGATGCCCCCTCGCAGGTTGAAGAGCGGGTGCAGTTCGATGTCAATCGAAGCAAATTCGATGTTGATTTCCTTCGTGCCGTCTTCAAATTCAAGTTCGGTCAGAAACTTGATGCGCCGGTTGATGGACGCCGACAAAAACAGCGTCAACCGCCGCATCTGAAACAACAGGCCCTCGGTGACGCCGTCGGTGGCGAAGTAGCTCGAATTGGCCTCCACGTATCCCCCCACGGCGACGGGTGCCTTGTTAACGGTCAAAAACGGGCGGTTGTATACCGCGTCCATGTTCAGCGCGAGGTTGTTGCTGTCGGTGGTGACTTGGCGGCTGAACAAGCCCGTCGAGTCGGTCTGGGCCTGGGCACCGAGTGCGACCAGGAGCAGGGAAAAAAAGAGTATGCGTTTTTTCATGGCATCAGGCGATTTGGATGTACACGTTTTCGGCGTCGCTGGTCACTTTGTAGGCCGTCAGGTTTTTCTCGGCGGGGCCTTCGGTCACTTTGCCCGTTTTGTCGTACTCACTGCCGTGGGCCGGGCAGGTCAGGTAGCCATCGTGGGCGTTGAGTTCGTTGCCCTGGTGGCTGCACTTCATCAACAGCGCCGTGTACTCGCCGTCGCTGACGCGGTAGAGGTAAATCGGGAAGTTCTGGTTTTCGAGTTTGACCAAAATGAAAGGCCGGATTTTTGTCCCTTTTTTGGTGACTTCCTGAAACTCGGTTTTCGCGACGACAATGGCCTTGTCGCGGATGGTTGGTTTCTGGGCGTAGTACGCCCCGCCGCAGCTTTCGAGGAAAGTCAGGGCGCTCAGGCCGAGGCAGGAGGCGCCGCAAGTGCGCAGAAACTGGTTCCGGTTCAGGACGAGTTGTTCAGTGGTATTTTTCATCAAAAAAGGGGTCAAAGGGAATCGAGAAATTTCAGGAGATTTTCGCGGTCGCGGTTGGCGAGTTTTCCGAACGCGTCGCTGCTTGCTTTTGCTTCGCCGCCGTGGAGTCGGATGGCCTCTTCCACGCTGCGGGCGCGTCCGTCGTGGAGGAGGAACACCTGCCCGCCCTGCGAGTTTTTCGACAGCCCGAGGCCCCACAGCGGCGGGGTGCGCCACTCGGCGGTTTTGGCCGTGCCTTCGGTATAGCCGTCGTCGAGGCCCTTGCCCATGTCGTGGAGGAGCAGGTCGGTGTAGGGCGCGAACGTTTGATTGCCCAGAATCGCTACGTCCGATCGGGGCGTGGTCCATTCCGGCGTGTGGCAACCACTGCAATTCAGGTTTAGAAATACCTTTTTTCCAGCCTGTACGTCGGGGTCGTCGGGGGTGCGCTGGATGGGTATTTTGAGCGTTCGCAGGTAAAACACTACGTTGTTAACCGTCGAGGCGGGCACTTCCGGGTCGGGGGCGTTGTCGCCCGCCTGGTTGGAGACGGCGTAGTTGATAGGGTCTTCGGTATCGAAATCGCTGGTAATGCCCATGTCCTGCTTGTAGGCGTTCACTGTCTGCTGCAACAGGTCGATGGCGGCGGCTTTTTTACCGAAACGCCCGATGAACATCCCGTTTTTGGGTTGGTGAAACCACTGGGCTTTGAAGAAGTCCGGCGGGTGAATCCAGTTGGGTACGCCCGAAATGCCGTCGCCGTTTTTGTCGGTCGGGTCGGCATGGCTCAGAATCTGCTCGTCGGTCAAGGCCCCCAGCAGGCCCAGGCCGGTATTGGCCGGGGGTGTGAATTTAGAAAAACTGGCCCCCGCCGGAAGCGCCTCGGGCGCGTGGCCAGGAATGGCCCGGTTCTGGAGTTGCGGCCCGCCCTGTTCCATAAACGTGTTACCTGTTTCATCCACCTGCCCGAAGCGGGTGAGCGTGGTGAAGGGGTGCCCCTTGCCGTCGCCCGCGTGGCAACTGCCGCAGGAGGAGGAAACGAAGTAGGGGCCGAGGCCGGTGGCGGGGGTAAAAATTTCGTCGTTGAAGGCAATGTCGCCCGCCAGAAATTGGGCGTTTTGGCCGGGCGTTAATCCTTCGATGGGGCCGTCGAGAAGGCTGTCGTCCTCGGGAGCACCGGGCAGGAGTTTCTGGCAGGCGACTGTTGTGAGGAACAGGGCCAGCGAAACTCCCAGCATACGCAGTGAATATTTGTTCATGGTAGGATACAGATGGATTGAACTAAAAATTGGAATGCGCCTACGACCCGCATGGCGCTGGCCTGCGGGCAACGTAATCAGCCCCAGTCGGCTCGGGCCGGTGGGGTTGTCGGTGCATTCTGAATAACAGACGCGAGGTCAGGCCGTGGCCGGGGGTCCCCGGCCGCGATGGGATTGCAGCAGAGCCGAAATGGTCTGCTCCTGGTAGGAAGGAAGGGAAATAAAAGAGAATTCAACGGGTAAAACCTCCGCCAACGCCGGGGCCGGACCCTCGGGCAAAAACACCGCGTGGCTGAGCGCGTCGAGCAGTACCAACTGACCGTTGGTGTGGTGGTTGGGCTGGTAAGGCGGCTTATTTTTGGTGGGCCAGTACGGGTGCGCGTGGGTGATGATTTGCCCGTTGGCCAGCCGATGCGCGTGTCGGAACACGACGTTGTTGAGCGTCAGCAGCGAAAAATACGCCAGCAGGACGCCCGCGATCGTGGGCCGGTTGCGCAGGAAAAAATTCACCGAGTGGGGAGTGGTCGGGGCGAAGCTACATTTTTTGTGTTAAAAAACTGATACTCTGAAGCGAAATGAATTAAGTGCAACATCGGCTAATTCCCGACTCAACCATTTTTATAAGAAAAATAGGAGACAACGCTAACAATGACGTATGTTTGCGTCATACCTTTTAGCAACACGATGTTTGCGAAAACCGAAGCGTTTGAAGACACACAGCGGGAAGTGGCCCGGATTGCCAAGCTGATGTCGCACCCGGCGCGGGTGGCGATTTTACAGCACCTGGCCAAAACGAAAACCTGCATCTCGGGGGACATCGCCCTTGAACTGCCCCTGAGCCGCACCACCGTCAGCCAGCACTTGCAGGAATTGAAAAACGGCGGCCTCATCAAAGGCAACGTCGACGGGCTGAACGTGTGCTACTGCATCGACGAAGCAGCCTTCGCCGACGCGAAAGCCCTGTTCGACGTCTTTTTCATCACGACCGACGAGCAAATGAAATGTTGCTGAAAACTAAAATTCTGTTGGCGGAAATGCTCGCCGCCCATGCACCCGACGTGCTGTGCATCTACGCCGAAGGCATGGCTACGGGCATTGCCACGCTCGAAACCAGCCTCCCGACCTGGGAAAGTTGGGACGCCGGACACCTGCCCCACAGTCGGCTCGTGGCCCTCGCCGACAATGGGACCGTAGCGGGCTGGGCCGCGCTGTCGCCCGTGTCGGGGCGGTGCGTGTACGGCGGCGTGGCCGAGGTGAGCGTGTACGTAGGCGAGGCGCGTCGGGGGCAGGGCGTCGGGCTAATTTTGCTCGAAAATCTGATTGCCGAATCGGAGAAGGCTGGCATCTGGACGCTGCAAGCGAGCATCGACACGCTCAATCCGGGTAGCATTCGGCTGCACAAAAAAGCCGGTTTTCGCCTCGTGGGCATCCGGGAAAAACTGGGCCAACGTCTCGGCCACTGGCGCGACATCGCGTTAATGGAACGGCGGAGCGATCAGGTCGGCGTGTGACCTTTCTTGAACTGCATTGACGTATGTTTACGAATTACTTTCAACCTTAATTTTCAATATTTATGGAAGACCATCAACTCAAAACCCTCGTCCGCGATTCGTACACGCGAGTAGCCGAACAGGGCTACGCCCAAAACGCCGGTTCGTGCTGCGGCTCCGGGCCGCAACTTTCGACCGTCGATGCGGCGATAATGGCCGAATCGTACACCGACCTCGGCGGCTACGTGCCCGATGCCGACCTGGGCCTGGGTTGCGGCCTGCCCACGCAGTTCGCCCGCATTCAACCTGGCGACGTGGTCATCGACCTCGGCTCGGGCGCGGGCAACGATGCCTTCGTGGCCCGCCACGAAACCGGCCCGGCGGGCAAGGTCATCGGCGTGGATTTCACGCCCGCCATGATTGACCGCGCTCGCCACAACGCCGAGGTGCGCGGCTTCAACAACGTCGAGTTCCGGCAGGGAGACATTGATGCCATGCCCGTTTCGGACGCCGTCGCCGACGTGGTGGTGAGCAACTGTGTGCTCAACCTCGTGCCCGACAAGCCCGCCGTGTTCGGCGAGATGTTCCGGGTGCTCAAACCCGGCGGGCACTTCAGCGTGTCGGACATCGTGCTGGTGGGTGAACTGCCCGCGGGCATCCGGCAAGCCGCCGAACTCTACGCGGGCTGCGTGAGCGGAGCCATCGACCAGGAGGCGTACCTCGGTGGCCTGCGCGAGGCGGGTTTTCAAAACCTGACCCTCCAAAAAGCGCGGCCCATCGGGCTGCCCGATGAGATTCTGAAAAATTATCTCTCCCAACCCGACATAGCCGCCTTCCGGGCCTCCGGCGCGGGCGTGGTGAGCATCACGGTGTTTGGCGAAAAACCCCTCGGCACTGCTTCGACCACCAAGCCGAAAATTCGACTGAGCGAATTGAAAGACAGCGAATGCTGCGCGCCGGGGGACGGGTGTTGCTGAGACGCAATCAACTCTAAAGTCAGTGCAAGTTCAATTCATGGTTTCACCCTCAAACAACCCAATCGTCATGAACACGACGTGCTGCGATTGCGACTGCTGCGAAGGCGGTTGCTGCGGAGGTAGCTGCTGCTAAGCGCCACCCGACGGGCAGGCGGCGTGGGAGTGCGCCGCCTGCCATTTTTTCAAAAATCAATAATTCAAAAATGCGTCGAACCCTGACGGCGGAGTTCATCGGTACGTTTCTGCTCGTGTTTTGCGGCACGGGGGCCGTCGTCGTCGGCCAGACCTTCGGCCAGCCCACCCACGCGGGCGTCGCGGCGACGTTCGGGCTGGTGGTGATGGCGCTGATTTTCGCCCTCGGCGACGTGTCCGGGGCGCACTTCAACCCCGCCGTCACGCTGGGGTTCGCCCTGGCCGGGCGGTTCCGCTGGAACGGCGTCGGGCCTTACGTGCTGGCCCAACTCGCCAGTGCCCTTGCCGCCAGCGGGTTACTGCGGGTTCTTTTTCCTGAACATGAAACCCTCGGGGCCACGTTGCCTGCTGGGTCGGCGATGCAATCGTTCGTTTTTGAAATCCTCCTCACGGCGTTTCTGATGCTCGTCATCCTCAACGTCACAACCGGCGCGAAGGAAAAGGGCATTACCGCCGCCATCGCCATCGGCGGAACCGTGGGCCTGGAGGCGCTTTTCGCCGGGCCGGTGTGCGGCGCGTCGATGAACCCGGCCCGGTCGCTGGCCCCGGCTCTCGTGGCCGGTCACCCCGAATCGCTCTGGATTTACCTCACCGCCCCGGTGCTGGGCGCTTTTGCCGCCGTGGGCCTCCACCGAATTTTACATCCCAATCCCGCATGAAAATCGCCCTGTTTTCCGACATCCACGCCAACCTGCCCGCCCTCGAAGCGGTATTGGCCGACCTTGACGCCCGAAAACCCGACGCCGTGTACTGCCTCGGCGATTTGGTGGGCTACAACATCTGGCCCAACGAAGTCATCGCCGAAATCCGGCGCCGTGGCATTCCGACCATCACCGGCAACTACGATTTTGGCATTGGCCGTGCTTCCGACGACTGCGGCTGCGCCTACCGCGAAGAACAGGAAAAAGCGAATGGGAAGGTCTCGATTGCCTACACGAACGAGCGCGTCGGCGACGCCGAGCGGGCTTACCTCCGCTCGCTGCCCCGCCACCTCCGCCTCGAATTCGACCTCAGCAACGACCCCGAACGGCTCTGGGGCGGGCAGGATTTCCTGAACCTGCTGCTCGTTCACGGTAGTCCGCGCCGCATCAACGAATACCTCTTCGAGGACCGCGAGGACAAAAGCCTGGTTTATCTTCTCGAAAAATTCGGGGCTGACATTTTGTTTTTCGGCCACACCCACAAGCCGTACCACCGGGTGCTGACGCAGGAAACCGGCCCGCGCTACCGCCACGCCATCAACATCGGCTCGGTGGGCAAACCTAAAGACGGCGACCCCCGTGCCGGGTACGTGCTGCTGACGGTGGGCGAAATCAGCCCCGCCGAGCGGCCCGATGCGCTGGGCGTTGAATTCGTGCGGGTGGAGTACGACGTGGAACGGGCGGCGCGGGCAGTGGAAGAAAGCCCGCTGCCCAATGCATACGCCGAGGCGCTGCGGGTGGCGCGATAAGCCGACGAATTCACATTTTGTCTTGTTCGGATTGGCAATGAATTCAATTGGCCTGCCTCGTCCGGCCTCTCTGCATTAACCATTAATCTGAGCGAATCCCAGCGACGCTTAACGAATCGGACTCCATGACAGCACCACAGTGAAAAACCACCTATTTTCGCTGACTACCTCGGCGGAATTGGTCTTAATCACCGACGCCTTGGCCGATGAAAACATCTTAACGCGCGACGCTTGGAATCAGGTGGAACCGACTGGAAACGGCCCTTGCGAGAACCACGCCCCCAACGCACCATGAGTCTCATTACCACCCAGAAATACCCGTCCCTGGCCTGGTTCGACCCCACCGGCAAGGGCGACGTGCAGATGACCGACGGCGGGTACGAAGGTTTCGCGGGCTGGCCCAACCAGAGCCTGCCCTTCAAAGCCCTGATGACGTTTCTGATGACGGATTGCTTCGAGGGCGACACTTACCGCCAGCGTCTGCTCAGCCGCAAACTCGATCCCTACAAGCGCCACCTTCAGCACCGGTATTACCTGGCCGACGCGGTGTTTGAAAAAGTGGACACCGACGAGGTCATCCGGCAGAAACTCTGGCCCCTGCTCGAGGAGTTGCCCAAAGAAGGCGGCATCGTGCTCTTTAGGAACGGGGGCCAGTACCTCTACCGCGTCTGCGACGCCCAGGAAAGCCGGATGTTCCTCGACAACCCCGACCTCCTCGACGCCCCGCCGCCAATGGGGGCGCGGTGGTTCATGGTGGCCCTGGTGGTGGGCGACGCCTTCATGGGCTTTGAGTGCGGCGTTCTTCACGACGGGGAGGCGCGGCTGCTGACCGACCAGAGCATTCACCACCCCGCTGTCGTGGACGGTACCTTTACGGCGTTCGTGGCCACGACCCTGCTTTTCTTGCGCTACGCCGAAGTGGAAACGAAGGTGACGGGACCGAAAGATCGCCGCGCCCGGGTCAACGAGGTGAAATACGTCAACCAGACGGGTTTCGACGTGCAGGTAGTCGATTCCCGCTGGTTCACCACCCTGGTGCGCACCGGCGCATTTGGTGTCCGCGGCCATTTCCGCTTGCAGCCCTTCGGCGAAGGAGGCAAACAGCGCAAGCTCATCTGGGTGGGCGACTACCAGAAACAAGGCTACGTGCGGCGGGCGAAAATGGCTAAATATGTAGATTCTCAAATACTTCTGCTACCTGGTGCTTAACGCCGGATGCCACCAGGCTTGGCCCGCGTCCGGGCGACCGATTGCTCAAATTCGCGCTCACTTAACTCCTCCAGACGAAGGACATAGATAACTGGCGTCCCTTGCTCAATGGTGTATTCCGTTTCCATCGCCAGGTAGCACCCCCAGGCCGGAACCTGAAGGTGGGCCACCGTGGCCACCCCTTCGCTTTCCTGGGGCTTGTCCCGGTAAAGGGACGGATAGGTTTCCGACAGGCTGATGAGCCGCGCATTCAATCCCGCCTGCACGTCTGGGGTTAAACGTTGGTAGGTCAGCCAAGCTTCGTCAGTCCAATCGATTCGGGTGTCCATGTTGCAAAGTACGGTGCTTGCTGCGGTTGCGCCGAATCATTCTTCGTCGGCCTGCTGCATCCAGAGGGCATCTTCCTTCTCCCACTCATGGCGTTGCAACGCCTCGCGGAGGCGTTCCCGGTGGTCGATGAGAAAGTCAGCCAAGTCAGTTTGGGCTTGGAAGGATGCACCGGTCGGCCGCCACTGCGAAACGAAGGTCTCTTTGAAGCGTTGGTAGAGCGCTTCGGCTACGAAACGGTTGCCGAACAGGGCAGGCAGAGGCCCAGCGCCGTCTGGGCCGGACCGCTCCCGCCGTAGCCCCAATTCCAGCCATCGGGCGAATGATTTCTGATTTTTTGACTTTCGGCGGGAAACAGTTCCTCGCCGTCCACTAGCAGCCGGTTCGGGCCGTCCGGGTGGGCGATGCCTTCGATTAAAAACGTGGTCTTCGCAAGGTGAAATTCGGGTGCTTCCATTGCGGGTGAAATTAGCTGCCTGATTCCGTACCTCCGTTCATGGCGTCTTCTGCGCCCTGCCGCAGGGCCACTTCGAGCCCAACTCGGTACGCGTCCGTGGGGAGCTTGGCAACCAATCTCAGACCTTCCTGAAAGCCGCTCATAAAGCCATCGGAATTGAGGTCGGGAAATTGCGCGTAATTGAAATCGGGGTGTCGTTCAAGGTGGTTGTTGAGGCCTTCCTCGGCGTCTTTTTTACTCTTGCCCTGGCACACCTGCCGTCCGGTCAGATAATCCGACATGAACCATGCCCCTCGCTCGCCGCTCAACACCCACCAGCGCCCGGCCCGCAGGAACGAGGCCACGATGGGGCAGGTGGTGACGCGCAAGCCGTCTCCTTCGTTGAAGGGAATCAGAAATTGCCCGGTTGGTTTGTTCATCTGCCCGGAAAGAGATTGTCGCTGGGTGAGGCCGCACAAGCGGGACAATTCAACGGTGCTAAACTGCATTCCACACCCTGAATTTATCCTTTATAATACCTAAAATTGGGGGATAAACCGCCATCCGAATCGGTTTTTCTTTCACCGGAAAAGCGGTTGCAAATGACCCTGTTTTTCCCCCTTGCTTCGTTCCGCGCATGGTTTCCGTTTATTTCAACCCTGACAGTATGCAAACCTCCCTCGACGGGGTCATCGACCAGGGCAAACTCCTGCACGTGGCCGACGTGGACACTCAGACGCTGGGTCAAGCCTACCATGCCATGCAGAACGGGCAGGAAGAGTGGGTCGACCACCCGCATGTGACGATCCAGCCCGGCCTGGAGGAAACCTTTGCCCGCTCCCTGAGCGCCGGGGATGTGCTGGAATTAGATGGCCAGCGCTACCTGCTGCTGGTGGTGGGCTACCACCCCTTGCAGCCGGGCGATACGAAAGGACCCACGGCGGCAGAGGCATTTCAAGCCGACCTGAACGCCCGCCGGGCGTATTTTGACCGCTGAAGGAGACGCCACCAACGCTTCGTTCCCCGGACCTATTCGCCGGTTCGTTTTTTCCTTTTCGCCGGGCTGTCAACCCCTTCACCCATCAGCGGTTGCTCCCCTGGCGTCATCCGCTGGTTTTGCAAGAGTTCCAGGACCATCGTTTTGAAATCATTGAACATGCGGTTGGTCGAGGCTTCGATGTCCAGTTTGCGCTGGCTATCGGCCAGTTGCTGCGCCAACTGATAGTTCTCGGCCTGCAAAGCCTCGGTCCCCGACAGAGCATCGTCCAGTTCGGCTTGCAACGCTTGGTTATCGGCGGCGAGTTCGGCGTTCTCCTGCGTCAGGCGTTGCACCGATTTCCGGGCCTCTTCCCGTTCGGCTTCCGCCCTGTGCAAGGCGTCGGTTAACGCCTCCATCTGGGCCTGCTTCTCGCTGAGCAGCGTCCGGGCGTTGCCGTTCTCGTTGGTCAGGTCGTGGATGAGTTTGCCGAACATAAGCCCCAGGTCCTTATAAGAGTACGTGTGCAGCGCCTGAGAGGTACTGAACCGGGCCCGTGCCAGGGCCTGTTCGTCATCGTCCAGCACAACGAGTTGCAAGTTGTTCAGCTCGGGGTAATCCCGCACTTTGAGCTTCCCGGCCGAGACCATTTGCGAAATACGGGCCTCGCTTAACGTCTCACCCTTTGTCTTGTGCAAGAAATCGACGTATTCCTTGCGGGTGAGTTCTTTGCTTTTATCAATGGTGATGATCATGGTAACTGGGGATTAGTTGAACAAGAATAATACTTAAGTTCGATTAAATAAAATTTAACTTAAATTAAAAATTTAACTTAAATTAACTCAAGTTGTGAGGTTGTCAAAGGTGAAAGCGATGATGAAAAGGGTGATTTTGAGCGGACGCCGCGCGGCAATAAGCCTTCGGCGGTGAAGGCGTGAAGGTGGGCGGGAAAACCCGCCGCTTCGGCGGTCCGATTTGATTTGCGAAAAAACGGCTTCAATCCACCGCCGGAAGTGCTTCTTGAGGAAAGCCAACGAAGGCGAATCCTTGCGCTTGCTGTTGGATTTGCGCACCGTGTGCAGGCTAACCTGCTCACATTCAAACAGCAAATCTTCAATCTGGTAGTCGGTGTAGCCGCTGTCGGCACGGTCCGCCGTTGCGGTACAACTCGCTGCCTTCAGGCAGGTCGATGTTCATGCTCGGCCAGTCGGTGACGTCGACAAACGACCCGGCGAGGACGTGGAAATCAATTGGCACACCGTCGTCGGTGGTGATGACCTGCACCGCGCGGCGGACCGTGCGAAAACCGTAGAAGTAACGCCGCTTGCTGGCCGAGTAGCCACGGTAGGCCTCGCCCTCCAGCAGTCGGCTGCGGGGGATGCGGATGTTGTCGCAGACGGCCACGGGGAAGGAATCCATCGCAGCGGCGAACCGTCAGGTAACGGCTGGCGGCGTTGAGTTCTTTCAGGGTGGTGCCCACGGCGCGGAAGATGCTCAACAATCGGGCCGTCAGACGGTGCAAGCGGCGGTTGAATTGCGATTTATCAAGCCGTAAAAAGCCTTGATGGTCAACGACGTATTTCATGGCCGAAGCCTGATTGCCGTGAAAAAAAGGCTCGAAAGCAGGGCCGTGGTCATCACTTGGGCGTCGTTGACTTTACAGCGGTCCGTCGCACGGTTGGGGTCGGTTCGCTGGCCGGTGGCGCGCAGGAAATCGTCCGCGCGACGTCCGCGAGGAAACAGTAGATTGCAATGGCCTTCTCGTTCATGGTTGGGTAGTTTGAAGCGTGAGAACTCCAAAGTTATCCCACTTGACGAGAAGGCTTTTTTAACTCACAACTTGAGTTAAGTTAATTAATTTAAGTTAAATTTTAGTTTGGTAATTGATAGGAAAAATAAGCGTACCGATCGAGGCTTTTTTGACCGATCACGCTCCCAAATCGCACGGATACCGCGTTGAAATCGGTAAGTGGCAGCACCAGGCGGCCATTAAACAGGTCCAAACGGGCAAAAGCGATGTGCCGATTCGGACGGATAGGGTTCTTGTAACGAAAAAGCCCCACCCCAACCGGGGCGAGGCTTTCCTCCCTCACACGACAGTATTCAGCCAGATTTTCCTTACACCACCCGCTACCAACAAGCCCGGGGCGTGCGCGACCTGCTTATCTGCTCGATTAACAACCTCTTCTGCTTTGGCGATGCCATCGAAGCGATTTTCCCACAGGTTGATGTACAACTCTGTCTGGTGCATCAGGTCCGTAATTCCTTGCGCTACGTGTCCTACCAAGACAGTCGGGCCGTGACGGGGCTTTGAAAGCAATTTATCAAGCTCCTTCGCTGGCCGTAGCCGAGGAAAAGCTAACCGATTTTGCCAGTCAGTGGGGCCAGATTTATCCCCTGGTGCTGGCCAGTTGGCAACGCAATTGTCTATACCTGACCGCACCGGCGGCCCGGCCGGTTTTTCGACTACCCGTCGACTATTCGGAAGTTCATTTGCACGAACATCACGGTTGAGGGTTTTCATCGTCAGCTTCGCTGCGTAAGAACATGTTTTGAAATTCAAACTTCGATTTTTGCCAAGTTGGCAACAGGGTGGGAAAAACGGGCGTCGGCTGGTAACTAAGCGGTGACCAAACAGCCGTTACCGCAATGCAAACCGAGTTCGCACC
>JAESFZ010000116.1_pt1 | contig 180069 bp, 169 predicted proteins | sample 9269561 | NCBI WGS metagenome assembly JAESFZ01 (sample SAMN14515552, study PRJNA621657) | algae metagenome | isolation source: Tildeniella nuda ZEHNDER 1965/U140 and co-occurring heterotrophs from wet... | place: Switzerland: Stansstaad, Zurih | collected 1965-01-01 | reverse complement strand
GCGTTGTTTACCGTTGTGGATGCGACCGTTCTTAACCGTTTTGGCGGAGGCACAGATGGGGCAGGCAGGCATGGTAGGAGAACTGCAAAGACTCTACTTCTCCATCATTACATCTTGAGCACTACCCCAAAGGCAAAGGGTAGGTAGGGCGGATAGGTGACATCCACTAAGCCCTCCGACTGTGCGCCCTGATCCTGAGCCACACTTAACCAGGCTTCATTCAAACGCTTATGTTCCAGTGCTCCAGCAACGAATTCAAATTTAGAGAGGGCGTTAGCCATTGCGGCTAACCAATCGGATGCCACTTCATCATCCGCCTCACAGAAAACAAACGCATCTCCTGTAGCTGCGTTAAGACCGACGTTATAGGAATGGGATACTCCCAACCGTGGACCAGGCGGGGTGTAGGCATCCACAATCTGTAAGTTTGGTAGACGATCGCGGTACTGCTCGACAATTTCGACTGAGTTGTCAGTGGAGCCGTTGTTGACCACCACCACTTCCCACAAGCCAGACCATTGCTGGTTGACTAGCGCCTCAAGCTGAACAGCAATGGTTTGTGCTCCGTTGAAGCAAGGAAGAATCACACTTATTTTCATGCAAAAGCCTCTGAAAGTTAGGTGGAGTTGACACTAAACCGCGATCGTCACCGACTGAGTTAAACCGGGACTGGCTCAAAGAGTGACCACGCAGCATCTTTTTCGGAAATGACGGTTACAGGCATGGGCCATTCAATGCTAAAGACTGGATCGTTATAGCGCAGCCCTCGCTCATAACCAGGCGTGTAGAACTCACCCACTTGATAGACCACCTCAGCGTCATCCGTCAGCGCTTGATAGCCGTGGGCAAACAGTTCTGGCACATAGAGCGCCCGTCGATTCTCTGCCGTCAATTCCACGCCAATGTGTTGCATGTAGGTAGGCGACTCAGGACGCATATCAATGATGACATCATAAATCGCGCCCTTGGTGCAGCGTACCAGCTTGGTTTCGCACGCAGGTGCCACCTGGTAGTGCATCCCTCTCAACGTACCTGCCTTGTAGTTAAAGGACAGATTGCACTGAGCAACGGTTGGCTTCAGCCCATGCTCTTCAAATTCTTTGGCGCAAAAGGTGCGGGCAAAACCACCACGATCGTCGTTACGCAACTCCAGGTCAATGATAAATGCGCCTTTTAGCTTCGTTTCGGTGAATTTCATTACTTGCTCCAAAAGAAATCTTTGTCAATTTGCTGGGTGCGAATCAGATACTCAAGCTGCTTCAGACGCGTAAAGCCACGTGACTCAAAGATCTCTTTTGTCATGTCAATGCGGTTAAACAGGTCGAAAAGCTGTTGTGCGCCACGTTGGGCATTCCAGTCACACTTAAAGCCAGGTAGTTGAGTATTGATTTTCTCAAACGAGACCCGGTAGCTGCGGTTATCCGAGCCACTGTCACCAAAGCTGAGCTGGCAGCCCTTAAACACGTCGGCGATGACTTCAGCAATTTCTTTGACTCGGTAGTTGTTTGCGGTATCGCCCACGTTAAAGACCTGATTGTGCACGATGTCGCGGGGTGCTTCTAAGGCACAGGCGATCGACTTCGCAATGTCCAGAGCATGAACCAGCGGTCTCCAGGGTGTACCGTCGCTGATCATTTTAATCTCTTTCGTTGTCCAGGCAAGTCCTGACAGATTGTTCAACACAATGTCAAAGCGCATTCGGGGAGAGGCACCAAACGCAGTGGCGTTTCGCATGAATGTGGGCGAAAAATTATCATCTGCAAGGGGTCTCACGTCCCGCTCTACCAGGGTTTTACATTCAGCATACGCAGTCTGAGGATTGACAGGCGTTTCCTCAGTGGTCAGACCGTCGCCACTGGCAACCCCATACACGCTGCATGAGGACATATAGACAAAGCGGCGAACACCAGCGGCTTTTGCCAGTTCAGCTAACCGCACCGAACCTTTGTGGTTGATGTCGTAGGTAATCGTGGGCGACAGTTGACCCGTGGGGTCGTTGGACAATTCTGCCATGTGGACGATCGCCTCAATACCCGCCAGATCTTCAACCGTAATATGGCGAATATCTTTGTTGAGGGTTTTAGCCGTCAAGTCTGTGCCGTTGTAAAGCCAGCCAACTTTGTAGTAGCCAGTATCAACCGCCGTAATTTCATGCCCACGCTCCATGAGGAGGGGAGCCAGTAATGAACCAAGATACCCTTCTGTTCCAGTCACCAGTACTTTCATTGCGTCTTCCTAGTAATCGTGCTAATCAGTAATCGTGCTAAGCGTTAACGGTTGTGCGTAAGTGCTGTGGGGCAGGGATTTGGGCAACGACAGCTTTACCAATTTCAATGGATGAAGTTGCTGCCGGAGAGGGGGCATTGCAAACGTGAACGGAATTCTGACCTTTGATAATCAGAAAATCGTCTACCAGCTTGCCATCGTTCATGAGTGCTTGTGCCCGTACACCTGCATGGGTGGGAACGACATCCGCAGCCTGCACTTCTGGAATCAGGCGTTGCAGGCTATGAACAAACGCGGCTTTGCTAAACGAGCGGATGATCTCTTTAATCCCTTCGTCAGCGTGCTTGGCAGCCAATTTCCAGAAAGCGGGATAGGTCATGACCTCAGCAAAGTCACGCAGGTCAAAGTCGGTCTTTTTGTAGCCTTCGCGCTTGAGGCTGAGCACTGCATTCGGTCCTGCATGAACAGTGCCGTCGATCATGCGGGTAAAGTGGACACCCAAAAACGGGAAGTCAGGGTTCGGGACAGGATAAATGAGACCTTTGACCAGGTAGCGCTTTTCAGGGGTTAGCTCGTAGTATTCCCCACGAAACGGCACAATCTTTGCTTCAGGATCAACGTTGCCGAGTTTAGCAATGCGATCGCTGTGTAAGCCAGCACAGTTAATGACAAACCGCGTCTCAAACGAACCTTGGTTAGTTTCAAGCACCTGACCTGTAGGTGTTTCAACAATTTTGAGTACTTTGGTGTTGAGGCGTAAATCACCACCACCCTGTTGAACCAGTTCAGCGTACTTTTGGCAGACCTTTTTGTAATCAGCGATGCCAGTGGAAAAAACCTGTACTCCAGCAATACAGTTGACATGTGGCTCGATCTCCTGGACTTCTTCTGCGGTGAGTCGAGCAACTTTAATATCGTTCTGTAAGCCACGCTGATAGAGATTCTCCAGCAGTGGGAGTTCTTTTTCTTCAGTGGCAACAATGACCTTGCCGCAGACTTCATGGGGGATGTCATGCTCTTGGCAAAAGGCAACCATCGACTGGGCACCCGCGCGACAAAAGGTTGCCTTAAAGCTGCCCGGTTTGTAGTAAAGCCCGGAGTGGATCACGCCACTGTTGTTACCAGTTTGGTGAAATGCCCAGCGGCTTTCCTTCTCAAGCACCAGTATTTTTGCGTCTGGATAGCGTTGGCTCAGAGCTACGCCTGTAGAAAGACCGACGATGCCACCACCGACGATCGCAAAATCGTACATAAATTTTTGCCCTTAATTGAGTGAGAACTGCGAAGCTAACGAGTGGTTTGAGGGGCAAGCTAGTTGGGTTACCAGACCTTCCAGGGGGCTTTTCCTTTGTGCCACAAGTCTTCCAGGTAATTCTTGTCTTTGAGCGTATCCATTGGTTGCCAGAACCCATCATGCTTGAAGGCGGACAGTTTGCCATCGTGAGCCAGCTTTTTCAGCGGTTCGTGCTCCCACATCACCGTATCGTCGGCAATGTAGTCGATGACTTCCGGCTCTAGGACAAAGTAACCACCGTTAATCCAGGCACCATCACCTTCAGGCTTTTCATGGAACTGCGTAATTTTAGTCTGCTCTTTGGTGAGAGAGATTGCGCCAAAGCGTCCAGGAGGCAGCACAGCGGTCAGCGTTGCCGATACGCCTTCAGCTTTGTGAAAGTTGATTAGCTCAGTGACGTTAATGTTGCTGACCCCGTCACCGTAGGTAAAGCAAAAGGTTTCATTGCCGATATGCTCCCGCACACGCTTGAGCCTGCCGCCAGTCATGGTGTTTTCACCTGTGTCAACCAGCGTGACGCGCCAGGGTTCCGCCTTACCAGCGTGAATATTCATCTGGTTGAAGCGCATATCAAAAGTGACATCTGACATGCGTAGGAAGTAGTTAGCAAAAAACTCTTTGATGACATACCCTTTGTAGCCACAGCAGATGATAAAGTCATTGACTCCGTGGGCTGCGTAGGTTTTCATGATGTGCCAGAGAATCGGTTGACCACCCACTTCCACCATTGGTTTTGGCTTAATTGCCGTTTCTTCACTCAGTCGTGTACCTAATCCGCCAGCCAATATCACTGCCTTCATGCAACACCTCTTATAATCTGCGGCAAACAAAGTTACGCTCACTATGCTAAGCGCCACACTTACGTATGTCAGTAAAGGGATGGTGAGTCGGCTAGTTGGTTTGTGAAAAAACAAAGAAGATCTTTTGTATTGTGCTGAATGCTGAGATGGGCGCGATCGTGTTGCACCTGAATGCACTAGACTTCTGTTGTGATTCAACACACTAAAATGCCATTTGAAGCCGTGATCACAACACTTACACAACGCTTAACAGCGACTTCGGAGACGGCAGTTAGTTTAACGCTAGAGTTGACAGCAGACGAACGGACGCGATCGCGTCACCGCTTTGATAGCACCGAAGGACAGCCTGTGTATCTCCAGTTACCTAGAGGGACAATGTTGCGCGATGGTGATCTGTTGCAGTCCGATGATGGCTTTGTGGTGCGGGTGCTTGCTAAGCCAGAGCCTGTGTTAACCGTCCGGGCTGAGGCTGAACGGCATCTACTGCAAGCGGCTTATCATTTGGGCAACCGCCATGTCCCATTAGAGATTCAGCCAGCTTATTTAAGATTGTCTCCCGATCCCGTTCTGCGCGACATGCTGGAGCAGCGGGGCTTACAGGTCGTTGAAGAAGTGCAGCCGTTTCAGCCTGAAACAGGAGCCTATGGGCACAGTCATGAAGGAATGAGGGCTAAAGGCTAAAGGATGAAGGATGAAGTTGAGCCTTTTGCCTTATTGCGCTTACTGCAGTTAGCGAGTCCTGCACTGCCTGTAGGAGCATATAGCTACTCTGAGGGCATTGAGGCGCTGGTGGAGGCGGGTAAGCTGGACGATCGCACTGCTCTCGAAACGTGGATGGTACAAGAGCTACGGTTTGGTGCGATTCGCGTTGAAGCAGCAGTGATGGTCAGAGCTTACCGAGCGTGTCAAGCAGATGACTGGGAGCGCGTAAGCGACTGGAACCATTGGCTATCAGCGGCGCGAGAAACAGAGGAATTGCGGCTACAAAGCTTGCAGATGGGGCGATCGCTCTTACGGCTATGGCACGATCTGCACTTGCTCAAGCAGCCGTATATGATTTTGCAGAAGGAGGGCTGTCATTTTGCGATCGCCTTTGCCCTTGCGGCGGCTCACTGGCAAATTGATTTACGTTCAGCCATGTTGGGCTATTTGCATAGTTGGGCAACCAACTTGAGCAACGCGGGTGTCAAGCTAATTCCGCTAGGACAAACGGCAGGGCAACAACTGCTGCTGTATCTTCAACCAGTCATCCAGCTTGCCGTTGAGGAGATTCTGACGCTGCCAGACGAAGACCTGAGTAGCTGCGGTTGGGGATTGGCTCTTGCGAGTATGCAGCACGAAACCCAGTACAGTCGGCTCTTTCGCAGCTAATGAAGCCTTGAAGCAATCCTTCTCGGTTAACGTTTAAGCATAGGGGGGATCAAGTAACGAGCACAGCATCACGCCCTTGCTTCACCTCTGACTAAGCTGACGATCGCTGTGATGAGTGCAACTGGCTCTATGGGCTTGGCAAGGTGCTGCTGAAAGCCTGCTGCGAGTGAGCGCTGATAATCGATTTCCCCTGCGTAGGCAGTCAGGGCGATCGCGGGAATGTGTCCTCCTTGCTCCAGGGGTAAGGCTCTCACCTGCTGCATCAACATGTAGCCATCAACCGCTGGCATCCCAATATCGCTTAACAACACATCTGGCTTCGTTTGAGCTATGGCAGTTAACGCTGCTGCTGCTGAGGTAACGGCTGTTACGGTGGCTCCGTACTGCTCTAACAGAAAAGTAGTAAAGGCGCGTGCGTCGGCATCGTCATCAACAACTAAGACCTTAATCCCATCTAAATTCAGGCGTAGCTCAGAGGATTGGCTCACCTGATTAACCGTTAGCTGCGTTGGCATGAGCGGCAGTATGACAGTGAACGTTGCGCCCTGACCTAATCCAGGACTTTCTGCCCGAATTGTGCCGCCGTGCAATTCAACCAATTGACGCACGATCGCCAGCCCTAGCCCTAGTCCACCCACCGATCGGGTCGTCGCACCTTCTGCCTGACGAAAGTAGTCAAACACGTAGGGCAAAAAGTCTGGCGCAATGCCTTTGCCTGTGTCAGCGACGGTGATTTGAGCTTGAGCGTTTAGCTGCTCCAGACGAATATCGACCCGCCCCTCGGTCGGCGTAAATTTAACGGCGTTAGAAAGGAGGTTCCATATCACCTGCTGCAAGCGATTTGCATCACCCGCAACGTACCTTACATTTGGCTCAAGCCGCGTCTGGATCTGAATGGCTTTAGCGTCTGCTGCTAAACGGACTGTTTCGATCGCAGCTTGAATAGTCGTAGTCAAAACGACTGGGGCGACATTCAGGCTCAGTTTGCCCTGCAAAATTCGAGAGACATCTAGTAAGTCTTCAATTAATTCAGCTTGTAATCTGGCGTTCCGTTCGATGGTTTTCAGCGCCTCTGCCGTTTGCGCCTCATCCAGCCTGCTGGTCTGAAGTAATCTTGACCAACCCAGGATGGGGTTCAGAGGCGATCGCAGTTCGTGTGAAAGCACTGCCAAAAACTCGTCTTTGATACGGTTTGCGTTTTCAGCGGCTTCACGGGCAGTTTGCTCCTGCTCTAAAAGACGATCGCGTTGCTGTTCCAGGAGTTTTTGACCGTCAATATCCGTCGCGGTGCCAAACCACTTCAGCACCTGTCCCCGCTCGTCTTTCAGAGGCACAGCCTGATGCAGATGCCAGCGGTAAACACCATCTCTCCGTCGCATACGTCCTTCGGCGCGGTAATAAGTGCTGCCCGCTTGCGCTGCCAACCAGCGATCGCCGAGAATGGGCACGTCGTCAGGGTGGACAATGGTTTGCCAGCCTTCCGCTTGTGCCTGGGTGTAGGTTAGCCCTGTAAAGTCTAGCCATCGTTGATTGACATCGAGTAGAGCGCCCTCACTGCTAGCCGTCCAAACCAATTGTGGGATCAATTCTGCTAACGAGCGATAGCGCTCTTCGCTTTGGCGCAAGGCAGCTTCTACTCGTTTTTGACGACTGATATCGAGGTTGATGCCTGCCCAGGCGGTGATCTTCCCATCTTCATCCCTGACGGGCATTCCCCGTGCCAAAATCGGATGCCAATTACCATCCACTCCTCGGAAGCGGTGTTCGATGTCCCAGATGCCTTCTGTGCGAACGCATTCGTTCCAGGCAGCGATCGTTCGCTCTGCATCATCGGGATGCAACACGTCGCTCCAGCCAAACTCAGAACATTGCGCCTGAGTCAAGCCCACAAGCTGTAGAAACGAATCACTGGCATAGACATTGCGCCCGTTGGGGTCACAAACCCAAATGCCGTAATCTAGCGTTTCTCCGATCGCTCGATACAAATTTTCACTTTCACGCAGCTTCGCTTCTGCCCGTTCGCGTTCTGTAATATCTCGGATCAGCCAACGCAAGCTGGAAACGTTACCTGTAGAGTCATAGACACGACCAACCGTCAGTTCAGCCGGGAAGGTACGCTGCTGCCAAGTTTGTAGCTGCATGACCCATACCTGTGCTCGTTGCCTTGAAAGCGGCTCTGCTAGTTGGTTCAGGCGATCGCGAAACACTTCGAGATCCTGGTTGGCGACGAAGTTGAACAGTGGTTGACCCAGTAACCCAGCTAAGCCAGACGAGAGATGAGCGGTCATTGCCTGATTGGCTTCTTGAATTATTCCCGCTGTATCGGTTACCAGATAACCGTCTGGCGCGAAATCAAACAAATCTTGATACCGTTGCTGCGCTGTCCTGAGCTGTTCATTTTGCCGCAACAAGTCTTCTTCAGCGATTTTCAGTTCTTCCACAGTCGTTTCTAGCTCTTCATTGGCAACAGCCAAATCAGTACTGTGTTGCTCCAAGCGAGCGTTGACCTCCAGCAATGCCGCTTCAATTTGTTTGCGATCGCTGATGTCAAGGACGAAGCTGATCACCGTCGTCTCATCCATTAAAGCAGAACCAATCAAAGCCGAAATGTAGGTACTATCTTTGCGGCTGTATGCCGTTTCAAAGGGCGTGCTGACTCCCGCTGTTCTCAGTGCATGCAGCGATCGCTCCTGCGCCTCCAGATAAGCAGGTGGAGTGAGCGCTGGCAAGTCAACTCGACCAGAGCGAAGTTCTTCCCGCGTGTAACCAAGCATCGACAAAAAGACATCATTGGCTTCCACGAGCGCACCGTTTAAATCAGTCGTAATGATGCCGATCAAATCGGCTTCTGACAGATGGCTAAAGCGCCTTTCGCTCAGACGCAGCAGCTTCAAATTGTAATCAGCTTTGCGTTTAGCAGCCTGCAACTGTGAACAAAGCACGGTAATGAGAAACGCCACGAACAAGAACGTGAGTAGCTGTATCAGTTGCTTGGTGCTAACGATCTTGAAGGAATACAGCGGTTCGACGAGAAAGAAAAGACTGTAGAGCGTTGAGAGGGCGATCGCTAACAAGCCTGGTCTGAAGCCTCCAAACCAGGCACTCACGGCGATCGCTGCAAAAAAGAATGGGTAGATGAGCGGATTGAGCAGTGGGTACAATAATTGCGTCAAAAGCAGGGCAATGGTCGCGGCTAGAGCCGCAACAACATAGGGAAGCAAGCGAAAGCGCATAACGAACGGTCTTAAGGAAGCGTCTACTCTCATTGCACGCAATAGCATACCGCTTCATCAAAAGACATTACTGGCTTCGCAATCTTGCTCAACGGGCATCTCCAGAGTTTGATACCAAATCAAAGTGCAAGGGCTACCGATCCTTTGCCCTCATCCCCAGCCCTTCTCCCGCAGGAGAAGGGAGCTAAAGGCAAAGTTCCTCGCCCTTTGGGAGAGGGATTGAGGGTGAGGGCGGCTTGCTTGATCTGTAACGTCTATTTTTGGCTTTGGTATGAATAAACAGAATTTACCAGTCCGCTACGCAAAAACGCAAATCAAGCGCGTCTTTGCTAATGCTTTTCTATCTAAAGGTAGAGAAGGTTGAGGCAGTAGATTGAACTTAAGACATTGATAAATCTAAAATGACTGCATACTACGCGATGCGCGACTTTCCTGAAATGCTTGCTGCGACTGCCCAACCTTAAAAGTCCGAAAGCCCTTCTCCCCAAGGAGAAGGGTGGGGATGAGGGCAAATTTAGTTGTACATCGCGTTACATTGCCTTAAGAACATTTGAAAGCGCTTCATGTCCTTTTGGGATGCAGTCATCGATCGCCATCGCCCTTCGTCCTCTCGTCACTTAATCCCACTCTTCTAACTGCTGTGCCTCTGCTGCGACCAGCGTTTGCTTGAGCGCTTGCCAATTCATCTGCTGTGCGGCAACATCTTGTTGCAACACGCCCTGTTCGAGATGCAGTACGCGATCGCACCATTGCTCTGCTAACTCTAGTTGATGATTAGCCATGATCACAGTCATGCCGTGCACTTGAGCCAGTTCGCTGAGCACGTTTAACAACCAATCACCGCGACCCAAATCCAGTGACGCAGTGGGTTCATCCAAAAGTAACACCTTGGGTTCTGTGACAAGAGCACGGGCGATCGCTACCAGTTGTCGCTGCCCAACCGAAAGCTGTAGCTCAGTGCGGTGCAGCCAATCTGCTGGCATATGGAGGCGATCGCGCCATTTCTGAATGCGCTCTTGAATCGTTTGTTTCTCTAACTGCCGTAGCGTTAAGGGATAGGCAAGCGCTTGCTGTACCGTCATACCCAGGAGCTTTGACTCTTGCAGCACCAACACGACCTGCTGCCGTAGTTGCACTGCGGGTATCTCATGCAGCGCCCGCTGCTCCAAATAAATCACGCCGTCAGTCGGTTCACTCAGTCGATTTAACAGCCGCAGTAAGGACGTTTTGCCAGCACCAGACGCGCCAACCAGAGCAATGCGATCGCCCCGAAACACCTCAAAAGAGACCTCCCTCAACAGGTAGTGAACGTTTGCAGCCAAGTGTTTATCAGCACGAACTGTACCAGGGGTCACTATTTTGGGCGCAAGACTAACTCGCTCAGCACGAATTTGGGCAGATTTAGGCGGTTGCAAAGTCAGGTTTCTACTCTCGAAGCACTGTGTCAAGTGTAAAGGGTTAAATGTAGTCAGGCGGTTTACATCGCACGAATCAGCCTTATATCGGTTGGTGCAACGCTGCCCCAATCGTCCATGCATCGATCGCTAACAGCAGTAATGTACATCCCAGCAAAATAAAGTACATCCACGGTTGCGAGAGTGGACGCACGTCAGCCATATCAATATCTGTCTCTGTCTGCACACGGTTGACCATGCAGTTAAAGCCAGCAACCCGCATCGGCAATAGGTATGCCTGTCCCGATCGGCTAAGGAAGTAATAAACAAGACCTCCCTGTCCGGTAGAACGTGGCTTTAATGCCGTCACCTCTGACCATGCCAGCGACCACCCTCGACGAAAAAAGTGCGGCACCCAACCCGCGTACCTCACATGAATACCGTCCTTATCTAGCACTACCCGTTCGGTCAGCGCGGCATATAGCAGTACCCCACCCAACCCAATGCCCGTCCATAGTAAGGATGATGGAATGACGGATGCTGTCATAGCGGCTAGAAAAGGCAGCGGTAGCGTCAACGACAGATATAACAGTAGAAGCGTCAGCCGAATGAGCGGTGAAAGCTTGAAGACAGAAGTCGCAGACAATGCGGCAGGAGCGATCTGCAACGACCGATCACCCGGTTGCAAAGAAGCATCTGCTGCAACAATCAGAGACGGCTGATCACGTTCCATGAGATACCTCGACGTTTTCTTCAATTTACAGCTTTTTCCATTTAAGTATCAACTTAAGCGCGGATACACGTAGATCTCCACATAGAATGTGTCTACGTATAAGCACAATAACAAAACTGCTTGGATCAATCGTTCTATCTGTATTTATAACCCTTAGTCAATCAATACTGAGCTGCGTTAGCGCGATCGTCTCTCAGTATACTGAGCGTCAAAAACTACCGTTTTGACAAAAAGAGCATCAATGCGTTGGTAGAAATCTGCACTCTGAAACGTATCTTTTTAGCTTTTTCTATCAGTATATTCTCTAATGGTTTTCCAAACATAGGGGACTAATTCTTAGTTTAAAGACTGAAGATCACGGAAAAATTACCGCTTTGTAGTGAAGCAGCAGCAACTGTACAGGTTGTTATTACAAAGGCAATGTCACGCCTCCTACTTAAAATCATGCCTTTACATCAATGGGCTTGAAAGCTTTAGACAATGCTAATACGATTCAGCCAATGTAGCCTTTTCATCTTCAGAAACCCTGCTACCTTTACGGAAACCTTCATTGCATGTCAGCAAACCGTCTTCAAAAAGCATTAAGCCATTGTCACAAGACTCAATGCTTTTGACAAAGCTTCAAGTTTGCTAACCTTAGATCAATGCTACTGGCTTAGATAGACTGCATTTAAAGAAGTAGAAAACCGCAGTTGTGAAGAATTGATGAAGTTGGTTTAAAGATAAAGCTAATTTTTAAAATCAAGCAATTTTAAGTTCAGCTATTTAGCGGATTTGAGTCAATTTATGGGAATGTTAGGTTTGCAATGTAGTGTAAGGCTTCTACCCAACCTGGTCTGTCAAACTGCTCAAAACGTTCGGCAAAAATTAGTTGGTGTAACCTGGATTTTCTTCGCTGTGCTAAAAAGCCACTTCAAAAATGAACCATGATTTAGAACGTCAGCAGCCCACAGTTCCTGAGGTGGGGGTTTATGAGTGTGAAATTCATCTCAAGTTTAGGCTAATCGAAGAAAAGGGAGCGCTGAATGATCGTGAGCATCTTCTGGAGCTTTTGCTTGATGCCTTTACCTGTGGCACAGATGAGTATTTAGAGCCGCTTCAGATTAATGTCGAGGCGGCGGAGATTCCAGAAACTCAAGCGTCACCGCAAATGCGACGACGACTCATTCGCTTGCGGAACTCTAAAGACCTTGCTTAGACCACGCTTTTACGGGATGTTGAATTTTACGGCATGTTAAAAAGGCGATCGCAGAACGAAGCAACTCTACCCGGAGCTTTCAAGAATAGTGCTTCAGGTTGACAGATGCTGCCGCATTCGTTACCCTTATATAGGTCTGGTTGATACGCCCCCATCGTCTAGAGGCCTAGGACACCTCCCTTTCACGGAGGCGACGGGGATTCGAATTCCCCTGGGGGTATCCAGGAAGCTTACAGAGAGCGGGTTTAACAATCCTCTCTCTGTAGTTTTAAGGGGGTTTCGGACGATCGGCTTTCTGCAACAGTGCCTCATACGCCCGTTGTTGAACCGATTCCTCAATCCAGCGATGGTAAATGCGGTCATGCACATCGCGGCTATGTCCCATTTGCTTCGCAGCCAAGCTAGGGTCCAGCCCGTATTTAAGTGTGCGAATTGCCCAGCGATGGCGCATATCGTACAGGCGAAAGGGCAGTTTTACATCCCTAAAGTAGTGACTCGCTGATTCACCCACCTTAATGTTTCGTCGGGTCAGGTCAATCGGTGGCAGCTCCACTGAGAAAAGGCTGAACCGTTCGACCCATTCAGGATGGAATGCCCACACTAAGCGGCTACCCGTTTTGGTGTTGGGTTGCACGAACACAATCGGGTTGCGTTCACGAAAGCGGTCAAAGTCCAGTCTGAAGGCTTCATGCGGTCTTAAGCCGTAGGTAGCGATGACACCCAACGCCAACCGGGGTTAGTGAGCCTGTCATAGGACTGACAGATCAGCTCGTCACTGGGAATGTTACGCGGGTTGACCATCGCGGGCGAGTACTTGCCAGCGTAGGGAGCTGGGTCGTACTTCACGCCGGCGAACCGTGCAATCGCCCCGCAAACCATCGCTGCTCTCTTTCTCGTTTTGCTGTTCACTGGCGTGCTAGTCACCACCTCATGCAGCAGGTTAGCTGTCAGGGTAGCGCCTGGAGGCAAACGATTCAAGATTTTCTGATAGTCCGTCAACCATGACGTTTCTGACCGCCCACGCTGGAGAAAGTCATCCCGAAAGCGGTTAATCCAAAACTGGCAGCTATGAGCCATTCACTCTCCACAACGGTAGCTCTAACTGAATGCGTGTCGGGTCTTTCCGATGCCCTGCTAACTTGCGGTGTAGAAACCGATCGAGGGCTTGCATGTACTCCGTCTCTAACTGCCCTTCCAGCGCTGAGAGTTGTTCCAGCGTCAGGCGCATAGCGAACCTGCCCCCACTGCTGTAGAAGGGGCGATTTTGACCATTTGCCGTCCGGTTCGAGGAAACTCAACGCCGATCGCCACACCTGGATACGAGCGATCGGGTCTGAGTAGTCAGCGTGGCTATCCACTGTCCACCCCTTCCCCGTCATTGAGGGCACTGCGATCGCTGAAACCTTCTCTAGGCGTACTGTTACACCCTGTTCCCTCGAAAAGTAGGGCTAAAAACTGCCTGTAACCCTCGCTGTTACTGGTGTTACGTCCACTTGGTGCTAATAAGCTTGGAGCGCCCTCCGGTTCAGTCGCGCCCCCAGCGCTGGACTGACCGGGAAGCTTAAAAAAGTCAGGGGGGTCCGGGGGGGTATCCACAGGCAGTCGGGGTGCCACAGGTCACGGTGATGGTAGAGCGTGGAGCCGCTGAACTGGTAGCGGGTGACGAGGGCACAAAAGCGATCGCGCGCCGTGGCGGGTAGTGCTTCCCGGTTGAGCAGGTCAGCAATGGCATCACGTAAGCGTGATCGCGCCTGCAACTGCTGAAACAGATTCCAAGTGTTCCCACACTCCGGACCAACTTCACTTTCTGTCGTGTCTACTGATTCCGGTTTGGGTACGCCACAGTGCCAATAGCGGGAATTCTCGACGCAACGCGCCCAATCTTCAGCTCGCCGCCAAATTTCATGCTGATGACGGCACCAATCGCGGTAGCCCGGCAGCTGCATAGCAGTGGCAACAATGTCAGCAATGAGGCGATCGCCCTCCAACGGAGCCATTTTCTTGAGGATGTGACCGAACACATAGGAGCGCAGCGCAATGCGTCCAAGAATCAAGTTTGTTTGTCCATGACCACTCCAACCCAAATCAATGCAGCAGTTCAAATCATTGAGGAACTTGCTGGCACGATGTGACAGACGCTCATGCTTGCGCCGGGTGCGTCGAATGGCTCGTTTGAGCACGGCAGTTTGTACGTCATTTTTTAACGTACAGAACTGCCAGCGCTGGCAGAACAGGTCATCATTCGCGTTGGTCAAGTTGTAGTCAGCAGTCAGAAGATAGGAACCCGCTTGGAGCGGTAGACGGTGCCCGTTGTAGAGTGTGGTTGTCTCAGGGTCCCAGCTACGAGGATTGGGGTAGAGTTCCAGTATTCCTGGTTCGATCTTGAAACCAGCGCTTTCTAAAACGCTGCTAATGGCTGCTGCCAGCTCCCAACTTTTCTGCGGCTGCTCGAACGGTAAGTAGAGATGAACGCCAGCACTGTAGGAACTGGTGACAGCGAGATGAGCGACGATGCCCAGTGGTTCGAGCGCTGCCATAATGCGGTCGATGGCAAAGCGATCGCGTTGCGGATGGTAGATGCTGCCTGCATCGATGTCGAGCATGGCATAGCGAGTCAGCTTCCCAAAGCGCACACCATAAACATAGGCACCCTGCCGAATGAGTCGATCGCTCAAAGGATGCCTGTTCTCAGTGCGCCATTCGGGGGTGGCGCGTGGGATGGGGTGTTCAGCGTAGAGAAAATTGAAGCGGTGCGGAAACAGTGACAGAAGGGCTTCTGTACGGTCTGGAACGTAGCGAAATGAGGGCGAGTTTGGTAGAGTAGGCATAGTTTGTAAGGCAAAACAAAGGGCTAGAGGGGGGCATTCCTCTAGCCCTACTCATCAAATGCCTTTGGACTGCTGCAACGCTTTGAACATCGTTCGCAGTCGATTGAGCCGTTGTTGTACGATTCCCAAATCGTGCTCACTGACCAAGCTGGGGGCAACCTGATGCAGCCGTTGGTAGAACTGCAACTGGTCAACCGTGACGGCGATCACTTCATAGGTGAGGTTGGCAAGCGCCTAGTCTGTACGATCGCTCATCCCACCGACTCCAACCGCTTGAAGGTGCGATCGAGATAAATCCGGGCGGCGCTGGTGGAGCTGTCGCCGACTTGCATCAGGAACATGGCAAGGGCACAGGTCACAAAGTCGTCCTGGCTCCACGCGGGGTTAGCGGTCAGAAAGTCTAAAACGCGGTTGTACAGATCTTCAGGGATGTCGGTTTGGAGGCTGACATCGATGTCTGTGGGCATGGGGTAGAATCCTGGTAGTACAAAGATTTTTGTCAATCCAATATCGAGTGGGCATCCTTAGTGGCTAGGGGTGCCTGTTTTTTGTGGCTGATGGGTGAGCGTGGCGGCGATCGCTTCCATCAGCAAGTCTTTCTGGTGTCGATCCAAGGGGTCAATCAGGCTGATAGCTGCGTCTAACTGGTCGCTGATTGGGGCTGACTCTTCAAATTCAGCGAGAAACTGCTGAAAGACTTGGCTTCTCTGTGCCACCGTGTCGAGTGCGAGATAGGCGATAAGTAGGCGTCGATCGTTCGCCTCTAGGTTTTGCAGATGGCTACCATACTCGGCAGCCAGACGGTTAACTGCGTCGTTCTGAACCCAATAAGTGATTGGTTTCATGCGTCGTCGTCCTCGTCATCAAGGTCTTCATCTTCTGCAAGCACATCTAGCAAGTCCTCTTGAGCCTCTGGGGAGAGTTGCTGAAACAGGTCTGTAATCTGTTCGATGATGTCGAGTTGGCGCTGCTCTTCTACTTGTTCGGGGTTGTCTTGCGTTTGCAGGTTTTCTAAGTCCGTCAAAATTGCCTCCTGAAAGGTTGAGTGGGTTAGCGGTTGGGTCGATCGCCACTTGGGATGGATGATTAGTGAACAGCACGGGCGGCAGCGAACCAATCCCGTGCTGTTGTAGTCAACTGAACAAGAGTTCAGCTAAGATGAGTAAAGATCGTCACAATTCCGAGTCTCAGTTCATGACCTTCCTGCAAGAAAGAAACGTAACCCCAGAACAGGTTATCGACGTTTTAGGAGTCACTCCTAGAGCTTTTTTCTACTGGACTTCAGGACAGCGAGAACCACGATTTACGATTCAGCAAATTCAGGATCTCTGCAATTTGCTCGGTTGTTCTGTTCATGATTTGCCGTTAAATTTTGGACGCATCCAAACAAAAAACGCTGAAACCTAGTAGCAATAGGTTTCAGCGCTCATCAAAAGGAGGTGAATTGTCGTGTAACTAAGCCCCGTGCCCATCACTGCGATGCTGCCGAAACTCTTCGATCAAACGCTCAAAGGTTTGTTGGTGGATGGTGGCAATTTGCTGCAAGCCATCAATGCTCTCGATTAATCGATTCACGTTCTGGTTGGTCAGGTTCACATTTTGACCAACAAGCCCAATCGTTTGACTCGTTCCACCAACCGCCTGGGCTAGAACCCCAACCGTTTGAGCAAGAGTTTCAACGCTTCTTCTTGTATCTGCTAAGCCCAGTCTGAGAGTTTCAACAGAATTGTTCAACACTTCTACTGACGTTCTCAAAGTGGCATTGACTTCGACTTGAGAATCCATCTGCTGTCCAGTGCGTTCGAGGGCAGCTTCAATCCGGTCTAACCGTTCGCTCATACGTTTTCCCCTAACAGGAGGTGATTCAAACCTAACATTCAAAAGCGATGCGCCTTGAGGTAGTGGTGACACACAACCCCAAGACGACTTCCCCCAGTCCGAGTACACCGAACTAGGAGCAATCCAATCATGTCAAATTTCAAGCATCCGGCGATCGTTTCGCTGGCAGCAATTACCGGGGCACAACTGAGTGCGATCGTGCTCAGTCCCCAACCCGGTCAGACCTCAAACGTTTGTCTCCAATGGGCACAGGTGGCGATCGGTAGCGTTTACAATCAGCCTCGACCTTCCGATCAACCCCATGTCCCGGCGGGGCTGACGGTGGGCGAATACAACCAATACCGGAAATCTTCAAAACCGATGATTTCGCGTTCCCCCCACCCAATCCGAGCCATCACAGGCTGCTGTTGCTCCAACAGTTGTGGCTCCTCAGCCTATTGCTCGAACTCAAGCTCTATCGCTATCGCCTAGAGTTGTGGCACCATCGGCTCCCGTAAGCATCCCTCCGAGCGAGACAGCGGCGATCGATGCCGAAATCGATGCTGAAATCGATGCTGAACGGGGGCAAACCTTAGAGTAATATCAGGCATCGATCACAGACGGCAGCCCCACACCACAGACCCGCACCAGTTACGGATGCGAAAAAGGTCGAGATGGTAAGACCTACTGTGGGAAGGGTTAAGCAATGAAGCGACTTTTCATTGTCTTGGGACTGCTCAGCCTCACCCTGACGGCGTGTGGCGATGGTTCCGGCGAGGGGCAAATGTGGAGTGAGATTACTAGGAATGTCGGTGGAGCCGCAGGGGCAAGTAAGGCAGCTTCACAAGCACCTGCTACCGGAGCCGCTAAAATGCTAGAAGATCCAGATGCAGAGACGGTAAACGACTCTGAAGAGGTATGGGCTACCACCCAAGAGGAGGCGGAGAGGCGTTGCGCTGAAATCGCTGCACAACGCACTAACCAAGGGGGCACCCTGGTTACAGTCCAAGGTGTTTCGCGTGTCAGCAGCAAAAGGTTTTTCTGTCAATTTAGAGCTGAAACAGGAGGGCGCAATTGAGCGAAATTAAGCAAATGGAACTGGTTCCCAGAAAAGGCGAAATCAGGCTATTCATAGCTCTACATGAAGTCGATAACATGAGCGTTATGGAGATTCTCAACCTGGCTCAAGGGCTTGGTTTTAATCCTGAACTACAGTGCCGCACGTGGGAACAGGATGGCAAGACAAAGTACGGTGTGTATGCGATGTTGCACCAAGAACAGCGCGAGTACGATTCCCAGCTTGAAACCGACTATGAGACCGATAAAGCTTTTGAGCTTTTGTGGAATGCTCTAGAGCCAAACGCTCACCTCAAGGTGCATTTCTCTTACAACCTCAAATACGGTAGACAGATCGAAGCTGAGGCGATCGCTGCCTAACATCATCTGACGATTCTTATTCTCCAGTCATAAAAAGAAGCCAGAGTAGCGCAATGTTACTCTGGCTTTATTGATCTAATGCCTTCACTATGACTCAATCTAACGACACACCTAACCGTCTTGACCGCATCGAAGCCATCCTAGAACAGCTTGTTGAACGCACCAATGAGAACACCCAGCAACTGACTATCACCATGCAATCGGTCGATCGTCTGGCAAACATCCAAATTGAAGCTTTTCAAGCGATCGGCACGCTGCAACAGTTGATCGCAGATACACAACAGTCCATGTCAGAGATGCAATCAGAAGTCAGAGGGTTACAAACCGAGAACCGCCGCATCCTCGACATTTTGCAGCATCGCAATGGTGGCAACTAGTACTTAATGACGCTTCTCTTCCTCAATCGCCTCTGCCACGTCTCCCACCTGGTTGCTGATATCCAGGGACTTTTGCTTGTCCTTACCCTTCAAAAACAGGGAGGAGAGCATCCCACCCAACCGTGCAAAAAAACTAATCTTAGACGCGCTCATAAACGTAGTGTGATAGTACTTGCTCAGTGTCCCCAAACGCTCCCTACTCCTCACGCTTCAAGTACCGCATCACGGCAGTTTCACTCTGCCCTGCTGACACTAAGAGCAATTGCATCATTTGCATGAGCGTTCGTAGATCAGCCTCAATGTCTGAGGCTCGTTTCTCTTGAAAGTCATGGAGGATCGTCAGATTAGCGTTCAGAGCATCGTATTTTCTCAGCAAATGATTAAAATCTTGCTTAGCGGCATACTCCTTCGTTTTGCCTGCTGCATAGACATCTAGCTCCTTCTGGCGTTCTGCCTTCTGCCGTTCGATTTCTGCCTGTGCTCGTTCGAGTGCCTGCCGTTGGCGATCGGCAAGTTCATCCTGTCGCTTCAAAAAGTAAGTGCGAACCGTCCAATAGGCACCGAAAGCCCCGGTTGCCAAGCCGCCCACTGTCGTGAGAAAAGCGGTGTCTACCATCAGTCGCCGCCTGCCTCACTCAAAGTACCATCGTCCGCAAACACAAGCTCGACATGACTTTGCAGCACATAACTACGCCACCGTGCCACCGCCGCAGCGGGTGGAGGAGCCAGCGCGACGATCTGATTCCAAAGCGGTGCTACTAACGCGACGGCAGGCAATGGCATTGAGATTGCCTGCTGCATCGTCGTACCAAGCCAATTCCCACCACCGCCAAAAGTAGGACTCATCACCGTGATCAACATCGTGCGGTAATCAGGGTCCAGCAGCATTGCCGTGCGAAACTCACCCCATCGTGGCGCGGGTGCTAGGACGGCAGGAGTGTTGGCAAGCTCCCAAAGACGCGCGTAAGCGTCCACCTGTGAGAGGTAGCGATCGCCCTCTGCCCAGGGCAGATCCCCCGCCCATTGCTCTAGACCGTCAGAGAGAGTGTGCTTTTGTGCCTGTACATATTCGCGTCCAGTCGCGGGCGCTGGTAGCGTGTATGTCGGTTCTTGCGTCAGCCAGAAGTCGAGCGGCAACTGTAAGTCGAGCAGATAGATAAAGCCATCCGGGTGATGTCTGAACATGATCAGTAAGTGCCTGCTGCGATTAAAACATGCTCAAACGTCGTCGGTTGCACCACGTTAAAACCGTTCCCAGTGCCTGTGTTAAAAATGGGCAAGGCATTTGCTAATGAGCCAGATTGCCCAGCATAACCAGTCGCGCCACCAGTAAAGGAAACAAGCAACCGATCGTTATGAGAATGTGTAGGCATCTCAGCGATGGTCTGTACGTGCAACTCCTCACCCTTTTGCTCGTGCTGTGTCCGAGCCGTCAAACTGGAACCCGTCCCCGCACCCGCAAAGACACGTCCTCTCTCATCTGGCAGCGTGATACGTTTGTTTGCCGCATAATCAGCCGCCGCACTAACGCCCCTGGTACTGGCTCCTCCCACGCTGGTGAGTACTGGGCACCGTGTTTGGGTGTACTGGCTCCACAGATGGGTGAAGAGCGGCTCTGTCCAGCTAAACGCGATCGCCGCGCCACTGTTGGCGTTACCAACGGTACGAAAAGCATCCAACGTGAGATACAGCCATTTGCCATTGTATTTATTGAGATAGCCCTGTGCCGCGCCGTTTGTACCCGTGTAAAGCAGCACAATACCCACCGCTTCAGGTGGAACGGCATTTGCCAGCGGCATCAGGTAAACTCCCTGACCAGAGCGTTACCATTCGCGGCACTCCAAATGCCTGAGAGGGACCCTGTAAAGCCAAACGGCACTTCATAGTAACCACCCGGATCGAGCTTAGCGGCATAGTCTGCGACAGTGGCAGCCGCATCCAAATCAAGGTAAAGCGTTGCGGTGGAAGCATTTCAAATCGTGGCACCTTTGCGATCCGCGTTCGCCGCCAGAATGGCAACAGACGCGATCAATGCTGCCACTATGGTTGAAGCGACGGTAGAGGAGCTACTTGGCTGAAAAGATGGGTTTGAGCAGGAGTGTTGAATCTAGACATAAAACTTCGCATTTTATTAGACAAGCGTCTCTGGCAGCAGATCAAAACTTCAGTGAAAGATCGAGCACCGACGGCTCAATTCCAGTTGCAAATAACGCAATTTATCCAATAATTGATGCCCATAAAAAGCTGGTGTTTCTATTAACTCTAGAATTAAATAGGCAATCAAAACCATGTAGATTTGGATCGTCACGCCATTAATGTTCTTGGTGGTCAAACGATCCAGTTTAAGATACATCTTCAGAAATTTCCAAAGCACCTCGATTTGCCAGCGCTGGCGATCAGTTTCACTCACTGCTTCATTCGTCATACTATTGACGTTGGTGGCAAGACAACATTCAGTCTGACTTTCTAAGTCACAAAACCAGATAACATGATACCGTTGAAGTACATCCCACTTTTGCGATGAGTATAAGTGCTTAGGGCTGTGTTTCAAAGGAAGCGATAAACTTTGAACATTCCTGCTTTGCCCAATAGAGCAGTGTTGGTTGTTGGTGAGTGCCAACGTGTCCTATGAGTGAGCGACAGAAGACATCGCAGTCTTGACTGGGGTGAAGGTAACTCACAGCACTCAACAACGATTAGTCCATCGTCAAACCTTCTCATTACCACCCGTGGAAGGAACGGTTGAGGAGATGAGTGTAGACGGCGGCAAAGTGCGATAGAAGCGTGCTGATGGCGGGGCGCTGTGGAGGCGGCAATCGCCCTGTTTGAGGATTGGTATCACGCGCGGGTTGCGACGTTCATCGGCTACCTCAACAAGCATTGAGCATGAATTGTTAACGACGGCTATTATCAAGCCGAAGGCATCGCCATTGGTTCTGGTGCGCTTGAATCGACGGTCAAACAAGTTGGGCAGCGCATCAAAATATCGGGAGCACAGTGGGAAGAGGACAACGTACCACAGGTGCTGAAACAGCGCTGCGCCTATCTAAATGGACAATTCTCAAAATGAGTTTGACAAAACTGGGATGCACTCAGAAAGAACAATCCGCCGATCGCTCTTTAATTATTGGTAACGATGCGATCAAACTCTGTCTCTATGAAGACCCTGAAAAGGCTAAACCTGGTGGCATTGCCCATTTTGGTTTGTATGTGCAAAACTTCTCAGAGATTGTTGAGAAATGCGAATCTTTAGGTGTGCCGATGCCGTACGGTATTGTCAATTGGGAAAAATCGCGCTCCATCTACATTGTCGATCCCAATGGCTACGAAATTGAACTCAGCGAAGTCAAAGGTGGCGGCTTGTAGTCCTAAACTTATTTTCGTTCCTCCTCTCTCCCCTTTCCTCCATGCCCAAAACATTGCCTATTGCCGCTTTTCTCACTGCACCCGGAGCGCTTCTGGATGTACGAAGTCCGGCTGAGCATGAGCAGGGACGCATCCCCGGAGCCGTGAGTTTTCCCCTGTTTAGCAATGAAGAACGGGCGCAAGTGGGCACCTGTTACAAGCAGCAGGGACGGGATGACGCGGTGGAGTTGGGGCTGTCGATCGCCGGACCCAAATTAGCGTCCTTCGTCGCGCAAGCTAAAGTGCTGGCAACCGATCGTACGGTACGAGTGCACTGCTGGCGTGGGGGAATGCGTAGCGGCAGCATGGCTTGGCTGCTCGAAACGGCAGGCTTTCAGGTAGCGTTACTCGATCAGGGTTACAAAGGATTTCGCCATTGGGTTCATGCAGCGTTGATGGAACCGAAGCCGATCGTGACGTTGGGCGGCATGACGGGCACTGGCAAAACCCTGATTCTGCAAGCACTTAGGGAGCAAGGAGAACAAATTCTGGATCTGGAGCAACTGGCGAGTCACCGAGGCAGCAGCTATGGCAATCTTGGCTTGCCGCCACAGCCCAGCACAGAACAGTTTGAAAACCTGATTGCGATGGAGTGGCAGACGTTGCATGTCGATCGCCCCATTTGGGTTGAAGCCGAAAGTCGCATGATTGGTTCCTGTCGCGTACCCGATACGCTGTTTCAACAGATGGTTGCAGCTCCAGTCTTGCAGGTGGAGCGATCGCGGCAAGAACGCATCAACTTACTGCTGGACGGCTATGGTGCAGTTGAACCTGAAGCACTTATTGCTGCTACGATTCGTTTAAAGAAGCGGCTTGGGGGCGAACGTACTCAGCAAACAATCGACTTTATTCGCGAAGGCAATTTAGCTGCGGCGATCGACATGGTATTGGATTATTACGATAAAACCTATCTGTACGATCTCAAACGACGACAGGTTTGTGTTGAATCGATCGACGCTAGGGGATTGAAAGAGGCTGAAATGGTCAAAACGTTAGTGCAGCGATCGCGCCAACTGAGCGACGCGCAGAAAATGATCGACAGACCTCAAAACACCATTAATGCTGCCTAGACGGATTTTTTACGAGCAGATAAAGACTTAACGTTAACCGTTAAAAACGACTGCCAGCAAAAGTTTTTCATGTTTGTGCACGCGCTGGTTAGTTGGCAGCATAAAATTACTGTTGTGTGGGAATCTGGATAATAAACTCTGTTCCTTGATCCGGTGTCGAAAGACAGACGAGTTTGCCCTGATGTTTTTCGGTAATGATTTGATGGCTAATGGACATTCCCATGCCAGTCCCTTTGCCAACAGGCTTTGTCGTAAAGAAGGGATCAAAAATGCGCTGTTGAAGCTCTTTGGGAATGCCAGAACCATTATCCGCGATCGCAATTTGTACCCATTGGTTGTCAATTGCCGCCGTCCGAATTGTAATTTGACTTGGATGGTCCTGGTTTTCTTGATACGTTCGTTTAGCACTCAGTTCTTCCAACGCATCAATGGCATTGACCAAAATATTCATAAACACCTGGTTCAGTGATCCGGCATAGCACTTTACAGATGGTAATTGACCATACTCTTGTATGACCTGAATTGCCGGATGTTCGGGTGTACTTTTGAGGCGATGTTGCAAAATTAACAGCGTACTATTGATACCTTCGTGGATGTCTACTGCTTTGCAGTCCGCTTCATCAAGGCGGGAGAAATTGCGGAGCGATCGCACAATTTCGCAGATCCGCTGGGTGCCGATCTTCATCGAAGTAAGGGTTTTCGGTAAATCTTCTTGAATAAACTCTAAGTCGAGATTTGCAGCAGCCTTTTGAAGTTCGGGTGCAGCATTGGCACTGTGCTGTTGATACAACTGCACGAAGGATAAAATATCGTCGGTATACCCCTGCACGTGAGCGAGATTGCCATGAATAAAATTAACGGGATTGTTAATTTCATGGGCAACGCCAGCCACCAGTTGCCCTAGCACTGCCATCTTCTCGGATTGCACTAAATGTACCTGCGACTGCTGCACTTGTTGTAGAGCCTTTTGGAGGTCGGCGGTGCGTTGCTCGACTTGTTGCTCTAGCGTTTGACGCAGGTGTTGCAATTTCAATTGAGTCGTCACACGGGCAAGCAACTCTGCTTCTTGAAAGGGTTTGGTGACGTAATCTACCGCGCCCAAATTAAAGCCTCTAACCTTGTCGGTTGTGTCAGACAAAGCCGTCATAAAAATCACTGGAATGTCATCGGTGACGGAAGTGGTCTTGAGGCGGCGGCAGGTTTCAAAGCCATCAATACCGGGCATCATCACATCTAGCAAAATTAAATCTGGCTGGCTTATGCTTGCCTGTTTGATCGCACGCTCTCCATCAGTGGCGATCGCCACCTCAAACCCAGCGTCACCCAAGACTTCTGCCACCACCTCCAAATTGGCGAGCGTATCATCAACCACTAAAATTAACGGCGTATCCTTCATGCTCAACCTCTTCTCAACTCCGGGTACTTTCATCGAGTAGTTGCTGAAGCAACACCTCCAATTTGGCGACCTGAAAGCTCTTGCTCAGTTCAAGCAGTTGCTCTGTCAGGGGCGCATACTGAGGGTTTTGGTGTGCTAAGCCTTTCGCAATCTCAGTTAGTTTTTTCAAGCGCCCCTGCTGGGCTAACTGAAGCAACTGTTCCAAATCTGCGGATGGCGGTATCACTAGCTGTATGGATGGAGTGAGGTTGCTGTGTGATGCAGGGATTGACGATCGCACCTGTTCCTTCCCCGAAACCGTAGATTGATAAATCCAGGTCAGTTGCAGATAGTTGCGGAGTAGCTGAAACAACTCGTCTACCTGTACCGGTTTGGTCAGAACATCATCGCCGCCAGCATCCAGGCTCTGCTGCTGATCTATGCTGGATACGGAAGCAGAGGAGACAATCACGGGCAGCGTCTTGAGCAGCTCAGTCTGGCGAATCTGTTGAAGCAACTGGTAGCCATCCATCACTGGCATCAGAATATCGGTGATGATGAGATTTGGCTTGCTGTGGATGGCTTTTGTCAACCCATCCTGACCATCCTCTGCTTCGACCACAGTAAAGCCAAGGGGTTCCAGCAAGTTGACAATGACGGAGCGGTTTTCCCATTTGTCGTCGACGATCAAAATGGTTTGCCGTTCCCCTTGATAGCCCACCAATTGTTCTCCGGTCGCATTGGTCGTGGTCTGTTGCCATTCTGTGGCGATCGGCAGTGCCACATCAAAGAAAAAGGTACTGCCCGCGCCAAACTGACTTTGCACCTGAATGTGACTGCCCATCAGTTGGACGATCGTCTGACTGATGGCTAGTCCTAACCCAGTACCTTCGGCATTCCGTTTTTGATCGCTGACCTGCTCAAACGGCTGAAAGATTTTTTCTAACGCCTCTGGACTCATACCAATGCCCGTATCGTCGATTTGGAACCGCAGGCAGGTAGTTTGAGACGAATCGGTTGCACATTGAGCCTTCTCTTCCTGCTTCAGTCCCGATGCCTCATCTTCAATGGGACTGACTTTGAAGAGAACCTTGCCCTGGTCGGTAAACTTGACCGCATTTCCCAACAGATTGATCAATACCTGCCGCAACCGTTTCTCATCGACCTCAACGCCTTCTGGCAGCTTGGCATCTGGCAAATACACAAACTCAATACCTTTTTGCTCTGCGCGAATGCTTAAAATCTCGGCAATGCCCTGTAACAAACCGGGTAAGTTAACCGTCTGAGAGTCTAATTCCAAACGACGAGCTTCAATTTTGGAAATATCTAAAATGTCATTAATCAGAGTTAACAGGTGGGAACCGCATTGGTAGATAATTTCAACGCCCTTACGCTCTTTGTCTCCCCAGTGTTGGGAACGATTGAGGATCTGGGCGTAACCCAAAATACCGTTGAGGGGGGTGCGGAGTTCGTGGCTCATGTTTGCCAGAAATTCACTCTTGGCGCGACTAGCAACCTCAGCCGTTTCTTTCGATTGCTTCAATGCTGCTGTGCGTTCCTCGACTTTGAATTCTAGTTCTTCATTGGCTAGCTCTAGCCGTGCTTTTACCTGTTCGCGCTCAATAATGACGGCTGATAGAATCAGTGTTGTCACCGTGATCGTGCCAATAAACGCTTGCAATAGCAGCAGGGATTCGTTGAGGGTACTGCGATTGAATGAACTTGTCCCTCGAATGGCACCCGCGATCGCCAACGCCGAAACTAACACGATCGCAATGGCTGTGAACCGTTGCTCAGCACGAAAGGCTGACCATACAAGCAACGGGATCAGCAAGTATTCAACCGGGTAGCCAAAGCCAAAAGCGACTGTTCCCACACTTATCAGAGCGCCAGCCCAGAGCATCACTTCCAGGATGAACTGAAGCGATCGCGGAGATGAGGGTTGCGCTTCTGTGGAGGTTGATTGATTGGCGGTGTGGTTGCGTTTGCTAAACCAATGCTCAATCCAAAACAGCAACAGCGGTAGAATAACCAGAACGCCAATGGTATCTCCTAACCAGAACGTTACCCAGCTAATGAGGTAGTTTTTCCCAGCAATAAAGCCGCAAAAGTACATGGTGGTCGCCCCAAAGGTCGGACTCACCATACAGCTCAACAGTTCAATACCAGTAAATTTAGTAACATTCGGTGCGTTGTTAAAGACCTGGTAAGAACCGATGAAGCGCTTGATCAAAAACGCGCCTGCGAGTGCCTGTAGCACTGAGCCTGTAGCAATGCCAATGCCCGATGCGATCGACATGGATAGAATGCCCGTATTTGCCCACAGGGGCCACGTTGCAGCCACTACGGCTCCTAACCAGATGCCTACCCAACCTCGATAGCCCACAAGCAAAATGACGGCAAGTGCAATGCCAGACGGGGGGTAAACGGGGGTGATAAATCCGGGTGGAATGGCAAGATATTGCCCAAGTTTTGCCGTGACATAGTAAATGATCGCGATCGAAAAGATAAGCAGAACTTTGTTGGGTCGATTAGCAAAGGCTTGTGGATCCATTACAGTGAGCCAAATCTAAAGTGCTTTGGACGAATAAGAACGACTCAAGGTTGATTCACTCTCAGTGTTCCCAATCGATCAAGCATGAGAACGTTGCTCTGTGTAATCCAAGCAGCAGCCCTCCACGTGACGTTTGGATACTGCAACACGACATACAGCCTTTCTGTAACGGTTGCTTCCTGACTCGTATGACGCAAAGAGCCATTGCGGTTTACGATGTCATGAGTGTGTTAAGGCGTTGATCAGTGAACATGAAGCGTAATTGGACGATCGCTTTCGCTATGTTGTTGCTATCGGGTTTGAGCGTTGCCTGTTCGCCACAGCCTCCAGCGGCTAATGCGCCTGAAGCCGCAAAGAATGCCGCAACGAAAGCCGTGTTTACGATCGGAGCCATTCCCGATCAAGACCCGGAGCAACTGCAACGTCTCTATGCCAAGCTATCAACCTACTTACAGCAGGAATTAAACGTGCCTGTGACCTATAAACCTGTCACCGACTACACAGCAGCGGTCACTGCCTTTAAGATTGGCGATTTGCAAATGGTTTGGTTCGGTGGTTTAACGGGTGTGCAGGCGCGGTTGCAGGTTCCCGGTGCCGAGGCGATCGCGCAACGAGAGATTGATGCCAGGTTTCACAGCATTTTTATTGCCAATAAGAACAGCGGGCTGACTCCCATCACGAATCAGAAAGGCTTAACGGCGCTGAAGGGCAAAACTTTTACCTTTGGTAGCGAGTCTTCGACTTCGGGACGGCTGATGCCTCAGTACTTTTTGCAGCAGGCGAATGTCAAGCTGACAGACTTTAAGGGAGAGGTAGGTTTCTCCAAAAACCACGATGCCACGCTCAAGCTGGTGCAGGCTGGCACGTACAATGCAGGCGTGCTGAACGAGAAAATCTGGCTCAGTCGCTTGCAAGAAGGCAAGGTGGATACCAACAAGGTGGAAGTAATCTGGCGCACCCCGTCTTACTATGATTACCACTGGGTGATTAATCCTGCGGTGAAACAGCAGTTTGGGGGAGATTTTGAAGAGAAAGTGCGATCGGCATTGCTCAAGCTCAATCCCGCTGTGCCAGAACAGAAGGAAATCCTAGACTTATTCAATGCCACAAAATTCGTGCCGACTCAAAATTCTAACTACGCCCAAATTGAGCAAGTGGGACGGGAAATTGGCAAGATTAAGTAGGCAAGATGAAGTGAATGACGACGATCGCGCCTCTGTTTGAGCTGAAGCACGTTTCCCAGCGGTTTGGAGATTGTGAAGCACTCACGGACGTTAGCCTGCAACTGTATCCCGGTGAACGCATTGCGCTGGTTGGCTCTAGTGGAGCCGGGAAAAGTACTCTTCTGCGGCTGCTCAACGGTACGCTTTCTCCCACGATCGGGGAAGTTTGGGCATTGGGCTGCAACCTTAATCAACTCTCACCACGACGCTTACGACAGGTGCAGCGACAGATTGGCACGATCTATCAACAGTTTCACCTGATCGACACCTTGCGGGTAGTTCACAATGTCAATGCTGGACATTTGGGACGCTGGTCTTTGCCCAAAGCGTTACTGTCCTTGCTGCTGCCACTGGAGGTCGAAACGGCAGTCAAGGCGTTGGCGCAGGTGGGCATTCCTGACAAACTGTATGCCCGCACCGATCGCCTCTCTGGTGGCGAACAGCAGCGTGTGGCGATCGCGCGGGTGCTGGTACAAAACCCGCTGGCAATTCTGGCAGATGAACCGATCGCAAGCCTTGACCCGGAACGCAGTCGAGAAGTGATGGCATTGCTGCGATCGCTGGGCGAGCAGGCAGGACAAACCTTAGTTGTGAGTTTGCACGATGTTGCAATGGCGCGTCACTATTGTCAGCGGTTGATCGGGTTACGGCAGGGACGAGTGGTCTTTGACGCAGCGACTGAGGCTGTAACCGCCGATATGTTCAATGCTCTGTATCAGCTTGAGCCGCAATGAGGACAATCGTACCGCGTCAACCGGGTTTCACTGCACCGCTTGGGTGGGGACTGCTGGGACTGGGGGCGATCGTCCTTTCCCTCCTGGCAGCAGGACTCTTTCAACGAGAGTTGCTGAATGTGGCTGGCTTTCCTCAGCTCTGGCAATTTCTCCAGGCAGCGATACATCCCGATCTCAGTCAAGCTTTGCTCCAGGTAACACTCAGCGCTACGGTGACAACGTTTGCGTATGCCGTTTGTGGCACGTTGTTTAGCCTGATTCTGGGCGCGATCGGTGGCATTCTGCTTTCACAAGTCTGGTGGGAGTCTGTGTTCTCACGTCGCCAGCCGCAAGCCTCTTCCTGGTGGTATGGCATCCGCCTTCTTTTAGCAGTGCCCCGCGCGATTCACGAACTGATCTGGGGTTTGTTCTTCATCAACCTTTGGGGTTTAGATCCGTTGACCGCGATTCTGGCGATCGCCATCCCTTTTGGAGCCATCACTGCCAAAGTGTTTGCTGAAATTCTGGATGAAACGCCGCGCCAGCCCTTACAAGTCTTGTTGAATAGCGGTGTGTCTGCACCGATCGCGTTTTGCTATGGCTTACTGCCGCTGGCAGGGCTTAACTTGGTGTCTTACGCCTTTTATCGCTTTGAGTGTTCCATTCGATCGGCGGCGGTGCTGGGCATCGTTGGTGCAGGCGGGTTGGGCTACGAAATTCTGCTGAGTTTGCAATCGCTCCAGTACGAGCAGCTCTGGACATTTTTCTATGCGCTTTTTCTGTTGAATGGGCTGGTGGACTTTGGCAGTGCACGAGTACGTCGCTTTTTGAACTGTGCGAATCGGTTAGATCTGCACTTGCCATCGTCCCGACGATCGACGCAGCCTCCCATGCAACGCTCCTCGCGTAACACTAGACTACAGGGAAGCACGATTGGGCTAACCATTCTAGGATTGATGCTCTTCTCGTTCTGGTCGATCCATCCCGATTACAGCAAGCTCTGGGCAACTCGAACCCGTCAACTGTTAGGAGCATTGGCGCGATCGTCCATGCCGCCGGATTGGAGCCTGCTGCCTCAACTTTTACCGCTCTCAATGGAAACGGTGGCGATGTCCATTTTGGCGATCGCGCTGGCGGGCTTGGGCGGTATGCTGCTGGCGTTTCTAGCGGCATCAAACGTCTTGCTGCCCGGTGGCGTGCTGAATCCGGGTCGTCAAGCAAACCGCTGGGTCGCTGCGGGGCTGTTTTTGCTGACACGAGCCGCCTTGCTGCTAGCGCGAGCGATTCCAGCACCCATCTGGGCATTGGTAGCGCTGTTTGTTCTCTTTCCTGGCATTCTACCGGGTGCGGTCGCCCTTGGTATCCACAACTTAGGCATTCTCGGTCGGCTGAAGGCGGAGACGATCGAAAACCTGGATACCCGTCCCTTAGAAGCCCTTAAGGCACAGGGTGCGCCCGGTTCGCTCGTCTTTTTGTATGGTGTGCTGCCGCTCAGCCTGCCTCGGTTTCTGGCGTATGACCTGTATCGTTGGGAAGTCTGTATGCGCGAAACGGTGATTGTGGGTTTAGTAGGTGCTGGTGGCTTAGGACGCTTGCTGACGGAGCAACTGAGTAGCTTTGATTATCGGGGCACGATCGTGACACTCGGTAGCTTTCTTCTGCTGACGTTTCTAGTGGATGCCATCAGTGCTCAGGTACGACGATCGCTGCGGTAATACCATTTCACTAAACTGCGGCTGGCGATCAGCGGTTAGCGGTCAGCGGTCAGCGGTCAGCAATAAGAACGAATCTGTAGGGCGATTTTGTAGCATTGGTATAAGTTCGTTTGCTTCAGTAGCGACCGTCATCAGAGTCTGGATTGCCTTGAGCATGGCTCCTAGAGGCATCGCTTGCGCGTGTAGGGGCGCTTCTTGAGTGGCGCTACCTATGGTGAGAGCGTTCGTTGAGGTGACTGATTCATTGGGCTACATTGAGTTTGCGGAGTGGTAGAACGACTGCAAAGGCTCTGCAAATTCACAACTCTGCCATCCTGGGTTCGGATGTAGCAGGGCAGCTCGTCGAAGGGGAGCACCGTTTGACTAAGCACAACGCCTGGGGTGATGAACTCAAGCAAGCCTAGCGCTGCTGTCCAACCGAGGCAGATGAGCGATCGAGCCGCATAGTTCGGTTTCAGTTTCATCGGTTTACAAAGCGGTGGACTGGAATAGGCGCTTCTCTTTTTATACAGCTCACGTTGCCGCGATCGCAATCATGCACAACACAGTCGCCGAGAGCATTAAACACCAGTGCTATTTTTACGACCAACTGAATGCAGCAGGGCGAAATTGTAGCGTTGCATCATTCGCTTTTGTGTAATTGCAAGGTTGGGTTTCTTAGCGTTAAGCGAATCTAAGAGGTGGGCGATCGCACTAACTGAGAGGTAGGTGGAAAAGCGGCAAAACTCAGAGCGTGTGACAGATAGGTAAGTCATACAAACCAGGCAAGTAAGAGAGGCAGCAATGTCCTAGTATTTCCACAGAGCGCCCCATGACTCGAATGAAGCTATTTTTTACTTTATGAATTGATCAGTTGATCGATAAAGCATTAGTTATGTCCACAGTTCACCTGCGTGTATTGATTGCTGTTGCGGTCAGCTTCATCACTCTTTTGGTTGTCGTTGCTGTGCAAGCCAAACCTGTCTCGCAACCTGACCTAACGCTGTATGGTAGCGATGCTAAGCACTTGAATGCGTTTGGCTATGCTCTGGCGATTGAACAGGAAACGCTTGCGGTCGCATCTGGAGTTGGTATTTTTGTCTTTGAGCACTCTGGCTCCACTTGGGTTGAGCGGGCAAAACTGCTGCCGAATGACATTGAAGAAGCGGGTGCTAACTTTGGTCGCAGCGTTGCGGTAAGCGGCGACATCATTGCTGTAACGGCTCCCACCGCAGAGACCAACACTGACCTCCCATATACTAATAGGTCAGGAGCCGTCTACATCTTCACGCGGGAGGGGTCAAGCTGGAAACAGCAAGCCAAGCTTTTTCCACCCAAACCAAAATCAGGCTTCCACTTTGGCTATGACGTGGCACTTGATCAGAATACAGTTGTTGTGGGGGATGACAGAGGCGTGTATGTGTTTGAGCGTGACCCCATAACAACAACCTGGTCATATACAGCGAATCTCGTTATCCCCCCAAACCCGGAGCTTAAGTTTACCGATCCAGCCACTCGTTTGGGTTCAGTCGTGGCAGTCAGTGGTAACACCATTCTAGTGGGTGGCACTAAAACCCAGTCAGCGGGAGCTGTTGGCGCACTTTTTGAGCGCCAGTCCCAAACAGGCACCTGGACTTACGAACGGGAGTTAGTATTCCCGGTGCCGCCGAAGATCATTGGTGGTACTGCGTCTGTTGGTTTGGACGGGAATACTTTGCTCCTCGGTGTGACGTTAGAAGCGTCTTTCCCCTTTATCGGCTCTGCTTACATTGCCAAACGCCCGACTGCCAGTGGTGATTGGCAACAAACGGCTAAACTAGCACCCCGCTATATGCATCGTCCGGGCGGGCTGTTCGGTTTAATCGCTGACTACGGCTTTGGTGCCAGGGTCGCTCTGAAGGGGGATTACGCAGTGGTCGCTGCCGTTGGTGCCCAGAACAACGCCCTTATCCAAAATAGTCAAGGGGAAGTGTTTCTCTTTCATCGTCAACCACGGGCAGAGTCTTGGACGCAACTTGCCAAGCTAGTACCACGAGTGGATAGAAAGGAATTCCTGCCCATAGTCAGCCTCTCAAGTCGTTACGTTGTCGTTGGTGACCCAAGGGCACTGAATGATCGGGGAGAACGAACGGGTGCTGTCCACATTTTTGCGCTACCAACGGCAGCACCCTAAAGATCTGCTTCCGTCTGTTGCGCCCAGTCGGCTACGGCTAGACATAAGCAAAGTAATCCGCATTCAAGTCGAGATTGGTAACGCCCTCAACCACCCCGATCAGTTCTTTGCCGAATCCGGCTGTCAGTAGACCGCTATTGATGGCTTGAACCAAATTGGAACTGTCGTTCGACAGTAGACGAAAGACACCCTGGTTAAACTGTTACATTTGGGCAGCAGATGGTCTTCCTCCAGGACGTTGAGGAACTACTTTGCTCACGGCTGCTACTGTGCCAGCTAGTTATGCAAAGCGCTGTATCGGCTTTAAAGGCACCGCTGCCTGTTAAAGCTTGTGCTCATGCAGGATTTCTCTATCAACTCTAGATGCGCTGCTGACCACCGATCGCGCTGACCGCTAACTGCTGACCGCTGACCGCTATTCTTAACCATTGCTTCACAAACTCGGTGTGTACTGATAATTTTGCGTTCCTGAGCAGTCTTCAGCTTTAAGCCTGTTAGCTTCTGTGTTGTACTGGAAGTCAGCAGAGGTCTCACAGTCGCTTTATTTGGCTGAGATGAACGCAAGACAAGTTTTTGGGCACTCTACGCTTAGTTCCTTGGCTGCGCTTGGAGTCACACTGATTCCGCCGGATGGAACGATCGCACGATGAATAAGGTTCTGCAATGACAAATGGTGTTGAGAGGGAGGGTGCGTGACTAGCTCACAAAACATTGGAGTCGTGGTCATTGGACGCAATGAGGGCGATCGCCTGCTTCGCAGTTTAGATTCTGTTGTGGATGCCTCTCGCCCGGTTGTCTATGTGGACTCTGGCTCAACGGATGGAAGCTGTGAAGCAGCCCACGATCGTAGCGTTACCGTGGTCAATTTGGACTTGTCGATTCCGTTTACAGCGGCGCGTGCCCGGAATGCTGGCTTCGATCGCCTCCGCGAACAGTTTCCTGATGTCGAATCTGTCCAATTCATTGATGGCGATTGCGAAGTAGTGGCTGGTTGGCTCGAAGCAGCGGCGATCGCTCTGGACGAGAATCCTACAGTCGTTGCTGTATGCGGCTGGCGACGAGAACGGTATCCCGATCGCAGCCCGTATAACCGCATTTGTGATGTCGAGTGGCGCATGGGTGCAGTCGGTGAAACGATGCATTTTGGTGGCGATGTGATGCTTCGTGCCAGTGCGTTTGCAGCAGTTGGTGGTTATGACAGCAGCGTGATTGCGGCTGAAGATGATGAACTTAGTGTGCGCTTGCGGCAGGCAAAGGGTTCCATTCTCCGTATTGACCACAACAGTACGCTGCATGATGCCAATATTCATCGCTTGTCGCAGTGGTGGCAACGGGCGAAACGTTGCGGCTATGCCTATGCTCAGGTTCATAGCCTGCATGGTGCGCCACCCGAACGCAAGTTTGTCAAGGAGATTCGACGCACCTGGCTGTGGGGCGTGATTGTACCACTAGGCGCGATCGTCCTTGCTCCCTTCACCGTTGGACTCTCGCTTCTCGCCTTCGGACGCTACCCGCTGACGGCACTGCGAACCATTCTAGGGACACGCAAACGAGGCTTTTCCTGGGGTGAGAGCATTCCCTGGGGCGTATCCTGTGGGATATCGGTGTTTCCAGAAGCGTTGGGAGTCATCAAGTTTACGAGCGATCGGCTGCTCCACAGACAGCACAAAATTATTGAATACAAGGGCGCTCAAACGTCCGCGACTGAAACCATTCAAGTAACAGGGAGATAGCCAATGACAGCCACTAACGGACAAACCAAACCCGTCGCCGTCGCGCTACTTGGGGCAGGCTACATTTCTGACTATCACTTTGCAGCACTACGTCAGTTGCCAAACGTGGAAGTGCGGGCTATCTGTGACCTGAATACGCGACTGGCAGAGCAATTCGCCCAGTCCAAAGGGATTTCGACGGTCTATTCTGACCTGGGTAAAATGCTGTCTCAAGAGCGTCTAGATGTCGTACACATTCTCACGCCACCCCATGTTCACTTTGCCACAGGATGCCAGGTGGTGGAAGCGGGGGTGGATGCCTTTATCGAAAAGCCACTGTGTCACCGGGTCAGCGACTGTCAGGAACTCCGACGACGCGCTGAGACGATCGGGCAAACAGTTGGTGTAAGCCACAATTTTCTTTACTTCCCGGTGTATGAAAAGCTGGTCGCGGATTTACGCAGTGGACGGTTGGGACGCGTTGATCAAATTGATATTGTCTGGAACAAGGAACTCGGACAGCTATCCGGCGGACCCTACGGCGCGTGGATGCTCCAGACCCCAAAAAATATTTTGTTTGAGGTCGCACCCCATTCCTTTACCCATTTGGTTCATCTGATTGGGCAACCGGATTCGCTGTCTGTGGATGTGAACGATCGCATTGACCTGCCTCGCGGACTCGAATTCTACCGTCGCTGGGAAATTCGCGGTTGGAAGGGCAACACCAGTATTCGGCTGCGCTTTTCGTTCATCGACGGCTACCCAGAACACTACATCCACGTGCGCGGCACCAATGCGGTTGCCCATGTAGATTTTGAGAACAATACGTATACCTGTCAGGAGCATACGCCCTATCTGCTGGATGTCGATCGCTTCGCCACGGTTGCCACAGTCGCTCGTGATTCCGTTGTACAAGCGACTGGCACCTTGGCGAACTTTGTCCTCTCTAAAGCTGGACTGTCCAAAGTCTCTGCGCCGTTCTCCTACAGCATTGCGCGGACGGTTGAAAGCTTCTACACCACACGCGGCAGCAAGCTGGATGAACGAATTGATGCTTCATTAGGAGAAGGCGCTATTTCGCTGGCTGAGTGGATTGCCCGCGAAACGCATTTACCAGAACCAAAAACAGATACGTTTGTGCTCAACCAGACGGCTGAAATAGAGGTACCCAAGCCCAATGTGCTGGTGATTGGCGGCACGGGCTTCATCGGTCAGGCATTGGTGAAACGCTTGCGGCAAGATGGGCATGGCGTTCGCATTCTCGCCCGCGACCCTAATAACTGCTCACCCGCACTCCGCAACCTCGGTGTTGAACTGACGAAAGGCGATTTTGCCGATGCGAACGCAGTGAGTACCGCGCTGGAGGGCATTGAATATGTCTATCACCTAGCACGTGGTAACGGCAAGACCTGGGCAGATTACCTCAAAACTGACGTGGAACCGACTCGTAAGGTAGCGGAACTATGTTTGGAACATGGCGTGAAGCGACTGTTTTACGCCTCGTCGATCGCCATCTATTACGCAGGTAGCGGTGCCGGGACGATTACCGAAGCCACGAAACCTCATGAGGGGATGCTACGAGTCGCACCTTACCCGCGATCGAAGGTCGAGAACGAACGGAACTTGCTCCAGCTTCAGCACGAAAAAGGCTTGCCTGTCGTGATCTTCCGCCCCGGTGTGGTGCTGGGTCGCGGTGGCAATCCCTATCACTGGGGCATTGCCGCATGGCCCTACAATTCGGTGTGTCGTCTATGGGGCGATGGCAACAGCAAAATGCCGATCGTGCTGGTGGATGATGTCGCGGATGCAATGGCACGGGCGATCGCGGTTCCCGGCATTGAAGGCGAATCCTTTAATTTGACCAGTGAACCCCAAGTCACCGCCAACGACTATCTTGACGAATTTGAGCAACAGGCAGGCTTGAAACTCCGACGCATTCCCACCGCTAGCTGGCGCAACTACTCGGAAGCTCTGGTGAAATGGGCAGTGAAAAGCCTCGGACGTGATCCCAATGCCGCCTTCCCCAGCTACGCCGATTGGGAAGGTCGCAGTTTCGCCGCCGTCTTCGATTCCTCCAAAGCAGAACATCAGCTTGGTTGGTCTCCCGTTAAAGACCGTGCCACCCTCGTCAAAGAAGGCATCCACGCTCCAGCAGATGAATTCTTTGCATAGCTAATCCATATGCAAGCTAAGCTAACGTGAGTTCTGGATAAGAAAAAGCGGTGCAGGTACGCTGAAATTACTAAATCAATCAGCTTTCCCCGCTGTATGTTCAGCTTAGAAGAACTTTTCTGCATCATCGATGACTTTTGTCAGACTTTTGAGCCGCAGTGGCGACAGCGATTGCTGGCTGCGGGCTTACACAGGCGTGAGCGTTCACGGCAACTGAGCCTCAGCGAAAGCCTGACCCTGATGCTCGCGCTTAATCCTCTGAGAGGCTGTTTGAAAAGTGTCTGGCGGTTAAAACCGCGACTACATTAACAAAGTCCGCCTGCGCGGACTACCTCAGCACGAGGGTTTTGGAACCTGCGTAGGCAGGTTTTGTGCGTGTAGCCGCGACTTCAGTCGCCAGAGCTACACGCATCTGGACTTTTAAAACATCCTCTGAGTGTCATTGTAGTAGTAGCAGAGAATACGACTGGTAGAGTCAGCAGTCGAGCGATCGAGAATTTGAGTCATCGTGATGCATTTTGTAGAGTGTTAAGACCATTGGAGCTTTGAGGCAATCGTACCCAGTAGTACAAGCAAACCGAGCGATCGCCGAAAATAATTAACGCCTTGAAAAAGTTCCTGCCATGCCCAAGTGAACAGGGAGCCAAACGCCACTGCCTCTAGACCTGTATGAATGTTGTCGCTTGTCATGAGCAGTGCGATCAAAGTTGCTCCAAACCAAGCCAGAAGCGGTAAGTTGGGCTTCTGAGCAATCACAATCTTGCCATCGCTATCTCGAAAAATGCGGTTAAACAGAGTATCTTCCGTAGCTTTAGGTGGATGCACTTCAGGTGTATTCATTCAACTCCTTTTACTTAAAAGAAAGAAAGCATAACGTTAAATATCAGTATGCTCCTTCACCATTAAAAATCGTGTTTGAGTTCGTGTTTTACTTACGTATAACTTAGACAAATACAACTAAACCATCCAAAAGTCATACTTGACACTTTAAACCTGGTTGACTGACAAAACTCTTGAAACCCTTATCCTGCCGTAGGTTGGGTTAGCGTTAGCGTAACCCAACGAAACCGTTACTGGTGTTGGGTTACGCTCCGCTCAACACCAACCTACATCAGAACTTTTGTCAGTCAATCAGCACTTTAAACTTTACCTAATAAGACTGCGAAATATTTTTGATGCGTTCTACTAAGCAGAAAGCATCAGACATTGGTCGTCATGTAAAAGTAATGATGCTACCTTGACTCCATCTTGCTCTTCAAGCATACGCAATGCCTAACTGCCCAATCTGCGCCTCGGTGCCAGTGGTCAAGAACGGGAGCAGGCACGCCGGCAAGCAACGCTTCAAGGTCGGGATTGTGGTCGGCAATTGGTTGAAGACCCTGCCAATCAGCTGATTCCTCAAACTACGCGGGACTGGCTTGACAAATTGCTGCTGGAACGTTTGGCGTTAGCGGCAATGGTGCGGGTGACAGGTGTGTCTGCACGCTGTACGTCAATCAGCAAGATGATCAAACACCCAAGCAGACCACAGTGATCCCAAAAAACGGTCGGTTCACGCTGCAACTCAATGAGATGTGGTCTTTTGTAGGCTCCAAGCGCTGCCAGCAGTGGCTTTGGCTGGCGCTGGATGTGGACAGGCGACGGCTGGTGGGGGCGTACATTGGCGACAGAACCCGACAAGCAGCGAAACGATCATAGGCAAGCGTCTACTTTTATAGCTTCAATTTATACCTCAAAACTCCGTATAAACCTTTAGTCTGCTAGTGCCATTAAGTCACCCGTATTTCGCGCTTGAATATTTAATGCGGAATTGTTTGACGAGGGAGTGTTTCTAGTAGTACACGCAATTGGTCAGCACTCTTAACAGAGCAGTTACATTTCACTCAGTTCAAATGCTGCTCTTAAGTCGTGAGAGGTTCCTACGCTGTAGCTCAAAATGATCCTAACGCGGCTAGACCTCTTTAATTTTGCTCGTATCAGATTGCGTGTAGAGGCGGATTCCCGTTCGCTTTATCGGTTAAAACAAATCCTGAAGAGGCACTACCAATGCTAATTATGCCGATCGCCGTTTTCTCTGCGCTGTTGCTGCTGCTTTTTGCAGAACTCAAACCGAAACCAGGCAAGTCTCCTGAGAAGGAATTGGGGGAGGCACTCACTAAATACCTTTCCGCAGGGGTCAAAGTCCGCCTTGAGAAGGATAAGGATTAGCTTGGTCTGGGCAGGTCGTTCTACTACTTAAACGCTGAGAACACTGTTGCGACTGAATGACACGCCTTCAAACGATGGATGCGTCAAGCCTAAATAGTCATTGGCAGAAGCGGACAACGAGCCATACGCCTATCGCAGTGCGATAGGCGTATAGCATGGCTTTGCAAGTACACTAGAGAATCGCTTCTAGCGGCACGTCCAGCACTGGAAACTGCGCCCAGCTAGCCGCATCAAAGTGCCACCATTCTGTTTGCAGCGGTATGAACCCGTGTTTTACCATCGCTTCTTGAAGCCGCTGGCGATTTTGCTTTGCCTGAACGCTGGCACCGTCGTAGGTAGTTGCTGCCCGTTCAGTGAAGTCGTCAAAGTCGGTTGGCATTTTCAACTCTCTGCCAGCACGATCGACCAGCGTTAGATCCACCGCAGACCCACGATTGTGCCGTGAACCATACGTTGGATTGGCGACATAGCGATCGTCTGGTACCAACTTCCACATTTGTTTTTGGACAGACAGCGGTCGGTAGCAGTCATAGACTTTTAGCCCCAACCCGATTGCTTCCAGGTCTGCTTGCACCTGAGAAAGTTGTTTCGCTGCGACCGCCCTTAGCAAACAGCGCGATTCTTTGTAGAGAACTCGATGCATAAAGTTATTCGCTGTCGCGTAGCGCAGATCCAGGTGAATAGCGGCATTGATAGAGCGAATGTCTACTAATTGAGCATTAGCAGCTTGATAACCAGGAGTGATCTGGTTTGGCTGAGCCGCCGCGATCGACTCTATCGGTTGCGGCACTGGAAGGCGCTGCGTCGTTGGGTTAGCAGTGCTTTTTGTGTAACCCTGACACGCCACCGATAACGTTAACAGCGCGATCGCCACAAACCTGAGCCAATGCTGAACGCTGCTGGAGACTTTCACCGGACTAACTTCCTATGTACAAGCGATAGCATCAGTTTTCCCGTTATGACTGATTTGCTGACATTTTTTTTGCAGCCCTTCTAGAATAGAGGTCTTAGTGAGTAAACCTGCTCCACGATCGCAGCCGAGGCTAACAATGCTTGCAACTCCCCTTCTTCGCTCTAGAGAACTGCCAACACTGGAATACACCTCCACGCGCGATCGCTTTGATGCGTCGTGGGAATCACCCCTTTCCACATTGCTAGGACTGGGACGAGCAGCAGGCGCAGATTTTGTCGAATTCTTTTTAGAGCGAGTTAACTATATTAGCTGCCTTGCTGAAGACGATGCCATCACCAGCATTTCACCACGGCTTTCCACTGGGGCAGGCATTCGCGTCTTTCGCGGTCAAACCGACTGCTACGTCAGCACTAACGACCTGACCTTTTCTGGCTTGAAAGCTGCCCTCGAAAAAGGATTGTCGATTCTAGGCTTGCAATTGCCGTCCCCGGGAGCGTACATCCCCGAAATCAACCTGGAACCGCTGCGTGACTATGCTGTGTTGCGTGGTAAAGAATCCTGGCTGGCAGAATCTAGCTCCATGCGCGAAATGGGCGAAGTGCTGCTGGATGCCAACGCTCGTTTACAAGAAAAAGCGACGCATGTTCAATCTCGTCGCGCTGTCTACTTCCGCGATTGGCAAGAAGTATTGGTTGCCTCCAGTGACGGTACGTTTGCGAGAGACATTCGTCTGACCCAATCCGTGGGCTACAACTTGCTGTGTGCCGATGGTGCAAATCGATCGTCCATTGGCGAACGTGCAGGCAACACCAGCGACCCCAACTTCCTTCGCACCTGGGATTACACTGCCACTGCCGAAAGCGTCGCCGAATCTGCTGGCAGAATGCTCTACGCCGATTACGTAGAATCGGGCACGTACCCGATCGTCATGGCAAACAAATTCGGCGGCGTGATCTTCCACGAAGCGTGTGGACACCTACTTGAAACCACGCAAATCGAGAAGCGTACTACGCCGTTCATGGACAAGAAAGGCGAAAAGATTGCTCACGAAAACCTGACTGCCTGGGATGAAGGGCTTTCAACCGATGCGTTTGGCACGATCGACATGGACGATGAAGGGATGCCAGCGCAACGCACCTTGTTGATCGAAAAAGGCGTGTTGAAAAACTTTATCGCCGATCGGGCAGGTTCCATTCGCACCGGACACCCCCGCACAGGCAGCGGTCGCCGCCAAAGCTATACCTACGCTGCTGCCTCCCGGATGCGGAATACCTACATAGCCCCCGGAGACTTCACCAACGAAGACCTGTTTGCCTCCATTGAAAAAGGCATCTACTGCAAAAAAATGGGCGGCGGCAGCGTCGGTGCTACGGGACAATTCAACTTCTCTGTGGACGAGGCATACCTGATCGAAAACGGCAAAATCACCAAGCCCCTCAAAGGCGCAACCCTCATCGGCGAGGCAAAGGAAATCATGAACAAGATTTCCATGTGCTCCAACGATCTCGACCTCGCAGCAGGCTTTTGCGGCTCCGTTAGCGGCAGCATCTACGTCACTGTCGGACAACCTCACATTAAAGTCGATTCGATTACAGTCGGCGGACGATAGGGAAAAGCTTGAAGGCTAACAAGTGAAGAGTTAAAAGTTCTGAGATAGAGATTGCTTCCTTGTTATGACGAGTAAGAGGTGAGTTGTCCAAATTTAGGGAGTTTGGTGTCCAAAATTAAGTCAGAGTCACAACTTGAGGTAACGTTCAGCCATTTGTACGCTGCTCGATTAGTTAAACCAGGCTGCAAACCCAAAGAACTGACCACGAAAAACCCGATCGAGTTGTGCCCATACCTGTTGATTGGTCAACTTACCCACTTCTAAATACGGCGCTGCTGCTGTTCCTTGTAGCCATAGCACTACATCGGTTGTGCGCGGTTCCAAAAAGGCTTTGCGGAGATTTACCCCCCTGACTTCGCGCGATCGCCAGAATGGCAGCAACGTCTTGCCTGACAGCAACCCATCAGCTTCATCCAAAAACGCCAACCAGCCGTCAATCATCGCTTGAGTGACTCGCACCCCAGGCAACACACCCGTTTGCTTAGGGCTGGGGAGCCATTCGCGATCGTTGTCGGTCTCAGCAGCAATCAACTTCCAGGATTGGCGACTGAGTGAGGTGGTAGTTTGCAAGTGCTGTAACGCTCTTGCCATCCGCTGCGGTTCGGCGATCGGGAAGCGTAGTAGATGGACAAACGTGACAATATCCACAAAATCAATGCCGCCAAAGCTAAATTGACTTGGCTCTGGGCGACCATCCACTAGAAACTTGTAAGGGGTCTCTGGTTTCGTAAAGACTACGTGCGCCAGAGCGTTGAAAAACTCCTGCCCATCGTGTGCCAGGGCAAATTCGCCGATCGCCCCTAGTAGATTGGTGTAACCCTGTAACCAGATCGCATCAGCGGCATCAAAGGCGATCGTGAAGCTCTTAGCCTGTTGTTCTGTAATGGGTAGCCGATTAATGGCAGCAAAAATGCGCCAGAGCGATTCTGTGGGTTCAATCTTGCCATTGCCATTTAAATCGAGCCGAATCAGACCGAGCCGCAACGGTAGTTTGACCCGCGCATCTTTAATTGGTGCCAGCGTTGTACGCACTGTTGCGAGATCATCCAGAAACGTTTGGAGAATTTGGCGCGTATCGTCATAGCGAATCACTTGCGGATTCGGATTTTCGGGAATCGGCAGACGTAAAAACGGCAAAATACTGGTGAGTGAATTGTGACGCAAACCGTAACGATAAAGCGGCTGGGTCAAACGCTCCACACCGCTGACTAACTGCGTCACACCTAAACTGAACCGCGCCTGATCGTCCTCTGGTTTCTCCTTTAACCGTGCCAGCATTGCCGCTTCACCGTCGGCAAACTTGCCTGCCATCAGAAATGGCTCGATCGCAGAAGGTGTTTCAACCGACCTCACATGCGGCACCCCTACTCCCCACACAAGCAAGACTAAACAAAAGACAGCGCACAAAAAAATACGGACAGGTGTTTTCAGCATAGCGATCAGTTGTCACACAGTCGGTCAGTTACACAACAGTTCTACACCGACACTACCGAGAATCACCGCTTTAAAGAGTGAAGAATGACAACGCGATCAATGGTGATCGCGTCGTTGTTTTCGCAGTTTTGCACATTCGTCGAAACCCTAATCAATGGAGGCAACGGTTACAGTAGAGCAAACGCGATCGCTAATCATCCTACAGGAATTAAATTCAGGGTGCCTTAGTACCAACGTAACGCATCAATCGCTTGAGCTAAAAAGGAGAACCTTGTGCCTGACAGAATCAGTATTGTGATTGAAAAGAATGAGCAGGGCTATGCTGCTTACAGTCCTGAAATTGCCGATTCTCAGGTTCAAGGCAGTTCGTTTGAAGACGTAACAGCGCAGATTCAGGTAAGAGCTAAAGATTATCTCGAGCACCTTCCTGCTGATGAATCGCCTCAAACAAATGACAGACCTATCTGGGAAACTTTTGAGGACTTTGCCAATAGCATTCCAGAAGAGGTTCTCGCTAAATTGCCGACAGATGGAGCGGAGCAACACGATCACTACATCTATGGCACACCGAAGCGATCGGTATGAAATTGTTATTTGCAGACACTTTCTACTGGGCAGCGTTGCTCAACGTTCGAGATGCATGGCATAGACAAGCCGTTGTATACAGCCAACCGCTGAAGCAAGTACAGATTGTTACTACAGATGAAGTATTGCTTGAATTTCTCAACTTCTTCTCATCTTATGGCGACTATATGCGATCTGGTGCCGCGCAAAGAGTGCAGGATGTTCTGCAAAACAACAGTGTCCGAGTCGTTGATCAAACCCATCAGTCTTTTCTGGATGGGTTAGCGCTTTACGCCCAACGGTTAGACAAAGGTTACAGCGTAACTGATTGCATCTCAATGAACACCATGCGGCAGCTTGGAATTGTCGAGATTCTGACGCACGATCGCCACTTTACGCAGGAAAGCTTCACGATTCTCTTTAGTGAGGAAGCTTAATCGTCAACTCAGGCAGTACTACCGAAGCCAGCGCGATCGCTCATACTAGAGAAGAACGCATAACGTTTTGAGAGAAGTTTGAGGGAATTGCTGTGCAAACCATCAATGAATTAGCGACACAGGCAAAAGAAGCTGCCGATCGCCTGGGAATCCACAAATTCGATATTTACGGTTCCACGGTGGATGAGAGCAGCGCCAAAGTCGATCAGGGCAAGCCGGATCAGGTGAAAGCCTCCAACCGTTCCAGCGTCACCGTGCGCGTGTGGAATGACGATCAGACAATGGGTATTACCTCAACGACAGATGTTGATCCCACAGGATTGGCGCTTGCGTTGAAGACCGCTTATGAAGCCAGCTTTTTTGGTGTCAAAGAAAACGTTCCCGACTTTAGCCCTGAAGCAAGGGCACCGCTGGCGCGTGAGTTCGCCGAAAAAGCACCCCAGGCTCCGATTTCAGACTTGCTGTCAAAGCTGCTGACGGCAGAAAAAGCAGTGACCGAGGCACATCCCGCGATCGCCTCCGTCCCCTACAATGGACTTGCTCAGCGCGACATCGATCACTTCTATCTCAACAGCGACGGTGCCCTGCGAACAGAAGCGTATTCCACCACATCGCTGTATCTCTATACCAAAACTGAAGAAGAGGGTAAAAAGCCTCGTAGTGCAGGCGCCTTTCGCATCAGTCGTGACTTGGAAACGTTGGATGTGGATGGTTGCCTCAAGGAAGCGGTTGAAAAAACCGTTAGCCACCTGGATTACAAAAAGATTCCCACGGGCAAATATCGGGTCGTTTTCTCACCAGAAGCATTTCTGAGCCTGTTGGGTGCCTTTTCAAATCTATTCAACGCCCAAAGTATTCTTGACAATCAAAGCCTCTCAAAGCCTGAGTCGTTAGGTACGTCGATCGCATCCCCCTTGCTCTCTGTATCGGATGATGCTCTGCATAAAGACAATGTGGCGATCGCCACCTTTGACGGTGAAGGCACACCCACTCGTCGCATTTCCCTGATTACTGACGGTGTGTTGTCCAACTTTCTCCACAGTGCTGGCACGGCTAAACGGTTTAATACCCAGCCTACAGGACATGCCAACATGGGCGCGAAGGTGACCGTTAGTCCGCACTTCTACCATGTCTCCACCACTGCGTCGGCTCAGCAGGAATATAGTCTAGACACGGCTGAAAATGTCATCCTCATTGACGATCTACACGCCCTTCATGCTGGGGTCAAAGCGCTCCAGGGTTCCTTCTCGCTGCCATTTGATGGCTGGTTGGTGAATCAAGGCGAGCGCACCAGCATTGAGTCTGCCACTGTTGCTGGTGATTTTCTAGAGCTACTCAAAACCATTCTTTATGTAGAACCAGAAGGACATCTCACCCCCGGTGGTGTTTGCCCTTATATCTGGGTTGAGGAACTGTCAATCACAGGTGAGTAAGTTAGCTCGTGGCTAAGCAGTCAGCGGTCAGCGGTTAGCAGTCAGTGAACCCTTACTGTTGGCAATGTCTTGAGCTTGTGAGCAACCAGTTCTAACCCAGAAATTGACAGATCGAGGCGTTCCCATTGGTAGTGGGTTGCCTGAATCTGGCTAAAGGCGGCTTTGGTTAGTAGCACCTCGCCACGACGAGCGAGATCTTCACCCAGTTTGCACGCCAGATTCATTTCACTGCCGTACAGATCGTTCTCGCCGACCAGCAGCGTTTTGCCGTAGCCGATACCAATGCCTGCATAAAGATCCTGCTCGTCGGGTTGTCCGGTGTTCACGGCAGCAAAGCCTTTGAGAATGTCAACAGCACTGTCGATCGCCCCCTGCACATCTGGAAAAACGGCGAACAAATTGTCTGCCTCTTGTTTCACCACGCGCCCGTGATGTTGAACCAGGGGCGTGGCGATCGCAGTCATACGGTGCACCATTGCCAGAAAATGGATGATGCCATAGCGAATGGTTAGCCTGGAGAAACCGGACATATCCAACACAAGGATGGCGCAGTCTTGTTCAAAGGTTTCGCAGATTTGGGCATCGATCGCGGTCGATCGCTCTGGATATTCGTTGCGCTCTTGCAGCAGTCGGTTGAGTTCGGCGCGAGTGTTCTGGGGGGAAAGCATGGGAAGAAAGTATAAAGGATGAAGGCTAAAAGCTAAGAGGATGTTTTAAAAGTCCTTCTGTTAGTAGCAAAAAGCTAGATCCCCCTCAATCCCGCTTCAAAAGGGGGACGACCAAAGCCTTTCCCCCCCTTTTGAAGGGGGGCTAGGGGGGATCGCTGAGTACTTAACGTTACAGACCATACCTTTTTAAACACCCTCTAAGAGTGTTCTTTATCCTTTAGACTTCCCTTCTTATCCTTCATCCTTTAGCCTTTCCTTCCTTTCCTTCCCTTTCTACAGCTTGAACGATTCGCCATACGATTCGCCAAAGCAAACTTGTTCAGTACTGAATCGACCGCCAAAGGGCTTAAACGGCTCGGCGGCGTAGCCCAGACAGAGTATGCAGCAGACATCAACCGTATCGGGAATGTTGAAGGCAGTTTTGACTTGCGTACTCACAAAGCCTTCCATCGGGCAACTATCGACTCCAAAACTCTTTGCCACAATCATCAGGTGGGCAACAGCAAGCATGGTATGGCGATTTGTCCAGGTTTCGATCGATTCAAAGCTGGGATGGTTTTCAAAGAAGGGCGGAATCTGCGATCGCATGTATCCTGCAAATTGCTCCGTCATCGCCTGATGTGCTTCACCTAGCTCGATCACAGCTTCGATATTCTCCGCGCTGCTGGCAGTGCGATCGCCACAACAAAGCAGCACCACAGGCGCTTGAGCGATTTGAGCTTGATTGAAGGCACAGCTTTTAAGCGTGTCTTTGCTTTGCTGCTGCCGTAGAATAACAAATCGCCACGGTTGCAAGTTATAGCCAGAGGGCGATCGCAGCCCCAAATGCAAAATTTCTTCGAGAATAACGTCTGGAATGGGATCAGGAAGAAAGGCACGGGCAGCACGACGCTGGTCGATCGAATCCTTCAAACCCGTCGTAGGCTGTAAATCAATGGTCATGTCAATCCTTTTACAACACAGCTTGTTAATCAGACCTGAACTCTAGACGTTAGACGATTTGGAGCCGTTCGGTTCAAGTTTTGTGCCTTAACGTCTTACAAAAGCGTCTCAAGCCAACCCGCTTAACGTCAACGTTCCAAGGGCTGACCATATCTTTGGTCAACATCATGCTCAATGCGCTGTCGAAACCAAATCTGCACTATGTTTCTATACCTCTCCAAACTACTGCCGCTTTTTCTTTACCCGCTGGGACTGACCTGTGTGCTGCTCTTTGCCTCTCTGGTGCTGCTCTGGCGACGATCGCGCTGGACTGCGCTGCCGATCGTGCTGTCGTTGGTGCTGCTGCTGGTGGGTGGCAATGGCTGGATGGGCGAATGGCTCGTGCGATCGCTGGAATTTCAGAACCTCCCCTTAACTGCATTGCCAAAAGCAGACGCGATCGTGGTTTTGGGCGGTTGCACTAAGCCAGCCTCACCCCCGCGCCCGTGGGTAGAAGTCAGCGAAGAGGGCGATCGTGTCCTGTATGCAGCCAAACTGTATCGAGACGGCAGAGCGCCGCGTGTCATTCTCAGCGGTGGTCGCATTGACTGGAAAGGGGGCGGTACACCCGAAGCAGACGACATGGCACAACTGATCGAAACAATGGGTGTGCCAAAAGCCGCGATTCTACAAGATCCGACTTCGCTCAATACCTACGAAAACGCCGTCAACGTTAAGCAGATTATGGCGACACAGAGCATTCGTCGTATTTTGCTGGTGACATCGGCAATGCACATGCCGCGATCGCTGGCGATTTTCAAGCATCTGGGGATCGATGCGATCGCCGCCCCCACCGACTTCAACACAACAGAACGCGACTGGCAGGAAATCCAGGGCAGCACTCAAGCGATCGTGCTGAACCTTTTGCCTGAAGCTGACCGCTTTAACCGCACAACCAGAGCCTTGAAAGAATATCTGGGGCTGGTGGTTTATCGCTTGAAAGGATGGCTATAAACTCAAGCGTTACTATTAGCGATCGTCACACACGTTTCAAATATTTACTCTTTCTAGAAGCAGTTTGTGCTAGTTCAGAAAAACTTGAGCATTCATTTCTAAACGGTGGGATCATTGTGTCATAGGTTATACAGCGGTTGGGAATGCTAGAGAAACGCAAAGCATTGATCAAGTTTGCTGAAACGACTCGCCCGATCGCTGTAGCCACAAACAGCCCTTCTGACCACACTGTTTGTTTTTGGCGATCGCGGCGATCGCCATGTTACTGAGAGGAAAAATAGTTATGCTACCCGGTTCACTTTTAGCCGATGCCAGTCAACGCTTAGAACGCGCCTTAAAATTTACGTCTATTTCAGAAGATGCCGTTGAAACGCTGAAATTTCCCCAAACCAGCCTGACCGTCTCGATCCCCGTGCGGATGGATGATGGGTCGCTCAAAATTTTTCAGGGTTATCGGGTGCGCTACGACGACACCAGAGGTCCAGGCAAGGGTGGTGTGCGCTACCATCCCCATGTATCGCTGGATGAAGTGCAATCCCTTGCCTTCTGGATGACCTTTAAGTGTGCCGCGTTGAGACTGCCGTTTGGGGGCGCAAAGGGTGGCATCACCGTCAATCCCAAAGAGCTGTCCAGAATGGAACTGGAGCGCTTGAGTCGGGGCTATATCGATGCGATCGCCGACTTCATTGGTCCCAACGTGGACATCCTCGCACCCGACGTTTACACCAACGCCATGATCATGGGCTGGATGATGGATCAATACAGCATCATTAAGCGTCAGATTTGCCCCGCTGTGGTAACAGGCAAACCCGTCAGCATGGGTGGCAGCTTGGGGCGAGAAACTGCGACAGCGATGGGTGCTTTTTTTGTGATTGAATCCACCTTGCCGAAGTTCGATCGCCATCCCAGTAGCACAACCGTTGCCGTGCAAGGCTTTGGCAACGCCGGGGCAATCCTGGCAGAACTTCTCTACAAGGCGGGTTATAAAGTCGTTGCTGTCAGCGATTCTCAGGGTGGCATTTACAGCAAAAACGGGCTAGACATTCCCAGCCTTCGCCAGTTCAAAGATGCCAGTCGGGGGGTGAAAGCGCTCTACTGTGACAGTACCGTGTGTCACACCGCTGCCGAAGATGTCCTCACCAATGCCGAACTGTTAGCGCTGGACGTGGATATTCTGGTGCCTGCCGCCCTCGAAAATCAAATCACGGAAGCAAATGCCGACACCATCCAGGCAAAGCTCATCTACGAAGTTGCTAATGGACCCATCACCTCTGCCGCCGATCGCATCCTCAACGACAAAGGCATCTACGTCTTTCCAGATATTCTCGTCAACGCCGGAGGTGTCACCGTCAGCTACTTTGAGTGGGTGCAAAACCGCAGCGGCTTGTACTGGACGCTAGAAGAAATTAACCAGCGCTTGAAGCTTCGCATCGTCGAAGAATCCGAGTCCATCTGGCTCATTGCTCGTGATTTAGCGATCGACCTGCGAACTGCTGCTTACGTCCATGCTCTCACGCGTCTTGGTGAAGCCATCAGCGCTAAAGGCACGCGGGATTACTATCTGAATGGTCATTAGTAGAAGCAAGGGGAGGGGAGGAGGCAAAAGGAGCGGAGGGAGCAAGCTAAAGGCTAAAAGTAGGTTAGCGATCAAAATTAACTCAAAACTTCCTTCCTTACCCCCTGCCTCCCCTGCCCCCTGCCTCCCCTGCCCCCTGCCTCCCCTGCCTCCTCTGCCCCCCTCACTCCGCACTCCTCTCCCCTCACCTCCAAGCTGTCCATCTTCACCCTAAGCGTAGTATTTTGGAGAAATACGTTTTTCAGAGCGGTACTATGCAACGCCTCCTCAACCAATGCCATTGGAAGCACATCGGTCAACGCTTACTGCTTTTTGTAGCGGTCTTTGTCCTGGCGATACAGCTTTTTGCCACACCTGCCCATGCTACAGGTGTGAGCGAAGTACCCAAACCCAAAGCCGGAACCTGGATCGTTGACCAATCTGAGGTTCTCAGTCGCTCCAATGAAGGCAAGATTGCGACCGTTCTAGGAAATCTGGCAAAGCAAACGGGTAACGAGGTGCGCTTTGTCACGATTCATCGGTTGGATTATGGCGAAACGATCGAAACCTTTACCGACAAGCTGTTTGACCAGTGGTTTCCAACAGCAGAAGCAGGCGCGAACCAAACGCTGCTGGTGTTAGATAACCTCACCAATAACGTAGCGTTGCGTGCGGGTGAAACCGTCAAAACCAAAGTAACGGATGACATTGCCGAAAGTGTCACTCAAGAAACAGTGCTCATTCCACTAAAGGAAGGAAACAAGTACAATCAGGCGCTTTGGGGTGCCAGCGATCGCCTCGCCGCTGTGCTGTCCGATCGCCCAGATCCAGGTCCGCCTTCACTCACCGATAACGTTCAGGTTGAAGGCACTTTTGCCACACCAGAGCAAACGAAAGAAAGTAACGCTACCGTCTGGGTTATCGGCTTTCTCGTCGTGGCTACTGTCGTGCCGATGGCGACTTATTACTTCTACCTCTTCCTTCAATCACGAGAAGGGTAATTTCCGAGTTTTAAGTTCTGAATGAAAGTCCACCATTTGAAGCTCAAAGCTTTAAATGGTGGAGATAGACTGCTCCGCTACTACAGCGCTACGGCAAAATCTGTATACTGCCTCATCTTTGGCTCGTGGAATGCCAGCACGATGTCCTCTTTAGGGACACCTGCACGAACCAGATCAGTTGCGATACCGTCTTCAGTCCAATCCTCTTCGATCCAAAACTTATTATCACGAATCCGAACATAAACAGTCACGCCAGTAACGCGATCGCCATTTTGCCAACCAAGATTCATCCAAAGATAGTGAGCTTTTGCCTCATCCACAATCAAAAATGTCTCAATTCCTGTGGTGGAATGGCGGTTACTCAGTTCTACATACTCAGTCAAAAGACGCTTAATTAACTGAGGATACTCGGTTAATTTATCCATTGCGTAACCTCCTCTGCCTCTATGTCTACAACAATGATTGGAAGTTGATGTTTATTGAGAATGAGTTGAGTGACATCCTGAGTAAAGAAGATGTTGTAGACAATTTCGCTGATAGCGATATATAACTTGCGGTCTGGTGCTGTTTCCTCTAGAAGATAGTAGTAAATGTCATACTGACCCAGAGCCTCTTTCAAATCTTGCATCTTTGATGCACCTATAAAGCTTTTTATTTCTACAACCAGCTTTTGCCCATCTCGTTCAGCCGCGATCGGGCGTTCAGCACCAAGATCAGCATATAGCATTGTTCTTCGATACTGAATGATGTAAGGGTCATCTGTAATTGACCAGCCATCTTTAATCAGGGCATTTTTAACCGAGTTATGAATAAAGTCTAACTTGGGCATACGCCAGGTAGCAGTCCGCCTCTCATCGGTCAAAGTATACCTCTAAACTATCAGCATAGGTTGGGCTTCATACCTCAACCCAACTTCGCTTTACTGCATACATCTGTTAAGCGTTCTATTGCCATAGATAGAATCCCCTTTAGTGTCCTACCCGTATTGCAAATCGCTTTAAGTCCTCTCGTAAAGAAGCTGCGGACTCCTTTAATTTTTCTGCATCGATCTCAACTTCCACCCAGAGATCATCCATTCTAGCCGCATCGTATGCAGCCCAACCAGGTCTAGACTCCAGTTCAAAATATACTCTAAGTCTCTTCGGTTCTTCTTCGATTAGCTCGAATCTAAGATTAGGTTCCGTGAAGCTCTCTTCCGCATTTACACGTTCACCGTCTGCTATAGATTCAAGCCACTCTATAAGACGTTCTAATTCCCAAGTCAGCAAAGAAGGATCTGTAGCAACCCAAGAAACCTCTGGGAGTTTTACTCGAATCCTTACGTTTAGCCAGTCTGAATCGTACCGCTCGTTTTCAAGATGTGGAAACTGGTAGCCCACAACCTTCATCTCAAACTCTGTATTATCACTTCCCCTCAGTAGCATAGCTTTCTATGAAAAGAATGCCTAACAACGAACAACTAGTAAATTCTTAGTCCTGCACGTACTCTTGCCCACTCAGCAGCGCTGCTTCTGCTCGTTGAAACTCTCGTCCTAGATAAGAAGCGTGATCGAGCATTGTGATTGGGCAGGGTTTTGTCTGCTCAAAAAGCTGTATGCAGATTTCTTTTGCCGTTCTGCCGCTGTAGAGATGGGTGGGCAGTCGTTCGATTTTGCCGCGTGTGGGGATGGGTTTGCCTGTAGCTGGATCGCAGGCGAGACCCCGATCGTCAATAAAGTTTGTAAAGTGCTTGGCACAGATTAAGCCCTGTTCACGATCGAGGTAGATGATAACGTAGCCACCAGGATCAAGGTCAATGTAGCGCTTAGAGAGCGTTTGATCAATTGCAGTGGCATCTGCAACTGCCTGATTCGTAATCTGCATAACGTTACAACGTGCGATCGTTCCAAATGTGATCTAGATAACCTCTTACTATCTTAAAGGGTCTTGAAGCACTGACCAAGCCCACAAGCAGAAGCCACGCTCAGTCAGATTTCATCCCTGCTTTATCCTCTTTTCACCGTTACAGTACAAAAGTTTTGGCAACAAGAGCCATCTTAGAAAGGGCAAGACGGCAGCGGTTCTGCCAAATTATGAGTAGACATTTTACCTGGTAAGGGGGCTTAAGCCACTTGCGACCGCCCACAAGCTATGTCAACTTGCTATATCACTTCATCCCTTCGAGACCCTTGAAGGAACCTTATGTGTATGCTCGACTCCTTCATTCCATTGGCACTTGCAGTTGCGCCTAACCCTCTAGGCTTGCCGTCTAACCTTAAATTGACGACGATCCCCATTGATGCGTATACCTGTTTTGAGCTTTGGCTACCCGTTGCACACGGCACACTTTCACCCGAAGAGGCGATGCTTTTACGAGGCGATCGTACCCGCCTTGAGGATATTTGTGCCAAGCTAACCGAGTTCATGGGCGCGACACTCACTCGCAGCAATGCGCCCACGCATGATGAGCCATTGTTACAAGCGCCCACTTACTACTGGCAAGAAATTCGTAGTGTACTTTATGACGCAGGAAGAGCTTTTGACGCGATCGCTGTTACGTATTTGCCACAGGTCATTTACTCCAGTCTTAGTCAGGATAGCGGTCTGCCTGCTTGGACGTTACAACAGGCAGGGTGGAGCGTTTCTTTTCTCGCCCTGCATCCGATCGCAACAGGTTTCCGTGCCGAAGCGTTGCCTTTCACTGTGACGATCGCCTTCGGACAATCGATCACCAGATCGCTTCAAACCATTCCTATTGTCGCAAGCCAAACCTGCCTGCATGGTCGCTAAGCCCATCATCATCGATTGCGATCCAGGAGCAGACGATGCGATCGCGCTGTTTCTGGCGCTGGCGTTTCCAGAGCAGCTCCACGTCTTGGGCGTGACGACAGTGGCTGGCAACGTACCGCTGAGCTTGACGCAGAAGAATGCACGTTGCCTTTGTGAACTTGCTGGCAGAGACGATGTTCCAGTCTATGCAGGATGTCCTCGTCCGTTGCTACGCCCTCTGACGACGGCTGAAGATGTACATGGCAGAACAGGGCTAGACGGCATCAGCCTGCCAGAACCACAGATGCCGCTGCAAACGCAACATGCGGTTGACTTTTTGATCGAGACGCTCTTGCAAGCGACTGAAGCCATTACGCTTGCTACGCTGGGTCCACTGACCAATATTGCCGTTGCAATCATCAAGCAGCCTGCCATCTGCCAGCACATTCAGGAGATTGTCATGATGGGCGGGGCAGTGACGCAAGGCAATATCACGCCGTCAGCCGAATTTAACCTTTATGTTGATCCGCACGCCGCGCACGTGGTTGCTACTGCTGGAGTGCCGCTGACGATGATGAGTTTGGATCTTACGCATCAGGCGATCGCCACACCAGAGCGGCTCAATGCCATTCATGCGATCAACTCGCCCATCAGCGACGCGATCCTTGGCTTACTCAACCATTACGGCGCTTATGACATGCAGCGTTATGGTTTCGCTGGTTCACCGCTCCATGATCCCTGTGTAATTGCTTATCTTTTGCAGCCTGACTTATTTACCAGTCGCCGCGCCTATGTGGCGATCGAAACCAGCAGCGAACTAACAATGGGTCGTACTGTCGTCGATTGGTGGTATGTGACCAACCAGCAACCGAATACCAACGTAGTTGAAACGATCGAGGCTGAGGCGTTTTATCAACTGCTGACGCAGGCGATCGCCAATCTCAGTCGCTAGCATTACTGCTTAACACTGCCCCATGATGCCTGTAAGCCTTGCCAACTGAGCTAACGATCGACTGTCTAGCCAACCTTACGCAAAAAAATGGGCAGTCATCTCCATAGAAATACAGACATTTAGAGAAGCGGCAGAAAAAGTTTCCGCAATCCTCACAAGGGGATTCGCTGTGGATTTTGGCATGGTTAGAGGTGGCATACCAGTCAGTGCATGAGCACCTGCGATAAGTGTTGCCCACCCCTGTTACCCGGAATCCCTATGTTTTTTTCACCATCCGCAAAGCTTAACTTTCCCGTCTGGCAGTTTCTCAGCCAGCCAATTTTCGACCCCAACTTTCATGTCGTTCTGAATCCAAGCCGCTTTTGGCGCTTTCATCAGGTCTCACTCCTAGAGCGTTGTCTATCTAAAGAATGCGCTTCTAACGATAGTCGCTGCGATTGAGATGATAACAATTTGCTTGAAGCTGCTGACGGCAGGGCGATCGCTCTGCCGTTTTGTTTTGTTTCGCAACGTATCCGTCCGGAGAATCCATGAAGTCCTCGAATGAAGTTATGAAGATAGTTGGATAACTAAGTGTAAATACAGTTGTGCGCTGGTCTGATCGCCTCCGTATCAACCACGTTGCCTTTGAGTGAGCGCTATCTGTGCTGGACGTTTTAGATAGGGGAAGCGATTCATGTTGGCACACGAGTCTACTTACTGCGTGACTGTTCCTGGAGGCACTGCTGAAGTTTCTCTGAACGGACTACGGGCGATTTTAGGACAGGTAGAGGCTGAGCTTCATCAAAGCGAAATTTATGGTCAGATGCTTTCTAGCCTGAAAGCATTGCCGGATGATTTGAATCGACAAGTGCAGTGCATGGTGAGGGCAGTGGGCAGAGAAGCCGTTCGGCTAGCGCTACGCAAAGTGGTGCGAAAGAAGCCATCAGCGATCGAGCAACCAGCCACACAGAGCGTTGCACAGTCTGCCTTACCCACACTGGCACCCAAGACACTACAACTGTCGGCACAACCACCAGCGAAGCTAACGACAGAGAAGGTGATCCCGTGCGATCGCAGCCTTCCTGAGACTGTAGCCGCCCTTCCTGTAGAGTCCCAAGCACCTCCCTCAGCACGTGAGCGCACTACCCTTTATCCGCCAACACCACCGTATATCGCCAAGCGACTCGCTGACCCGCAAAGGAAATTAACCAAGCGGGAACTGGCACTTCGGGCAGTGCTTGAAGCACGGGAGACTTGCTTACAAACGTTGGGGCAGACCATTCGCCAGGTACGGCAAGAAAAGTCCTGGTCACCGTATCATTTGCATATCAAGACCCAGATTCCACTGCATCAGTTAGAAGCACTGGAATCTGGTCGCATCGATCGACTACCAGAAGATATCTATTTGCGAGGCTTTATTCGGCAAGCGGGTAACGCGTTGGGGCTGGATGGCAATCAAATGGCTGCTTCGTTGCCTGCGATCGATGCAGCTACCGCTGTCTTACCGTCCTGGCAACAGCCAAAAACACACTCTAGATTACGCTTAAATTCGATGCACGTTTACCTGGGCTACGCAGCGTTAATGGCTGGTAGTATTGCCTGGGTTTCTCACCAATCTGCCCCTCATCAAGCAGGATCAACACCCGTGCCTGCACCAGCTACAGTAGCACCGCTACCCAAACCAGTTCCCAATCAGCCAACTAAACATAACGCGAGCCAAAAAGATGCGGCGGCGCTAAACGTGAAGCAAGGTACGGCTACTCCAGGTGCGATTTCGCCACCAGAGAACAGTCCTTTTTGATGGAATGGATGTAACCCGGATTTAGATCCCCGACTTTTACAAAAAGTCGGGGATCTACTAAACAAACGCTATTGATTGAACATCCTTTGCTTCTACCTCCCAGCGTGCGCCTGGTAGGATGGACGAGACGTTGTTTAACTCAGGATGAAGCGTGGTCGTTAAACCAGAGTGGTTGCGGGTCAAAGCACCGCAGTGGGAACGAGTCGGAACTATTAAGGACATTTTGCGGGACTTGGAGCTGAATACCGTTTGTGAAGAGGCATCTTGTCCCAATATTGGCGAGTGCTTCAATAACGGTACCGCTACTTTTTTGATCATGGGACCTGCCTGCACACGTGCCTGTCCCTACTGCGATATTGACTTTGAGAAAAAACCGCAGCCGCTCGATTCAGCCGAACCAGAGCGACTAGCAGAAGCGGTTCGCCGGATGCGGCTGAACCACGTGGTTGTGACTTCGGTCAACCGAGACGACTTACCGGATGGAGGTGCGGCTCAGTTCGATCGCTGTATCCATGCCATTCGCACTGCTTCGCCGGAAACGACGATCGAAGTGTTGATTCCTGACCTTTGCGGCAATTGGGATGCTCTGGCAACCATTCTGCGAGCCAAGCCAGACGTGCTAAACCACAATACCGAAACGATTCCCCGCCTCTATCGCCGTGTACGTCCACAAGGGAGCTATGCGCGATCGCTGGAATTACTACAGCGCACTCGTGACCTGGCTCCCTGGGTTTATACCAAAACAGGGGTGATGGTGGGTTTGGGTGAAACTGATGATGAGATCAAACAGGTGATGCACGATCTGCGATCGGTGGATTGCGATATTCTCACGATCGGGCAATATCTCCAGCCAAGCCAAAAACATCTGGGTGTTGTAGAATTTGTGCGTCCGGAGCAGTTTGATGCCTGGAGAGCCTACGGTGAATCGCTAGGCTTCTTACAGGTCGTCGCATCACCGTTGACGCGCAGTTCCTATCATGCCGAACAGGTGAGAGCTTTGATGGAACGGCATCCACGGGTAAACGGTTTGAATAATGAGTTGTAGGAGATAGGAGGCAGGCTTCGACGTGAGCGCTCAGCCGAACGAAGGCAGAAGGCAGGAGGCAGGAGGCAGGAGGCAGAAGGCAGAAGTGAAGAAGGTTTCAAAGATGGCGTTCGGACTGAGATGATGTACTTCATCTAGCTGCAACCACGTGGACAAGTGACTAAGATGCCTCTAGCTCACTCCTCACTCCTTACTCCTCTCTCCTCACCCCTCACCCTTGCCATTCTCGGTGCTGGAGCCTGGGGCAGAACGTTAGCTACACTGGCGAAGGCAAGAGGACACACTGTTAAGATTTGGTCGCGGCAAAGCCAGGAGCGTTTGCAAACCGTGATTGAGTCTGCCGATATTGTCATTTCGGCGGTTTCGATGAAAGGCGTGAGTGCGGTTGTTGAGCGGATCCAACCTGACGCGATCGCGCCTCATACCGTTTTCGTCACGGCAACTAAAGGGCTGACAGCAGACATCAGCGTTGAAACCGTCCCCCTCTTGCCCTCGCAAATTTGGCAGGCTGCTTTGCCAACTCATCCTGTTGTTGTCCTATCGGGACCAAACCTTTCCAAAGAAATTCAACAAGGATTGCCTGCTGCAACGGTTGTTGCCAGTCGTGACCTGACAGCAGCAGAAACTGTACAAACTGCGCTGTCTTCTAATGCATTTCGGGTCTACACTAACGCCGATGTGCTGGGCGTTGAACTGGGAGGGGCGCTGAAGAATGTGATTGCGATCGCGGTTGGAGCCTGTGATGGTTTACAACTGGGCACAAATGCCAAAGCGGCTTTAGTCACTCGCGGACTCGCCGAAATCATTCGCGTGGGCACTTACTGGGGCGCGAAACCGGAGACCTTCTATGGGTTATCTGGTCTCGGTGATTTGCTGGCGACCTGCAACAGTGCTCTGAGCCGCAACTATCAAGTTGGTTACGGGCTTGCTCAGGGTAAGTCGCTGAGCACTGTTCTCGACCAACTTCAGGGCACAGCAGAAGGGGTGAATACAACCCAGGTCTTGATCAAACTGGCAAACCAGCGGCAGATTGCTGTCCCTATTTCGCATCAGGTCGATCGCCTTCTCAACGGTGACATCACTCCCCAGGCAGCCGTAGAAGCGCTGATGCTACGAGACTACAAGCCAGAAACTCACTGAGTTATACCAATTTAAGGAGCGAACATGGCAGATGGAAACGGGGTGCAGGGGTAGAACCCCTTCCGCGTGAGCGCTGTTCGGCTGAGCGCTCACGTCGAAGCCCAGGTCGAAAGCTGGCTGAGGGCAACGCCTCCACACCCCATATGCAACCCTTATTTTTTAAACTGGTAAGTAGCTGGGTGAAATTAAACGTAGGGTGTGTTAGGCATAGCCGTAACGCATCAAAACCTTTAGCAGCATGGGTGACGCTTCGCTTTTCTTGAATGCCGAAGGCGATACCCGTCCGACGCAGATTTTATATTTAATTGAACCTTCCTACTTAGATCAATCGTTTTGCTGTAGAGAACGCTTTGAGCCAACGCATGATTCGTGGCACGATGCGTAAAGCGGTTTGTCTAAAGCACTGCTCTGGGTCTCAATCTTCGAGAGGATGCTTTCACACGGACTAATGGCTAGAATACGTTAAGTAATATGTTCATACTGAACTTTCTCGTTTATCCAAGGCGTAATGCCATATGCCCCGCCCAAAGTTTGATCGTGATGGCGATCGCGCTTCTGCTGACGACGCTATTGAAACGTGATAGCAGACACTCGGACTGATCCACGTTGCTCTAACAACACGATTTTTATCGATCATCTTGTAGTTGACCAACGAACCGAAAGCAGCATCGTGCGCCTCAGGACAAAAGCATTTCACATTCTAGGATTTAGTCATCGCTATGCCCATTAAAGAACAATCGACTCCTCCTCGCCCTCGCTTGATCAGCAACATTTTCCTGGCGCTCATTGGGTTATCCCTGATTGCAAACTTCGTACTGCCAATCTTTCTTGGACCTCAAATTCCAGGCGTACCCTACAGCCTCTTTATTCATCAGGTGCAGGAAGGGGAAGTTGAGCGGGCACAGGTGGGACAAAACCAGATTCAATTTCAACTAAAAACTGGAGACGGTCAGCCTGGGCAAGTGTTTACAACCACGCCGATCTTCGATTTGAATTTGCCTACCCTACTGGAACAAAAGGGCGTTGAATTTGCTGCTGCGCCGCCACCTAAGAATGGTTGGATTGGTAGTCTTCTCAGTTGGGTTATTCCACCCCTGATTTTTGTTGCCATCTGGCAGTTCTTCATTCGACGAGGCGGGGGTGCTGGTGGACCGCAGGGCGTACTTTCGATCGGCAAGAGCAAAGCCAAAGTCTATGTCGAAGGAGAACCGGGGAAAGTCACTTTTGCCGATGTGGCTGGAGTCGAAGAAGCGAAAGCTGAATTGGTAGAGATTGTCGATTTCCTTAAAACACCAGGACGCTACACCCAGATTGGGGCACGCATTCCTAAAGGGGTGCTGCTCGTCGGTCCTCCAGGAACGGGTAAAACGTTGCTAGCAAAAGCTGTTGCTGGTGAAGCAGGCGTACCGTTCTTCAGCATCTCTGGCTCTGAGTTTGTGGAGTTGTTTGTTGGGGTCGGTTCTTCACGAGTGCGCGATTTGTTTGAGCAGGCGAAGAAGCAAGCTCCTTGCATCATTTTCATTGATGAATTGGATGCGATCGGCAAGTCACGCAATAGCGGCGGCTTCTATGGTGGCAATGATGAGCGAGAACAAACGCTGAACCAGTTGCTTGCCGAAATGGATGGTTTTGCGGTAGGTGAAGCAACCGTCATCGTACTTGCAGCGACCAACCGTCCTGAAGTGTTAGACCCTGCGCTGTTGCGTCCTGGTCGCTTTGACCGTCAAGTGCTGGTCGATCGCCCAGATCTATCCGGTCGTGAACTCATTCTCAAAATTCATGCTCAGAAAGTGAAGCTGGGTGAGGATGTGGATCTGAAAGCGATCGCCACTCGCACTCCTGGTTTTGCAGGCGCAGATCTGGCAAACCTGGTGAATGAAGCGGCGCTACTGGCTGCCCGCAATCAACGCCAAACAGTGGCGCAGGAAGACTTTGCTGAAGCGATCGAACGAGTGGTCGCAGGACTGGAGAAGAAGAGCCGTGTGCTCAATGAAAAAGAGAAGAAGATTGTGGCATACCATGAGGTCGGTCACGCTCTAGTGGGTTCTCTTACCACCGGGAGCGGCAAAGTCGAGAAAATCTCGATCGTGCCGCGCGGTATGGCAGCACTGGGCTACACGTTGCAACTCCCAACTGAAGATCGGTTTTTGATGGACGAAGCAGAATTGCGAGGGCAAATTGCGACGCTGCTGGGTGGACGCTCTGCTGAGGAAGTGGTGTTTGGCAGCATCACCACTGGCGCATCCAACGATTTGCAGCGGGCAACCGACCTTGCAGAGCGGATGGTAACGACTTACGGCATGAGCAAAGTCCTTGGACCACTCGCGTACCAACAGGGGCAGCAAGCGCAGTTTTTAGGCGATGGTGCGCCTAATCCCCGTCGGGTGATGAGCGAAGAAACGGCACAGTCGATCGATCGAGAGGTGAAAGACATTGTGGAAACCGCCCATCAGCATGCACTCCATATCATCAAGCTCAACCAGGACTTGTTGGAAACGATCGCCACCCAACTGCTAGAGACCGAAGTCATTGAAGGCGAGAAGTTGCATCAGTTGCTGGATCAGGTGCAGACGGCGGGTTAAAGCGGTCAGCTATCAGCTATCAGCGGTCAGCTATCAGCGGTCAGCGGTCAGCTTGGAGCTAATGGCTGACTCAATAGTCTGCGGCTATCCTCTAGACGTCTTCAGCGTCTAGAAAAGCATCAGAGAGAGACTGAAAGTGCGTTAGGTTAACGATGAAAACCGCTATCGCTCCTACTGATGCTTTCCTTGCCTGTAGCGACTTCGATCGCAATCATCGACGTGTGGACAAAAACTAGCGGCACCTGGATCAATGTTGCCACGATTTTGCTAGGCACCTTGTTAGGGTTGCTACTGCGAAAAAGCCTGCCGTCTGCGATGCAGCAGGTGATTACACAAGGAGTCGGGTTAGTAACACTCTTCCTCGGTGTGACGATGGCTAGTAGCCTGCTCAAGGCACAGGCAGGGCGAATCGATGGCATCATCCTGGCGCTTCTGGCGATCGTCTTTGGCGGGTTGCTGGGAGAAAGCCTGCAACTAGAGAAACGCCTGTATACATTGGGCGAGTGGCTCAAAGCACGCTTTAAAGGAGAGGGCAGTTTTACAGAAGGCTTCGTCGCTGCCAGTTTGCTGTTCTGCATTGGACCAATGGCAATTATTGGCAGCCTCAACAATGGCATTGCCGGAGACAACACGGTTTTGACGATCAAAGCCACGATGGATGGACTCGCCGCGATCGCCCTCACCAGCAGCTACGGCATCGGGGTCGGCTTCTCCAGTCTGATGATTCTGCTTTATCAAGGCGGACTATCACTGCTGGCTGGGCTACTGCCTCAAGTGCTGGCAGACCCCAACACCGATCCTCACGTTCTCATCACCTCCGGCGTGGGTGGTCTGATGATTTTAGGCATCGGCTTAAATTTACTCGATATTGCTAAGGTCAAAGTCGCATCCTTTTTACCTGCGTTACTTATTGCACCTTTGCTCTATAGCATTGCCAAATGGTTCACCTAAGAAGCTGTTTGAAAAGCTTGAAGCAAATAGAAAATCGCGTTCACCACCTCCCGCAGATCCAACGTGCACGATCGCCCACCCGTTTTAGCCGCAGGCAGATAGAGTACAAGACATGCCCACTGGTCATCACTCCGGTCTGTGTCGTATGCTAGTCGTGTCATTGGGTCTCTCAGGTAGCCCCCTCTACTCTACATGACTGACTTCTCAAACACCCTCTAACGTCAAACTGTAAACTCTTGGCAGTTAAACCAGGAGAAACAGATATGTTTAGAATCGGCGAATTTTCTAAAATCGCCCAAGTTTCGGGTCGTCTGCTGCGTTACTACGATGAGATCGGACTCCTTAGTCCTGAGTTTACTGACCAGCAAACGGGCTACCGCTTTTACAGTGCGCAACAACTACCCCAGCTCAATCGTATTTTGGTGCTGAAAGAACTCGGTTTATCGCTGGAACAGATCGCTCAACTGCCCGATCGAGACACCTCCACAGATGTAATCCGAAGCATGTTGAGCATTCGTAAAGCTCAGATTGAGCAATCGGTTCAGGAAGAACTGGCGCGGCTGCGTCTAATAGAAACGAGACTACAGCAGATCGAAGTGCATGGACAGATCCAGGAACCCAACGTTATCCTGAAATCCGTTCCAGCCCAGCAATTTCTGGCACTTCGCGAAGTTCTGCCCGACATTGATGCGGTAAAACGCCTTGTGCAGAAAATCAATGGCTTTTTACCGTCTAAGGTAGGACAAAGTAGCCTTGGTCATATGGCTGTTGTCATGCATTCCCCGGTGTACGATCCCGAAGCGCTCGACCTGGAAATCGGCTACCTAATCACGGGAAAAGCCCTAGAGTCAGTCAGGCTGTCTGAGGAACGGGTGCTAACCCTACGCGAATTGTCTGAGATTGAGACCATGGCAACGCTTGTTCATGTAGGGCGAGTGGCTGACACCCATCAGACATATGGTGCGCTTGGTGCCTGGATTGAACAGCATGATTGGCAGATCGTTGGGACAGGGCGAGAAATTTTATTGCAACTGCCAGAACCCGAAAAAACGGAAGAAGCCGTGTTTGAAATTCAATTTCCCATCAGTAAAATCAGTAGCAAATTGGGGGCTTGACTTTGACGTAACGGCAACCCCTAACCTGTGCATATCCTCAGATTGAGGCAGAAATCAAGTATATGCAACGGAATTAAAGCCACAGAGAATCAATATGAAAAACCCAACGATCTTTGTTACAGGTGCAACGGGTAAAACTGGTGGTGCTGTCGCAACACAACTGTTAGCCAAAGGCTATGCTGTTCGGGCACTTGTGCGATCGCAAGATAAAAGGAGCCAACAACTCGAGCGTCTTGGTGCAGAAATTGCAGTTGCCGATCTCTTCGATCCCGAGCAACTTACCCAGGCTCTGCGCGGTACACAACGGGCTTACTATCTGCCTATCTACCATCCTTATATGATTCAGAGCGCGGTCGCCTTTGCCGTTGCAGCGCAGGAGGCAAAATTGGAGGCGATCGTGCAAATGAGTCAGTGGACTTCCAGCCCCTCGCATCCTTCGTTGCTCACCCGTCAGACATGGCTAGTAGACCAGCTTTTTGCGAACATTCCCGGCGTGGCACACACAATTGTTAATCCAGGGATGTTTGCCGATAATTATCTGCGCGTTGTGGACTTCGCAGTGATGCTCGGCTTCTTTCCCATTTTGATGGGCAAAAGTCGGAGTGCCCCCGTTTCCAATGAAGATATTGCTCGGGTTGCTGTGGCGGTACTTCTCGACCCCGAACGCCATGGTGGCAAACGTTATCGCCCCAGCGGATCTCAGCTTCTATCGGGATATGACATGGCAGCGATCGTGCAGAAGGTTCTCGGTAAGAAGATCTTGCCGATTGAGATGCCGATGTGGTTGTTTTGCAAGGTTGCTCAACAGCAGGGTGAAGATCCCTTCTTAATCAGTTCATTGCGTTACTACGTTAAGGATCACAAAATGGGAACATTCTCATGGAATGGGGGCACTAGTGATGCGATTCTGGAACTGACGGGGTCACCCGCCGAAGCTTTTGAAACGACGGTACGGCGCTACCTTGCCATGCCCTTTGCCAGACCAACCTTGAGCAATCGTTTGCGTGCCTTGGTCAATTTCCTGATGATACCTTTCTACCCTGGCTACGATTTGGAACGCTACGATCGCCGTATGCGTTTTCCCGTGCTGACTCACCCTAAATTCTGCCTAGATAGCGATCGCTGGCGTACAGAACATAGCCCCCAAGTTGCAGTTCTCAGCGATGGCAAAGTCTAAGAATGGACAAACACTCAAGGCATAACAACCGCGCTGCACCGGAATGACTCAACATGGTCGGCTGAGTTGCAAAGGTTATCTGCGGCGGGTGATTGGGAGCGTTCGGCTGCTGCGCGCGGCTTGGCGGCGATTTGGAGTGGGTGTATAGTTGTAATACCTGCATTCTTGAATCGACGATGCCGCCCTCGCCCTCATGACTCCCGACGTAGCCTGGACAAAGGCGTTCAAAGGTGGTTTTGTCCGTGGTACTGAGGAAGTCCGCGCTTATTGGACAGAGCAGTGGAGCGAGATCAATCCACACGTCGAGCCGATCGCCTTTTACCCAGAGGACGCTGGGCAGGTCTTAGTCGAGGTGCATCAGGTCGTGCGCGATCTGACCGGAGCCGTGCTTGCCGATGAACACGTTGGTCACCGTTTCACCATTGAGCATGGCTTGATTCAAGCCATGGAGGTCTGTCCACTGCCATCGTCTGGACTCGGTGCCTAACCATGCGCTGTGGTCACAACTATCACAGCCACTGGTGATTTTGCTTTTGTTTCAACGGATGTGCCTTTAGAAGCCATCTTCTGTTTAAACAAGCATCGCCACCCCATTATTAGATAAGCCGCCGAACAAAGCGCTGCACCTGACCGCCTACGTTCCAGTCGCTGCGGTTGTTTCTCTCTTCGCTCCTTTCACCCCGTCGCCGCTGATCTGAGCCGTTGGGCAGCTTCATATCTTAGTGAAGATGCAACCGCAAACTTATCTGTTAGTGTTCAGCAAGGATGTGAGCCATCTTATTAACTAACGCGATGTGCGACTTTCCTAAAATACCTGCCAAAACTGCCCTCACCCTAGCCCTCTCCCGATGGGAGAGGGAACCGGAACGGTCTGGAAGCCCTTCTCCCCAGGGAGAAGGGTGGGGATGAGGGCGAATTAGTTGCACATCTTATTAACTAGGGCTAATCCATAGTCGTGGTTATCTCGGTTAGCCAGTGCTGCGATTGTCGTGCTAAAGCCCGCCGACTTCGGAAAATGAAATGTAGCTGAGTATCCTGATCCTTCCCCTGTATGCCCTTCAACTTCCCATAGGGAGACTCTACATCTACAAATAGTCCCAACCCATAGCCTAGATTTTCAAACAACGGATACTTTCCCAGGTTGTGAATGGGGTGAGACAACAAAGTGAGCGATCGCTTCTGTCACATTGGTCAGTTATTCTTAATCAACTGAAACGGAAAGATTAACAGGAGATGTAAATTAAACAAACGCTTATGCTGAATCAATATCGGCATAAACAGATCTTATCTCCAAAACTTGTGATTCTCTTTCCCCTCAAGCTGAATCAATTGCGGCTGTTATTGAATCAATTGCGGCTACTGCTGAATCAATTTCCCCTCAAGCTGAATCAATTTCCCCTCAAGCTGAATCAATTGCGGCTTTTGCTGAATCAATTGCGGGTGGTTCTTGTAGAAGTTCGATCGCTAACGAGATTGGTGTGGATGCGGTGTTTTCCAATCATTGCTATGAAGTTCAGTGCTTTGTGAATTTTTTAGCTGAACCGTTTTCTAGCAGGGCATGTGTGAAGCATTTGTAGGGAAAACTACACTTGGCATGTAGGGTTAACCTGACTGCGTTTTGAGCGCGATCGCGGCACCATATAAATGTTCAAACTTACGTTCTTGATCCAAAAGGAGATAGGCATATGTTGGTTCGTTACTGGCAACCCTGGCGTGAAATTGAGTCTCTGCGTCGTCAGATGGACAATGTGTTTGATGAACTGACGCAAAATACAAATAGCGAAGCTTCCTGGACTCCCGCTGTGGAGTTGAAGGACAATGGCAACGCACTACTGCTGCGGGCACAGCTACCTGGCGTGGATGCCAAGGATCTAGATATTCAGGTCACGAAAGAAGCTGTTTCCCTTTCTGGTGAGCATCATCACGAGCAAAAAGCTGAGAAGGATGGCTTCTTCCGCTCCGAGTTCCGCTATGGCAAGTTTCAGCGTGTCATCCCCTTGCCTGTTGCGGTACAAAACGATCGCGTTGAAGCTGCTTATAAAGATGGTATCTTGAGCCTGACGCTGCCAAAAGTGGAAGAAGTTCGCAACAAAGCCGTCAAAATCAACCTTGCTGGAACAGAGCAGCCAGCGGCAACGCTTGAAGCAAGCAATCGCACCTAAGAAGAACTCAACGAGCGGTCAGATGATCGCTTAAGCAGGGTGAGCAATTGCTTGCCCTGTTTTTTTTGCAATCTCTAGAAGGTCATGCTGGAAAGCCTTTGATAAGAGTAATGTAATTTGTGTCACGCATCGGTGTGGTTTCAATCACACGATCGCCTAGCAAAGATCACCAGTAGGCGAGGCTTGTCATCACCTGGCTAGCTCGTGAAAAGCCCGATATTATTCATATCGCAAGCCCCCTAAAACTATGCCAGCTCAATCCTCCCTACTGCCATCGACCCCTTCAACGACTGCTCACACAGCCTCCTCGCGTTGGTTAGAAACATTACTAACTGGTGTGGCGCTGACGTGCACACTCAGTCTGGCAGTGCAAGGACTCGCTCACAGCAGCGAAGTAACTGTTGCCCAGAAACCCATTGCGCAGAAAACCTTACGTGCAAGCAGTGCGATGCCAGATGGGAACTATCTTTACGGTCAGGCTCCCAAAGCGGGACAGCTAGGAGCGACCTACCTGGTCTTTGAGGTGAATAAAGGCAACGTTAAAGGCGCGTTCTACATGCCTCAATCGTCTTTTGACTGCGTACATGGCAGCGTTCAGACTCAGCGGTTAGCACTCACTGTGGTCAACAGCTATGAACAGGCGACTTACCCCTATGCTGTAGCACTGCAAACAGGAGGCACATCGGCATCCTCAACACGCCCTGATGTTACACCGATCGCCTTAGAAGGGTTTCACCCCATTAAGCAACTGAGCGCGAACGATCGACGCATTTTATCAACGTGTAAAGCCAGCGCTCGTGGTATCTGAGTTTGTTTAACAGTGTGCATCTTTAGGCTACCGTTGCACGTCCAGCGGGATTAGCATCCAGACTGCGCCAAAGGTACCACGAGGCGATTGTGCGGTAGGGTTGCCATGCCTGTCCCAGACGCTCGACGGTTTTTTTGTCTGGCAGTTCTGCCAAACCATAAGCGCGACGGATGCCAGCCCGAATGCCCAGATCGTCTACCGGGAGAACATCCCATCGGTGCAGACGAAAGATGAGCAGCATTTGCACTGTCCAACGTCCCACGCCTTTGATGGGAAGCAGTGTTTGCACGATCGCTTCATCATCCATCGCTTCCAATTCAGCGATCGTGGGCAGTCCGTCCAGCGTTTTTTGCGCCAAATCTTTCAAATACACAATCTTGGGGCGAGAGATGCCTGCACTCCGCAGGTCGTCATCGGGCGTGTTAAGCAAATCAGCAGCACTGGGAAACGCATGTGGATACAGCGCCAGAAAGCGACGATGAATGGCGGCAGCAGCCTTACCCGAAAGCTGTTGATAAAGAATTGATTCGCACAGGCAAAACAGTAAATCGCCCTGCCGTTGTCCCTGGCTCAGCGTACAGTCACCCACCTGTTCGATCAACGTTGCCAGGATGGGATCGGCTTGCTTTAAGGTTGCGATCGCGCTGTTGAGCATATGGTTAACACGTTGACAGGTTAAAAATGGGTAGCGCTGTACTAGCTTTTAGCGATCAGCGGTCAGCTTTCAGCGATCAGCTTTCAGCGGTCAAGCCCACAACTGAACGCCTGCCTTCTGCCTCTTCGCGGAGGTGAGGTGTGAGGTGTGAGGTGTATTAGCTCTGCCTTCTGCCTCCTGCCTTCTGCCTTCTGCCTTCTGCCTCCTGCTTCCTCTAACCGCCAACATGAATAACAGGACGGCGCTCAGGGTCTTTTTCGGCTCGACGCAGCACTTCACGCGTGACCACCGCAATATCTCCTTCGCCAAACAGAATGAAGCGCATCAAATATTGAAGTGGATTGCCCTCCACCCAGCCGAAGTACGCGTGGGGCAGCTTACCCGTTTGATCTCGAAGATGTAAAAGGATCGCCGCGATCGCGTTTGGCACCGCCGCACTTTCAGCCCGCAAGATGCGATATTGTCCCACCTGTACGCCTTTGATCCGAATGCTATCGGCAAATTCAGAAGCATCGGATATTTGCACTTCTAAAAACAGCACTGCATCTTTGGGCGGAATGTGGTTGTCTTCGCGGACTTCTTTCTCCTTCAAAAAGTACTCCTGCTCATCGCCTATATTTAAGCGATTGGCAATCAGCCGCAGTTGAGTTTGGTTTGCTTCTGCAATGAATTGACAGGCAGTGTCATCCATTTCAATTTGATCGGTTCGCAGCTCTGTCGATCGCCAAACCCGTGAAACCAACGATGTGATAATGATAGTGCCAATAAAAAAGCCAGCGATTCTGATGCCTTCGGGTCGTTCAATAATGTTGACAACGGTGGTGTATAAGAACACTAGCGTAATCGCGCCAAACACCAGAACTCCTTGCTTTGAGCCACAACGACGGGCAGCTAACATCACCGCAAACGCAGCCGAACTCATCAACACCAACACACCTGTGGCATACGCTCCTCCCTGCGCTTCAACGTTGGCTTTGAAGAGGATTGTCACTGTAAAGGCGATCGTGGTGTAGACCAAAACCAGTGGTCGAGTCGCTCGTGCCCAGTTGGGTGCCATGCCATAACGTGGCAGATAGCGCGGCACAATGTTCAACAGTCCTGCCATCGCGGATGCCCCAGCAAACCAAAGAATGGAAATGGTACTGATGTCGTACAGCGTCCCAAAGCCGTCGCCCAGATAGCTGTGTGCCAGATACGCGAGGGCACGACCGTTTGCTTTGCCTCCCGACTGAAACTCTCCACTGGGAATGAGTAGCGTAGTGACCAAACTGCTCGTGAGCAGAAAGAAGCTCATGATCAGCGCGGCGGTCGTGAGGAGCTTGTGGGTTTGCTGAATGCGCCCTTGAGGGTTTGCTTCCGTATCACCGCTCTTACCGCGTACCAGCGGCATAACGGCAACGCCTGTCTCAAAGCCAGATAGCCCCAGCGCCAGTTTGGGAAAGAGCAACGCGCTGACACCCAGCATCATGAGCGGATTACCATGACTGGTGAAGAGAGCTGTACGCCAGTCACTAACGAACGTTGGTTGATTGAGAATCTGATTGAAACTAACCCCGATCGTGACTAAGTTCAGCAGCAAATAGATGCCAACCAGAAAGACGGCTATACCGATCGCCTCTCGAAAGCCTCTCAAAAACACAGCGCTCAGTAGGGCGATTAAAATAAGCGTCACGCTGATTGCTTGATCATGTAAAAAATCTGGTACCAAAGGGTTTTCGACCAGGTGAGCTGTCGCATCAGCCGCCGAGAGCGTGATTGTGATAATAAAGTCAGTGGCGACAAACCCTAGCAGACAAAGGACAAAAAGCTTGCCCTGCCACCACGGCAGCAGATGCTCAAGCATGGAAATCGACCCCTCTCCGTGCGGACTCATCGCAGCTACGCGACGGTAGATGGGCAAGGCTCCAAACAAGGTTAATAAGACCAAAATCAGGGTTGCCAGTGGCGAAAGAGCGCCTGCTGCTAGAGCTGCAATGCCAGGTTGATAGCCCAAGGTGGAGAAATAATCGACTCCTGTGAGGCACATCACCTGCCACCAAACGTGCTGACGATGCCCTCCGTCCTTGCGATGCGCCCCTCCCTTCGCGGGTTTGTCGTCTTCAAGCAGCCAACGGATCAATCGCTGACGATGCTGTGTGGTTGGATCAGTGCGTTTAGCCATGCAACCTTAACTCCTCCTTTACCCTAAAAGGCTCGACTACCTTAGCGATCGCCAAGGGGTGATGCCTCAATCTAAGCATGTAAGCTTTACAACTATGATCCACCCAGACAGCGCAAGTCGAGCAAAAATGGCACAAACAGTCACTCTGCTCCTATAAAGGTATAGGAGCAGAGTGACTGTAACAGACTGCTTCAAGAACTCAACACAGCAACAGGACAATTTGCCTGGTTCAGAATGGCATTGACACCATGACCAAAAAAAATGCGTCCGGTCATCATGCGAATATTACTGCCCAGGACGATCAAGCCTACCTGTTCTGCATGAGCAAATTTAAGAATTTCGCGCTCTGGGCTGCTCCCCTTGAGCAGGCGAAACTGAACGTTTGCCCCTAAGCTCCGGGCAATGTCTGCCTGATGTTTCACAATCTGGAGCGCAATGTCTTTCACCGGGTCTAAGGTTTGCTGATTGTAGATGTATTCTACCTGTGGCAGGTTAATGACATGTACTAGCGTCAAGACCGCGTTCATTTGAGCAGCAAGCACACTGGCAACTTCCACCGCTTTGTTGCTGTATTCTGAGCCGATCGTGGGCACCAGAATATGGCGAATGTCTGGGGGATTCGTGGCGCAGGTCTCGCCCTGTTGGAGCGGTAGATGAGATTTCACGACCAGGGTCGCACACGGCGCTTCTTGAACGATGCGATCGACCAACAGGTTAAACAGACTGTCGCTACGCCTACTTTCGCTGGCTCCCAGCACAATTAAGTCATAGCCTTTGCGGGCTTCTTGCAAAATCACGTCTGCTTTGTTGCGTCCAGCTTCTACTTTGGTTTGTAGGGTACTGGTTGCAGGTAGCTGCATCGCTTCTGTAATCGCCACCAGAGCCGCATCAGCAGCCGTATCTTTGACGGCGATCGTTGTGGCAACTGCCTGACGTGGTGGCTTCTTGTCACTCAAGGCGTACAGGGCTGTAATTTCTACTGCGTTTTGGTGAGCCAGACTGCTAATCAGTTGGGCTGCCAATTGGGCGTTTGGACCGCCACTGGTAGGAATCAAAATGCGGTTAACGTTCTTGATAAAGCTGCGACTGTCTTGTTCTTCTTGCTGTAGGCGATCGGCTTCCTCTTCACCAATCTCTACCTTTGAGAGCGTCCAGCGCAGTAAGGGCGGTGCCATCAAGGATGTGACGATCGCCACCATGACGATGATGGAATACATTTGCTGATTGAGTACACCTAGCGACAGACCGATCGTGGCGACAATGATTTCCATCGCGCCTCGGGCATTCATACCAGCACCAAGCGCCAAACTTTCCCAATGAGATAAGCCGCCGACTTTAGCGCCCAAATAGGCTCCAACAAATTTACCGACGCAGGCGACTGCCAGCACCAGCAAGCCAATTACCAACGTCTGTGGCACCAAAAGTTGCAGCAAATTAACCTTTAACCCCGCTGCCGCAAAGAAAATTGGAGCCAGGAAGCCAGCAGTAATCATCTCTAGCGTGTGACCCGCTTCACGGCTAAAGCGTCGGGATTGCCCTGCGAGAATGCCAAACACGAACGCTCCTAATGCCGCTTCAATGCCTAAAGCATGAGTCAGAGCCGCCGCAGAAAGGGCAAGCACTAAGACGATCGACAAACTAGCAGTGGCTCCACCAATATGGTTGTCTACCCAGCGCAAAATCTGATCAACAACGGTACGCCCGATCGTAAAGGCGATCGTGAGAAACAGCACCGCACCGATCACCGACTTGAACACCGTGCTGAGATCAAAATGACCACTGCTGGCTAAACCCGCCACTACAGACAACAAAATCCAGCCGATCGTGTCATCCGTCATCCCGGCTGCCAGCGTAATCTGACCAATATCCCGACGAATCAAATTCAAATCCATCAGCACTTTGGCAATCACTGGCACTGCCGAAATACTCATCGCCGTAGCAATGAACAGGCTAAAAATCAAGCGCTCATTGGGTTGTGCTAAAAAACTGTCTGGCAGCAACTCGCCCAACACAAAGCCAGTGCTAAACGGCACAATAATGCCGCCCAGTGAAATTAGCAGCGCCGTTTTACCTTTCCGCAGAATAAGATTGAGGTCTGTTTCCAGCCCGGTAACAATGAGCAAAAACAGCACACCGAGCCAGGAAACCACAGCGAGTAAATCTGACTGCGCCTGACTGTTGGGGAAAATCGCCGCTTGCACTGCTGGCAATGTCCAACCCAGCAGTGAGGGTCCTAGCAAAACGCCAGCTAACAACTCACCGACTACAGGCGGTAAGTCAACCCGACGCATCAGTTCGCCTAAGCCCCGCGAGACTAGCAGAAGGACAGCTAGTTGCAGGAGTACTAACAGCAACTCATGGTGACCTAACGGCTTGATCACACCATCCGTAGCAAGTTGGCTGGCAAAGAGAGTCTCAAGCTTTAAGGTCAAAAAAATCATACAGTCTGTACTCACACGATCGGATCAACAGCAAATCGGATCAACAGCAGAAAGGCAAGAGCGTCCGTGGACAACCCCTTCTGCGTCCCAGCAAACTCAGTGCTTTGCTTTAACTGTTATTCCTGAATCGTATGGTGGTTGGCAACTACCTTTAGATACCCTTCCTGACGAGCCAGACTGTAAGCGTTGCCAGGAAGGGGTGGCAATTGTAACGTTCTAAGCGATCGCCCTACTCCTCAGACAGCAGCGCGTAAATGTCCCGCTTCGTGCGATCGAGTAATTCACGAACCCGATTCATGCGATCGGTATTACCACTACGAGCCACTTGCATGACAGCACCTGCTAGCTCAGTCGCCGACTGTCGCAACTGGTTAAACTCTTGCGGCTTGCTGGCAGCAGCACTTCTAAACGTATCCCAGGGAGAGTCGGACGGTGCCTGCTGAGTCCGTTCTGCCAGGAATTGCCTACCTTCATCGGTAATAGTGTAAACCCGTTTGCCTTCAGTGGTTTCGCTGGTAACGTAGCCGCCGTCTTCGAGCAATTGCAGTGTGGGATAAACCGAACCGGGGCTGAGGCGACGGAAGCCACCATAGCGCGCTTCCATTTGTTTGATCAGGTCATAACCGTGACTGGGATGTTCGGCTAGAAGTTCTAGCAGCAAAAACTTAATGTCTCCTCGGCGCGTCCGGGGTTCATCACCGCCAAAACCGAACAGATCTTCCATAAAGCGTTTGCCGCGATCGTGCCTGCCATGCTGAAAGCGGTGCTGAACGATCGGTTCTTCCAGATCGACGATCGCCCATGCGGGGGCGTGAAAGTGAGAGCGAAAATGTCTAAACATGAGTCAAAAACTAAACAACTTCTTCGAGTATACGATATATCAAAAAGTATCACGATATATCGTCAGAATAGTCACCAAGATGCCCCGCTAACTCGCTCAAACCAATCTACAGAAGCCGTCCACATATTACTCAGAACAGTCAACTGCTAGTAAGCCCGCAAGATGCTGTAATTGTTGATCGGCTGTAACCAGCGTTGCTTCTGCTTGCATGGCAGTAGCGACGATCACGGCATCGGGCAGCTTCACACGATACTGCTGCCGCACCGCAACAATTTGTTCAATCAAGCGAGTTTGATCTGAGGAAAGCCCGACAACTTCAACCCGTTGTAGAAATTGGCTGAAGGCTTGACGTTCGCTTTCGGATAGTTCAGTGAACGCTAAGAATTCTAATTGGCTGATGATGGAAATACCAATCCACGCAGCCGTCTGTAACCGTTGTATTAAACGCTGATTACCTTGCAGAAGTGCAATGATCGCATTCGTATCCAGTAAATAGCGTTCACCACTCATCGCGTAAGTTTCGCTGCGCCACTACTGGATCGCCCTGCCAGCGGAGTGTGCCAGCCAGATCTGAAAAGTCGTAAGTTGCAGCGGAGTCTTGCTCTGTACGAATCGGATGGATGGTAATTTCAACTTCAACATCGCCTGATGCAAATGAAGTGGGAACATCCAGTCGAAGATGTCCATCCGTATCGATTTTTCCAGTTAAGGTGATGATTTGCATGGGAAGGCGTAGCCAACGCAACCATTTCTCGTTGCGTCAATTATACGCCTGAGTCTCTCATCCCTGCTGTTGAGTGTTTTGTGATGGGCATACTTTAGCCATGCCAGCGTTGAACAAGATCTAAAACCAATGAAACTCAAGTTTTTGCTGACGACAGAGGAAGGAACAAATCTAAGCTTTTATGAATCGATCACACTTTCTCGTGCTACTACTAATAGTTTTTCTGGCAGGATGCCCTGCGCCTCCAATGTGCTCTAAGGTAATTGACACTCGCGCTAGCTATCTCCTAGTTAGTTTAGCAAGCGGTAATAATTGTAATTATCCTGCTGCAATTTACTCAATTGAGTTCTTAGACCCCAAAAAACGTAAGGTTATTTGGAGTATTTCAGCTCCTTATGGGTCGAGCGATGAAGAGTTAGAGCTTTCCACAGTTACTTATGGAATTATTCCAAAAGGTTTCTCTGGTACTACGCCAACAAAACTACGCCCTGGTCAAACCATTGAAATTCTGATACATGGGGTCTCAACTTTTGGACAGAACTCATTAACGCTCACACTAACTGAGTAGTAAGATCGCTCACTTCACAAGTTAAATTAAAGCATCGAACTCAACGTTTCAACTGCTAGCGAATGCTTATAATTTGACGTGCGATCGCCATCACCGTCATACCTTTATTTGCGCTTTTCTGGCTTTTTTCTCTTTTGTTTGGTGCGTTGAGCAATGGCTTTTGCTTCTTGATCGGCTTCGATCTCACCCCGTAAGCGATCGCCTCTTCACAGGCTATATTCAAAGTCGATAGGGGCATTACCACAGAAAATTTTGTAAGGTGGAGTCTTTAACCAGTAGCTAGAACAGGTCTTACTGCGGTGCATTCGTAGAGTCACCTATTTGTAACGGTTAGAACCAGCGACACATGCTTCAGAAAAACGATGATCGAACCTTACTGGCTGTTTGCCTGTCTGCTGTGCTCAGCATCGCGGTTTGTGGTATGCCACCGCTGGCGATCGCTCAGGAATATCAACCGCCCCAACGTGACGTTCTCGGACGGCGGGAAGGTGCAGGGGCACGAGGCACTTGCCTGCGTGGACCCAAACTGCTGATGCCCTTAACCCCAACCGATAGGTTTAGTGCAACTGTGTCGAATAGCCCCACGTTTTTTTGGTATGTGCCTAAAGCAACCGCCCAAACAGCCGAATTTGCTCTACTAGATGAAAACGATCGCACCCTTTACAGAACCACGCTTAATTTGCCAGAGACCGCAGGCGTACTCGCCTTCAACGTACCAAAAAGTGTGGCAACGTCTGTTTTAACAGTGGGGAAAGACTACTACTGGCAGTTTTCCATTCTGTGCGATCCCAATCAGCCATCGATCAACCCTTTTGTAGAAGGTGTTGTGCAGAGAGTCAAACCTGCCACTGCTTTAACGAATCAACTGAAAAAAGCGAGTACACGTGATCGCCCGACCATTTATGCCAACAATGGCATCTGGCAGGACGCGATCGCCACCCTTGCCCAAGAACGCTGCACCAAGCCCCAAGACCAGAACCTGCTTACAAGTTGGACACGACTATTGCAATCGGTGCAACTCGAAGACTTTGCTCAGGAGCCGTTCACTTCGCCCTGTCCGGCAAAACCAGCCAAAAAATGATCCTGGTGTCGTCGCGCACGTCAGGGTAGTGTTTTTACAGGCGCTGTCATACGTTCAGCCCATATTTTTGAGTGCTTCTTTTTCTCGCATGGAGACGTGCGCGAACCGTCGATACAGCCAGTGGCATTGCAGCACAATCAAACTCCCTAACGCCAGTAGTAAGAGGCACACGATCGGCACATACGATCGTATGTGCCACCAACTCCACTTCAGCATGGAAGTACTTGTCAGCATGATGCCTGCAAAGCCGTGAGTGTCACGTCTCTTTGCACGATCGAGCCGAAGCTCAAGGGGTATCGCTCTATAAGGTTCTCCGATCGTCATGCTTCTGATTCTCACTATCGACTACAGTTCAACTGCATTCCATAATACTATAGTAAATCTATCGATTTACCGTATTTAATGCAGACTGCTCAGTAGATGGAAGGTAAGCCTGTGTGATGCGGTTTATCGCCTACTGGTTGTCAAGCGAATCTAACAAGCGAAATGATCAATGGGCGATCGCTTCCCGCTTTTTTGTGGGCACACTTTGATCAAGTTGGATAACGGTCACTTCCCCACTGGGCGAAACGAGGCAAATCGCACTTTTCCCTAGCGTTTGAGCGTCACGTTGCGGCAATCTCAGCATTGGTTTGAGCCTTTCAGCAGTAAATATCAGCATCTTTAGTCTCTTGTATCGTCCATGGGCACTACAACCGTGGAGTTACGGTGAGCGAAATGAAGCTACTGTTAACCCTCAGCGGGTCTAGAAACCAGGTTTCTTAGCGACTGTATGGCGTTGCTTGAGGGCATTTAAAAACCCGGTTTCTCTGAACCGAGATCCCCATCGACAATCTTTTAGGCTTTTTAGGGTAGCGGCTGATCAACTTTCGTCAGTCTGCTTTAGGATTAGCTGTGTATTGTGTTGGTTAGCAACCTCTCTCAAATGACACCTTCTCCTGATCCTCAATCAGACCGTAAGCGGCTCAGTGCCGATGAGCTGATCGCTGTGTTTGTGGCGCTCACTAGCATCGGGGCGATCTTCTTCTGGTCGATTACACACAAAGACGACGGCATGGGTGTGCCTTTCCTTCAGTCCCCTACAGCCTCGGTTCCGCCACCAGCACCATCGGTATCGCCCTCTGTGCCAGTCGCAGCGGTGCCATCGATCGCGACATCAGCCAGAACGGTGCCATCGCCTGTACCCAGTGAAGCACCTGCAAGCCCAACTCCAGCACTGCCATTAGCGCCATTGGTGGTAGCGGTTCCGAACGCGGCAGTTGTTCCTTCACCAAAGGCATCCCCTGCCACACCAGCAAAGCAGTTTGCTGACGTACCAAGCGGCTATTGGGCAAGTGTGCCGATCGCGGCATTAAGCGCTCAAGGTATCCTAAATGGGTTTCCTGACGGTACATTCCAGCCGAACAAGCCCATTACACGAGCAGAATTTGCAGGGATCATTCGACGTGCGTTTAATCAGCCAGCCAGTCGTGCAGCGCTTAAGTTTAACGATTTGCAGCCCAACAATGGGGCGATCGAAGCGATTAACGAAGCAACACAGACTCGCTTCATGAGTGGCTTTCCGGACGGTAGCTTCCAGCCCAACCGCCAAATTCCCAGGCTGCAAGTGCTGCTGGCATTAGCTACAGGTTTGAATCTGCAAGCCAAGTCGCCAGCAAATCAAGTGTTAAATCGCTATGAAGATGCAGCACAGATTCCTAAGTATGCCACTGACAAAATTGCAGCAGCGACAGAAGCGGGGTTGGTGCTGAATGATGCCAGTCCTCAACGACTTAATCCCAACGAAGTCACGACCAGAGCTGAAGTAGCCTCATTGGTGTACAAGGCGTTGCAGCGATAAGCATCAAAGAAGCGATGCGTCTGTGCCTCAGTGTTACTGCTTGATCGAATGAAGGAGGGCAAATTAATGCCCAAGTTGGCGATGAGCGATCGACACAAGTTTTTTCGCCCTACTTTACGAAAACTTCATACTAAGCTGATTGTACGTAGAAATACGGCTTTTTTGTAACTGCCAACACAGTGCTGTTAGGCACGGCTCCAGAAAATGGGTGTGCCGTTAGTACCCATACGTAAGCTTCATGAAGATGCGTCTGCACGTTCCCATTTTTCTTAGTCTTTTTACGCTCGTTGGTTTTGCTGCTAAAGCTGACGCTGCGCTGCTGATTGGCAATAGCGACAGCAACACTATTATTGTTTTTGATGAAAGCACAGGCACTTTTCAAGGTGACTTTATCACTCCTGGACTCGGTGGCTTGCGATCGCCCGATGACCTGACGATTGGACCAGATGGCAGTCTCTATGTCAGCAGTGGCGGCAATAGTGGCGGCAATTTATTCGCTCCTGCCTATCCTCAAGATTCTGCGGTGTTGCGCTACAGTCTCACAGGCGAGTTTCTCGGCGTAGCAGCCTCTGGTGGTGGCTTGGCTCGTCCCTACGGTAATGCGTTTGCACCCGATGGCAGTCTCTTTGTCAGCAGTTTTCGTACCAATCAGATTTTGCGGTACGACGGTACGACCGGTGCCTTTCTGGGTGTTTTTGCTTCCGACAACAACGGTGGGCTGGGGACGCTTAACGGGTTGAATGGTCCCAATGGGCTGCTGTTTGCACCGGATGGCAGTCTCTACGTCACGACCGAAGGCACCGTCAATACTGCAACGGGCGATCTGGGTTTTCTCTATGCCAGTCAGGTCTTACGCTATAGCCCAGAGCAGGTGGCAGGTTTAGCTTCCACCGAGACTCCCAGTGTGTTTGCTGATCAACCAGCGCTGCTACCAGAAAGCCCAGGCTTCATCAGTCTCCTGGGACTGGCACTTGCACCGACGGAAGACAGTCTTTATGTGAGTGATTTTGCGGGCGGCATCCGTCAATATGATCTGGCGGGCAATCTTCTCAGTGTGTTGTCTACCAACTACACAGGCACGCTTCCTGGCACTCCTGGTAGTAATTTCATTGGCAGCCTGACCTTTGGAACAGGCGCTAACAGCAATGATTTGTATGCGATCGGCTTTGATACAGCCAATCAAAACATTGGCTCGGTTTTGGCATACAGCGGCGCAGAGGGTAGCGCGGATACCTTCTCTGGCAGTCTGTTTACAAGCAGCAGCCTGGAGCGACCGATCGGTGTGGTAGCAGCGGCAGGTGTGCCAGAACCAGCAACGGTAGCAGGGTTAATGCTTGGTTTAGGTGGGTTAGGTCTTGCCCGCTTGCGCCAGCGGCGGTTACCAGATTAAGAGTCTGTGGAAGTGAGTCGCGGTTGCCTTGCTCCCTGGCAATGCTCCAGAGATGGCAGATAGAGCCGCTATGGGTTGGTTGCTGGTGCTAACAAGAGCCGCAAGCGATCGCTCAACTTAATTGCCCTCGCCTACTCAGTAAGCAGTGGAATGGTAGAAGTAGCATAGACTGGCGACAGATAAGCGGCTCTGACGCGTTGTCTATGCTTACTTGCTGATACCTGTCAATTGCTCAACCAACGCCAGCACTTTGGTTCGACTGAGCTTCGCTTCACCTTGTGCCAGCGCATCTAAGGTTGCGTGGGCAAACCCCAGAGGGAGGCGGCAAAAATCGAGCGCTGGACCGGGTGGCAAGGCGGCAGTATACGCATCTGCCAGTGCCAGGTTTCGACGCGCATAAGCGTACATTTCGTCCTGATGCCAACCGTCAGGAAAGAAGCCCACACCGCGCACTAAATCATCTGATTGATTACGCAGAATGTTGACTGCCTGCAAGCCTCTCCCAAAGCCGACCGCATGACTACGATTGGTTTTTGTGCCGTCGTACCATGCCCACAGATCAGATAGAAGTAACCCGACAGCACCTGCGGCACAAAATGTGTAGCGATCGAGGTCTGCCTGAGTCTTAATCGTCCAGTTATGTTCTGCCCAATATGCCATGCGGTCTGCCATTGCAGCGGTCGCATCCCAGACTCGGGGCGCGATCGCGATCGGTGCAAACGCAGCCCATTCGCCGATACGTGTAGTGACTTCTGGCAACAGCGTTGTATGGGTGATGAGGAGCGTTTCCAGGCTGGTCTCGTCAATGATACCGTCTGCCGCCTGAAACGAAAGGCTAATTGCTTGTAGAAGCTGAGCCTTGAGGGGGTTATCGAGGTCGGGGTGATCTTCAATCTCATCGATCGCTCGCATACAGAGATACGCCGAAGCCACCGCCTCTTGTAGCCCCACAGGGAGTCGGCTAATCGGGATATAAAATGTTCGGCTAGTTTCTGCCAAAACCTCTAAAGCTGTCTTACGTAACTCCATTCATTTGCTCCTTTTAACCACCACACCGAGTTCGCTCTAAATATATAGCAAAAAACTTAATTTTTACTAAGAAGGAAGCTGAGTGACGCTTAAGGTTTCAGAACATTGTGCTGTTCAACCTCGGTAGTGCCTTCACGATGCAACAAACCAAAGAGGCTCAATTCGTACTGCTACAGCACGTTGCCGTGCCCATCAAGGTATGCCTGAATGCGTAACTAAGTTCCGTCTGTCTCACTTTGATCAACGGTCAAAAACGCCTGGACATTTGCTGGTAACGGGTTACTCCGGCAACGTTTGACGATGACCAGGACTGATCTTTGCCAACAATTCGGTTTAACGTTTATGACCACGGTTGACAAAAAAGCTTGCCTAACGTAGCGGGTGAATGAAAAGACAATTGCATTGAATCAACAATCAATCGACTATGAGGGTGCATTAAGAAGCACGTCAACATGCCTGAAAACTGGCTGATTCACTAATAGCTTGCATTCTCATCTCATCTTGACAAAACAGAATTTTTTACGCTCAAATACTTTAAGAAATGTTAACTCCGTCACTGTAGAAACGCTGGACGATCGCGCTATTCACCGACACCTTCCTTGCTGTAAGGGATACCAAGAGCTGCTGGTGGCGTTGATTTGCCTGCTAAGCCGACCATTGCCAATAGCGCGATCGCATACGGCAACATGACTAAAAACTGATAAGGGATATTGAGATTAAACGCCTGAATTCGCAGTTGTAGCGCCTCAGTCGCGCCAAACAGCACACAGGCAAGGACTGTATACACCGGATGCCAGCGCCCAAAAATCAACGCCGCCAGCGCAATAAAGCCCTTACCCGCGCTAATATCCTCTGTAAAAAACTTCACATGCACCAGCACTAAATAGGCACCTCCTAATGCCGCTAAACAGCCACTCAACATCACACTGATATAGCGCACTAGAGGCACACGAATGCCTGCTGTATCGGCGGCACGAGGGTACTCTCCAACCGCGCGCAGAGTCAAGCCAAGACTGGTGTGGAAGAGAAGATAGGTGCTTAGCGGCAATAAGAGCAGCAGCAGGTAAACCAGAGGATCTTGGTTGAAGAGAAGCGGACCCAGGATAGGAATTTGACTCAGTCCAGGAAGGGCGATCGCAGGCAAGCCCGGCAATTTTTGAGTCGTGCTGCTGTTAAACACGATCCGCGACATAAAGGCTGTTAGACCCGCTGCCGATAGGTTGATTGCTAACCCCGATACCAATTGATTGACTTTTAGAGTGACACACAGGTATGCATGGAGCAGACCCACCAGCCCGCCACTGATCACCGCTGCTGCAATTCCTAACCAGACATTCTGATTGCTATAGAACGTTGCGGCTGCACCCACAAAAGCTCCCGTCAGCAGCATTCCTTCGAGCGCAATGTTGAGCACGCCGGATCGCTCAGACCACAGCCCGCCCAATGCCGCAAACGCCAAGGGCATCGATAAACGCAGGCTTGCAGAGAGGTAATCTGAGAGGAAGGCGAGATCGTTCATGGAAGGGGGAAAAAGGATAAAAGATGAAGGATGAAGGCTAAAAAAGTTGATCTACACCTGCGCGACCTTGAAAACCAGCGTTAGGCTTTTGTGGTGGTGGCGATCGGGGTACTAAGCTGCGGACGAGCAGCTACTTTTCGCTCCAGGACAAGGCTAATGGCAATAAAGAGAACAGTGAGTCCCTGAATGGCGTAGACAACCGTAACGGGCACGCCAGCGCTACGCTGCATCACGTTCGCGCCTCCACGCAAGGCACCAAAGAAGAGAGAGGTAAGGAGTACGCCTGCTAAGTTACCTCGACTGAGAAAGGCGATCGCGATCGCATCAAAGCCATAACCGGGCGAAAAGTTCTCAAACAGGCGATACTTTAAGCCCATCACTTCGCCAGAGCCTGCTAACCCTGCTAGACCACCGGACAACGCCATCACCAGCATGATGGTGCGCTCAACGGAAATCCCAGCATAACGAGCCGCGATCGGATTTTGTCCGACCGCTTCAATCTGATAGCCGAGGGGCGATCGAGCAAAAACGACCCATAGAACGATCGTGACTAGCACTCCCAGCAAAATCCCTGCGTGAGTCTGCGTTTGCGGCAGAATCATGGGCAACTGGGCAGACGGATCAATCAGGGCACTATAAGGGGTCGGCGCATCGGGGTCTTTCATCGGACTGCTGACCAGATAGCTCACCAGGTTTTGGGCAATGTAGTTGAGCAGCAGCGTTGTGATGACTTCATTTACGCCTCGCATTGCCTTCAAATAGCCGGGGATCAAGCCCCATAAGCCTCCCAGGAGAAAGCCACCCAGTAGCGCAAGGGGGACGTGAATGATAGGGGGCAAGCCATGCACGTAAAGCCCAACCAGCGCACTGCCCAGTCCACCCATGTAGATTTGCCCTTCACCACCAATATTGAACTGTCCGGCTTTGAGGGCAACCAGAACACCCAGGCTGGTGAGCAACAGCGGTGCCGTTTTAGTCAGGGTATTGCTAAAGCCGTAGTAGTTAGCGAGTGATTCAGTAAACAGAACCGAGTAGGCTTTGAGAGGGCTGACTCCCGCGATCGCAATCAGTCCTGCACCTACCACTAACGCAGCCGCGATCGCCAAAAACGGAGACAAAACGGGCAAAAGCCAACGAGCGCGATCGTTCACAAGCAAGTAGGCAATCCAAGAAGGAACAATGACAAGCATCCTACCCTATGTTGCCTTCTGAGCACTGTTTTCTACGATAGTGAATTCTGATGTGTGGCGAAGTAATCGAAAAACCCTTCCCGTTTATTGCCGATGGTATTTTTGATCTAGTGAAGCAAGCGGCTCCAAATCGGGTGCCTCACCGTGCGATCGTGCCAGCCGCAAAAAATTCGTTCCAAAAATGCCGCCTTGGTGGAATATTGAAGCAGGAAAGAGTTTACAAGCTTGCCTTGGCTGCTCACTCTTAGACTTGGAAGCTAACAGTGACGCAATTGCATAGTGCGTTCCCTTTCAATCCAGGTTGGGCGGATCAGATAACCCCATCAAAGGAACTAACGTTGATCAGGACTGCCATCCTCTCGGTTGCATTATGCCTCGCCACTGGCTGCACTACCACTACAACGACACCATCAGCAAGAAACTCAGCGCCAGCAGCGAACCCCCAATCATCCAGGCAGACTACGGCACTCCCGCCTAAGTCCCAACGGTTTGCTTCCGATCGCCAAAACCAGTTAGACGATCAGGGCTACCGCGATGGCTATGAGGATGGTATGGGTGGGTTTCCCTCTAATCCTGCGATCGGCATTGCGAATCAGAATTTGACCGATCCGGCTGAGCAGAAAATTTATACAGATGCTTACAACCGGGGCTACACTCAAGGCAAACAGCCCTCGCCCTCACCGTCGCCAACTGACTCGATTTCGCCTGACCGTAGAGCCGAACTGCAACGGCTTGGGTACCAGAATGGGCTTACCGATGCTCAATCAGGATTTGCAGCCAATCCTGGCAGTGGCGTTGCTGCCTTAGGGCTAACGAATGCCACGGAGATACAGATTTATACCAACGCTTATAATGCTGGCTATCAACGACAACCGTCACCCTCGCCGTCGCCAACGACTTCTCCTGGAAGACTCACTCAGTTGAGGCAGCAAGGCTATCAGGACGGCTATACGGACGCTCGCTCAAACTTTCCTCAGGATGCTGGCAGGGGTATTAGCCTTCTGGGCTTGGTCAGCGCCACAGAACAGCAGGCTTACACTAATGGCTATAACAGTGGCTATCGAGCGTATACCCCTGTTGTTCAGCCTCCCCTTCCCGATGTGCTGTGGTGATCTAGCTGTCGCCAAGACGCTTAGGATATTGGGATCAAAAGGGATGTGTGGGCGTTGCCCTCAGCCAGCTTTCGACCTGAGCTTCGACGTGAGCTTCGAAGCGAGCGCTCAGCCGAACAGCGTTCAAGCCGAAGGGGGTTCTACCCCTACACCCCGTCCTAATACCAATTCTATAAAATCGCCCTACAGATTCGTTTTTGCTGCTGACCGCTGACCGCTGACTGCTGACTGCTGACCGTTGTCGCAGCGGCAAATGCACCATTCCCGATGCGTTTGCCTGGGCATACAGCAACTTTACTCGTTCAGCATGACGGAGTTCCATTGCCTTAAAAATGGCAGCTTTGTCAGGGAAAAACTGATAGAGAGAGCTGATCGCCGTGCCTGCTTTGGCAGCGATCAGGTGGGTCGTTGCTGCTTCGTAGCCCACTTCATCAAAGACTGCTGCGTTTGTCAGGGAAAAACTGATAGAGAGAGCTGATCGCCGTGCCTGCTTTGGCAGCGATCAGGTGGGTCGTTGCTGCTTCGTAGCCCACTTCATCAAAGACTGCTGCGGCCGCATCCAAAATTTTTCGACCCGTTCTTTACCGCGCTGTTGTTTCGGCTGTCGCCGCAGATTCGCTGATTGGACACTTAACGAACGTGAAAGTTCTGTCATCTTTTGAAAACACGACAAATTTCTCGCAATTTTATCGCAAACGGAGAATAACCCACGAAAGGCTGTTTGCCTCGAAGACGAGAATACAACGACATTTCTACTCGTAGAGCCAAACCCTCAGTAGCGACAGTAACTGTTCCATATCGACTGGTTTGGTGATGTAGTCAGATGCCCCGGCTTCGATGCATTTTTCGCGATCGCCCTTCATGGCTTTGGCTGTGAGCGCAATCATGGGCAAGGTGCGAAACGTTTCTAACTGGCGAATCGCACGCATTGTTTCGTAGCCGTCCATCTCTGGCATCATGACATCCATGAGCACAAGGTTGATGTCAGGATCATTGTGCAGCAGGGTGATACCATCCCGTCCATTTTCGGCATAGACCACGTGCATCTGATACCGTTCCAACATGCTGGTGAGTGCAAAGATATTGCGCACGTCGTCATCCACAATCAGCACTTTCTTACCGACAAGAACGGGATCGGTTTGCTGGAGTTGCTCCAGCATCAAACGCTGGGAATCGGGTAGGTTTTCCTGTACTCGATGCAAGAACAACGCCGTTTCTTCTAGCAACCGTTCGGGCGATCGCACATCTTTGACAATGATCGTGTCGGAGATCCGCCGCAGTTCCGTTTCTTCTTGAGCGGTTAGTTCTTTGCCTGTGTAGATGACGATGGGTAGGCGCTGAAGGTCGGGTATTTGTTTGATCTGTTCAATCAGTTCAAAGCCAGTGACATCAGGTAACCCCAGATCCAAAACTAGACAGTCGAAATGCCCTGTCTGGAGTGCTTCTAAGGCTTCTGCACCCGTGCCCACCGCTGTACTTCTCACGTCACTGTTGCCAATGAGTTCAACGATGCTATGGCGTTGAGTTTCATCATCTTCGACGATGAGTAGATATTTAATGGGACGTTCCACAAACGCTTTGATATCGTTCAGCGCTTTTGAGAGGGTTTCGCTGCTGGCAGGTTTTTGCACAAAGGCGATCGCCCCTAGCTGTAGGCTACGCTTCTGCCCCTCTTCAACCGACATTATATGCACCGGAATGTGCCGCGTCGCCGGATTATGCTTGAGCCGATCAAGGACAGCCCAGCCCGTCATCACGGGCAACCGCACATCGAGCATGATGGCGGTTGGTTTCAACTCTTGTGCCATTGCCAGCCCCACATCACTCCGCACGGCAACTAGCCCCTTGAAGCCGTGTTGACGTGCCATATCCAGAAGGATCTGAGCAAACGCAAGGTCATCTTCGATGATGAGGAGAACGCAATCACCGGGTTGAATGGTATCGCGATCGTCGTCGATCGCGGGTTCAGCCAGAAGCGACGTGAGGATCGGTTCTTCTAGCGCTACCGTAGACGATTGACCGCTTGCAGATAGTGCTGTCGGATGCCATGCCGCAGGTTTCACTAAGCTACCAGGCTGTATTCTAAACCCGGCTAGCTGAGCCTGGGACGGATCAAACGGTTGGGTGCGATCGTCGGCGACGACATAGGATTGCGGCAAATACAGCGTAAACGTGCTGCCCTGACCTGCTTCACTCTCTAGCCGAATCTCGCCACCCAGCAGTTGAGCAATCTCGCGGCTAATCGACAAACCTAAGCCAGTACCGCCATACTTGCGAGACGTGGTGCCATCAGCCTGCTGGAATGCCTCAAAAATGACCCGCTGCTTCGCCGATGGTATCCCAACACCCGTATCGTGAACAGCAAACGCAATCACGGTATCTGCCTGATTCAGACGTTGTTGGTCGGGACTCCAACCGTTCGTAGCAACGCTGACCTGTAGACTAACCTCTCCTTGCTCAGTAAATTTAAACGCATTTGCCAGGAGGTTCTTCAATACCTGCTGAAGGCGCTTGGAATCGGTAGACATTGCGCGGGGCAAACGCTCATCAAGCTGAATTTGGAAGTCTAAGCGTTTGCTTTGGGCGACTTGACGAAAGGTGCGCTCCACATGATTGCGAATGTCAGTGAAGAGCGTCTGGTCAATCTCTACTGACATCGTACCCGACTCGATCTTTGCCAGATCGAGAATGTCGTTAATCAGGGTGAGCAGATCGCCACCAGAGGCATGAATGGTGCGAGCGTACTCGACTTGTTTAGCGGTCAAATTGCCATCATTGTTATCGCCCAGTAGCTGCGCCAGGATCAACAGACTGTTAAGCGGTGTGCGTAGTTCGTGAGACATATTCGCCAGAAACTCAGACTTGTACTTGGAGGTCATTGCCAACTGCTCGGCTTTTTCTTCCAATGACTGTCGTGCCTGTTCGATCTCGCGGTTTTTGCGCTCTACTTCTTGATTCTGCATTGCCAGCAGTTCGGCTTTTTCTTCTAGCTCTTCGTTGGTTTGCTGAAGTTCATCTTGCTGGTTTTTGAGGAGTTCTTCGGAGGCAGTCAGGGATTGCGCCTGTTGCTCCAGCCGCTGGTTAGTGCCGGTAAGCTCCCTCTGTTGCGTTTGCAGTTCTTCTGCCAGCGATTGCGATTGCTTCAGCAGTTCTTCGGTGCGCATACTGGCGGCGATCGTGTTGAGGACGATCGCGATACTTTCCGTCAGTTGGTCAAAGAACGTCAGGTGAATTTCACTGAAGCGGCGGAAGGATGCCAGTTCAACCACGGCTGTCACCTGTCCTTCAAACAGCACAGGCAAGACGACTGCATTGAGTGGGGTTGATTCGCCCAAGCCGGAACTGATTTTGATGTAATCGCTCGGCACTTCGGTAATGAGAATCCGTTCTTTTTCCAACGCGCACTGTCCTACCAGACCTTCGCCCAGGTGAAACTGATTTGCCAGATGTTTGCGCTCTCGATACGCATACGTGCTGAGCAGCTTCAGGTACGGAGGATGCAGGTCGCTGCTTTCCATCATGTAGAAGACCCCGTGCTGGGCTGATACCAGCGGGGCAAGTTCTGACAGGATCAGCTTGGAAACAGCCTCCAGATCGCGCTGTCCTTGTAGCATCCGCGTGAACTTCGCCAGGTTGGTTTTCAGCCAGTCTTGCTCGGTGTTTTTCTGGGTCGTTTCTCGCAGGTTGGCAATCATCTGGTTGATGTTGTCTTTCAGGATTGCCACTTCGCCTTCTGCGGCTACGGAGATCGATCGGGTCAGGTCGCCCTTTGTCACTGCCGTTGCCACCTCAGCGATTTCGCGTACCTGGGTCGTGAGATTCGCTGCCAGTTCGTTTACGTTGTCCGTCAGGTCACGCCATGTTCCTGATGCCCCGGGGACTTTTGCCTGTCCACCCAGCTTCCCTTCAATCCCCACCTCACGGGCTACCGTTGTCACCTGATCAGCAAAGGTTGCCAGCGTATCAATCATCTCGTTGATAGTGTCTGCCAGGGTTTCAATTTCCCCCTTCGCTTCGAGCATGAGCTTGCGTTTCAGATCCCCATTTGCCACGGCTGTCACCACCTTGGCGATGCCTCGTACCTGCGCGGTCAGGTTGCCTGCCATGAAGTTCACCGAGTCGGTCAGGTCTTTCCAGGTGCCTGCAACGCCGCGCACTTCTGCCTGACCTCCCAGAATGCCCTCAGTGCCTACTTCTCGCGCCACCCGTGTGACCTCAGAGGCGAAGGAGTTGAGCTGATCCACCATCACGTTAATGGTGTCTTTCAGGTCGAGAATTTCGCCCTTCACATCTACCGTGATTTTTTTGGAGAGATCGCCGTTTGCCACCGCTTTCGTCACTTCGGCAATGTTCCGCACCTGGGCTGTGAGGTTCCCCGCCATCGAGTTTACGTTGTCGGTGAGGTCTTTCCAGGTGCCAGCCACTCCGCGCACATATGCCTGCACACCGAGTTTTCCTTCAGAACCCACTTCCCGCGCTACCCGTGTCACCTCAGATGCAAAGGAACTGAGCTGATCCACCATCGTATTGATGGTATTTTTTAGCTCTAGAATTTCACCTTTCACATCCACCGTGATTTTCTTCGACAGGTCGCCGTTTGCCACAGCGGTCGTCACTTCGGCAATGTTTCTTACTTGTGCCGTCAAGCTACCCGCCATGAAGTTCACGGAATCCGTCAGATCTTTCCAGGTGCCTGCTACACCTTTCACTTCTGCCTGTACACCCAGCTTTCCTTCGGTGCCCACTTCTCGCGCCACTCGTGTCACTTCAGAGGCAAAGGAGTTGAGCTGATCCACCATCGTATTGACGGTGTTTTTGAGTTCCAGAATTTCGCCCTTCACATCCACGGTGATTTTCTTCGACAGGTCGCCGTTCGCCACAGCCGTTGTGACTGCCGCAATGTTGCGTACCTGTGCCGTGAGGGAGCCTGCCATGAAGTTCACGCTATCGGTGAGATCTTTCCAGGTGCCTGCTACACCACGCACGTCTGCCTGTACCCCCAGTCGCCCTTCGGAGCCTACTTCCCGCGCTACCCTGGTGACTTCAGAGGCAAAGGAACTGAGTTGATCCACCATCACATTGATGGTGTCTTTGAGTTCCAGAATTTCGCCCTTGACCTGCACGGTGATTTTTTTGGAGAGGTCGCCGTTTGCCACAGCGGTCGTCACTTCGGCAATGTTGCGTACCTGCGCCGTGAGGTTGCCTGCCATCGAGTTCACGGAGTCCGTTAAGTCTTTCCAGGTGCCTGCAACGCCCCGGACTTCTGCCTGTACGCCCAGTTTCCCTTCCGTTCCGACTTCTCGCGCCACCCGCGTCACCTCAGAGGCAAAGGAACTGAGTTGATCGACCATCACGTTAATGGTGTCTTTGAGTTCCAGAATTTCGCCTTTCACCTGCACGGTGATTTTTTTGGAGAGGTCGCCATTTGCCACCGCAGTCGTCACTTCGGCAATGTTGCGTACCTGTGCCGTGAGGTTGCCTGCCATCGAGTTCACGGAGTCGGTGAGGTCTTTCCAGGTGCCTGCAACGCCTTTCACGTCTGCTTGCACACCCAGTTTCCCTTCGGAACCCACTTCTCGCGCCACCCGCGTCACCTCAGAGGCAAAGGAGTTAAGTTGATCCACCATCACGTTAATGGTGTCTTTTAGCTCCAGGATTTCGCCTTTTACGTCCACCGTGATTTTTTTGGAGAGGTCGCCATTTGCCACAGCGGTCGTCACTTCGGCAATGTTCCGCACCTGAGCGGTTAAGCTGCCTGCCATAAAGTTCACGGAATCCGTGAGGTCTTTCCAGGTGCCTGCTACGCCTTTTACATCTGCCTGTCCGCCGAGTTTCCCTTCGGAACCCACTTCACGCGCTACCCGTGTCACCTCGGAGGCGAAGGAGTTGAGCTGATCCACCATGATGTTGATGGTGTTTTTGAGTTCGAGAATTTCGCCTTTGACATCCACCGTGATTTTTTTGGACAGGTCGCCGTTGGCGATCGCCGTTGCCACCTCTGCAATATTCCGCACCTGCCCGGTGAGGTTGCCTGCCATCGAGTTCACGTTATCGGTGAGGTCCTTCCAGGTGCCCGCTACGCCTTTCACTTCTGCCTGTACACCCAGCTTCCCTTCGGAACCCACTTCTCGCGCCACCCTGGTGACTTCTGACGCAAAGGAATTGAGTTGATCCACCATCGTATTGATCGTGTTCTTTAGCTCCAGAATCTCGCCTTTCACATCCACTGTGATTTTTTTGGAGAGGTCGCCATTTGCCACAGCGGTTGTCACTTCGGCAATGTTCCGTACCTGTGCCGTTAAGCTACCCGCCATGAAGTTCACGGAGTCCGTTAAATCTTTCCAGGTGCCTGCCACGCCTCGGACTTGCGCCTGCCCGCCCAGTTTGCCATCGGCACCCACTTCGCGCGCCACCCGCGTTACCTCAGAGGCAAAGGAGTTGAGCTGATCCACCATGATGTTGACGGTGTTTTTTAGCTCTAGAATTTCGCCCTTGACATCCACCGTAATTTTTTTGGACAGGTCGCCATTTGCCACAGCCGTCGTCACTTCGGCAATGTTTCGTACCTGCGCCGTGAGGTTGCCTGCCATCAGGTTCACGCTGTCGGTCAAATCTTTCCAGGTGCCTGCAACGCCTTTCACTTCTGCCTGTACGCCCAGTTTTCCTTCCGTACCCACCTCCCGCGCTACCCGCGTGACTTCTGACGCAAAGGAGTTGAGCTGATCCACCATGACGTTGATGGTGTCTTTCAGCTCCAGGATTTCGCCCTTTACGTCTACGGTGATTTTTTTGGAGAGGTCGCCGTTTGCCACAGCCGTTGTCACTTCGGCAATGTTCCGCACCTGTGCCGTCAGGTTCCCAGCCATTGAGTTCACCGAGTCGGTCAGATCTTTCCAGGTGCCCGCAACGCCTTTGACTTCTGCCTGCACGCCGAGCTTGCCTTCGGTTCCCACTTCCCGCGCCACCCGCGTCACCTCTGAGGCGAAGGAGTTGAGCTGATCCACCATCGTGTTGACAATGCGCGCGGTTTGAAGGAACTCCCCTTGCAAGGGTCTGCCCTCAATTTCGGTGGCGATCGTCTGCGAGAGATCCCCATTTGCCACCGCTCGAATCACCCGTGCCGTTTCTGCTGTAGGCTGCACCAGATCGGTAATCAGCGTGTTGACGGAATCCACACTCGCCTTCCAGGAACCTTTGGCACTGCCGAGCGAGGCACGTTCATTGATTTTGCCCTCTTTGCCAACCACCGTGCCAATATGCTCTAGCTCACTGGTGAGCCGCTCGTTCATGTCAATAATGTCGTTGAGCGTATCAGCGATTTTGCCTGCGATGCCCGTCTGGTCGATCGACATCCGCACCGAGAAGTTACCCTTCTTCACCTCTGCCAAAATTCTCAGAAGCTGTTTTGGGTCGAGAGTATCGGTGTCAGTGGCGGCTTGTGCAGTTGGCATGACGTGATCCTTTTAGCAGAAGAGAGGGCGATCGAAACGTGTATTAATGCATTTTCGCCGATCGCTAGAACAGCGATCAACCTAAGTACAACTTTAGAAGTATAATCAGCACCTATTATGGATAAACAAGACACCCTAGCGGGTCTGTCTTAGGATAGATGACGTGCAGACATTTCCTGGCATCTCAATAATCTTGTGCGTTCTGCTTGTGCATTTAAAGTCTCTCAGTCCGAAGGCAACCGATGCTGATCAGGGGTAGTCACGTACAGCGATCTAAATTACCATTGGGTTTCCACCAAGCTGTCAGAAAAATTTGACACGTAGCATGGATGACGTAAAGGCAAATCTAAATGAATTAATTGGGGTCGTTGTTCAGGCTGTCGTTAGTGCCTATCAAACCCAAGAACTTGAAAATGCCCTGATGATTCGTGATGAATTGCAGCGACTGCCTGATGCTATGACTACAGAAGTGATCAATGGAGTCATTCTCAGTTTGGTGGAGACCAATCCCGATCTGTGTCGCTGGTTCATTCTTGACGTTTTTCTCTGCGAAGCAGACCCGGAGGGAAAGGCTGATGTTGCAGAACGCATTAATCTCCTTATGGCTGATCTGAACGCACAGTAGGGTGTTTAGGGTTTGAGCCAAGATACGTGCGATAAAAATCGCATTGCCTTAGAATGCAGGCTGGATCGGCTCTCTAACTTTTTACCTTTGATTGCGATCGCTGAAAGCTGTGAAATGTGTCGCGTGAAGGGTGAAGCGATCAATCGCAGCGACCGTCATCACCGAATCTGTAAAGATGCTACTCCACTGACTAAAGGGTTGGTTTGCCGTCATCAACAAGCTGATGGCAGCGGGCACGAGGAGTCTCTCAAGCTGATGAGTGCACAAATCCTACCAACCCTCGCTAAAAAAAAGGCACCTGCCAGGAGTGTCGTTTTGGGCTTGACCTTCATCGTTCAGGGAGTTGGTTGATAGGATAACGCGATGTGCGACTTTCCTGAAAAGCCTGCCAAAACTGCCCTCACCCTAGCCCTCTCCCGATGGGAGAGGGAACCGGAACGGTCTGGAAGCCCTTCTCCCTGGGGAGAAGGGTGGGGATGAGGGCGAATTAGTTGCACATCGCGTAGGATAGGAGCTCGAAGTAATTTTGGCAGACGAGTCTTTCAACGTGATCGTACCGAGGATGAGTGTCGTTTACTTCGCTAACCAGTAACAGCCAGTTGACGATTGTTGGACAGGTTTGCTAAATGACAAGACTGGTCTGTTGACGCTTGCTAGCACTAAGCAGTGATGCCTTGACCACCGATCGCTCCATCGCTCACAGTGTGCCCAAATAAACAACGCTCCATAAGGTGCGATAGAGTTTGTCACTCAAAGGCAGTTTTTCCCACTCTTGCCTACAGCGCTTCACATACCCTTTCATCACGAGGTTTCGGTGTCTATCACTCCATTGCCGTCTGAAGATAACATGACTGCACCAGCGGCAAATCGTTGGCAGCAGGGACAGATCATTGACGTGACCATTACAGACCTGAGCGATAGCGGCGACGGCGTTGGTCGATCGCACGACCGCGTAGTGTTCGTGCCTGATACCGTAACGGGCGATCGTGTTCAGATCCGCCTGCTGCGCGTCAAACCTCAGTATGCTCATGGCAAACTACTAGAGCTGTTGGAACCATCGCCACACCGCATTCGTGCCCGTTGCATTGTGGCAGATAAGTGCGGTGGCTGTCAGTGGCAGCACGTGGACTACACTTACCAGCTTGAAGCTAAGCACAATCAAGTGATACAGGCATTGAGACGCATTGGTGGGTTTAGTGAGCCGCCCGTTAATCCCATTCTGGCAGCGGCAGCCGATCTGGGCTATCGCAACAAGGCGACGTATCCACTGGCGCGATCGCAGACGGGACAAATCCAAGCAGGCTATTACCAGAAGGGCAGTCATCAGATTGTCAACTTGAACCAGTGCCCTGTTCAAGATGAGCGGTTGAATCCCTTGCTGTCAGAGGTGAAGCAAGATTTGTACGATCGTGGCTGGGGCATTTACGACGAGAAGCTGCATCGCGGCAAAGTGCGCCACCTGGCGCTCCGCATTGGTCGTCGTACGGGCGAAATGCTGCTAACGCTGGTGGTGAAGGATACAAATTTGCCTGGGCTGGAAGAGCAGGCAGAGGCATGGCTGGCTCGCTATCCCGATCTTGTGGGCGTATCGCTGAATGTGAACCCCGATCGCACCAATGCCATCTTTGGGCGCGAAACCGTCTGTGTCGCCGGACAGCCCTACCTGCATGAAACCTTTGCAGGCTTAACCTTCCAACTGCGACCCGATACATTCTTCCAAATTCATACGGAACAGGCAGAAACGCTCTTGCAGGTCATCACAGAGGAACTGCATTTGCAAGGCACTGAGGTCTTGCTGGATGCCTACTGTGGTATTGGAACGTTTACACTGCCCCTGGCACAGCACGTGAGGCAGGCGATCGGGCTAGAACTACAACCCGAAGCCGTTGAGCAAGCCAGACTCAGCGCTAGTCTGAACCAATTGGAGAACGTCACGTTTACGGAAGGAGCCGTCGAAGCGCTGCTGCCTCAGTTGGAGGTGAAGCCGGACATCGTGCTGCTCGATCCACCGAGACGAGGCTGTGATGCGTCCGTCATCGAAGCACTGGTTCAACTGGCACCCGATCGCATCGTCTACGTTAGCTGCAATCCTGCAACGCTCGCTCGTGATCTAAAACTGCTATGCCAGAACGAGCACTATCGCCTGACGCGCGTCCAACCTGCCGACTTCTTTCCTCAAACGCCCCATGTCGAATGTGCCGCCTTTTTGGTACGGTAAGGGCGGTGGTGAGTGACAATCGAGGGAATGATGAAAGTTAGCGAACTGCTAGAAAAACTCAGTGCCATCAACGGTCAGCCGTTGCGGTCAGAAGTGATTGAAGACGCTGATCTTACAGGTGCAGCAGCCGTAGATGCCGCGATCGCGGGCAATATCAGCTACATTGAAGGCGCGAAATTTGCCGCTCAGGTAAAAAATACTGCTGCCACTGCGTTAATTCTGCCAAAAGATGCGGCACTTCAGGCAGAAGCGAGCGATCGCGGCATTACCTGGATTGAAGCACCCGAACCCCGCCTGATGTTTGCTCAGGCGATCGCTCTGTTCTACCAGCCGTTTCGCCTCGCGCCGTCCATTCATCCCAGTGCTGTCATTGATCCCTCCGTGCAACTGGGTGAGGAAGTGGCGATCGGCGCTCATGTCGTCATTCAGTCTGGTGTTAGCGTTGGCGATCGCGTGTGCATCCACCCCAACGTGGTGGTTTATCCAGAATCGCAGCTTGGCGATCGCACCGTGCTCCATGCTAACTGCGTCATTCACGAACGCACTCAGATTGGCGCAGACTGTGTGATTCACGCTGGGGCTGTGATTGGTTCCGAGGGGTTTGGCTTCGTTCCAACCCGCGAAGGCTGGTACAAGATGGAGCAATCGGGCTATGTGATCTTAGAAGATGGCGTAGAGGTCGGCTGCAACTCGACGGTCGATCGTCCCGCAGTCGGCAATACGCGTATTGGGCGCAACACCAAGCTGGATAACCTGGTACACATTGGTCACGGGTGCCAGATTGGACAGGGATGCGCGATTGCGGCTCAAGTTGGGCTGGCAGGTGGCGTAGAAGTGGGCGATCGAGCGATTCTAGCGGGACAGGTTGGCGCGGCGAATAATGCGAAAATTGGCGCAGGCGCGATCGCGACCTCCAAAACAGGGGTTCATGGCACGGTTGAAGCAGGTCAGATTGTCTCCGGCTACCCTGCGGTTGACCACAAAATTTACCTTAAGTCGTCTGCTGTCTATAGCCGTTTGCCAGAAATGTACCAGACCCTAAAACGGCTGCAACGACATCTAGAAGGCAGCGATCGATCGAAGAGGGGCAATCCTTCATAGTATTAAGGAGCCAGGAGAACATATCCTCCCTACTCCTTAACACTAATTAGTTGCACTTCAGTTTCAGTTGTACTGTGGTAGCAGTGATGCTTAAGCAGCCTTGTCTAATGCCCGCTTTGTAGCATTAGCACTATCGTCCACCGTGTCCTTAGCAGCATCCGCAGCGTTATCAAACGCATCTCCAGCGTTGCGCTTGACGTTTTTCGCACCACGATCGCCGAAGGTTTGTAGGTTGTCTTTAACATCATTAGCTTGCCGACGAGCATCATCGCCGAAGCGCTGGGCTTGCTTACCAGGGTTAGCCGTACGCACGTTATCGACTAAGTCATCGGGGCTATTAACACCTTTCTGGTTAAGACGACTCTGTACCTTATCTTTAAGCGCTTTTGCTTTTGTTGCCGATTCGGTGCTTAAGCGGCTAGAAGCGTCGTCACTAAAGTTATTCATGCCGCCTTTGTAAGGCTGCGACTGCCCGGGTGTGTTTGGACCAGGGTTACCAGGAACTCGGTCAGCAACCGTATCAGCGCGGCTGCAAGCGGTGCTAAATAGGACTAGAACGCCAGCAAATAGAACTACAAGAGTCTGGCTAAGCCGTAGTGACTTGAGTGTATCAATAAACATCTTCATTGTCGTACTCCAGTAAGTAATGTGAATTGTGACCGCCCATCACCCTCTTAATTTTTCTCAGTACTAAATTGGTGAAATGTGCGCGATCGCAAGAGTGATGTATAAGCACAACAATGACTTTATAGACTACACCTCTAAAATTCCTCTAGCAAAAGTTCTATTCTTTAACCCTGCGTTTATGCCAAGAGAAAGAGCTTTCGTAAAGGGACTCACAGCTACTTCCCTGAAGATAGCGCAGCAGCATAGTAAGCCCTCTATGATGAAAATAGGTAACTCTTCTCAACAGGCTTCGCGGTTTCAACATGGCGTTTTCTTCCATCACTCGTGCGCTGGGGCGATCGCCCCTCACTACAGAACTCTTAGCGAAACTCCAACAGCATCAACACCTGAGGTTGAACGGCTTGGCGCGGTTACCCAAAGGATTAGTCAGTTCGGCTCTGGCGCAAGCACAATCTCGTAACCTGCTGGTCGTCACTGCCACGCTCGAAGAAGCCGGACGCTGGACTGCCCAACTCGACGCAATGGGCTGGCAAACGGTTCACTTCTACCCCACGTCAGAATCATCGCCCTATGAACCGTTTGATCCGGAGTCGGAGATGGTCTGGGGGCAGTTGCAGGTGTTGGCGGAGTTGGTAAGGGGAGAGAGGAGAGGGGAGAGGAGTCAGGAGGAGACGGGAGCAGGGAAAGCAGGGGAAGCAGAGGGAGCAAGGGAAGCAAGGGAAGCAGAGGGAGCAAGGGAAGCAGAGGGAGCAAGGGAAGCAGAGGGAGCAAGGGAAGCAGGAGGGAATCACTTGAACCTTAAAACTCTTGCCCCACACCCTACACCCCACACCCCACACCCGCTTGCGATCGTCACTACTGAACGCGCTCTCCAACCTCACCTCCCGCCTGTTACAGCGCTCAAGCCTTACTGTCTGACGCTGAAACGGGGCACAGAATTAGATCTAGAAACGCTGGGGCATGAACTGGCGCGGTTGGGGTACGATCGCGTCCCGTTAGTTGAAACAGAGGGGCAATGGAGTCGTCGGGGAGACATTATTGATGTGTTTCCGGTTGCGTCTGAACTGCCGATGCGGTTGGAGTTGTTTGGGGATGAATTGGATCAGATTCGGGAGTTTGACCCCGCCACGCAGCGATCGCTCGATCGCGTCGAGCAAATCGTTCTCACGCCCACAAACTTTGCGCCGATCATTCAAGCCGCACTCACGGGCAGCAAAGCCGATGCGGTGAAGGCGTTTCTCTCTGAAGAAGATCAGGAGAAATTTGACCAGGGGTTAGTGCTTGAAGGCTCCCGTCGCTTCCTGGGCATTGCCTTTGATAAACCTGCTTCGCTGCTAGATTATTTGCCCGAAACCACCCTCATTGTGATCGACGAACCAGACCAATCGGAGGCACACGGCGATCGATGGTTTGAACATGCGGAGGAGCAGTATGGGGAATTGGGGAGTGGGGAGTGGGGAGTGGGGAGTGGGGAGTTGCCGCGCATCCATCGATCGTTTGCAGAGTCGCTGACAGAAGTTGAACTATTCGATCGCCTCTATTTGTCGGAATTGGCAGAGGAGCCGAAGGTTCGGACGGCGCAGGATAAAGGTGCGGCTCCGATGAATTTGGCGAGTCGATCGGTGCCTGCAATTCCGCATCAGTTTGGCAGGCTGGCAGAAACGTTACGGGATGAGCGCGATCGGGGCTTTTCGATCTGGCTGGTGTCGGCGCAACCGTCGCGATCGGTGTCGCTGCTGCAAGAGCATGATTGTCCGGCACAGTTTATTCCCAATCCACGTGATTTTTTAGCGATCGATAAGCTTCAGGTGCAGCACGTCCCGGTTGCGGTGAAATACTCTGGCTTGGCGGAATTGGAAGGCTTCATTCTGCCGACGTTCCGCTTGGTCGTGGTGACCGATCGGGAGTTTTTTGGTCAGCATTCTCTCGCCACACCCAGCTATGTCCGCAAACGTCGTCGCGCGGCATCCAAGCAGGTTGACCCAAATAAACTGCGTCCCGGCGATTATGTAGTGCATAAAAATCATGGCGTGGGTCGCTTCCTCAAACTGGAAAGCCTGACCTTGAACCACGAAACCCGCGAGTATCTGGTGTTGCAGTACGCCGATGGCTTGCTGCGGGTGGCAGCAGATCAGCTGAGTTCGCTTTCACGCTTCCGAGGAGCAGGCGAAACGACACCCGAACTCAACAAAATGTCCAGCAAGGCGTGGGAGCGCACCAAAAGCAAGGTTCGCAAGGCAATCAAGAAAGTGGCGGTGGATCTGCTCCAGCTTTATGCACAACGGGCACAGCAAGTCGGGTTCACGTATCCGGTAGATATGCCTTGGCAGGAGGAAATGGAAGAGTCCTTTCCCTATCAGCCCACGCCCGACCAACTGAAGGCAACCCAGGACGTGAAGCAAGATATGCAGAGCGATCGCCCCATGGATCGGCTCGTCTGTGGTGATGTGGGCTTCGGCAAAACTGAGGTTGCGATCCGCGCCATCTTCAAAGCGGTGACAGCGGGCAAACAGGTGGCAATGCTTGCCCCGACGACCATCCTCACGCAGCAGCACTATCACACGCTGAAAGAACGCTTTGCGCCCTATCCCATCCAAATCGGCTTGCTGAACCGCTTTCGTTCCCCGCAAGAACGTAAGGACATCATGCAGCGACTGAAAACGGGTGAACTAGACATCGTCGTTGGTACGCATCAGTTACTTAGTAAAGAAGTACAGCCGCGCGATCTGGGTTTGCTAGTGGTGGATGAAGAACAGCGGTTTGGCGTGAATCAGAAAGAGAAAATTAAATCCCTTAGAACGCAGGTGGATGTGTTGACGTTGAGCGCTACACCGATTCCGCGGACGCTGTACATGGCGCTTTCGGGTGTGCGCGAGATGAGTCTCATTACGACCCCACCCCCCTCCCGTCGTCCCATCAAAACGCATCTGTCGCCCTACGATCCAGAGGTTGTGAGGACTGCAATGCGGCAAGAACTCGATCGCGGTGGGCAGATCTTTTACGTCGTCCCCCGTGTCGAAGGCATTGACGAAATCGCGGTGCGCCTGCGGGAAATGATCCCCAGCATTCGGATTGCGATCGCCCACGGACAGATGCCCGAAGCCGAACTGGAAACTACCATGCTCACCTTCAGCGAAGGCGAAGCCGATGTTCTCCTCTGCACCACCATCATTGAATCGGGGCTGGACATTCCGCGCGTCAACACCATCTTGATTGAAGACGCGCAGCGGTTTGGGCTATCGCAGTTGTACCAGTTGCGGGGACGCGTCGGTCGAGCAGGCATTCAGGCGCACGCATGGCTGTTTTACCCCAAACAAAGCCAGCTTACCGACGTAGCACGCCAACGGCTACGAGCCATTCAAGAATTCGCGCAGCTTGGTTCTGGTTATCAACTTGCCGTGCGCGATATGGAGATTCGCGGAGTCGGTAATTTGCTCGGTGCCGAACAATCTGGACAACTGGACGCGATCGGCTTTGACCTCTACATCGAAATGTTGGAAGAAGCGATTGGTGAAATTCGCGGTCAAGAAATTCCCATCGTTGATGACACGCAGATTGACCTTAATCTAACCGCGTTCATTCCGGCTGACTACATTCCTGATCTGGATCAAAAAATGAGCGCTTATCGCGCCGTTGCCTCTGCCAGTGGCAAGCAAGAACTGACGCAAATTGCAGCAGATTGGAGCGATCGCTACGGTGCGATTCCCGCTGCTGCCCTCCAACTCATCCGCATTGTGGAACTAAAGCAGGTTGCTAAAAAGCTTGGCTTCTCTCGCATCAAGCCCGATGGCACACAGCATGTTGTGCTCGAAACGCCGATGGCAGAACCCGCCTGGAATCTCCTCAAGGCAAACTTACCCGATCATCTACACTCGCGCTTTGTGTATACTCCAGGAAAAATCACTATACGGGGCTTGGGGGCGTTGAAGGCTGAACAACAGCTTGATAGTTTACTCAACTGGCTCGGTCGAATGCAGGGTGCGTTGCCAGAACCCGCGATCGCCTGACACACGCCTGACTTTGCGGTAACTGATACCAGCGAAACTAAAACGGACACTGTTGATGCGAAGGCAGCGCTCACAAAAGGGCGTTGCTGAATGCAAGTATGATTTCCCTCATCCCCAGCCCTTCTCCCCAAGGAGAAGGGAGCCAGAATCTAGTCCCCTCTCCCAACGGGAGAGGGTGAGGGTGAGGGCGGTTTTGACCATTCATACCTCTATTCAGCAGCGCTCACAAAAGAGGATGACTACTGAAGCGCAACCTTTGAATACAGGTTACTATTAGCACAAGTATGTTGACAGCATTACTGAGTGATCCTGATCGTTGACAGCATTGTTCGTACGATGTATCTTCAGCAGTCTGTAGCAATCGCTAGTCGGATTAATCTGTTTCCTGAAAATCAATCACGCAAGCCAATCGATCTCTTTACCTGAGCTGCTCTTTGAGTGCTGGTGACTCAGACTGTGTGCGATCTTAAGGTTCTTGAGGGACGGTAGATTGGCTAGCTGCAAAGTAACAAGGCGCTATGCAAGCAACAATCGCTCCTGTATCTCACCTAAACTCCAATACTCGCATTCTGTTGGTTGAAGATAATGACATCAGTCGCCAACTAATGAGCGATTATTTGAGGCATTGCGGTTACTCAGTTCATACTCTTTCCAGCGGTTCCATGTTCGCTCAAGAAATGGCGCAGTTTCGCCCTCATTTGGTTTTGCTTGATCTAAAGCTGCCAGATATTGATGGCTTTACTTTACTAGAGCAGGCGCAACAAACCCTGGAGTGGTCGCAAACGCCAATTGTCGTGATTTCAGCGTTTGCTTTCCAAGCCGATCGAGTGCGTGCCTTGAGTTTGGGTGCCCGCCAATATTTAGTCAAACCAGTGATGCTACCTCAGATTCAGCAAGCCATTAGCGATGAATTGAGAGCGCTGACAGTGCAGTAAGCAACGATTCTCCTCCGTAGCTTGTTTAATGTCTCTAAAAGCGCGATCGATATGCGACAGCGCACCTTTCTCGCTCAGGCTCACTTAGGAATAAGAATTCAATCACACCGAATTTTGTAGGATGTGTATAGCCTACTCTTCGAGAAGCAAGCTACGGCATGGCTTCGCTAAAGGCGCTAGCCGTAACGCATCAAAGCCCGGAAGCGATCCGTTACGCTACGCTGACGGCATCCTACGCAGAATTACAGGTCATTTAATCCACGATCTTTAGACTAACTACTTGGACTGAGGCGATCGTTTCTATATCCACGGAGCGATTGCGCCAAGCTGGGCGCTCCAACCCTGTCTAAGAGGATGTTTTAAAAGTCCAGATGCGTGTAGCTCTGGCGACTGAAGTCGCGGCTACACGCACAAAACCTGCCTACGCAGGTTATAAAACCCTTACTCTGCGGTAGTCCGCGCAGGCGAACTTTGTTTACGTAGTCGCGGTTTTACCGCCAGACACTTTTCAAACAACCTCTAAGGTTAAGAAAGCAGCCATTCACAGGACAATGCAGCGCTATTGGCTTCTCTGCTGAATAACGAAGGTCTCGATGTGCTGACTAAGTACCTGCACTGTTCTGCCCGTTTGCGAGATTTGGGTTGTCAACTCTGCGATCAGCAACGTCGCTGCTTGAAGTTGATTGAGGGTTTGTTCCAGTTCCTCACGGGTTTGAGATTCAAACTCTTCGAGCGTCATATGACAAGATTCAGTGTGTGAATGTTTAATTGAATACACGCTGATCTTAGCGATTACGGAGACAAGCGTCTCTAGCTATGTTTGAAGTCTCGATAGATTCGTTTAAAATTGAGGTGAAGCCTAACAATGAAGTCTCGCCTGTGACATCTACAAAAGTTCTGACACTGGTCAACGATCCAGACCGTCTGGAAAGTCGCCTCAAGGAGATACCAGCGGAACCGGGTGTGTATTACATGCGGGATGCGAATGACCAGATTCTCTACATTGGCAAGTCTAAAAAGCTGCGATCGCGCGTCCGCTCTTACTTCCGCGATAACCAGGGGTTGAGTCCCCGCATTGCGTTGATGGTGAAGCAGGTTGCAGAAATTGAATTTATCGTCACCGATACCGAAGCCGAAGCGCTGGCGCTAGAGGCAAATCTCGTGAAGCAGCATCAGCCCCACTTCAACGTGCTGCTGAAGGATGATAAAAAGTATCCTTATCTCTGCATTACCTGGTCAGAAGCGTACCCTCGTATCTTCATCACCCGTAAACGGCGATCGGCTAAGGAGAAAGACCGCTATTACGGTCCTTATGTCGATACTGGACTGCTGCGCCAAACGCTGCATTTAGTGAAGCGGATTTTTCCCCTCCGCCAACGTCCTCAACCGCTATTCAAGGATCGTCCCTGCCTGAATTACGATATTGGTCGTTGTCCTGGCGTTTGTCAGGCGTTGATTTCCCCAGAGGACTATCACAAGATTGTGCAGAAAGTGGCGATGATCTTTCAGGGACGATCGCGTGAGCTATCCGATATTCTGACGGCTCAAATGGAAAAGGCGGCGGAGTCGTTGAACTTTGAGCAGGCAGCAAAAATTCGTGACCAGATTGCGGGCTTGAAGCTACTGGGTGCCGACCAGAAGGTATCGATGGCGGATGATACCGTTTCGCGGGATGCGATCGCCCTTGCGGCTGATGACCAGTACGCCTGTGTGCAGCTTTTCCAGATTCGTGCGGGGCGCTTGGTCGGACGCTTAGGTTTTGTTGCGGATGCTCAGTCGGGCACTCCAGGAGAAATTTTGCAGCGCGTGCTGGAAGAGCATTACCAAACCGTCGATGCGGTAGAAATTCCCGCTGAGATTATGGTGCAGCATGAATTACCCGAAGGCGATATGCTGGCAGAGTTTTTGACTGAAGCGAAGGGGCGTAAGGTGACGATCGTCACCCCTCAACGTCAAACCAAAGCTGAGATGATCGAGATGGTAGAGCGCAACGCGGAGTACGAGTTAGCAAGGACGCAACGGTTTGCCGATCGCAACGCGCAGGCAATGCTCGACCTTGCTGAGATTCTGGATCTCCCCGAACTGCCGCGTCGCATCGAGGGCTACGACATTTCGCACATTCAGGGTTCCGATGCCGTTGCATCACAGGTGGTTTTCATCGACGGGCTACCCGCCAAACAACACTATCGCCATTACAAAATCAAAAACCCGACGGTCACTTCTGGTCACTCTGACGATTTCGCCAGCATGGCAGAGGTCATCCGTCGTCGTTTTCGGAAGTATGCCGCGCTGAAAGAAAAGGGTGAATTGGTGAAAGCGGAAGTTGATTCCGTCCTGAGTCGCCATGTGTCCGCAACGGCTGATTTTCCTGACCTGGTGATGATTGATGGCGGCAAGGGACAGCTTTCAGCAGTGGTAGCAGTCTTACGCGAAATGAATCTGCTAGAAGATGTCAAAGTTGTCAGCCTTGCCAAGCAGCGAGAAGAGATCTTTTTGCCGGGAGAATCCTTACCGCTGAAGACGGAGCCAGAACAACCCGGAGTGCAGGTGTTGCGTCGTTTACGAGATGAGGCACACCGTTTTGCCGTGAGTTTCCATCGTCAGCAGCGCAGCGATCGCATGAGACGATCGCGCCTCGACGAAATCCCCGGTTTAGGACACCATCGCCAGAAGCAACTGCTTGCCACCTTTCGGTCGATCGACTACCTGCGTGAAGCGTCCCCGACTCAAATTGCTACAGTTCCAGGTATTGGTCCGCGTCTAGCACAGCAAATTTACGACTATTTTCACCCAGCGCAAGAAACCACTGAACCAGAATCCGCAACGATGAATTGATTAGCTATCAGCCATCAGCTATCAGCTACAGCACTTTCCGCAACGATATAGGACAGTTTTTGTAGAAACAAAATGAGGATGTGCCATGACAACCTGCTCTGCAGACTTTAGAGAACGAGTTGTGCGCGCCTATGAAAAAGGAGATGGCTCGATTGAACCAGCGGCTGTTAGGGCAATTTTAAGATTGTCAAGCGCCTTTCTGGTTTGTCCTTCGATCGAGTTCTCTGTAGTCTCATATTGATGATTCCAATCAACCTGACCAGAGACGAAAACTAGCCCCGATGCCGTCTCGATAGTCGCCTGAGACATGCCAAAGGCAGCACCATCGTACAGTTCCTCTGGGTTGATTAGTTTTTTGTTCATGTTGTCCTCCTGGTTAGTTTGAGTAAAATTAGCAGGACTGACGCAGGAACATCGCAGTACCCCCTCTGCGTCAGTCCTGACTATGCTCCGACCTGCAAAACGATCTTGCCGCGTGTGCGTCCGCTTTGGGAAAGTTGATGTGCTTTTTTTACTTCTGCGATCGGCAGCACCGTTTCGATGTGGATTTTCAATTTACCTTCGTCAATCAGATTGTTAATTTCGACTAATTGCTGCGCGTTCGACTTACAAAAGACAAAGGCAGCTTCTACGCCGAATGCCTGTGCTTTTTCTGCGGATGGAGGCTGCGCCGATGTCACCAGAAAGCCGCCCTTTTTCAGCGTTTGGAAGGCTCGCTCCTGGGTGTCGCTGCCGATCGTATCAAAAACGACATCCACGTCTTTAACAACGTCTTCAAACGGTTGCTGTGTGTAATCAATAAACTCATCTGCGCCCAAATTGCGGACGTACTGTTCGTTTTTGCCCGAAGCTGTGCCGATCACGATCGCGCCTTTTGCTTTAGCTAACTGAACCGCCATCGAGCCGACTCCGCCCGATGCTCCGGTGATCAAGATTCTTTGTCCGCTGCTCAGATGCGCCAAATCGAACATCGCTTGCCACGCAGTCAATGCGGCAATTGGAATCGCTGCCGCCTCTTCAAAACTGAGGCTTGCTGGCTTGAGCGCGATCGCGTCTGCTTTGGCGATCGCATATTCGGCGTAACCATCGGAGAGGTTGGAAACGGTCATCCCATAAACCGCATCGCCCTGCTTAAAATTTTCAACGCGATCGCCCACTGCTTCGACGGTTCCAGCGATGTCGCCGCCCAGAATCAGCGGCAGTTTAAAGCCGAACTGTTCGCCCATGCCATCGCGGATCTTCCAGTCCGCCGGATTGACCGCCGCCGCGTGAACTTTCACCAAAACTTCGTCCGCTTGAGGCTCTGGACGATCGACATCAGTGTAATGTAAAACGCTCTCATCACCGTATTCGTTAATCACTACTGCTTTCATTTTCTCTCCCACGTTCTATTCAATCGGTATGACAAAATTATTCCATCCTGCATCAAAACCTGCGGCACACAGCCAAACTGCGCGCCGCCGCCCAACGTTTCCAATCACTGGACACAGATCCCCTTTGCATTTCACCGATCGCTTGACATTGTTCCGGTGCATTGGGATGGTTAGCTAGAATGCCTCACCGACTTGTCTCGCTGAGTTTCCACGGTTGCTGCCTCCACCCTATTTTTCGTTTTGCTAAGGAAGTATCTATTTGAGGCATATGAACCTCAACAAGCTTTATGGTTTCTCGAACCAACACTTCAAGCTGATTGACGGCAACAGGAGCTTCATGATGAAATAAACCTTCGAGACGCTCAGCAAGATTTTCAGGCGCAACCTCCATCTGTTCGATAAATCTGCTCATTCGCTTGAATTGAAATGTTGAATAATACAAGCGGTTCAATCCCGACAACACACCCAGGATATTTTGAGCTGACTCAACAAGAATTTGCTGATACCAAAGCGTTGTATCCCGTCTAGCTAGCTTTTCCTGCATTCCCCAAATTGCGAAGAAGTTGAGGTAATGTTCAACCATTTTTTGCGCGAGTCCATCCGGATAATTTGCAATTTTAACTTTCCACTGCTGGATTAGCGGTTCGCCGTATAAGGGAATTCCGATCAGGGTTCCTGTCATCGCTTTCATCATCGGAGAAAGATCAAACTCTTCCAAGATGGTCGAAATCTCCTTTTCCCAGTTAGCGATCGTCTCGTGACCAACCTGAAATTCAACCCCATTCACAAGGTAACTTTCACCAAACGAACCCGCTTGTAAATTGCCTAAACTCCAAAGAGGCTCTGAACCCTGATTTTGCTGACGCGCCAGACGCAACTCTTCTTCAGACGGTAACTCATCATAATAAAAAATCATCTCGCAATCAGAATATTCATCGCACAGCCCTTCTGCAACTGAACCCGTAACCATTGCGGCTTTCGTTTTCGGATTGGCAATGTAAACTTCGGCATTGCGTTTTGCTAATTCCAACAAAGATTGATTTCGGTCAGTCATAGATTGTTGCAACTTGGATAAAAGTATACATCCCTGATTCAGCAGCGGATTTTTCCAGCTAACGACTATTTGGGTTGACATTTTCCCTCTGAAATCCCAAATTAGCAGAGTTAGGCAGACTATTGTCAGCCTCAGATCTCAAAATCGATCGCTAAAGGGATTGCAGCTTTCGTCCCTTCTACTACTCACAGCCATTTCAATCCCCCATATCTGATGGCACTTAACCGCTCTGTCCGATCGGTCGAACGATGATCTCATTGACATCCACATCGGCGGGCTGCTCGATCGCAAAGGCGATCGCACGGGCAATAGCATCTGCTGGGATGACGGATTGGCGAAACTCCTCCGTCCACTGTGCTGCTTGAGGATCAGTAATGGTGCTAGCGAGTTCGGATTCGGTCGTTCCGGGCGAGATGATGGTCACACGAATATCCGTTGATTCCTGCCGCAGTCCCTCAGAGATCGCCCAAACTGCATACTTGGTGGCACAATACACCGCAGCAGTGGGATAAACGGCGTGTCCCCCGATCGACGATAGATTAACAAACTGCCCGGATTGCTGCTGCTTGAAGGTGGGCAGCGCGGCGGCAATGCCGTGAAGTACGCCGCGAATATTCACATCAATCATCCGGTTCCATTCGTCAATCTTCAATGCCTCCAGTTTGGAGAGCGGCATCAAGCCAGCGTTGTTCACCACTACATCAAGGCGACCAAACTTATCTTTGGCAAAATCGACGAAGGCTTGCATCTCATCAAGGCTGGTTACGTCCAGGGCGCGATAGGCAGCGGAACCTCCTTTGTCGCGGATTTCGGAGGCGATCGCGTCCAGGCGATCGGTGCGCCGCGCTCCCAACACCACCTTCAAACCATTGTGAGCCAGTAGCCGGGCGGTTGCTTCACCAATGCCGCTACTGGCACCTGTAATCAGCACGACTTTTTGTATGTTTTCGTTAGTAGTCATGATGTATCTCCAAGTTGTTTTACGGCTGTGGGTCTAGAGAGCGGTGCTGGGATTCTGCGATCTGCGCTTCTCTGCGAGACGCGCCGCGAAGACTTCTCGCAGTACTTGTGCCGCATCAATGGAGCGTAGAAACCCAGTCGTAACGATCGCTGTCTCAGCGTAGAACAGCTTTTGCATCTATCAGCCGAGCGCTAACCATCTGGTCAAAAAGGCTTACTTAGAGTCTTCGTAGATAATCGCTCCCGCACTGCGGAGTTCATCCAGGAACCATTTGGCATCCGAGAGTAGCTCGGGTAGGTAAAGCCCTGGGCGGGCAGGAGAACGATCGTTCAGTCCCAATACCGACGCGAGAGAAAGAACGACGCTCAGACCCGTGAGTGAGGCGGTGCCCTGCTTGAACTCCAGCATCGATCGCGAATGCTTCGTTTGACCATCGGCATCGCCCTCGATCTCAACGACGATCTCGGTTGCTGCCTCACCACCCCGGCGGCGGCTGGACGATTCCCCATTCACCAGGTCGAAGCGGATATTTGGTGCCCCAGTGGCGGCATGGAGACTCACGGTATCAAACGTGGAAAATGCGGTGGCATCGAGCGATCGACCATCGACTGATTCGACCTTGCCCTTTGCGGCATTGCCAGACAGCCATACACGTCGCCCACCCTCAAATGCTAGTGCGGCGGGAGCCATCTCGTGTACCCGCTCCATGTCTTCGATCGCCGATGGACCAACTGGATCTTGCTCGTCAACGATTGCGCCGAGCCGGATGGACTGGACGATCTCGAAGCCTTTGGCACTGTTGAGTGCCAGAAACACCGCCGCACCGACCATCCAGTGACTGGCGAGCACGACGGGTGCTGCGGTCGCACGATGCGCGAACAGCGCCAATTCGGGACCGATTTCGGTGATGGTAGCGTTAATGTTCAGGTAAGGAACGCCCAAGTCCTGCGCGTAGCTCAGACCTTTGAGTCCGGCTTCGGGAGCCAACATGACCACAGCCGCAACGGCGACATCGTCACCGAGTCCCAAGCGGGGCTGATCGATATCGATGGCAACGGCTTCGGCAGCGCCCACTGCTTGAGCGACTTCGGTGGCTGCTTGCAGGTTCCGTCCTCCAATCAGCACTGGAACGTCGGGGTGCCTCTCGCGGAACCACTTGACGGCAGTGCGCCCCACGAAGCCTGATCCTCCGGCAAAAAGTACCTGTCCTAAAGCCACCTTATTTTCAAAGATCATGAATTTTTACCTCTTGTGATAAAAACCAGTTGCATTTGCTTGAGTGTAATAGACTTAAAATCCCTGATCCACCGCCCGTGGTTAGAATTGTGTTTCCTGTAATTTGCATGGTAATCCTCTAAATTTTTCCTGTTATTGGAATTAGTTTGAATTAGAGGGATTGACCCCCAGAAACTTCAATTCTCTGTCCATTCACCCAGCGATTGTCGTCTGACAGCAGGGATGCGATCGCCCCGCCAATATCATCCGGCACACCGACACGACCTAAAGCAATTTGTGACGCGATGAATTTATTGATTTCTGGATTGTCCCGTACTGCACCACCACCAAAATCGGTTTCGATCGCGCCGGGAGCCACCACGTTCACGGTGATCTGTCTCGATCCCAGTTCTTTTGCCAGGTAGCGAGTTAACACCTCGATCGCCCCTTTCGTGCTGGCATAGGCAGCATATCCCGGTAGGGTAAAACGAGCCAGTCCCGATGAAAGATTCACAATCCGTCCCCCATCTTTGATCACTGGTAGAAGTTTTTGTGTGAGAAAGAAGACACCTTTCACCTGAGTATTCATCAATTGATCGAAATCGTCCTCGGTTGTCTCTGCAAAAGGTTTATTCATTCCAATGCCCGCATTATTCACCAGAAAATCAAACTGCTCAGTCTGCCATGTTGTTTGGAGTGCCTGCTTGAGGTTTGTGGCAAAACTATCAAAGGTTTTCGTGTTGGAAGTATCCAGTTGTAGGGCGACAGCTTTACTGCCCATTTCGGCGATCGCGGCAACCACACTGTTCGCTTCCGCCTCACTGCTGTGATAAGTGACAACCACACCTACCCCTTTTTTCGCCAGCGCCAACGCGGTATTTTTGCCCAATCCTCGGCTCGATCCGGTCACCAATGCAATTTTGGTCATTGCCTTATCCTTCTGCTGTGTGATTTGAATACATTCATCGTATGTTTGTAGATCGGGACTCTCAATACACAAACCTTGCAGATGATTGCCTAATCCTCTCAAGTAGAACGTTGGCGAGGAAGAAATATTGCCTATAATGAGCGGATGAGAATGGTTAAAGCAGTCAGGAATGCAGCATGGTAATTGAGACATTGAGCCACCAGACCGCGATCGCCAAATGTGAAGAATTGGCGGCACTCGTTGCTCAACACACTGACGGTCAGGAAGACGGTGTTCACGCGACTGCGATCGACTCCTTATGCTTTACGCGCGCCTGTAATCCTGCCGCAGCCATGCCGGGTGTGAGCGAACCGCTGCTCGCCCTGGTGGTGCAGGGCAGAAAAGAACTGTTGCTGAATGAGGAAATCTATCGGTACGGCATGGCTCAATATCTCGTAGTCTCGGTAGATTTGCCGCTCAGTGCGTACGTGGTCGAAGCGTCTCCCGTTCAGCCCTATCTCGGCTTGAAACTGGATCTAGACCCTGTGCAACTCTGTGACATCATTGCTCAAACCAACCCAGGCATTGATCAGAAAGAATCGGTGAGAGGCTGGTTTGTCAGCAATGCCGAGCCATCGTTGCTTGATTGCGCGATTCGGCTGACAAAGCTTTTAGAGACACCGCAGGATATTCCGTTTCTCGCCCCGATGATTCTTCGCGAACTCTATTACCGTCTGCTGATGGGTGATCAAGGCGAAGCAGTGCGCCAGCTCGCCACATCGGGCAGCAATATGCAGCGCATTGCTGAGGTGATCAAACGGATTAAAGCTGATTTCACAGCACCGTTGCGAGTTGAGGAACTGGCTGAACAAGCGAATATGTCGGCTTCCTCATTCCATCGCCATTTCAAGGCAGTCACCTCCATGAGTCCGCTGCAATATCAAAAGCAACTCAGACTATTAGAAGCGCGTCAGCGAATGCTGGCTGAGGATATGGATGCGACGCATACTGCCTATCAGGTGGGGTATGAGAGCGCCTCACAGTTCAGCCGCGAATATGCGCGGATGTTTGGTGCGCCTCCGATGAAAGATATTGAACGGTTACGAACCGCTTGAGCAGTGTGATAATTCTCAAATTGTTAGATCCGGAGTTCAAGCTTTCATTGAGCCGCCATCACCCCACTTTAGAGCTTGCAAGTGCTTGAAAGTACTGCTGGAGCGATCGCGGTTCTCGTCCAAGAATAGTTCGCAGCGCGATCGCGTTGCCGCCCGGAAACCCATACTGATCGTAGTCTTCGTACATCACCCGCAGGTTCTCGCGCAGTCCGCGCTGACGATCGCTACCTTCCGCGCGGTTGACCATGCCCGGAGCGCATAGCTCATCGTTTGACTAGCCATCGGATTGGCTTGAGGCGGGTTTCGCCCAACCTTGTTCGCGCAAATAGGCTTCAAAGTCGATCGGTGCTGGAAAATCGCGTTTCAACTGTGCCAAATCTGCTGCGTAGCCGACATGCTCAAACCAGCGATACATGATCGTTACTTCTTCTCCCGCTTGCTGCTCAAACGCTTCAAACGGAATTTGTTGGTAGGTGACGGGTTTGCCCAAAACGTGGCTGAAGGCGGCAGCAATTTCTGGCATGGTCATCTCCACGCTGGCGAGTTCAATTTCACGGTGCATAAAGTCGGCGGGACGCTCGAATACCTCAGCAACCATTGCCCCATAGTCCTCTTCAGACAGTTGCTGCAATTTCGTCTCAGGACTGAGCGGCTGGGGCAGCGTTCCCTGTTCAATCATCGATCGCATCCCGTTGTAGTTGTAAAAGAAGAACACCGGACGCAGAATCGTGTAGGGAAACTCAATCGATCTAACATATTCTTCAACTTGAAACTTGCTGTTGAAATGTGGAATACCCGTGTTGCGCTCGGCACTACCCACCGAACTGTAAACAAAGTGCTGGATGCCTGCCGCCTTGGCTGCGTCTGCAACTGCCTTACCATCACGGATTTCGGCATCCAAGCCGCCTTCTTTGAGAAAAGTCTGTAGCGAAAAGACACCATAAGCACCTTGCAGAGCACGATCGAGGGAAGCACGATCGTTGAAATCTCCTTTCATGAGTTCTGCACCTGCTTGTTGCAGCGCCTGGGCAGCAGGCTTATGTTCATCGCGCACCAGAGCGCGAACCTTGAATCTTCCACGTTGTAAAAGATGGCGCGCCACTGCACCGCCCTGATTGCCCGTGGCTCCAGTGACTAAGATGATTTGTTCTGTGTTGCTTGGTTGCGTCATGATTATTTCCTTCATTCTGTTGGTGCTGAAATTTCACACAATGTGCAACTTTTCCGATCTCCCTCACCCTAAATCCCTCTCCCAGAGCGGGAGAGGGACTTTGATCCAGTCTTGCTCCCCTTCTCCTTTTTTGGGAGAAGGGACTGGGGGATGAGGGCTGATTTTAGTTGCACATCAGGTGAAACTTCATCTTTCAACCGTAGCTTGTGCAGAAAGAAAGAAAAAGCAGTTAAACTTCAAAACACTTGTGCAGAAACTTCAAAGATGTCGCGTGCATGGATAAGCTGAAAAGTCTGATGATTTTTATGCGCTCCGCCCAACATGGCAGCTTTTCGGAAGCAGCAAGGCAGCTAGGTATGGCTCCGTCAGCCGTCAGTCGTGCTGTCTTGCGCTTAGAAGATGAGTTGGGGGTGCGCTTGCTCCAGCGAACGACTCGCAGTTTGACGTTGAGCGAAGAGGGCGATCGCTTTTATCAACGCTGTCAGCACATTCTCAACGACTTAGAAGAAGCCGAACTCGAAGTCAAACAAGCGCAGTCCACGCCGATCGGCACATTGCGGCTTGATCTCAGTTTTACGTTTGGCAAACTGCATATCGCTCCGGCTCTGCTGCAATTTGCCACCCAATATCCTGAACTAAAGCTGAATGTTTCGTTTAACGATCGCTTACTCGATTTAATTGAGGAAGGCATTGATGCAACGGTGCGGATTGGCATACCCAGCGACAGCAGTTTGATCATGCACCACTTAGCCACTGCATATTACGTCACTTGTGCCTCACCGCAGTATCTCGCTCAGCAGGGTACGCCGACAGCGCCCACAGACCTCTTGCAGCATCGCTGTGTCAACTTTATCTTTCCCCAGACTCGACGAGAATATGATTGGAAGTTTGAACAAGCCGGAAAAGCAATTGATCTTGCCGTGAACAGCTATCTGCAATTTGATAATTCAGAAGTCATTCTAGAGTCGGTCATTGAAGGAGCGGGTGTAGTGCAATTACCCAAATTTATTGCAGCGAAGGCGATCGCGCGGGGCGACCTGCAACCGATTCTCCAATCCTACGCACCTCAGGCTGGTTTGCCGATCGCCGTGCTGTATCCGCAAAAACGTTATCTCTCAGCTAAGGTGCGCGTCTTTATTGAATTTATGACAAAATTAATGGCTGCACTCAAGCAAATTGATGTGGTCGATTGAGAGGATTGAGGACTAACCTGCGTTTCAATCTGCAAACGCAGTGCTAAGCGAGACTGACTTCCAGGCTTCTCGTTCGGCTTGCATCAAGTTGAGTTTTTAAGTGATACCGTTGAGTGCATCTTCGCCTAACGCCAGCCGCAGCGGTGGATTACCGCTTTCGATTACCTAAATCATTGCGACAATCAAAGCTGCTGGTTTGACTTCTTTACTTTTGCAATCCAGCCTTTGTAGGACTGCAAAATCTCTGCATAGGAAACAGAACTTTCAAACAGCAGTTCTGATAATGAGGGGGCAACGCGATCGGGAAACAGTTGATGTAGCGTTTTAGCGAGTTGCTCTCTCAGCACAAACTCAATGAACAACTTAGAAGAGGATGGAAAGGCATAGTCGCCTAGTTCCACTAAAGCGTGAGCATCCGCTTTGCGGCGATCGGTAAACTGAGCGATCGCCACTGCCCAATTGTCATCAAACTCATCTAACAAGCGATCAATGATAGTGACATCTTCTAGGGCAGCGTTGCACCCTTGACCAATGGAAGCGGAGACGGAGTGGGCAGCATCCCCAATAATCAGGACGCTATCACCGTGATGATAGCGACTACAGCGAGTGGTTAAAATCCTGGAGGGCGATCGCTTCAGAAAGGTCTCTGCTTCTGCTGCGGTCATCCGTTGACCTACCTCAGGGAAACGATCGCGAAAGAATTGCAGTACCGCTTCTGGAGTCGTTAGAGCAGCAACCGGATTATTCTGAGGGGGAAAGAGGATCACACCGCTCATGCTGCCATCGAATTGATGGAGCAGCACAACAAACATACCGTCGCTTCTCCAAGAGTGGATTTTGCCTGGCTCCAAGTGCATGTGGGACGATGGATCGAGGCGAGGCAAAAGCACCGCTTTGTAGTCTGTGGAAACATAGTTCTGCTCAACCTCAAGCAGTTCTGGGTTGAGGAAATGGCTTCTTACCACCGATCGAGCGCCATCAGCTCCAATCAACAGGTCATAGTTCACTGTCAGACTGGGTGACGCTTCAGCGGTTTGGGCGGCGGTTTGAAACGTAATTGTTTTTGCGGCAAAATTGACTTCAGTACAGGAATGATTGAAGTGAAGCTTAAGACGACTGTCGGTGTATTTTTCAGTCAATTCCAACAAGGTGATGACTAAGTTGGTGCGATCGAGCGTGACCAGCGGTTTCTTTCTCGATGTCGCTCGTGTTTTGCCGTTTTGTTGATGGAAAATGGTGCCGCTCATCTCCAGGCTGATCGCTCTCACAGCATCTTCAACCCCCTCGATCTGACCCAGCGCATTCATGCCCCGTTCGGTTAAGGAAATTGGGTAGGTTCTGGCATTGGAAAACTCGATGACTCGCGGATCACTGAGGCGATCGTAGAGGTCAATCTGATACTGATCACCGCGACGCAGCAGATAGTGAGCCAGAAGCACACCACTCGGTCCAGCGCCAACAATCACAACTTTCTTGACCACACTTCCTCCAAAGCAAAACTTACTAGCTTACAGATGCAGAAGGTTAGTAGCGGAACTCACGCTTAACCTTCATGTCCGTAGGCATTCGTGATTTGTGTCGGGTCAGATCAGGCAGTTGCTCCGGCTGGTACCTTGAGCGTCGCCATGTCAATTACTAGACGATAGCGCACCTCTCCCCGCTCCAGCCGATCGAACCCATCGTTAACATCCGCAGCAGCAATCACTTCGACATCAGCAGAGATTTTGTGCTGGCTACAGAAATCAAGCATCTCCTGGGTTTCCAGCGTGCCGCCGACCCCCGAACTTGCCAGCCGTCGCCGTCCGATCGTCAGTAAAAAGGGACTAAAATCCAGAGCTTTAGGGATGCCTAAACAGCAAAGTGTGCCGTCGAGTTTGAGCGATCGCAGATATGGATCAAGCGGATGGCGAGATGAAACCGTATCGAGGATGAAATCAAAGCGGGAGGCTTGCGCTGCCATTTGCGCCTCGTCGGTGGATACGATCGCTTCGTCTGCTCCCAGCGCTTTGGCATCAACAAGTTTATCTGGAGACGTGCTGAACAGAACCACATGAGCACCCAGGGCATGAGCGAATTTCACTGCCATGTGTCCAAGACCGCCCAGCCCGACAACTCCAACCGTCTTGCCAGGTTTCACATCCCAATGACGCAGCGGCGACCAGGTTGTTACGCCTGCACAGAGCAATGGTGCAACGCTGGCTGGATCGAGACCGGAGGGAATGTGGTAGGCGAAATGGGTATCAACGACGTATTCGTTTGAGTAGCCCCCGCGCGTGATGCTGCCGTCGTGTTTATCGATGCCGTCATAGGTGGTCGTCACTCCCTCAAGGCAATATTGCTCTAACTGGCGTTTGCACGATGAGCAGTGTCCACAGGAATCAACGATCGTGCCGACAACCACCACATCACCGATGTGAAATTTCGTCACCTCCGCGCCGATCGCCGTCACCTCGCCCACCATCTCGTGACCCGGAACCAACGGAAAGCGGCTATTCCCTCGAATCGCGTGCAAATCGCTGTGGCAAACCCCGCAGAACTGAATCTTTACAGCGATGTCAGTGGGTCGCAATTCCCTGCGCTCAAATGCCCAGGCCACGAGGCGATCGCCCTGGCTGAGAGCGGCAAGTCCGTAAGACAAGCGCATTGATCCGATTGGTTTTAAGGCAGCCTTGCTTGGCATTGACGTTTCTTTCTTAATAGGGGTTGGCGACAAGCTACAACCATAGGGCGAATGTGATTTATTTACTAGATAGTACAATCGACATACACTTCTGAGATTGATGCAGCAAGGAAGCGCGACGAACTGAACGACTTAGCCGCTTTCGTGATGGTTGCCGACGAAATGAGCTTTACCCGCGCTGCGGCGAAACGCTCCATCGCCAGACCCCGCCAACGTTGACTGCGTTGATTGATGCTCTGCGACTCAAATCGGCTCATAGGCAAACTGCATAAACGGAAATGTCGTTCCAGTTTAGATCGAGAGCGAGTGTCGGATGTTTCAAAAAGTAGGCGAACCTAACAGGTGTTGAAGTCGCTTGTAAGTAGGAAGGTTCAATTAAATATAAAATCTGCGTCGGATGGGTATCGCCTTCGGCATTCAAGAAAAGCGAAGCGTCACCCATGCTGCTAAAGGTTTTGATGCGTTACGGCTATGCCTAACACATCCTACGTTTAATTTCACCCAGCTACTGAATAAGATGATGTAATCAGAATGAGCCATGAGTCCTGATGCCTTTCGCGTGCCAACCGATGCCGAAATTGACCATGCAGAACAAATGCTGGAAGTACCATTTCATCCCGACTACCGCGCCTTTCTCAAAAGCGGTAGCACGGTGGTAAATGCAGGCTTTGAGCCAGCGATCGTGCTTCCCGACTCTGGACATCTCTACCTGGTCGAAATGGCAAAAACTCAGGGCTATTTCATTCTAAACAGAGACAGAAGTGTGTTGAGACCGAATCCTGCCAGTCTTTGGGCTTGAGCTATGTTATCAAAGCCATTGTGCCGAAAAAGGTTGAGTGCGACATTACGAGCCAAAGCCCAGTTTTGCATCAAGGGCGGAGTCCGAAGGTTCTTTTCTGCATTTGGTGATCTTACGTCGAGATCAAGATGTACCCATTTTCAACGCTTCTACCTCAGTAGACTAGGAAACGCTATAGGCATGGTTGTCTTAGTACAACGCAGATGAGCTTCAACCCTATGATAAAGGTAAGAGAAAGGGGTTGCAGCGATCGAAGCTCACCAGGCTCTGGTACTGATAAACCTCGCGCGATCGCCGACGCTCGTTACTTCGCTAAGACGGTTTACTTCTAGTCTTTCCTTACTCCTCCCTCCACGTGCCACAATAGTTGGGTGCCGTAGCGGTCTGAGGAGACGACTTTGTGAGTGGCAGTCCAAATAATGTAGGCATTTCCATCATTCTGTACATCATCGGCATCATGCTGGTGCTGACGGCGGTTCTCATTGTGCTGAAGGGAATCGGCGTGTTGACGACGCTACCCAACTATGTGATTTGGGCACTGCTGCTGCTGTCTGCGGGGATTGGCATCATTGGTGGACTTCGTAACAGCCAGAGGCGCTAGAGCAGCTATGGGTCGATCGCTCAAGCCAAGCATGGTGGCATTTCTCGCAGTGCTGGCGATGACAGTGCTAGTTTGGGTTCTTCGAGGCATCGGGCTGCTGACCTTCATTCCGGGTTGGGTGCTTTGGGTACTCATTTTGCTCAGCATCCTGACTGCTATTTTGACGACAGTGCGTTAGAGGATTAGCAGTTGGATTAAGCGGATAGTTTAGACAGTTGGTTTTACTACATACAAGTGATGAACTCTTGCAGAAGAACTTGATCTTATGCCTCCCCGAAATGAAGCTTTATCTTCTGTCATAACTCCGTGGCTAGCCATTCTAGCCTCAATTATCGCTCCCTTGTGTGGACTTGCTAGCGGTGTAGATATTTTTTACTTTGGATTGTCGATAGCATCTTTTTCAGCGTTTTCTTCTGCTCTGATTATTGCGTTCATTTCTTTGCTGACTCTTTCTACTTATCAGTTGACAATCTCTAGGAAAATCACCTTTCTTCTTGCAATAGTTTTATGTATAGGTGTAGGAAAGCTTGTTGGAGAGGCAACGTATAATACTGGCATCCTTATCGAAGCCCATACGGGACCAGTCTCGGACGATGACTATTTTTCCTATGCATTAGCTGGAACGTTTAACGGCGCAATCGCTGGTTTTGGAGTAGGAAATTGGATTAAGAGTTTAGTTAGGGCAGGCATGAAGGGGCTATATCTTATTCTTCCAGTAGCGACAGGAATACTCATTGTTTGCTCTGGCATGAGTAGCCTCTTGCAAAAGTTCGACCTTAGTTTTATCTGTGCAGTATTGGGAGTAATCTTTGTGGTGATAAGCAAACCCCTTTACTCCATAAGGTGATCATAATTTGAGGCATCTGTGACATCGTGTATGTTGGTTCTGCCCGTTGCGCGATCGCCCTTGGTAGCAATCTCGGCGATTCCCTCACAACACTGGAATCGGCGCTGCAAGTTTTGGCTCATACTCCGGGGATTGCTTTGGAGGCGCGATCGCACTGGTACTTTACCAAAGCCGTTGGACCACCACAGCCCGACTACCTCAATGGTTGTGCGCTGCTGCACGTCACAATGACACCACAAGCGCTGCTCGAAACCCTGCTGCAAACAGAAGCCAAATTTGGTCGCGTTCGTCGAGAGCGTTGGGGGGCACGTACCCTTGACCTGGATTTGTTATTGTTTGGTGATGTCGTACTCGATACGCCAACGCTGCAAATTCCTCATCCGCGCATGACCGAGCGGGCGTTTGTGCTGGTGCCTTTAGCCGAAATCGCACCTGACTGGATTGAGCCAATTTCAGGAAAAGCGATCGCAGCATTAGTACAAACGGTAGACTGTTCAGAAGTCAGACTTGCTTAGCGGTCAGCAGTCAGCGGTCAGCCATCAGCCGAAACTCAAACCCGCCCTCCCTCGCTCCCTCTGCTTCCCCTTGCCCCCTCAACCCCTCACTTGTCTATGCCCCTCGGTCGTGAACCCCCTCAACTGCTCAAACAACGCCTACTCTACCAAGGGCGCAAATTTTCGTTTGAAGCCAGCCGTTACCGCTTACCCAACAGCAATGAAGGCGAGTGGGAATGCATTCGGCACCCTGGTGGCGCTCTGGCTGTGCCTGTGACTCCTGACGGTAAATTGGTGATGGTCAAACAGTATCGCTTTGCAGTGCAGGGACGGCTGCTAGAATTTCCGGCTGGCACCGTTGAACCCGGTGAAACGCCCGAAGAGACAATTTATCGTGAAATTGAAGAAGAAACGGGCTATCGTGCCGATCGCTGGCAAAAGCTCGGCGAGTTTTTCGTCGCTCCTGGCTATTCTGATGAGATTATCTACGCCTATTTAGCTCAGGATTTAACACTGCTGGAACACCCGCCGGGTCAAGATCCTGATGAGGATATTGAAACCGTTGTGCTGACGATCGCAGAGGTCGAAGAAGCCATTCAGCTAGGCGATATCGCCGATGCAAAATCGATTTGCAGCTTCGTATTAGCACGTCCTTTTTTGCAATAGTTGCTAGCGGTTGCTTAGCTGTTAGCACTTGGTTGTTAGTTGTTGGTCACTAACAACCAAAAACCAAAAACTAGAAACTTTGCCCATGTCTGACCTCATTCTGTTTTGGCACCGTCGGGATTTGCGAATCTCAGACAACATTGGTCTGGCAGCAGCTCGCGATCGTACGCAAAAAGTCGTCGGTGTGTTTTGCCTCGACCCAAACATTTTGCAGCGTGATGATGTTGCACCTGCAAGAGTGACCTATATGATCGGCTGTTTGCAGTCGCTTCAAAAGCGGTACACCGAAGCAGGCAGTCAGCTCTTGATCGTGAACGCTGAACCGCAGAAGGGCATTCCTGCACTGGCAACGGCACTCAATGTCAGCGCCGTTTTTTGGAATCTGGATGTGGAACCCTATGCAAAGGAACGCGATCGCGCCGTTCAGAAAGCCCTTCAAACAGCCGGGATCGCCTTCCAGAATTTCTGGGATCAGCTTTTACATAGACCCGATGACATTCGCACAGGTGCTGGCGATCCCTACACGGTTTACACGCCCTTTTGGCGCAACTGGAGCAGTAAGCCGAAAGCAGAGCCTGTAGATGAACTCGCTAAGGCAGAAGGCTTGACAGAGAGCGAACAAAAAGCTGTCGTCAAAGCAGGTGCGATCGAGCTACCAACCGCGAAAGATTTGGGTTTTGTCTGGGACAATGCGCTGCTGCTGGAGCCGGGAGAAGCCGCCGCACAAGAACGCCTGGAAGCATTTTGCGATCGCGCCATTGCCGATTATCAAGAGCAACGCAACTTTCCCTTCAACCCCGAAGGAACGTCACATCTCAGTGCAGCGCTGAAGTTTGGCGCGATCGGCGTTCGCACTGTATGGGCAAAGACTGCGGAAGCGGTGGAGCAAACCCGCAGCGATGAAGCTCAGGATGGCATCCGCGTGTGGCGACAAGAATTGGCATGGCGGGAGTTCTACCAGCACGTCATGTACTTTTTCCCTCAGCTAGCAGATGGTGCCTATCGCAAACCGTTTCAAAATTTTCCATGGGATAACAATCCAGAGCACTTTCAAGCGTGGTGCGAGGGCAAAACAGGCTATCCGATCGTCGATGCTGCCATGCGTCAGCTTAACGAACTCGGCTGGATGCACAACCGTTGCCGCATGATTGTTGCCAGCTTTCTCACCAAAGACCTGATCATCGATTGGCGCTGGGGTGAAAAATATTTCATGCAGAAGCTTTTTGATGGCGACCTGTCTGCCAATAATGGCGGCTGGCAGTGGAGCGCCTCAAGCGGCATGGATCCGAAACCGCTTCGCATCTTCAACCCTGCCAGTCAAACAAAGAAGTTTGACTCCGAAGCCGAATACATTCGTCAATGGCTACCAGAACTCCGAAGCATTGATACAGAAGCCCTCGTGACAGGTGACATTTTACCGTTGGAGCGCGATCGCTGTGGCTATCCAGCCCCGATCATCGATCATAACCAACAGCAAAAGCGGTTTAAGGCAATTTATCAACAACAAAAAGAGAAATAAAAATATCTTGTTCAATCCGGCGATCGCAGCGCTGATTATATGAGTTAACGATCGCCCTTATTATTTTCTTAGAAGCGTATCGTCTTGGTAAGCCTTATCGTTAGAAGCTATCTGAAAACCCGGCATTCCGTTCTTTGTGAGTTTACAAAGATAGCCTGTGGTTGCAATCGCTCAACGATCGCAGTTCTTAAAGGACTTCGGATAGCTTCTCAGGATTGCGCTCCTTGTCACAGCAAGTTATTTACTACCAGACTCAAGCATCACATCAGCCTTTTGATCAGCCAGTGGTTGCCCAAAGCCTCGCTCAATAAAGTAGCTGTTGAGAAACGTGCTGGCAAACGACAGCACAACAGGAGCGAGAATCAATGCCAGCAAGCCGTGGACGGCAAAGCCAGGGACAAAAACGGATGCTAACCAGAAGCAAATACCGTTCACCACCAGCGAAAACAGACCAAAGGTCACAAAGTTAACGGGTAGCGACAGAACACTGAGTACTGGTTTGACAACCGCATTGACAAACCCGATTGAAACCCCAGCCAACAAAGCGGCAGGAAACGTTGCGATCGTCACTCCAGGCACAGCCAGGTCAACAATCAACAGACTTAACGCCGTAATTAACGTAGTCAAAGCAAAGCCAAACATAAATTATCCTCCAAAAATTAGGTAAACAGGCGACTGTGCGTTGTCACAGCCATTCAAAACAAACATTGTGTACACGCACTAGACAGTGGTTTGTTGCTGTTTGATCGTTTCGTCATGCTTGGCGATCGCCCACACAGCGTGGACAATGCCAGGTACCCAACCCAATAGTGTGAGTAGAACATTAATGACCAGAGCGCTGCTCAGACCGTAGGTGAGAAAAACACCCACAGGCGGCAACACAACAGCAAGCACATAGCGAAGTAATGTCATCATGATTGATTGATCTCCTTAAACGACTAGACTCAAAAGCATTAGCAGTCATTGCTTTCGCTCATTCATAGTCGCAAATCTCTCTTAAAATTTCTGGTGTGGGAAACCCCTGGTTTTGGCGTAAGATACCTACCAGTCAATTCTCCGTAATCGCCCTAACCAGCTACCTCTGCACACTCCAAAGCGTTAGCCAGGCTCATGAAGCGATGAGTGCTAGTGCAGAAACGGACTTTCCTAGCCGTGCAATTGGTTTATCCTGGAGGAATACTGTTAACGGAACTTAACAGAGCCAATTTGTCCCTCGTCTACCTATGAAATGCATTATTGATCGCCGCGCCCAATTCTCCGCCAGTCACCGTTACTGGTTGCCAGAACTCAGTGAGGCTGAAAATTTTGAGCGGTTTGGTGCCTGTGCCCGATCGCCCGGTCATGGACACAACTACGTCCTCTACGCCTCAATGGCAGGCGATTTAGACGAATACGGCATGGTCTTAAACCTGTCGGATGTAAAGCAGGTCATCAAGCGCGAAGTGACCAGTCAGCTTGATTTTTCGTATCTCAACGATGCCTGGTCTGAGTTTCAGGAGACGCTGCCGACCACCGAGGCGATCGCTCGTACCATCTGGCAGCGGTTGGCGACCCATTTGCCGATCGTTCACATCCAGCTTTTTGAACATCCCGAACTCTGGGCAGATTACTACGGAAACAACATGGAAGCCTATCTCACCATCAGCACCCACTTCAGCGCCGCGCACCGTTTGGCTCGTCCTGATTTAAGCTACGAGAAAAACTGCGAAATCTACGGCAAGTGCGCTCGTCCCAATGGGCATGGTCACAACTACCATCTTGAAGTCACCATCAAGGGCGAAATTGATCCCCGCACAGGCATGATCGCCGACCTCGTTGCCGTCCAAAAAGCGATTGATGATTATGTCGTGGAACCCTTTGATCACACTTTTTTGAACAAAGATATTCCCTACTTCGCTGAAGTTGTGCCGACCGCTGAGAACATTGCCGTTCACATTCGATCACTCTTGCAACAGCCTATACGCGAGGTCGGCGCACAGTTGCACAAAATCAAACTGATCGAAAGCCCCAATAATTCCTGCGAAGTCTACAGCACTGAAGAAGAACCAGGGATGACTCAAATGTCGGTGCGTGAGCCTGTGATGGTGAAGGGGTGAGGCAAGGAGAGCGGAGGAAGCAGAGGGGGGCAGAGGAAGCAGGGGGCGCAGGACTTCAAAACGCAAAACTCTCTTCCTTGCCCCTCCGCTCCCCTGCTCCCCTTGCCATCATGTCGCCTTTGGTGACAACGATCGCCCCTTGCCTTGCTGCCTGCGATCGTCCAATCGAACAACCTTTGCTTCATTACTTTCTCGCGCCACCCGAATCAGCAGCCCCGCTGAGACGAGACTAGAAATCATGGAACTGCCGCCGTAGCTGAACAATGGTAGCGGTAAGCCTGTTGTGGGCAATGCACCTGTTGCTACGCCGATATTGAGCAGCGATTGTCCCACCATCAGCACCATCACGCCGATCGCCACGAGACGATACACCGGATTTTGTGTCTTCATTGCTACCCGGAGCGCCAGCGTTGAGTATGCCAACAGCATCAGCATCAGCGCCAAACAGCCAATAAAACCAAACTCTTCTGCAAACACTGAAAAGATGAAGTCTGTGTACTGAATGGGGAGATAGAATAGCTTTTGCTGCGATAGTCCAAAGCCTGTGCCCCAATGTCCGCCAGAGCCAACAGCCAGCAGGCTTTGCACCAATTGGTAGCCGTCCCCGGTCGCATCTGCCCAGGGATTCAGAAACGATAGAATCCGTCGGCGCTGATAGCTTCTAAAGCTGACGCTGATTACTGCCAGACCAATGCCTGCCAGTGCCGTGCCACTCATGTAGGTGTAGGGCAACCCTGCTGCCAGCGCCACAAACCACAGCAACATGCCGCAAAGTGCCGCCGTACTGAGGTTTGGTTGCAGCAAAATGCCCACCAGCACTAACCCAAAGATGCCCAACCACAGAACACGAGTGCCCCGCTTTAACCGCTCCCACTGCCCAAAAATGCGGGCGCTTTGCAGTACTAGAAATGGTTTGATCAGCTCGGATGGCTGAATCTGAAAGGAACCAAGAAAGAGCCAGCGCGTGGCACCGTTGACGGACGTACCAGCACCGGGAATCGCCGTGATCAGAATCAATCCCAAAATAATGACCAGAAACCAATCGGCAATGCCCACGATGTAGCGCAATGGCGAATGCACGACCAGGTTAAACCCTACCAGTCCTACCAAAATCCAGATGATCTGCACCTTGAAGTAGTAAAGACCATCGTTACGATCGGCATCCGCGATCGCATAGGATGCCGAAAACAAAACCGCTAGCCCAATCAACAGCCACAAAAACGTCAACCACCGTAGCCACCGTGCTTCCGATGCCCAGCCCTGAGCAGATGTATCGAAAAAGGGAATAAAGAGGCGCAGGTTCACGACAGTTAGGGGGAGAGGAGAGAGGGGGAGGCAGGGAGAGGGGGGAAGCAGGGGGAGCGGGAGAAGAAGAATGAGACCTAAATAAATTTGAGTTCAGTATAGGCTAATCAGTTTATGCCAGCTTGGTGCAAGGGGAAAGAAATTTTAGGAAGAAACGCAGAGGGCAGAAGGCACAAGGTAAAAGCGATCGCTGGCAACTGACTGCTCTTAGAGGATGTTTTAAAAGTCCAGATGCGTGTAGCTCTGGCGACTGAAGTCGCGGCTACACGCACAAAACCTGCCTACGCAGGTTATAAAACCCTTCCTCTGCGGTAGTCCGCGCAGGCGGACTTTGTTTACGTAGTCGCGGTTTTAACCGCCAGACACTTTTCAAACAACCTCTTAAACTCAAAACTTTCTCTTGTTTTTCTCGGCGTTGCTGAATGGCGGGATGAATTGCTCTCATCCCTTTTCTTGAATGACTGAAGGGCTATACCCTTGTATCTTAAAAACCAGAGAGGTAGACCGCCAGCCGAAGCTTGCCTGTGTAGCCACAGTTTAGTGAAATGGTAGGAGCCGTAGACGGCAAAAGTAGTCGTGCCCGTCTGCGCGATGACGACCGAGCCTACCAGGAGTTAGCCTACTCCCCACTCCCTTGACCAGACTGGTAACGAACCAATTTACGGATACGATCGCGTGGCAACCCCAATTCTCGACTGATCGCGGCTTCGATTTGTTCTGGTTGAGTGGTTGGAAACTCAAACGTTACGGTCTTAAGCGCCGAGTTGGCTGTTTTGATCGTGACAGTCGAGTACCCCTGTCGTGCGGCGGTGACGACTGTAATGGACTGCACAGTGCGCAGCGGTTGTTTGGGTTGGCGATTGCCTTCCAGGTAAGGCGTTACCTTGTTCGATCGAGCTAATATTCGGTCTGTCAACATGCCACTGGTCAACCAAAAGCTAAGTCCTAGCAATGGCAACAAGAGCCAAAACTCTAGCCCTAACGATCGCAGTACTTGAGTCCATCGCAGTCCAGTCATGGTTAACAATCTAATTGATTAGGCAAAGTATAGTTATGGCGGTCAGCGGTCAGCGGTCGGCGGTCAGCGGTCAGTGGTCAGCGGTCAGCGGTCAGCGGTCAGCAGTTAGCGGTCAGCGGTCAGCAGTTAGCGGTCAGTGGTCAGCAGTCAGCGGTCAGCGGTCGGCGGTCAGCGGTCAGCGGTCAGCGGCTTCTCAAGCTATAACTTACTTGCCAGAGAGTAAATTAAAAGCTGATAGCTGATAGCTGATAGCTAATAGCTGATAGCTGATAGCTGATAGCTGATAGCTGATAGCTGATAGCTAATAGCTGATAGCTAATATCAATCCTTGTTCATTCACCAAAGCCTGTCTACCTTTCCCCGATCGCCTGAATCTGTATGCCTGAATTAGCCCAGATCGTCGTCTATCCTATCAAAGCTCTTGATGGGGTGACGATCGCCCAAACAACTATGCTAGCAAGTGGAGCGCTAAAGCACGATCGTGAGTTTGCGATCGTCGACTCACAGGGCAAATTTGTCAACGGCAAACGAACCGCAGCGGTGCATGGCATTCGCTCTAGCATCGACCTGAGTGCCCGTACCGTTTCGCTTAGCGTGCAAGACAAGCTTCAAGTAACGACCTTTCATTTGGATGCTGAACGGGTGGCGCTAGAAGCATGGCTTAGTGCTTACTTTGGCTTCCCAGTGCAACTGATTCAAAATACGCAGGTAGGGTTTCCTGATGATACAGATTCGCCTGGACCAACCGTTGTCAGCACTGCCACACTACAAGCGATCGCAGACTGGTTTCCCAACCTGAGTGTGGAAGAAGTGCGTCGCCGCTTTCGATCGAACCTGGAAATTGCTGGCGTAGAGGCGTTTTGGGAAGATAGACTCTTTAGTGAGGGCGATCGCACAGTGCCCTTTCAAATTGGTGATGTGCCGTTTGCAGGCGTTAATCCGTGTCAGCGCTGCGTTGTGGTCACCCGCGATCCCGTAACGGGCACAGGTTTGCCCCACTTTCAAAAAACCTTTGTCACCAAGCGCCAGGAAACCTTGCCCACGTGGGCAGAGGCTTCGCGTTTCAACCACTTTTTTAGGTTAGCAGTGAATACGCGCACCCTGGCTTCGCAAGCAGGAAAGGTTTTGCGAGTCGGTGAGCAGATCACGCTGACTGACTCATAGCGTCTTTCTGCCCTTTAGCGCTTTATGGCAACGAAAATCCGGTGCGTTTTTCTACGTAGTCCAGCATGTGCTGGTAGGACTCAGGGTCACTTTGCTGCGTCACGACGATCGTCGTGTTGCCATCCAAGAGCGAAAACGACACCTTTGCATTCGGCGTATAGCAAAACGCGGTGACTCGATCCAGGTCGATCACGTAGGTACTGCGCTCATAGTTAAGTTTGATCCAGTAAGCCACAAAACATCCTTGTTTCTGCCAGTTTGCGGTTCTGGGTACCGATCGTGGCTGCACGCCTACGATACCTCAACTGCCACTGTGTGAATAGGGGTGTGTACCCACCGCGATCGCTGCCTGGTTTAATGCCATGCCTGCCGGCGCTGAAGCAGTTGCCTGTTCGCCTGTGCTATCGACATTCGTGGTGTTGCCTGGTGAACGTACCAGTGCCGCCTGAATAAACCCTTTGAACAACGGATGCGGTGCGCTGGGGCGAGATTGAAACTCGGGATGGAATTGAGTAGCGATAAAAAATGGGTGATGAGGCAATTCGACAATTTCGACCAGGCGACCATCGGGCGAAGTGCCGCTGATCACATAACCCGTTTCCGTGAATAGGCTGCGGTAAGCATTGTTGAACTCGTAGCGGTGACGATGCCGCTCATAAATGACTTCTTCTTGATAGAGGTTGAACGCGAGGGTATTGGGTGTCAAACGGCAGGGATACAACCCCAGGCGCATAGTGCCGCCTAGATCAACGACATCCTGCTGTTCGGGCAAGAGGTGAATGACAGTATTGTGTGCTTCGGGGGCAAATTCGGCGCTGTGGGCATCGGGCAAAGCGGCAATATGGCGTGCCCATTCAATGACCAGGCACTGCATACCCAAACAGAGACCAAGATAGGGAATCTGGTGCGTACGGGCATACTCGATCGCCGCAATTTTGCCATCAATCCCGCGAATGCCAAACCCGCCTGGCACGATGATGCCATGCACACCGTCTAGATGATGGGCAGTTCCCTGGTCTTGAATATCTTCAGCGTTAACCCAGCGGATGTTGAGGTCGCTATCCAGGGCGATCGCCGCATGGCGCAAGGCTTCCATTACAGACAGATAGGCATCGTTTAAGCGGACATACTTCCCGACGATCGCAATTTCGACCTGTCGTTTAGGGCTATAGAGGCGATCGACCAGCGTTGCCCATTGGGTCAGGTCAGGTGGACGTTGTTCCAGTTGCAGTAAATCGAGTGCCTGATGTGCCAGTCCTTCTTTCTCCAGGTTGAGTGGCACTTCGTAAATGCTGCTGGCATCCTGAGAGGTGATCACGCACTCGACGGGCACATCGCAGAACCCCGACATTTTTTCTTTGAGTCCCGGCGGTAACGGGCGATCGCTACGGCAGACGAGAATATCGGGCTGAATACCGATCGATCGCAGTTCCTTCACCGAATGCTGCGTTGGCTTCGTTTTCATCTCACCCGCCGCAGGAATCCAGGGCACCAGCGTGACGTGCATATACAGCACATTTTGTCGTCCCACATCTTTGCGAAACTGGCGAATTGCCTCTAGAAACGGCAGCGACTCAATATCGCCCACCGTACCACCAATTTCAGTAATAACCACATCGGGGTTCGTATTCTTAGCAACCCGCAGCACCCGTTCCTTAATCTCATTCGTAATGTGAGGAATCACCTGCACCGTGCCGCCTTCGTAATCACCCCGTCGTTCTCGGTTCAGCACTGCCTGATAAATGGAGCCAGTTGTGACACTGTTGAGCCGAGACATGGACGTATCCGTAAAGCGCTCATAATGCCCCAAATCCAGATCGGTCTCGGCACCATCTTCAGTGACGAACACTTCGCCATGCTGAAAGGGACTCATCGTACCTGGATCGACGTTAATGTAGGGATCGAGCTTTAAGATCGAAACAGAGTATTGCCGCGACTTGAGCAATCGCCCTAAACTGGCTGCTACAATCCCCTTACCGATGCTAGAAACAACACCGCCCGTCACGAATACAAACTTGGTCGCCATAGAATTAGGGAAGGTTGCCTGTGGTATCCCGTTCATTCTGCCATAAGGAGCAGTTGGGGTGAGGGATGCCGTTGGGTTATCAGCTATTAGCTATCAGTGGTCAGCGGTCAGCTATTAGCTATCAGCGGTCAGCTGTCAGCTATTAGCTATCAGTGGTCAGCGGTCAGCTATTAGCTATCAGCGGTCAGCGGTCAGCTATCAGCTATTAGCTATCAGCTTTTACTTGACCTTCTGGCAATCCAGGCACAGCTTTAGAATCCATTGACTTCTGTCTCTGATTTCTGACTGCTGACCGCTAACCGCTGACCGCTAACTCAGCGCAGCGCCTTTAGTTCTTAACTAGCAGTATGCAAAAAACTCTCATTAGTATTGGCTTAATCCTTTTGAGTTTGGGTGCTGTCTCCAGTGAAGCGGCAACACCCAAACCAACAACATCAGGTGGCGCAGCACAGACCAAGCCTTCGGGTGCAGATGCCTTAACAGGGACATCGGGTGCCAGGTCGCGCGTTCAACCAGCAGGGGCAGGTGCGCTTGTCGAAAAGTGGCAAACCTTTAAGGCACCGGGTGTTGAACTAGCGTTACCAGAAAATTATCGCGGTGGTAGTCCCAATACGACAGGCTTGCAGACGCTGATTAAGGGCATTCGATCGCTCGGAACCGATTACGAGCAGATTGCCAGCATGGTGGAACAAAATCCCAGCACCTTTCTGCTCATTGCCGTAGACCCAAAGCCCGATCGTACAGGCGGGGTCACCAATGTTGTGATTAGCGCTGTTAATGTACCCGAAACCGTTACGGTCGATGCTTATATTGATGCCGCTGTACAGTCATTGCCTACACCCATTCGGACGATCGAGCGCAAAACGGTGCAGGTAGGGCAAAACTCAGCCGGACGGTTGGTGACAGAAGCCAGCGTGCCGTCCAGCGCCGCTCAGTCCGATGCCTTGAGACAGTTGATTTATGTCATCAAGCAAGGCAAGACACTGTGGACAGTCGCGTATTCAACCAGAGCAGGTGACTACCAGCAGCGACTGGCAATGTTTGAGCAAAGCATTCAATCCTTTAAAGTGCAGACTGGTCAGAAGCCAGCCAGTACAGCAGCACCGAAAAAACCAGCCAGTGCTCCACCCATCGGCAACAAAAAGCCAATACCAGTAAAGCCGATCGAAGGCAAAAAGCCGATCGCAACACCCATGCAGAATCCAAAGCCAGATGGCACTGCTGACCGAAAGAAGCCGTGAGTAAAGAGCTATCAGCTATCAGCTATCAGCTATCAGCTATTAGCTATCAGCTATCAGCTATCAGCTATCAGCTTTCAATTTACTCTCTGGCAAGTAAGTTATGGCTTGAGAAGCCGCTGACCGCTGACGGCTGACGGCTGACCGCTGACCGCTGACCGCTGACCGCTGACCGCTCAAAGACTCAATGATTTAGGACAGCGATCAAGCAAGCCGATCGCTACAATAAGGATGATACAAAGCACTATAGGAGCGCGCGGTCTTCATGCCAGGTCAACTCTTGCTAGTGGATGATGAACCAGGCTTGCGTGAGGCGGTGCAGGCGTACCTTGAAGATAGCGGCTTTATCGTTGCGGTTGCCAGCAATGCCAATGAAGGCTTAGCTCTGGCAAAGCAAACGCTACCCGATTTGGTCATCACCGACATCATGATGCCTCAGGTCGATGGCTATCAGTTTCTCAAACAGTTGCGCGATGAGCCACAGTTCAAAACAGTGCCAGTGGTGTTTCTGACTGCTAGAGGCATGACTTCCGATCGCATTCAGGGCTACAACGCAGGTGCCGATGCCTACTTATCGAAACCCTTTGATCCCGATGAATTGGTGGCGATCGTCACCAATCTGTTGCAAAAGCGTGATGTCGTGCGTGCTGCTGGCGAAGACGAACCGCGCAACATTGACGACGTGATTCGAGAAATCGAAGAAATCAAGCGGCTGTTGACGAAAGGAGGCTCGATCGCCCAGTTGCCCAACACCGTCCAAATTGATTTCACACCCAGAGAGCAAAGCGTCCTCAATCTCGTCGTGGATGGTTTGATGAACAAAGAAATTGCCCGCCGCCTCGAAACCAGCGTCCGTAACGTCGAAAAGTACGTCAGCCGACTCTTCAGCAAAACAGGCACCAGCAGCCGGACAGAACTGGTGCGCTATGCGTTGGAACATGGGCTGATGAAGTAGTTTTTGGTTGTTAGTTGTTAGTTACGCGATGTGCGACTTTCCTGAAAAGCCTGCCAAAACTGCCCTCACCCTAGCCCTCTCCCGATGGGAGAGGGAACCGGAACGGTCTGGAAGCCCTTCTCCCTGGGGAGAAGGGTGGGGATGAGGGCGAATTAGTTGCACATCGCGTTAGTTGTTAGTTTTTGGTCGTTAGTTGTAAAGCCCGTAAAGCCTTTCAGTCATACAAGAAAGGGCATCCAAGAAAGGGCATCCAAGAAAAGAAGAGAGCAGAGGCGGCAGAGGAACGCTAACTCACAACTCACAACTTTTATCCTTCATCCTTCATCCCTCATCCTTCTCCAACGCTGCCCTTGCCAGCACAATTAGCCCCTGCACTCGAATGCCGTGGCGACGAAGGGTCTGGGCAGCAGAGCGAGCGGTTGCGCCAGTGGTGTAGATGTCGTCGAGTAAGAGCACGGAACCAGTAGGATGGCGTTTGCGAAAGGCCTTGCCAAGGCTGAAAGCATCTGCCAGGTTTTGTTCACGATCGCCCGCCGAGAGCTGAAACTGAGCGGTGGTTTCGCGCGATCGACTCAGTCCTTGTTTTTGTAGCGGCAATCGCGTTTGCTCACAGAACTGTTCTGCTAACAGATCTGCCTGGTTAAAGCCCCGTTGCTGTTGCTTCGTCGGATGCATGGGAATGGGCACGACTGTAAAGGTTGTCGCTTGCTTTGTTGCACCTAACCAGGCAAGTGCCAGCCATTCTCCAAGAGGACGCGCCAGATGTGGCTTGTTTTCATATTTGAAGGCGGCGATCGTCCGTCGTAGCGCACCACTGTAACGTCCCCAGGCAAATACAGGCAGTTGCTCCTCCTGCGACCAGGCAGGGTTGGGAAGCTGGCATTGCTGAAGCTGACGCTGACAGGCTTGGCAAAAAGCAGCGGCGGTCGTGCGGTGGCAAAGCGGACATTGCGCCTGCAACACCAAATCAAGCAGCCCATTGAATCGTTTGACAAAGCCGCTCATAGTTAGAGGCACCTCAAAGCTGTAAAATTTGGAATGTAAATTTGGTAGAGCGCAGAAGACAGGGGCAGGAGTGCAGCAGTCAGCGATCGCAATTAACGGCGCTGGATACGTGACATGGCTGGCTCAAGTATGCCCAACTAGCGATACTGCTATACCTGGAAGAGCCTTGCTGATCGGTTGGTTTAAATTTCGCATGCTGTAGTGGTTCGATTGGTTGTTCGCTCAGCCGATCGCCAGCACTCAACGCCCAATGCTCAAAGCACTGATGATCATCTAGGTTCTTCAGAGGAGAGCAGAGGCAGGAACAAAGCATCTAAACCTCACTCCTCTCCCCTCACCGTCTCCCAACCGCATGATGGTAGAGGCGAAAAACTGAAGATTGATTCATGTTTGCTATCCCTTGCTACTGTGGCTAATCTCTACTGGCTCAATCAGATTCAACCGCACCATCGTGCTTTGGTTGGGAACAAAGCGTTCTACCTGAGCCAGTTGCTGCAAAAAGAGATCCCCGTCGCGCCAGGGTTTGTTGTCTCGGCTCACATGTTGCGCCAGTTTCTAGAAGCGATCGACTGGTCAGAACCGCTCTTTGCTGATCTGCCCCACTCGTCGCTACGGTTAGACATTGAGAATCCACGGCAGCTACAGGCGATCGCTCGACAGTTGCGCCAGTCGATTGAGGTGCCAGCTTTGCCAGCCGCGTGGTTGGCAGAAATCAACGACGCAATACGACAGTTGCACACGCCGATCGTTGTCTTGCGTCCCTCTCTGTTTGTCAAAACCACTGCTAGCACTGCTACCAAAGTAGGCGCGATCGCAGATGGGAGAAGTTCGGCGTTGTTTGATATCCAGATCTGTTGCGCCACTGAAGCCGATGTTGCTCAAGGGTTAAAGCGCTTATGGGCACAGCTCTTTCGGGCAAAGAGCCTGTTTTACTGGCAGCGTTTAAACATTCATTTGCAACAGGTCAAGCTAGCCGTGCTGGTGCAACCGCTTCGTTCCGCGATCGCGTCTGGTAGCGTTCAAATTCTGGATGATATGTTACAGATCCAAGCCACCAATGGACTGGGTGTGGCGATCGCCTGGGGAGAGGTTTTGCCGGATGTGTATCAGGCTGACGCAACAAGTGGTATCGTGCAGGCGCAGCAGTTGGGCAAGCGGACAATTGTCTATCAGGTGGCAGAGAGTATTGCCGCGCATCAGAACGCCAGCGAGATACAAGCACTAGAGACACACGATCGCACTAGCGCCAGCGATCGGAGGTCTCACCCCTTTGTTACTGCACCTAGCCTTGATGAACCAACCGTACCAACGGCTGAAGTCGCTCTAACCCATTATTCAACGCCTTTAGCCGCGCATCCCCACGCTCTCCCACTGCTCGCCTACTTGCCAGACGAAGCTCAACGAACGCACTTTTCGCTGAATGACACACAAATCGGCGCTCTAGTGACGCTTGTTCAACGTGTGATGGCAGACTTCAGCAACGTATCGGTTTTAGAGTGGACACTCCTGGCAGAACCAGATGAATCGACACAGTTTTGCCTGACTCAAGTCATTATGCTCTCGTTACGGACGCAAACGCTTCACAACCTGGCGTTGACACCGACTCTGATGACAGCAGCCTCAGAGCCACCCTTGAAGCAACAGGCAGAAACAGCGAGTTCAGCAATAATGACTTCCCAATCGTCTCCAATCAGCCAGTCGCAAACATTACTGGTAAACGGGCTGGCGGCAGCACAGGGGCAAGCGATCGCCAGAGCTAGAGTCATTTCACAGCTTGACGCGATCGATCCCATTCCTCCTGGCACCATTTTGGTGGCTGAAATGTTACCGCCACACTGGCTAGGGTCGATCAAACAGGCGGTTGGCATTGTGCTTGAGCAGGGCAGCATGACATCGCACAGTGCCATCATTGCAAGAGAGTTAGGTGTCCCGGCAGTGATAGCGGCTGCCAATGCCACTCAGCGTATTCAAACCGATGATCTCATCCTCATTGATGGCGATCGAGGCGCTGTTTATCGGTTAGCAGGTATGCCCGATTCTGTAGCGAGTGCGCCTGCTTTACCTGCCAGAACGATTGCTCCCAGCGATCGCCCACCGCTGAGGACGCGACTGATGGTGAATCTCAGTCAACCCGATCGCCTTGAGTCCATCGCTGCCTTGCCGATCGATGGCATTGGTCTGCTGCGCGGAGAGCTGATGGCGCTTTCAGCGTTAGAGTATCAGCATCCTTTGCAGTGGCTACAGAGTGGGCGCAGTGCTGCCCTGGTTGAATGTCTGGCGACTCGCATCAGTCAATTTGCAGCGGCTTTGGCACCGCGACCTGTGTTCTACCGTTCGCTTGATTTGCGATCGCACGAGTCTAGAGGATTGCCAGGTGGTGAAGCAGTCCCGCTTGAGGTCAACCCTACGTTGGGTCTACACGGTACGTTTAGCTACTGCCTCGATCCAACCCTATTTGAGTTGGAACTGACCGCACTGGCGCAGGTGCAATCTGCTTACTCCAATATTCACCTCTTGCTGCCCTTTGTTCGCACGGTGGAGGAGTTCTCTTTTTGCCGTCAGCGGGTGCAAAAAGCTGGGCTGGCGAACAATCCCCAGTTTCAGCTTTGGATTATGGCAGAGGTGCCGTCGGTGTTGTTTTTGCTGCCAGACTACGTTCGTGCAGGTGTTCAGGGTATTGCGATCGGCACCAATGACCTCACCCAGTTACTTTTAGGGGTTGACCGTGATAACGCTAACATGGCATCTACCTTTGATGCCCGACATCCAGCCGTCAGAGCCGCGATCGCCCAACTGATTCAACAAGCCCATCAAGCAGGTATCCCCTGTTCGGTGTGTGGGCAAGCTCCCTCTCGTGATCCTGAGCTTGTCGAAACGCTCGTCCGCTGGGGCATTACTTCGATCTCGGTTGACCCTGATGCAGTCGAGTCTACTTACTGGGCGATCGCACGCGCTGAACAACAGCATTCTTAAACGAGATGCAGTCTTGGAACTGGTATCAGGCAACGGTTGCAGGGGCAGCGCCATTGGTAGAAGCTGGGATATCCTCGCGGGTGAGGTAGGAGAAGTCAGCAAGGACTTCCTCGATCGTCATGCCAGAGGCGAGATAGGAAAGGACATCATATACGGTGATCCGCATTCCTCGGATGCAGGGTTTTCCACTGCGTTTGCCAGGTTCAAGGGTAATGATGTCTTGGTAGTTCATGGTGGCTGCTAGGGCTGCGATTGCCCCTTATTCTAGCAAGCTGCTTACCCTTCAAAAGCGATCGCAGGCACTCAAACAGTCGCGCCACTGAGAAAATGGTGCTGCTTAACAATTGAGTACGGCGATCGACGTGATTCGATAGAATGCAAGTAATTTAAAGGGGTTAGCTTTGTGCCTGCACCGATCACCCTGCAACTTCCAGAACGACTGTATCAACGCCTGGTTAACACTGCCCAGGCAACTCAGCGTCCACTCGAAGAAGTCATGATCCATGCCTTAGAAGTGGGTAGCCCTCCTGATTGGGACGATGTTCCAGAAGAATTCCAGGCTGCTTTAGCTGCTCTCGATCGCCTGGATGATGCTGCGTTGTGGACGATCGCCCGCAGTCATCAACCTTCAACTGAAATGGTTCGCTACGATGCGCTACTAGATCTCAATCAGGATGGTATCTTGAGCGATTCCGAGAAGTTTGAGTTAAGCCAACTCCGACAGTCCGCCGATGCCTTTATGCTGCGTAAAGCTCATGCTGCCGTACTGTTGCGCTGGCGCGGTCACATGGTTCCTAATCCTTAAAGTTTTGTGTCCAGCTACATTCCAGTTGAGTTACGCAATCAGATTGGGGTCAGCGATCGCAATCAATGTTGTTACTGTTTGACTCAAGCCGTCAACAGTGGCATTGATTTGTCATTTGATCACATTCTTCCGCGCTCAAAAGGTGGAGAAACAACCTTTGACAACGTTTGTTTGGCGTGTCGAGCCTGCAACGAATTCAAATCTGACCTGACCGAATTTGCCGATCCTCTCACTGAAGCTGTTGTGCTTCTGTTCAACCCTCGTCGTCAGAAGTGGACAGATCACTTTGTCTGGAGTGAGGATGGCATACGAATGGAAGGGCTAACTACAATTGGAAGAGCTACGGTTGTAGCCTTACAGATGAATCGGGCAACGATCCGAGTCGCCCGAAAACGGTGGGTATCCGGTGGGTGGCATCCACCCAAAGGCTAAGCTATGCTGCTCAAACAGTAGGGGCTATAGGCTGTACTCTTTTACGTCGACAAGGACTGACAATGCCTAAATGCTGTAAGGCGACCATGAACGCAGCCACGCGAGTTTACACCCCAAACTTCTCGTAAATGTGTTCCAGTGAGTACGGCGATCGCCGTGATTCGATAGAATGCAAGTAATTTAAAGGGGTTAGCTTTGTACCTGCACCGATCACCCTGCAACTTCCAGAACGACTGTATCAACGCCTGGTTAACACTGTCCAGGCAACTCAGCGTCCACTCGAAGAAGTCATGATCCATCAGTTAAGCCCCAGATTTGTCGATGCGGGATTGATCAAGTGCGAGTGCCTGTGCAACGGTTGCCATTACCCCGTCCCAATCGCCAGGAGTATGCTGCCGAAACAGCCGCATGGTGGGATACCAGGGGCTATCCTCACGGTGCAGCAGCCAGCGCCAATCGCCTGCAAACGGTAAAACAACCCACACAGGCTTTGCTAATGCTCCTGCTAGATGAGCGACAGCGGTATCGACTGAGATAACAAGGTCTAGCTGCGCGATCGCCCCTGCCGTAGCCGCAAAGTCCTGAAGCTGCGGACTTAAATCATGCAAACGATGCTGAAACCCATACTCAGCAATCTCTGCTGCATGAGCGCCAACCTGAAGGCTGTACAACTCCACATTGAGAGGGCATAACGCCTGCATAAAGACGGCTAAAGAGGCGGTGCGGTTGCGGTAAGACTTACGCTGTCTGGGATGGTTGAGCGCCACACTCGCCCAGACAATGCCGATTTTGAACGGGCGATCGCTGAGCGGGCGATCGAGGCTTGCTTCAACGGGCAACTGTTGATCGACACGCTGCGATCGATCAGCCTCCGGTACAGATAGATAGGGCACCCGGTTAGGGATCGTCGCTAGCGATTCGTTCAGAACGTAGGGCAAGCTCATCAGCGGCAGGTGAACATCAAACTCAGGCAGGGGTGAACCTTGCGGAATCAGTTGAGCGATCGCGGGCATGGTGGCAAAGAGACGGATCAGGTTGTCAGGGCACTCGACCATCACGCGACTCTGCTCTGCTAGAAAAGGCACGTAGCGTATGTACTGAATAGCATCGCCAAGCCCTTGCTCGGTGTAGAGCAATAGGGTTCGCCCCTCTAAAGCAGAGCCATCCCAAACGGCTCCTGGCAATGATGGGCGTTGCAGATCCTGAGCGTCCCAGCGCCACTCATATTCGCTCAAGCCCCTCTGATAGTCACCTGCTGCAAGTAGCGCCATGCTCAGGTTTAAGTGTGCCTCGGCAAATTGTGGTCTCAGGTCGATCGCCTGTTGACACTGCTCGATCGCGTCCTCCAACTGGTTCATTTCGTAGAACGCCACCCCTAGATTGTTGTGCGCGTCGGCATTCTCTGGCTCCAGGGCAAGCGCTTGCCGAAAATGAGCGATCGCTGCCTCAAACTGCTGCTGCTCCTGCAAACAAAGCGCCAGATTGTTGTGTACTGCTGCCCAATCCGGTTTAAGCGTCAGTGCCTGTTGATAATGGTTGATCGCTTGCTCACTCTGCTCCATCAACCTGAACGCATTGCCCAAGTTAAACTGCACCTCAGCATTACCTGGTTGAAGTGCTAAAGCGGTTTGATAGTGCGCGATCACCGCTTCAAACTGTCCCTGTGCTTGCAGTGCATTACCCAAATTGTTATGCGCCTGTGCATCGTCCGGTATCAGCGCGATCGCCTGCCGATACTGCGCGATCGCCGCCTCCAGGTTTCCTTGCTGTCGTAAAGCGTGACCCAGATTGTTGTACGCTTTGGCATAATTGGGTTTTAGTACAATTGCCTGCTGATAGTGCGCGATCGCCTGCTCAAGTTGGTTTTGCTTCAGCGCCAGATTGCCCGCGTTAAAATGCGTAGGAGCATGAGATGGATTGAGCCTGAGCGATCGCTGAAAATGTGCCGCTGCGGTATTCCACTCTCCCTGATCCTGCAAGACTACAGCCAGGTTGCCGTGCGCTTCAAAATGATTCGGGTCAAGGGTAATGACCGTCTGGTAGTGCTTGACGGCTGATTCAAGCCTGCCTGTTTGAGCCGCGATCGCGCCCAGCAAATGTAGCGCTGCGATCATATGAGGCTGTTGTTCCAGCACCTGACTGCATAGCCATTCTGCTTGTACTAGATTCCCCAACCGATATGCTTGCAAAGCCGTCGCCATTGCTTCAGAGATCGCTACCATTTAAAGAGGGAGTAGGGCGTAGGGAATGGGGTGTAGGGTAGAGGGTGTAGGGTATGGGAAAAGATCTCAAGAAGTCCTGAACATTAGTAGTACATTGACGCACTGGTAGTACACTGCAACTGCATCCCCAAATTTTAGTTCAAACGCACGTCCGATCGTCCCCTTTCGTTAGGGCAAGGGCTAAAGGCTAAATTAACCCAAAACTCAAAACTTTCTTACTCCTCACTCCTCACTCCTCTCCCCCTGCCCATGCTGCTTTCCCTGCGAATCGAAAATTTCGCCCTGGTAGACTACTTAGAGCTAGATTTAAGTACAGGACTGACTGTGCTGACAGGCGAAACGGGCGCAGGTAAGTCGATTATCCTCGACGCGATCGATGCCGTTTTAGGGGGCAAAGTGACCAGTCGTGCGGTTCGTACAGGAGCCGATCGCGCTGTTGTAGAGGCAGTCTTTCGGCTAGAGCCTGACCTCGTATCCTTGCTGGAACAGCACGAAATTCAACCGTCTGACGACGCTCAACTGATCTGTAGCCGCGAGATTATCGCCAGTCAAAGCAGCCAGCGAAGCCGATCGCGCATCAATGGTACGTTGGTCAACAAGCAGCAAATGGAGCAACTGCGCGATCGGCTGGTAGAACTCACAGCGCAGGGACAAACCGTGCAGATTGGGCAACCGCCTCTCCAGCGCGAATGGCTCGATAGTTACGGTGGTGAGACGTTGTTACAGCAGCGATCGCTCGTTGCTACAGCTTTCTCTGCCTATCAACAAGCGCTACAGGCATTAGAAAAGCGCCGCAAATCGGAACAAGAACGCCTCCAGCAGCTTGACCTGTTTGAGTATCAGCTTAAAGAATTGAGCGCTGCCAATCTCACTGAACCTGATGAATTGGATCAGTTGGAGCAAGAACGCAAGCGCCTCGGGCACAGCGTTGAGCTTCAGCACCAGAGCTATCAGGTGTATCAGGCTCTCTATCAGAATGATGACGGTACTGAAGCGTGCGCCGACCTGTTGGGCAAAGCCGAAACGACACTGACGGCGATGGCTGAATATGACACGCAGCTTCAGCCGATTCTTGAACTCGTCAGCACTGCTCTGGCGCAAGTAGAGCAAGCCGGACGCGAAATCAACGTCTATGGCGAAACGCTGGAATCTGACCCGCAGCGCCTTCAGGAAGTGCAGGAACGCATCGTTGAACTGAAGCAACTTTGCCGCAAGTATGGTCCCACGTTGGGAGACGCGATCGCTCTTTACCAGCGCCTCCAGGCTGACATGGACGAACTCACAGGCGGCGGTCAATCTCTAGAAGATTTGGAACGTACCTATCAGGAACGGCAGCTTGCGTTGACCGAAGCCTGTGCTGCACTCACTCAACTCCGACAAGCAACAGCCAAGGATTTGGAAGAGCGACTGGTGAACGAACTCAAACCACTGGCAATGGAAAAGGTGAAATTTCAGGTCGGTATTTCGCCAGCTTCTCCATCTGCGCTGGGAGCCGATCGCGTCACCTTTCTTTTTAGCCCCAATCCGGGTGAACCGCTGCAACCGCTGACCGAAATTGCCTCCGGTGGCGAAATGAGCCGTTTTCTACTCGCCTTACAAGCCAGCTTTTCCCAGATCGATCCCGTTGGTACTCTGGTGTTTGACGAGATCGACGTGGGCGTTTCGGGACGAGTCACACAGGCGATCGCCGAAAAACTCCATCAGCTTAGCCAACATCATCAAGTGCTCTGTGTCACCCACCAGCCGATCGTGGCTGCGATGGCAGATCAGCACTTGCGCGTGAGCAAGCAGGTGATTGAGGCGGGGAATGGAGGTGGGGGGATGGGGGATGAGGGGGATGGGGGAGCAGAGGGAGCAGGGGAAGATACGGAGGCTCAAACCTCAAACCTCAAACCTTCAAACACTCTTCCCACTCCCCACTCCCCCAATGCCGTCCGTACCGTCGTTCGTGTCACAACCCTCGACAGTCAACAACGACGGGAAGAACTGGCACAGCTTGCAGGCGGTCAGTCAACCTCTGAAGCCAGCGGCGCGATCGATGACGTTGCCTATGCCTTCGCTGACTCGCTTTTGAAACAAGCCGCGAATTTGCGGGAGATGCGATCGGGCGAACCAAAGCTTATTACGGAACCAAAGCCCGCTGCTGAAGCAAAGCCGAAAGCCACAAAAACCAGAGCTTCACGGAAAGGGTGATTGTGATGAATGGCGATCGGCAATTAATGATGGTACTAATGCTCTATTTGTGTGATTACTCGTTGAGCTATTTTATAATAGTCGTCTATGTGGGAATTACAAACATACTTCATTGCAGCGAAACTTAGAGTTGCAGACACAGCCTGTCCAGCAATTGGAATATATTTAGCAACTTGCTTTGCGGCTAGACGTACCCCAACTTTTTTAAGTACTTGCATAATTAATTGTTTGGTCAAAACCTTTCCAAGCATCTGATTACCCATTGCATCGCTAGGCTATAAACCAGTGTCTTTGTTTGAGTATCTAGATATTCAATTTGCTCAGGCAGTAAGCCAAACCGACCACTAATCTTGGGAAGCAACTCTATTAAGCATCCAACATCAGCAGCAATATCAACACCAGGAACTGGAATGATTGCAACGCCTCCGGCAATCAAGGCTCTTTTAGTAACCATTGAGCTACATTCTTTCTTGATTTGGTCGAGCTATCTATCCCGTGAGGGTGCCATACGTTCTCCTAGTTGGCTGTTGATTTGAACCAGATATTCAATTCAGTACAGCTTCAGTCTTCCCCTCTCGTGAAGCTAGGTAACGCTTAGCTCGAAACGCTCCTTTAAGTTGGAGTGCAACCAGATTGAGCCATGCTCAATCTGGTTGCACCTTGCCACTTGTTGCCTTTGGACAGAGTTGCTCTATGCAAGCAGTTTCCCGATTTCTTGTAAGGAGTGAAGGCGACGATAGATGCCTCCACTTGGCGGCTTTGCTCAAATCCCAAACGCTCCAGTGCCCGAATTGCTTCTCTGCTTGAGATTCGCGGCAGTCTAGGCATAGCTGACTTCAATGCTTGTCACAAAGCGGGGAGAGGTTTCAGGAAGAGAAAATTCCTCCAAGTAAAGCCGCGTTGCCTCTGTGACTCCCGCGATCGCCTGCTCGATCGTGTCCCCTTGATCAACCGTACCAACCTCTGGACACTCAGCGATATACATATCCTCTTCTTTGTGAAGAATCACTGTAAAGCCACGGCTTTTCATCTAAATTGCCCCATCGCTATTGTTTTCCGCTGCTTGCATTTGTCGCAGAATAGCAGCTTGAATTTTGGCATCAAAATCAGGATCGTCTACGGTTGTAATAATGTTGCGTGGACGATCGCCCAATCGATCCAGATACGCCCGAAGCGCTGCCTTGTCTTCACGATGTCTGAGAAAGTATTGTCTCAATTCCTTGTCAGACATTGCAGCGTAATTGACCTGGCTCATCAGAATACCTCCCCATTGGGCACAATCTGAAATTCAAGCGTTTCCATGTTTCCAGCCAAAACATATAGGTTGCTGGTTCGATCGTCAATACAGACAAGATGTATAGGTTGAAGCATGACGTAGGTTAGCCAATAACTAAGACGGTACAATCCCTTCAATTGAGCATCAGTCGGCATTCAAGTCACTCATCCTACACACCGCTTATTCTAACATTCAGCTTGTGAAAGGCTGGGCAGACAGTACTCTATTGAAAACACAACTGCCCCCGGAAATCACTAATTTTTTACGTATCTTCTAATACTAAAACACTCATCAAACTTTTGAAATAACTCGTTTGACTCTGCAATTCCAACCTCTTGCGCCCAACTTTCAATGCAGAACAGAAATGCCTGAAGATCTCGTTCCACGAGTGTTATTGCCTTCTCAAAATGAGAGCGCGATACGCTGATACAAAAGGCTTTGCTAACAGACTCAATGCCTCCATCTGACCAAATATGAATGACATCGCCTTGCATCTCAACCCACGGGCTTGGGTCATGCCCTAACCAGGGTGTTTCGCCTGTCTGCAAAAAATCTAGCCACTCTCGCCATGTCTCAAGACCACAGCAACAACTTGGAGAAATGGTGCCTTGCCTTTCAGATAAAATCTGTATTCCGCCTGGTAAAGCCAAACTCTCCGTTTCTAGGATTTGCTCTATGACGGTTTGTTGATTACCTAAAAGTTCTATTTGATTGTATACAGCTAATTGTGCAAAGACCAACCCGATTTCTGGATATGTCATCTCTCCACACAAGCGGATCATGGAAAAGGGTTCAAATTCTGAAACTTCCCAAGGGCAAACAAATTTACCTTTGTAATAAGGCGTTTCTATAACAGCCTGCATTTGGGTCAGTGAACTCATCAACGTCTACTGCTTTTAGAGATTGAATATTCATCAATAAGGCGCAAAAGAATCACTACTGCTAACCGAAACTGCATAACAATCAATTCTCACCGCAGAGAATGTAGAGCATTTAACTTTGCGCCTCTGCGGTAAATCTCTTGTCCGGTTCTAGCTTTCGATCGCCACTACTCCTTCCCCTTTCCTTTCAATCGCCACCTTCCCTGCCCCATCCTGCCGCTGCATCGAAGCATAGAGGCGGTTCAGCGCGTTTACGTATGCCTGCGCGGATGCGACGATGATATCCGTGTTGGCGGCGTGACCAGAGAAGATGCGATCGCCCTGACGGAGGCGGATAGTAACTTCGCCGATCGCGTCAATGCCAGCGGTGACGGATTGCACCGAGAACTCGATCAGTTCGTTGGGCACGTTCACCACGCGGTTGATGGCTTTGTAGACGGCATCGACTGGTCCTGTACCCGTCGCAGCATCGGTGAGTTCTTGACCATCGGGAGTGCGGATGGCGATCGTGGCGGTAGGGTGGGCGCGATCGCCACAGGACACCTGCACCAGTTCCAGTCGGAACAGTTCGGGAGCCTGCTGAATTTCGTCGTTGACGATCGCCTCCAGATCCCAATCGGTCACGTCTTTCTTTTTGTCTGCCAGTTCCTTGAAGCGAACGAATGCCTTGTTGAGTTCCTGATCGGCAAGGTCAAAGCCCAATTCTTTGAGGCGCGATCGAAACGCATTACGTCCCGACAGTTTGCCCAGCACGATCTGGTTGTCGGTGAGACCAATGGATTGAGCATCCATGATTTCGTAGGTCAACCGATTTTTCAGCACGCCATCCTGGTGAATGCCGGATTCGTGAGCAAAGGCATTGGCACCGACGATCGCCTTGTTCGGCTGCACCAGCATTCCGGTCAGGTTCGACACCAAGCGTGAGGTTTTGTAAATCTGGCGCGTATCGATGTTGGTGAGCGGTGCTTCAGAGTCCACCGGACGACCCAAAAAGGGATTGAAGTACTGTCGTCGCACATGCAGCCCCATCACCAATTCTTCCAGCGCGGCATTCCCTGCCCGTTCGCCGATACCGTTGATGGTGCATTCTAGCTGTCGGGCACCGTTCTTCACCGCTTCCAGGAAGTTGGCGACGGCAAGCCCCAGGTCATTGTGCCCGTGAACAGAGATGACAGCCCGATCGATATTCGGCACATTCTCTTTGATGCCCCGAATCAACGCGCCAAATTCCGCAGGCGTGGTGTAGCCAACCGTATCGGGAATGTTGACGGTGGTGGCACCTGCCGCGATCGCCCGTTCCAGCACTTGATAGAGAAATTCTGGCTCAGAGCGTCCCGCATCTTCGGGCGAAAACTCCACATCGTTGACGAAGGATTTGGCATAGGCGACCATTTCACCCGCGATCGCCAGCACTTCGGCACGGGATTTTTTCAGCTTGTACTGCAAGTGAATGTCTGATGTGGCAATGAATGTATGAATTCTCGATCGCGCCGCTGGTTTCAGTGCTTCAGCCGCTGCTTTGATGTCGTTGTGGGTCGTTCGTGCCAAGCCGCAGATAATCGGACCACCCTCAGCGCCCACGATCTCGGCAATTTTTTGCACTGCTTCAAAGTCGCCAGGACTGGAATAGGGAAACCCTGCCTCAATCACATCCACACCCAATCGTGCCAGTTGGCGGGCGATCGTCAGCTTTTCGTCGATGTTAAGTGCGGCACCGGGAGCCTGTTCGCCATCCCGGAGTGTGGTGTCGAAAATAATGACGCGATCATGATTGGGTTGAGATTGGGTTTCCATAGAGCAAAATTCCTGCTGTTATGCAAGCAACACTTTAATTATTCTAGAGGTAGGAGGAAGGGCGTGGGCGATTTATGGTTGTGGAAAGCAAAGACCGCAGAGACGCAGAGGCGCTGAGATTGAGCAATTTAGTAGTCTGATTTCTCGATTTCTTTGCGGATCGCGTTCAGGTCGATGTAGCGATCGGTCACGTTCCGCAGTTCGCGGGCGATCATGCCTTCGGTGGAGACAACGGTGATGTGGGTATTTTTGGAGCGCAGGAGTTCGATCGCCCGCTCAAAATCGCCATCACCGCTAAAAAGGATGACTCGGTTATACTGCTCAACGGTATTGAACATATCCACCACGATTTCAATGTCCAGGTTCGCTTTCTGCGAGTAACGACCGGAATTGTCGTCGTAGTATTCCTTCAGGATTTTCGTTCTCACCGTGTAGCCCAGACTGATCAAGGCATCCCTAAACCCCCTTTGATCCTGGGGGTCTTTTAGCCCTGTATACCAAAAGGCGTTGATCAAGTTTACGTCTGTATCATTGGTGAAATGCTCTAACACTCGTTTTGGATCAAAGAACCAGCCATTTTTTTGTTGAGCATAAAACATATTATTCCCGTCCACAAAAATAGAAAGACGGCTTGTTGCATAAGTCATAGAAACTAAAGACCTAAACTTTGTAGAAAATAAATGAATGACTATTGTAACAACTTGTTTTAGAGCTGTTACCAAAAAGGCAATACAGTCATGAAGTAATGACTTGGACTTAATGCAAAGACAGAAACTAATGGTTAAATTTGCCTGTAAGCCCTGCCAGCTCTCTATTTCCTGACTTTTTTAATCAAATAACTCGCTCTTAGACAGAGGCTTTCTAATTCAATGCATCCCCCTATAGAAGGATGTATCGCTCAAGACCTCTCTAAAGAGACAGTTATGGTTTGGCATAAGACGATCGACCAGTGAACATTAGAATCAGTAGCTGCTCATTTGAGAAGCATTACTAGAAGCCTGAACAGTAGTTCTATGCCCAAGAGATGGAACCATAAAGCTTACAGAAGCCAAGTGCCCTTATTATTGCAAAAATCTTCAAATCCTGCCTCGTTAGAAGCTAATTTTTCTGAGTAAGTAGCAATTAGGAAGCGTGGCTACAGAGACGGATTGCCTATGCAGGTGAGCAAACTGTATCTTGGTTCATTGATGCGAAAGCGGACTTCCCTCGATCGCCTAAGCCTAGCGGTGACTATGCCTAGCCAAGAAGAACTGCAACAGAACCAATCTGAAGCCGTTACATTAAGCATGGTATGAAAAGCAAACTAGTGGAATCTCACGATGCCTGACTGCGATCGCAGCGAGTTTGCCTACTCGTCATCGAATGGCGTTGCAGGCGTTTCAACAGGTTCTGGGTTCCACTCTAATGACGGCTCGGCAGCACGGGGTACTTTTATAGAGCTTGCGGTATAGAGCGGTTGAAACGGCACCAGTTCTAGCTGCTGAGTCTGTGATCGAGGTGGTTCTCCTCGACGGCGACGAGAAACGTTTTCTTCGTTTGTGTCTTCAGCAACCACTTCATAGAGTAAAGCAAGCTTGTCAGAGGTTTTGCCTTTGCGTAGCACTCGCCCTAACCGCTGAATATGTTCGCGGGTAGAACCTGTGCCTGAGAGGACGATCGCCACACTCGCTTCGGGTACGTCCACACCTTCGTTCAGCACCCGTGAAGCAACCAGGGTGCGATAGTCACCTGCTTTAAAGCTTGTCAGAATGTCGTGCCGTTCCTTCACGCCTGTTTGGTGGGTAATGGCAGGAACTAAAAACTCCTGAGAAATGCGATAGACCGTCGCATTATCGTCTGTAAAGATGAGCGTGCGATCGGGATAGTGCGTGGCTAGCAAATCGGCGAGGACGCGTAGTTTGCCTTCAGTACCAAAAGCGATCGCTCGTGCTTCTCGATGTGCCAGCATTGCCCGTCGTCCCGCTTTGGAACCAGCACTTGCTTGCACAAACCGCTGCCAGCCCTGGACGGAACCGAGAAAGATTTTGGCATCTTGCAAAAACTGGTTCCGTAGCTGGATCAGCTCATCGTAGCGATCGCGCTCTTTTTGCGACAGCCGTACCTTAATTTGTACCGCTTTGTGCCTCGCAAGCGCTGTGCCCGACAGTTCCTCAGCGCTTCTGCGGTAGACCTCTGCTCCAATCAGGGTGTTCAGGTCTTCGTGTCTGCCGTCCGTGCGATCGGGCGTTGCAGTTAATCCCAAACGATAGGGCGCGATCGCATATTCGGCAATGACCCGATTAAAGTCACTGGGCAAATGGTGACACTCATCAAAAATCAGCAGCGCATATTGATTGCCCAAGGTTTCCGCATTAATCGCCGCACTATCGTAGGTGGAGACGAGAATAGGCGTTCGATCTCTAGAACCGCCTCCCAATAAGCCAATCTCAACATCGGGAAACGCCGCAACAAGGTGGGCGTACCACTGATGCATCAGGTCTAGCGTTGGCACCATGATCAGCGTGCTACGTTTAGTTGCCTGCATCGCCATTTGCGCCAGATAGGTTTTGCCAGCGGCAGTGGGCAATACGACTAACCCCATTCGACCAGCAGCTACCCACGCCGCTAGAGCTTCTTGCTGGTGTGGGTAGGGTTCCATTTCCAGCTTCGGGATGAGTTCCGCATCGTGAAAGGCTTTGGCGCGATCGTCCAACTCCGTTCCTGCTGCTCGCAATGCCGTGACGAGGTTGCGATACTGCATCGCCGGGATGCGAAAGCGCTCAACGCGATCGTCCCAGGTAGCGAAGTCTAGCCACTCTTTGCCGCGCGGTGGTGGGTGAAGGATGAGAGTGCCGCGATCGTACGACAGTGTAGGAGTTCGAGCCATAAAATCTCTACCTAAGCATCGGGATCGATCCCCATTGCCCTCAGTTGCTCTGCTAATTGTGCGGCTTTTGCCTCGGCACGTTCTGCCCGTTGCCGTTCTTGCTCTGCCCGTTGCCGTTCTTGCTCTGCATTTTCGGCTCCAGTGGGAATGACCACGCCCTCAGCATTACACCAGCGCAGCCAGCGATCGGCTTTACCTTCAAACGTGCCGTCCCACAGCGTTAGACCAACGCCGATCGCCTCTAACCAGGACGTAGACATTGCTTCATAGCGACCTGCCCGTAGTTCAAACGATCGCAGCAGCATATCGCCTAACCGCTGAAGTGGGTCAAACACAAGGTAATACGCCACGCCCATCCGCGCATAGTTGTTGAGCTTACTACCCAACTCGTTACCTTCTTTGTTAGAAACAATTTCGATGACCACATCGGGTGGTTTGCCAAACTCCCAAACAAAGTAGGTGCGATTTTTCTTCTCACGCCAATCTTGTGGCACTTCCACATCCAGACTCAGAAAAACGTCTGGCACTAGCGGAGGCTGGCGAACCGCGTAAAATACGCCTACGTTAGCCGCTAGTAAAAACGATCGCTCAGGCAATACGGACGGATTACTGTACAGCGGTTCGGTCAGTAAGCGTTGCTGCTTTTCGGAGATGAGATTATCCACAGGTACATCGTCTTCGATCGCCAACTCGCTAATATCTGGCAACAGGTCAGCGTCGATCACCCCTTCCAGGTCATCGTCTTCGATCGCCAACTCGCTAATATCTGGCGACACGTCAGCCTCAATTACCACTTCTGGAGACATGGGCATATCCTCTCGTGCTACCTGCAATAGTAGCGGTTTCGGTAGAGAATTGGATGAGGGACGGTAAAAGGAAGAAGGTAAAAGGAAGAAGGCTAAAGGAAGAAGGCTAAAAATTTAACCAGTGAGCAGTGATCAGTGAAAGAAAATTGAGGATTGGAGACTGATTCCTACAACCGCTTCCCCCGCCGCCGCCGCTCCCCTTGCCTCCCCTGCTCCCTCCGCTCCAGCCCTCTAACAACTAACAACTCCTCCCACATGACTTCTTCCCCTCAGCCCACTCTTGGTATTGCGATCGTCGGTACGGGGTTTGGGCAAAAAGTCCACATTCCGGGCTTTCAAGCACATCCTCGGACGCAGACTGTAGCGGTCTACCATCGCGATCGCGCCAAAGCAGAGTCGATCGCGCAGCAATACGAGATTCCTCACGCGTGTACCACGATCGAAGCCATTGTTGCCCTGCCTGACGTTCAGGGTGTAAGTATCTCTACGCCACCATTTCTGCATTACGAACAGGCAAAAATAGTGTTGAATGCCGGGAAACATTTACTGCTCGAAAAACCAACGACGCTTTCAGCCAGAGAAGCGCTAGAGTTGCAGCAATTAGCGATCGCCAAGGGGGTCGTTGCCAACCTCAACTTCGAGTTTCGCTGCATTCCAGCCTGGTTGCGGTTGGCAGAGCTACTGGCAGAAGGCTACGTTGGTAAGCCGCGCTTGATTAAAGTGGACTGGCTCGTATCCAGTCGTGCCGATGCGTCTCGTCCGTGGAACTGGTATGCACAGAAAGCGCTGGGTGGTGGTGCGCTGGGTGCGATCGGCTCCCATACCTTTGACTATATCGCCTGGTTGTTTGGTGATATCAAACAGCTTTGCGCCCGTCTAAGTGTCTCTGTACCAGTACGTCTCGATCCCGCCAGTGGACAACTCAAACCTGTCGATGCCGATGATGTTTGCACGATTCTATTGGAGTTAGCCGATGGTACGCCCTGCCAAATGTGCTTGAGTGCGGCGACGTATCAAGGGCGAGGACACTGGCTAGAAGTGTATGGCGATCGCGGCACGCTCGTCCTCGGCAGCGGGAATCAAAAAGATTATGTCCACGGCTTCAAACTCTGGGGCAGCCATCAGGGCGAGACACTGCAAGAATTAGAAATTCCTAAGCGGCTAGAATTTCCTGAAACGTTTCAGGATGGGCGGATTGCGCCATTTGTACGCATTATCGATCGCTGGGTAGAAGGGATTGATGCAGGAGGGGCGATCGCACCTTCCTTAGAGGACGGTTATAAAGCACAGCGGTTGATGGATCGGGCACATGAGTCGCATCAAAGTGGACGATGGGTCGCTGTGGCGTGACGCGAAAACTAAATCACTACCTCACGTTTATGCTGCCAACTGCTCATGTAATTTACCGGGTCTTCACAAAACTTGGATTAGACTGAGTCCAGAAATTAACAACATTAAGCAGCAGGCTATTCAGCATGTCACAGAGTCAAGCAACCATTCTTGTCACTGGTGGTGCAGGCTACATCGGCTCTCATGCCGTCCTGGCACTTCAGCAGGCAGGTTATCGCGTCATTGTGCTAGATAATCTGGTATACGGGCATCGAGACATCGCCGAAGCGGTACTAAAGGTTGAATTGGTGGAAGGGGATACGAACGATCGCGCCCTTCTAGACAAGCTCTTTGCCACCCACAACATCAGCGCTGTCATGCATTTTGCCGCGTATGCTTACGTAGGTGAATCAGTGACTGATCCTGCAAAGTACTACCAAAATAATTTTGTGGGCACCTTGACGCTATTAGAAGCAATGCTCGCAGCCAAGGTGAAGCACTTCGTCTTCTCGTCTACCTGTGCTACGTATGGTGTGCCCACGATCATTCCGATTCCTGAAGATCATCCCCAGAACCCGATCAATCCTTACGGCGCAACGAAGTTGATGGTGGAGCGCGTACTAACCGATTTTGACAAAGCCTACGACTTTAAATCGGTCTGCTTTCGCTACTTTAATGCAGCGGGTGCCGATCCTGAAGGTCGTTTAGGAGAAGATCACAACCCCGAAACCCACCTAATTCCGCTGGTCTTGCAGACGGCACTAGGGTTGCGTGACTCGATCGCCATTTTTGGCACCGACTACCCTACGCCCGATGGCACTTGCATTCGCGACTATATCCATGTCACTGATTTGGCACAGGCTCACGTGTTGGGACTGTCCTATCTACTCAACGGTGGCAACACGACCACCTTTAACCTAGGCAACGGCAATGGCTTTTCGGTGCGCGAGGTGATTGATACGGCGCGTCAGGTGACAGGACACGAAATCACCGCGATCGAGCACGATCGTCGCCCTGGTGATCCACCTGCGCTGGTTGGCAGCGGCGATCGTGCCCGTAGTATCCTGGGCTGGAATCCTCAATATGCCGATCTACAGACCATTCTTACTCACGCCTGGAAGTGGCATCAAACGCGCCATGCGTCCTAGCAATCACAGTTTTATGCCTGACTCCAACCGCTTGCTAAGAGCTTGCTAAAAAATAACTGCACACTTTTGGATCAGCGAAAAGCTGATAGCTTTTCGCTGACGGCTGACGGCTGACGGCTGACGGCTACAGACCATGCTGTTATTTCTGTACAATTCCTGAGTGCATGGCAATGACGAGCAAACCTTAATCCCACTAATTCAATCACCGCATTCGTCTCTTGCCATCACGTGCAACTGGCGATCGAATCACGACGCATGAATTCTTTTGTCACATTTAAGTTGCGTAAACTCTCATATTGTGAATGAAGAACATAAGAGCTGTGATGTAGATTGCCACTGGAGAAGACGGCATGGCTATTGTGGATGTTGAGATGGTTCAAAGCGGCGCGATCGAGCGGCAAAATAACGAGATTTTTATCTCTTACTCCCGTAAAGATAAAGACTTTGTGCAAACTTTAGACGCATCGCTGCGGCAGCTTGGCTACAATCCCTGGGTTGACTGGGAGGACATCCAGCCAACAGAAGACTGGTGGGTAGCGATCCAGGCAGGGATTGAAGCAGCAAATAATTTTATCTTTGTGCTTAGCCCAGACTCAATCGCGTCCAAAGTCTGCGGGCAGGAACTGGAGCACGCGATCGCCAACCAGAAACGACTGGTGCCGATTATGCGGTGCGAAGGGTTCGATGTGGCAACCATTCATCCGATGCTGGCGACCCACAACTGGCTATTCTTTCGAGAGAGTGATCACTACGATCGCGCCCTTCAAGTTTTGGTAACGGCGCTAAACACTGATTTGGCACACGTTCGCGCTCACACGCGCTTACAAACACGGGCGATCGAATGGGAGCGAAAAAGCCATAACGATAGCTTTCTCTTGCGCGGCACCGATCTGGAAGATGCAGAGCTGTGGCTGGCGCAGACAGCGGGCAAGAAGCCTGAGCCAACGGAGCTGCAAGGGGCATTTATCAACATCAGCCGCAAAGCCGAGACAAGCCGACAAAAGGCTGAAGTGCTTCGTCAGCGGTTTTTAACGGGCGTTGTCAGTGCCTTCTCTGTAGCGGCTTTGGGCATGACAGGCTTTGCCTTCAAGCAAAAAATTAAAGCTGAAATCGTCTCTCAAACGTGGGCTGCCAAAAATTTTCTCACGTCGGGGCTGGAGCTAGAAGCGCTGAGCAAAGGGTTGCAAACAGGACGGCAGCTTCAGCAAATGAGCTGGTTTCTAGAACCAAGCACCCAGCTACGCGCCATCACAGCGTTACGACAGGTTCTGTATAGCGTTACGGCACAGAACACGCTCCAGGGGCATCGAGGGTATGTGATGAGCGCCAGTTTTAGCCCCGGTGGAACGGTAAGCGGAGCCATGCCTGGAGAACTGATCGCCTCCGCCAGCGCTGACCAAACCATCAAGCTCTGGAACCGGGAGGGACGACAGCTAAAAACGTTGACTGGGCATAGCGATCGCGTCAACAGCGTCAGCTTTAGCCCCGATGGCAAAACGATCGCCTCTGCCAGCACCGATCGTACCGTCAGAGTATGGAGCCGTGAAGGGCAGCTCTTACGCACCCTCAAAGGGCACAGAACAAACGTCATGAGTGTGAGCTTCAGCCCCAATGGCAATTTGCTTGCCTCTTCCGACGAAGATGGTTCTGTCAAGCTATGGGACAGCAACGGGAAAGCGGTAAGAACATTCAAAGCACACGCTTTTGCGGTTTCTAGCGTTCAGTTCAGCCCCGATGGGCAAACGATCGCCACGGCTGATGGCGATTTCACCGTACGGCTCTGGACGCTTGACGGACAGATCCTCAAAACGCTCTCAGGACACACTGAGCCAGTCATTAGCGTACGTTTCAGCCCCGATGGTAAGCGACTTGCCTCTGCTAGTGAAGACCAAACCATCAAACTATGGTCAATCGATCGGGCAAGACCCCAACAGTTTGGACGAGAGCTACAGACGTTGACTGGACATAGCGACGCAGTCAAAAGCGTGAGCTTTAGCCCGAACGGTCAACTCCTGGCTTCTGCGAGCACAGACAGCACCATCAAACTCTGGAATCTAAAGGGTGAAGTGATCAAAACCTTTCAGGGACATAGCAACTGGGTCAACAGCGTTAATTTTAGCCCCGATGGTCAAACGCTGATCTCTGCCAGCGGCGATCGCACCATCAAGCTCTGGGCGATCGAGCCACAGCCCCTCGTCAGGCTCAACGGTCACAGCGACATGGTGAACAGCGTTCGCTTTAGCCCCGATGGTCAAACCCTTGTCACAGGCAGCAGCGACAACACCATCAAGCTCTGGCACCGTCATGGTAAAGAGCGCCTGACGCTAACTGGGCATCAAAAGCGGATTCTCAGCATTGCCGTTAGCCCCGATAGTCAAACCATTGCTTCTGGCAGCGAAGACGGCACCGCTAGACTCTGGAGTATCACTGGACAACCCCTCAAAACTCTGCAAGGACATCAAGGTACCGTTTGGAGTGTCGCGTTTAGCCCCGATGGTCAGACCGTTGCCTCTGCCAGTCAGGATGGCACCATCAAACTCTGGCACCGTGACGGGCAATTACTCAAGACCCTACAAGGGCAAAGCGGAGCCGTCCTTAGCATTGCCTTCAGCCCCGATGGTCGCTTCTTGCTCTCTGGCAATAGTGACTCCACTACTATACTTTGGAGCAGCAACGGCGATGAAATCAGGACGCTTGCAGGGCACAGTGGACCCATCGGTGCAGTGACCTTTAGCCCCGATAGTCAGATCCTGGCGACGGGCAGCGATGACGGCACTGTTAAGCTCTGGAACCGGGGCGGTGATCAACTCTTTACGCTGCGAGGACACGGTGGTTTCATTATGGGCGTAGCGTTTAGCCCCGATGGTGCGGCGATCGCCACCGCCAGCACGGACAAAACCGTTCGCCTGTGGAGCATCGACGGGCAGCAGTTAGAATCCTTCGACGAGCACGAAAATTGGGTCAGAAGCGTCAGTTTTAGCCCCGATGGTAAAACCCTTGCCTCTGCCAGAAAGGACGGCACCGTGGTCTTGTGGAACCTGAACCTTGATGACATGCTAACGCGTGGCTGTACCTGGATACGCCCTTACCTCACAACTAATCCAAACGTCACCGAACCTGAACGTGCCCTCTGTCCTTAAGCTATAGCCACGATCGCTCATGTCTTGGTCGCACCGTGAGCGACTATTTCTAGCAGCGATCGTGTTCCGATTTGCAGCGATCGCGCCCTGACTGCCAGCACTGTCGCTCGATGGTGCAAGTCCGATCGGTGGACAGCAGCTTTTCTCATCTCAAACAGGAACAATCGCACTCCAAACAGCAATACTCTAAGAAAAACTTAGACCATTGCCACTCAAAACGAGAATCTCCTTATCTCAACCGCGATCGTTCTCGCTTTGAACCGGAACGTTCTCACTTCAAACAGGAACGTTCTCACTTCAAATCGGAACGTTCTTACTTCAAACCGGAACGTTCTTACTTCAAATCGGAACGTTCTCACTTCAAATCGGAACGATCGTGTTTCAAGTAGGAACGATTCCGCTGGAGTGCTGCGCGAACGCATTTCAGATAGGAACGTGCTCACTTCAAACAGGAGCGATCGCGCTTGCAACAGCAATGATTCACTTCCAAACCGAAACGATGCGAGTCGAAATCGGAACAATCCAGAACGGTAGAACCCTCGCCGTTTATGCAATGCGAAGCGCTTTTGAAACTCCCCGCTTTAACACCTTCTGGAGGGGGCTTGGGGGACGCAGCCGTCCCTCAAATTCGGGGGTTTGGGGGGCAGCCCCCCAAGGATCGGATTCCCACAGAACTGGTACAAACCCAGCAGACTTCAAACCAGAACGGTTCCTTTCCTTTCCTTCGGAACGCTATGCGAACGGAACGCTACGCGAACGGAACGCTTCGCTTTTCTTGAATGCCGTAGGCTATACGCGCTACTACCCAGAATCTTCATCCTTTCTGGAGAAACTCTGACACTTTGCGGAGAAAGCTAGAATGCTGAGGTAGAAAAAATGCAGCGCTGTCTCCGAGTTGCCCCTATGGACGCTAAAGCGAAGACGGATTTTTTTGTCAGCTACAACCAAAACGATCGCGCCTTCGCCGAATGGATTGCCTGGATACTGGAAAGTGAGGGCTATACCACCATCATTCAGGCGTGGGATTTTGGCGCAGGGGGAAACTTTGTACTAGAGATGCAAACGGCAGCCGCCGAAGCAGAACGGACGATCGCCGTTTTATCGAACCATTCGTTGCGATCGGGGTTTGTGCAGGCAGAATGGGCAGCCGCCTTTGCAAAAGATGCCACGGGGAAGGCACGACGGCTTATCCCCATTCGGGTAGCAGACTGTACCCCCCAGGGACTGTGGGCGCAGATTTTGTATGTCGATCTGGTGGGCAAGCCGGAGGACATCGCCACAGAACTGGTGCGGCAAGAGGCAAAAAAAGCCGTCAAGAAAGAGCGCGGTAAGCCGACTCAGAAACCAATTTATCCAGACTCTACACCTCATACCAAACCGATCTATCCGCCGAGTATCCTACAGAACCTCCCCTACGGCAGCACGAACTTTGTCGGGCGAGAGACGGAACTCGCGCAGATTCATGAGCAGTTGCAGCGGGGTTCAACCGTTGCCATTTCGGCAATCTCCGGGATGGGCGGCATTGGCAAGACCGAACTCGCGTTGCAGTACGCCCGCCAACACTGCCGCGAGAGTGATTATCCTGGTGGACTCTGCTGGATACGGGCACGGGAAGACGTAGGCACGCAAATTATTAGCTTCGTGCGATCGTGCCTGGAATTAATTCCCCCAGACGACCTGGAATTAATCGAAAAAGTGCGGTGGTGCTGGAGACGGTGGCGCGAAGGAGCCGCATTACTTATTTTTGATGATGTGCAGGAGTACGACGATATTGCACCGTTTCTGCCACCGCAAGACTCGCGCTTTAAGGTATTGCTCACGACGCGATCGCACTTTGGTTCGCCCGTGCAGGATATACAACTGGAGGTGCTGTCGGAGGCAAAAGCGCTGGAATTGTTGAGAGCGATCGTCAGCCAGGGTAGAGACACCACAGATCCCCGACTTCTTCAAGAAGTCGGGGATCTAGAACGGCAGCTTTGTGAGTGGTTGGGCTATTTGCCGTTGGGAGTGGAGCTAGTGGGACGGTATTTAGCCCGCAAGCCCGATCTTTCCCTCGCCGTCTTGTGGCAACGGTTGCAAGACAAACGCCTGGACGCGATCGCCTTTAAGCAAGCCGAACCGGGTATGACCGCATCGTTGGGAGTAGCCGCTGCATTTGAGTTGAGCTGGCAGGCATTGGACGAGTCCGCGCAGCAAGTCGCCGCCGTGTTGAGCCTGTTTGCCCTGGTAGAAATCCCCTGGACGCTGGTAGAACAGTGTTTGCCAACCCTGGATGCGGAGGAGCTGGAGGAAATCCGCGATGAGCAGCTATTGGGCACCCATCTGCTGAAGCGCGTGGATCAGGGGATGTACCAACTGCATCAACTGCTGCGGGAATTTTTTGCGGCGAAGCGATCGCAACGAGCAGATGACTCGGCATTGCAGCAGAGGTTTTATGAGGGGGTGATTGCTGAGGCGGAAAGAGTTCAGGAGAAGCCGGAGCGATCGCTGACCAAGGAATCGACCATCATGATTTCCCATTTGCAAGCGGCGATGGAACGGTTAGCCAGACCAGAGCAAGCACTTGATTTAGCAACATGTCTACATTGGACAGCAAGCCTCTATCACGGTCAAGGGCGCTATGTAGAAGCAGAACCGCTCTATGTCCGATCGCTCTCGATTCGGGAACAACAGTTGGGCAACGATCATCTCGACGTGGCAACCAGCCTCAATGGTTTGGCAACACTTTACCAAGCTAAAGGACGCTATGCAGAAGCAGAGCCGCTGTTTGCGCGATCGCTCTTAATTCGACAACGGCAGTTGGGCGATGACCATCCCGATGTGGCAACGAGCCTGAATAATTTAGCTCACTTGTACTACTTCCAAGGACGGTATGGGGAAGCCGAACCGCTGTTTATGAGGTCGCTGGAAATTCAGCAACGGCAGTTGGGCGACGACCATCTTGACGTGGCACAGAACCTGAATGACTTGGCAGTCTTGTACAGTTCTCAAGGACGGTATGGAGAAGCGGAACCGCTGTTTATGAGATCGCTGGAAATTCAGCAACGGCAGTTGGGCGACAACCATCTCGATGTGGCACGGAACCTGAATGACTTAGCAATCTTGTACAATTCTCAAGGACGGTACGGGGAAGCGGAACCGCTATATGTACGATCGCTGGAAATTCAGCAATGGCAGTTGGGCGATGACCATCTCTATGTGACATCGAGCCTAAACAATTTGGCTTTCTTGTACTATTCTCAAGGACGGTATAGGGAAGCGGAACCGCTCTATCTGCGATCGCTCTCAATTCGACAATGTCAATTGGGCGATGACCATCCCGGTGTGGCAACGAGCTTGAACAATTTGGCAGCGCTCTACCGATTGCAAGAGCGTTACACGGAAGCAGAATCATTTTTCCTAAAAGCCATTTCCATAAGGCAGAAACAACTTCCTGCCGATCATCCTCATCTTGCAAGGTCTTTGCACAATCTGGCAGGAGTTTACGATCAGCAAAGACGCTATCGAGAGGCAGAACGCCTTTATCTGCAAGCACTCCCGATCTTTTTGACAAAACTGGAAGCCAATCATCCCTGGGTGCAGGAAGGCACACAAAACTTTCGCGCTCTCCTCCAAAAAGCCATTCAGGAGCAGCGATCGGATGAACTGTCGGATGATGTGATGACGCGGGGGGTGTTGAGGGTGTTAGAAGAGGGGTATGGGGTGTGGGGTGTGGGAGAGGGCGATCGTGTAGGAAGGGAGGGCGATCGCAATGACGCGATCGCACCATTTCAGCGAAAATAGCAATAGTTGCGATATGGCATCTCATGTCTGCTAAAGACATTACTCACGCTATTGTTAAATGCGCGCTCGAAAAAGACGGTTGGACAATCACCCATGATCCCTACTATCTCAAAGTGGGTGGCGTTGAAATGTACATCGATTTGGGAGCAGAACTGATGATCGCCGCAGAACGCGATGATCAAAAAATTGCGGTTGAAATCAAAAGTTTTCTCGGTGCATCTTCAATTTCAGAATTTCATACCGCACTGGGGCAATTTATCAACTATCAACTTGCCCTTGAAGAAAAAGAACCGACACGAACCTTGTATTTAGACGCTCCGCTCGCTATCTACAATGAATTTTTTACCCTACTTTTTATTCAAAAAGTCATACGAAGAATGCAACTCAAACTCCTCATTTATGATGAACAACAGGAGACGATTGACGCATGGATAAACTAACCGCCTATCGAGACATGATTCAAAACCTGCTTACTGAATACAGCGATCGTCGTTCCGATCAAGAGGTCGAATCCCAATGCATCTTCGATCTTCAGCGCGATCACTACCAAGTTGTCAATGTGGGTTGGTCTAATCATCACCGCACTTACGGCTGTGTGATCCATTTCGACATTAAAGACGGCAAAATCTGGTTGCAATACAATGGCACCGAGATCGATTTCGCTCAGGCACTCCTCGATCGCGGCGTTCCGAAGTCGGATATTGTGCTTGGTTTCCAGGCTCCCCATCGTAGACCGCTAACGGGTTATGCCGTGAGTTAGTTTCGCTGGATGCAAGAAAGAGCACAAAACGTTCGCACTCTCCTTCAAAAAGCCATGCAAACGCATCGCACAGATGACCTCATGACGCGATCGGTGTTGCAAGCACTGGAAGCAGCAGTGGATTGAGGCACGATCGCGTTGCGGCACAGAGTGTTCGGGAACTTGAGTGGCTTTAGGCGATCGTCGGTGCACCAGAGACAGGTTGAAGCTTATTCATCGCCAATGATGGCACTGCGATCGAGCAAGAGCAAATCTCGCAAACTATTGGTGTCCAACTCAGTGAGCCAGTTTTCGCCTGCACCGATGACGTTTTCTGCCAGTGCCTTTTTGCTTTCGATGAGTTCATGGACTTTCTCTTCCAATGTGCCGTTGCAGACGAATTTGTGTACTTGCACATTCTTGGTTTGCCCGATGCGAAAGACGCGATCGGTTGCCTGATTTTCCACTGCGGGATTCCACCAGCGATCGAAGTGGAAGACGTGATTGGCACGAGTCAGGTTTAAGCCTACACCACCTGCTTTCAGCGACAGAATAAAGATGCGAGGTCCTTGAGGATCATGCTGGAAGCGATCGACCATTTCCTCGCGCTGTTTCTTCGACGTGCTGCCGTAAAGGAACAACGTTTCTCGTCCCAACTGACGCTCCAGATGCGCTTTCAACAGCTTGCCCCATTCGGCAAACTGGGTAAAGATGAGCGCGCGATCGCCCTCTGCCACCACTTCTTCCAGCATTTCTTCAAGCCGCTGAAGCTTGCCAGAGCGGGTGAGAAAGGCTGAAGTATGAAGGCTAAAGGCTAAATCACCGTCACTGCTTTTATCCTTGATCCTTGAGCCTTTATCCTTTCCTTCCCTGCCTTCTTCCTTCAAAAAGAGGGCTGGATGGTTGCAGATTTGCTTCAACTTCACCAGCAGCGCGAGAATGATGCCTTTGCGCTGAATGCCTTCGGCGGCTTCGATCTCAGCTAAGGAGCGATCGACGGTGTGCTGGTAAAGGGATGCTTGTTCAGACGAGAGTCCGCAGAAAACCGTCATTTCTTGCTTATCAGGCAAATCTTGGATGATGTCGCGATCGGTCTTGAGGCGACGGAGCAAGAAGGGCTGGACGAGCGATCGAAGGGTTTGCAGAGAGGCGGTATCGCCATAGCGCTCGATCGGGGTAGCAAAGCGCCGCTGGAAGAAGTTTTTGGGTCCCAGATAGCCTGGATTCAGGAAGTCCAGAATTGACCATAGTTCAGACAAGCGATTTTCGACCGGGGTGCCCGTTAGCGCAATGCGAAACTGCGCGTCAAGCTCCCGGACTGCCTGTGATTGTTTGGCATCGGGGTTTTTGATGTTTTGCGCTTCATCCAGCACCACACCTTGCCACACGATCGTTTGCAGATCTTTGCTATCCCGCTGCACCAGCGCGTAGCTCGTAATAATGAGATCCTTACCCTGTGCTGCTTTGGCAAAGGCTTTCCCTTGCGGTCGCTTGTCGCCGTGATACAAGAAAGCGATCAACGTGGGAGCAAATTTTTTGACCTCACGCTCCCAGTTGCCGAGTACTGACGTTGGGCAAACCAGCAGTGTGGGATGCTCCAAGGTTTTCTGCTCTTTGAGGTGCAGCAGAAAGGCGAGGAGCTGAATGGTTTTGCCCAAGCCCATATCGTCCGCAAGGCAGGCACCCAAGCCCCATTGTTCCAGGAATGCCAGCCAGCCAACGCCTCGTGACTGGTAGGGACGCAGTGTGCCCCGAAAGTTTTTGGGTGTGGGTAATGCCTCAATCTGGCGATTGCCGCTGAGGGTGGTGATCAGTTCTTGCAACGGACCCGATGCCTCGAAGCTCACTACGGGTAGCTTTTCGATCGTCTGCGTATCCCCGGTACTAATCCGCAGCGCATCCTCCAGAGACAGGGCGGTCTGGTCTTTGCGGCTGGCGAAAAAGGTTTGGGCAGCGCGAATGTCTTGGGGACGGAGTTCGACCCATTCGCCGTTGATTTCAACCAGGGGCGCGTTGAGGGCAACCAGGCGATCGAATTCCGCTTTAGACAGGCTTTGCCCACCAATCGATAACTCCCACCGAAAGTTAAGCAGACTTTGCAAGCCCAGCCGTACCTGACCTTTGTTGAGCTTTGCCGACTGTGCCTGAATTTTTAGCCCCAAACGACTTGCCCAGCCGCCCTGATTTGCCAGACTCGGCGGCAGCACTACACCAAGCCCGCTATCCTGCAAGCGCCACGCCGTTGCTTTGATAAATTCGTATGCTTGCAGTGCCGTGAGCGCACAAAACTGGGGACGTGGTGCCTGCAAACTCGGTTCAATTGGCGCATAGAGGCGAGACGCAAGCCCCAAACCCATCAGCAGCGTTTCCTGCGGACGATCGATCGATCGACCCTGGTAATGCAATTGCTCCACCGGGTTGCCCCAAATCGTGGGTGCATTCACCAAAAACGTCTCATCATCCGCTGACTGTAAGAAGTATTCTAGTCTCCACTGATTCTGACCTGCTTGACTCTGACCTGATCGAGGCTGACCCACTTGAGGTGGATGCAAATACAGACAGGTGCGAAACAGATTTTGCTGTACGCCCTGAAGCTGCAAAGGTGCCGTCCAGTTTGCCAGCGCGGTCTCTAGAGCATCCAGCCCAGCCACATTCTCAGCAACAGGTACGATCGCCCCCTCTTGCCCTAATGCCTGTAGCCACGATCGCACCGCACCCGACATTGTTTTTTCTGCCGAAGCTGATAACGAGTGCTGCTGAGCCAAGAGCCTGATTTGAGCATCCAGAGTGCTGCTGAGAAAAGCTTGGAGGAGAGCCTGGGGCGGCGTAGGCAGTGGGAGAGCGAGAGAGCAGCTTTGCGTTTTGACTGCTTTTGCGTTATTTGCCTCCTCTCTGCGTCTCTGCGTCTCTGCGGTTGCCTGCCCGTTACCTTCGTCCTCCTGCTCATACAACCGACAGGCAACAGGCATTCGATCGACAAAATGCTTCCATCGCACCTGATCAACGGCACTATCCAACAGCGGTTGCCAACGCGCCCAGGCAGTTCGCTCTCCTCGCTCTAACCCTGGCAAAAACTTTGATCGCGCCAGCAAATCCAAACTCCAGCGAGCAGTATGAGACCAAAAGCGCAGATCACCACTGAGAAAGGAGTCATCCACATCAACGGTGCCTAACGGCAAGGAATTGAGAAAGGTAATGGCGGCGATCGGGTCAAGACAAAGCCCCTCGACGCGCCACGGATAAAGGAAGCGATCGCGATCGTCGACAGTGGCATTCTCCACCACGGCAGAATGCTGCGGGACGATCGCGCCCGTCGGCAGTTCCAGTTCATCCTCTGCCAGATAGGATGGCACTGCCAATACCTGCGTCTGCCATTGACCAGACATCGTGGTGGCAAGTGTCGCTACCGCTGCTTCTTGAGTGGAGCGCGATCGTCTTGCTTTAGAGGCAGTAGCAGTGGATCGATCAGCGATCGGTTGTAAAAACGATTCTGGAAGGTGAAGGTGATTGGTTTGCTGTCGCGATCGCAACAGCGCCTGCAACTCCGTGGGAGACATTGCAAAGGGGTGGGTTTGCAGAGTCATGTCTAGATGAGTCAACCCAGCAGCGTAGGGTATCTCAGGTGTGATTCTGCGCCAGACCTCGCCCCAAAGAAAGAGGTAGCCTTGAGCTGAGGCAGCGTGTTCACCAGAACCGTGCCTCGTTTCCGCCTCTGCCTGAGAGTAAATGAACCAGCTACCGTGTAAAATTGCCATGCGCGTTAGAGAAGTTCAGACTGCGCTGAAAGAAGTTGAGCGTTTGAAACGATGTTGTAAAAGCGCTGTGGTGATCAATAAAGACAATAAGCTCTCCAAGAAAGAAACTTATGCCGCGCGATTTTCAGATCATGCTTTACCTGCTTCAAGCTTGATTAACTCCATCTCATGCAATCAGTGTTGCTACTGCAACGGTGTCAATTGATGGCATTGAACAGTACATTCGCCGCTGTTAAAGCAATGTCCAGGACGTTTGCGAGAATCAACGTTGCAATCGTTTGCCGATGTGGAAGTCCAAAAAGCGAAAAGAGTCAGGTTTAAGGTGCCGCTATCACAGTTTTTAAAGACAGCAAACCGTCCAGCCGAAAGCCATTGTCACTGCAAAATTGATGTACACGACATCGTTCATGGTGTGCCTTTTTTCTACACATTTCCTTACAAAACTAATCAAGTGTAGACATTCATAGCGCTCAAAGCGAAATGATGGACAACCTCCTGAAAATTCGCAAATCCAGGTTTAGCCGCCGCGATCGCCACTGCATCATCCATCTTTATTGTACAACCTGAAACCTGATGTCAGAGTACCGAAAGCGCGTAAGCTTGGTTTACTTCCACGGACTGCTTCAGCATAGACCCTAACGCTAAAACATCTGCTGCTCCTTGCTGTTCGCCACTATCTTTGAATTTTCGTTCAAGCGCCTTTTCAAATTCTTTAACATTTTGAATGGCTTACTTTTGGCGATCGGTTGCATTCAAAGCCGTATCTGAATATCAATGCTACGATTGCGAAAGAAAACAAAAAGAGCGATGAAGAAGGATAACACACTACATGAAAGAATTTGAGAAGTCGATATCCTTTGATGGTAGGGATATTCGGCTGAAGGTTGGTTTACTCGCTCCACAAGCAGGCGGAACCGTCCTCATTGAATCGGAAGACACTGCTGTATTGGTCACTGCAACCCGCGCCGCTGGACGAGAAGGGATTGACTTCCTCCCGCTGCTGGTCGATTACGAAGAACGTTTGTATGCCGCTGGGCGCATTCCTGGTGGCTTTTTGCGGCGTGAAGGTCGCCCGCCCGAACGCGCCACGTTGACAAGCCGTTTGATCGATCGCCCCTTGCGTCCTCTCTTTCCCGGTTGGCTGCGCGATGATATTCAAGTTGTTGCGACCACGATGTCGATGGACGATCGCGTGCCGCCCGATGTGCTGGCTGTTACAGGCGCGTCGATCGCCGTACTGCTGGCAAAGCTACCGTTTAACGGACCAATGGCTGCCGTGCGTGTGGGCTTGGTTGGTGATGATTTCGTCATTAATCCCACCTTTAGCGAAATCGAAGCGGGTGACCTGGATCTGGTGGTTGCAGGTACGCCAGATGGTGTGATCATGGTCGAAGCGGGTGCAAACCAGCTACCAGAGCAGGACATTATTGAAGCGATCGACTTCGGCTACGAGGCAGTGCGTGACTTGATTCAAGCACAGCTAGACTTGCTGCAAGAATTGGGCATTGAGCAGGTCAAAGAAGCACCTCCGGAGGTCGATTTGACACTCGAAAATTTCATCAAAGAGCGAGCCACGCAACCAGTGAAAGAGGTGCTGGGTCGCTTTGAGAAAGATAAAGCGGTGCGGGATACGGCATTGGATGAGATTAAGGCATCGGTGGTGGCGGCGATCGCCGAACTGCCTGATGAAGATCCGGTCAAACTGGCAGCCGCTAAAGCGCCCAAAGCGTTGAGCAACACCTTCAAAGAAGTCACCAAAACGCTCATGCGTCGCCAGGTGATTGAAGACAAAGTGCGGGTAGACGGTCGCCAACTGGATGAAGTGCGTCCGATTTCGTGTCGGGTTGGCGTTTTGCCACCACGCGTACATGGCAGCGGGTTGTTTAACCGGGGACTCACGCAGGTTCTATCAGTCGTCACGCTGGGTACGCCTGGTGATGCCCAGGAAATGGATGACCTCCATCCTGATGAGAAAAAACGCTACCTGCATCACTACAACTTCCCGCCCTACTCGGTGGGTGAGACACGCCCTATGCGAACCCCTGGTCGTCGTGAAGTCGGTCATGGTGCCCTGGCAGAACGTGCCCTCATTCCCGTTTTGCCCAAGAAAGAAGATTTTCCGTATGTCCTGCGGGTCGTCTCCGAAGTACTGTCCTCCAACGGTTCCACATCAATGGGATCGGTCTCCGGCTCCACCCTGGCGCTGATGGATGCAGGCGTTCCCATTACTAAGCCTGTGAGCGGTGCGGCGATGGGTTTGATCAAAGAAGGCGACGAAATCCGCATTCTGACCGATATTCAGGGCATTGAAGACTTCCTGGGCGACATGGACTTCAAAGTAGCGGGTACGGATACGGGCATCACCGCTCTCCAGCTTGACATGAAGCTGAACGGTCTACCGTTGGCGGTTATCGCTCAGGCAATCAACGAGGCAAAGCCTGCCCGACTGCACATCCTGTCCAAGATGCTGGAGGCAATCAATCAGCCACGCGCTGAAATGTCGCTCTTCGCACCGCGCTTGCTGACCATCAAGATTGATCCCGATATGATCGGTATGATCATTGGTCCCGGTGGTAAGACCATCAAAGGTATTACTGAAGAAACCGGAGCCAAAATCGACATCGAAGATAGTGGCATTGTCACGATTTCGTCGATCGATGGCGAATCGGCGAAAAAAGCACGCAGCATCATCCAGGGGATGACGCGCAAGCTCAACCAGGGTGATGTGTATGTCGGTAAAGTGACTCGTGTGATTCCGATCGGTGCGTTTGTCGAGTTCCTTCCCGGCAAGGAAGGCATGATCCATATCTCGCAGTTGGCAGACTACCGCGTGGGCAAGGTGGAAGATGAAGTGAATCTTGGCGATGAAGTAATTGTCAAGGTGCGCGAAATCGACAGCCGGGGACGCGTCAACCTCACGCGTTTAGGGATTCACCCTGACGAAGCGTCGGCAGCTCGTGAAGCGGCGGCTGTAGTTTAAGCCAGTTCGGGCTGAAGCAAGAACGATCCCCCACCGTTTTAAGGGGGATCGACCGCTCAAGCGCTTCGAGCGACTGTTTTAGCTCGATCGCTACCTAGACTTTATACACTCACTGGTAGCAGGTGCGGTTTTGATGGCACGATCGCAGTCCCAACTGCCGGAGTGGTTGCATTGGTTAGACTCATGCCCCAGTACAAACACCTGGGCGATCGCCCATTGCTTCAAGCTTCAGCACGGCGATGTGGTATACACTCCCCATCAAACCTCTGGGCGCGGGCAGTATGGACGAGTCTGGCATTCTCCACCTGGCGTACTGACCGCTAGCTTCGTTCTGGAGCCGATTCCCGTTGCACAATTGCCTGTGATCAGCCTGGGAGCAGGGCTAAGCGTAATTTATGCTGTTGAAGATTTGTTGCCCGCTTTGCAAGGCACTCTACGCTTGAAGTGGTCAAATGACGTGCTACTAAACGGGTGCAAGCTAGCAGGTATTCTGTGCGAAGCGACTGCCAATAGCAACATGGGACGCGTTATCGTCGGTATTGGGCTAAACTGTTGCGTTGATTTTGAGCAAGCTGGTCTGGATGCTGACACGATCGATCAGGCAATTAGTTTGCACCAGGTTATCCCGATCGTCCCTGACACACTGCTGCTATTAGAACGCCTACGTCATTATTTACTGCAAACAGCAGGTTTACTTAAGCCAGAACACGACACTGAAAGTACTGGATTAACGGTATTATTACCCGCACTCCGAAATCGTGATGCACTGTTAGGTCATCTCATTTGCGTCGATACAGGTAGCGAACGGGTTGCCGGAGAAGCAGCCGGAATCAGTGATCGCGGTCATCTCCTGTTGCAACTGCCCAACGGCGAAGTGCAATCGTTCGTATCAGGACACATTCTTTGGAAAGAGCGTGAGGGGCGATCGTCGTATGAGGCTACCCTACTTGAAGCCAAAGTCCTTGCAGTGCCGCAAGACGCTTAAGCCATTTTATTGGTGCGCTTTCTTGAATGTTTGAGACAAGCAGTGAAAGCGATCGATCGCTTACAGCCAGGTAGCGAGATAGGAGTGATATACGGTGTATTTAATAGTACATTTGCTCATATTTGTGGTAAACCTGGAAAATATACGGAAAGATTCTGCCTATCCACCTTCAGCCGCGTATTCTGCGGAAAGATTCTACCTAACCACTAAATTTAGGGCATTATGCTGAATCATTCTGACCATCTACCCAGTGCGGGATCTTAGGCAGAAAGTTTCCGTCTAATAATAGTTCGACTGCTTTGTTCTCGTGGTAAAACGTAGTTTCAGAATTTTCGGTTAGCGTTCAGCATTAATGTTGTTGTAAGGCAGATATGATTATGTCTTGAGATCATCGCTCGACGCTCGGTATTGGATTTAGTGTTAGGCTGCTTGCAGTATCGTCAGTAAAAGGGAGAAATCATGAATCCTGAAACAGAAAAACTGATGCAGCAATTAGAACAGCCATACGAAGGGGTTGAAATGAAGCCTTTGTATACGGCTGTGGTCACGGTAACGCCTGGTCAAGAAGGCCATGCTCGGATGTCGGGTCATGCGAAAAGTGCTGATGGATTACTAACTTTAGACCTCGCGATGCCACAAGAGTTGGGAGGGCGTGGTCAAGGAACCAATCCAGAACAACTATTTGCTGCTGGATACGCCGCTTGTTTTCATGGAGCACTTGCATTAGTTGCCAGAAAAATGCGGGTTGATGCGTCTCAATCAGCAGTGACGTGTGCAATCACGATCGGCAGAGATCCAGCAGATGGTGGATATAGACTTGCGGCTGATTTGAAAGTGGAGATGCCAAACTCAGACCGCGAAAAAGCAGAGCAGGTTGTGGTTCAAGCCCATCAACTCTGCCCATACTCCAAAGCAATTGCTGGTAATGTTGACGTGAAGCTGACAGTAGTTTGATGGGTGCATTGGTGCATCGGTTACGGTCAGCAGTCGAACAATTCGGTTGCAGCGGACGTGAAATGTTTTCGTCTATCGCTAAAATTGGTTGGTCGCCGCTGAACCGCATCGTTAGCTGGCTTCGGTTACGGGTGGGGCGGTAGTTGGGAGGCTATCTGTCGGAGTTTTATGCTTGGAGAGTAGTTGAAGGCATCACTCTTTGATTATGGATAGATGAAAAGCACTGGAGTTCATACATGACCTTTATCAAGAGACTCCTCTCGATCGCAGTCTTCATTTTCTGCTTTTTGACTGCAATTGTTCTATTTGCCGTTTCAATTGATAGCACCATTACGGGCGAAGACAAGATCTTTAGCGATATATTCCTTTTTATTATCGGCACTCTCTCATTTCTATTTGCAAGATGGCTATGGCGCACTGCTAAAGCGACAGTGCATCTTGATCCGATTGAGATTACCGATTCTGTAATTGGAGACATTCAATCTAGTCCAATATCATGATCCACTCCCTATGATTGCTTTGGGGCGGGTGCAGTTTTGATGGAAGCCTTCAGACAGTCAGATGCAAATCGGCAATAATGTATGCGATTCAAGTATTCAACCACTAGCCCAGCCCAAAACGAATTTGACAGCTTGCCAAGACTTCCATTACTGCTGCGTCGAGAAAATCAGGAATTGGAGCGGTTGGGTTGGTGGATAGTGGAGCTACAGTGAATGTCTTACCCTACGAATTTGGTTTAGAGTTGGGAGGGATTTGGGACGATCTCAGAGCCATCATTCAAATTTTTCCTCGAATTCGATGTTTGCTTCTACCGTTCAAAACTGGAGTTTGAAGTCAAACCTAAATCCTCGTAGCCAGCCAGCTAACAAGTCGCTGCACCGGAACGTATAAAGGTTATTTGTGGGAGTTCAAAGTTACCTGCGTCCGCTCATCTCAATCGTTAGCCCGCTGGATTACGGTTGCGGCAGGTTTTTGTAGGATGTGTATAGCCTACTCTTCGAGAAGCAAGCTACGGCATGGCTGCGCTAAAGGCGACAGCCGTAACGCATCACAAGCCCCGGAAGCGATGCGTGACACTGCGCTTTTCTGCGATGCTGGCACGGCTTTACATATCGTACGCAAGCATCCGGTTTTATTAAATCCACGATCCTAAGCAACCGCCTAAAGTAGTCATCTTAATTGGATGGTGTCCAACCTTGCATCACATTGGGTCGAGGTACAGAGAGCGGAAAAAGCATCTGGAAGGCGGCTTTGCGATCGACTTGCGGTTCAGCCGCTAACCGCCACAGCGTCTCGTAGAAGAAGAACGACACGCCTGCAAACTCCTGTTGCCGCACTGCCTGGACTTGATCGCGTACCTGCCGCATCGGTACGGTACGCTTCTTCAGCCCGGTTAAAATGCCGATGCCCGTTGGAATATGTTGTCGAGCCGCTTGAAGTTCTGGTGCTTTAAGCTGTGCCGTAAACGCTTGCAGATCATTCCCATAGACCTGAAGCACTAATTCTTCGATCAGCCCTTGCTGCTCCCATGTGCGCCAGTCTTGCAGCGAGTTGTTGTATGAAAAGTCGTAGTTATTGGGTGACAGCGTGAGTAAAACATCGTTCTTCCGCGCTTTGATGGCACGAAAAAGCTGCGTTGTGAAGCGGGTGATTTTGTTTGCCCGCCAGCGTACCCAGGCAGGATCTTTAGGATTAGTTGGCGGCGCTTTACCCTGATGTTCACGCTTGTAAAGCTGCACGGTGTAATCATCATAGCCAAACTGGTAAGGCAGCCCAAAATGGTCGTCCAGCTGAATACCGTCGATGTCGTACTTGGTGACCAGTTCCAGAATGAGGGTCTGAATCAACTGCTGCACCTCTGGTTTAAAGGGGTTGAGCCAAACGCGAGGATAAATGCCTTCTTGCCAAACCTGTGTACCGTCCTGCTGCTGCGTCAACCAATCGGGATGCCGGATTGCCAGTGCCGAATCTTCGGGTGCCATGAAGCCAAACTCAAACCAGGGAAGCACTGCGATCCCCTTCTGGTGAGCCTGCTGCACGAGTTCTGCTAGAGAATCGCGCCCCTCTAGCCCGATCGGTCGTGGGTCAACGGCAGCACCGATCGCCTGCTTTGCGACAGCACTGGGATAGGTTGTGTAACCCCAGTTCCAAACAGCAGGATACACGGTATTGAAATGAAGCTGAGCCAGTTGCTGTACCGCATCCTTGAGCACTGTCGGGCTAAACAGCACCGCACTATCAACATTGGTTAGCCAAACGCCACGAATTTCACTGCGAGGGGCGATCGTACGTCGAGAAGTGGGTTGTGCAGTTGTTGGCATCACCACACTGACCAGCAGTAATAAACTCCCCACCAATAGCAGCAAGAAAACTCTCAGCCTGGACTGCCATGCCTGCTGATATCTACTGTTTAGTAGAAATTGCCTGGCATCATGCAGCGATCGACTTAGTTGTTGGATAACCACACGTATCATGAAATTGTCTTTAAAGAGAAAAGAACTAGGCTTTTGGTTAACGGTTCGGTTGAGCGGTTGCAGATTGCCTCGCACAACAAATGAGAAGACTTTCAATTGTCCGCTCTAAGCGGGTTGTTCTACTGTTGGCACTTATGAATAGAATTCTTCGTACTCATCATGGTCACCAATCCAAAACCATGTAACTGTGTCCCTCTCTAGAACACCAAGCGCACGATGGCTTCGCGTCACTCGTACTGACCAAATTCCTTCTTTGCTGTTGATGCACTTGAAATGTAGCGATGGATGAAATGGGTTCTCTGACCACAATCGGTATGCTTTTCTTGCTCCTGCTCTTGCTTCATCACTCAGTTCTCGATAATTCTCCCAAAAGGCGGGCAGCGTTGCTGACTTCATAGCTGCTCATAATTCATCGGGACTGATTGACCCGCTGCAATCTCTTGTTTTGCTTTCCGAGCTGCCGCAACTAAATTCTCTTGTGTTCGCTTAAATGAAGCATCCCATCGCTGCTCATCTTCCAAATCAGCAATGTATTCCCGAATGTGATCTGCAACTTTTTCTTGCAAGTCATCCGGTAAAGATTCAACCATCTTGACAATTGTTGTGATAGCAGGGGAAGACATAAGCCGATTTGGAATGATTCAGTAAAAAAGAATCCTTCTCTATTTTAGCAACTAATATTTGCGAGTCTGGGTAGAGTTACTGCTCATCTGGTAGCAGCGATCGATTTGGCGCTGCAATTTGGAGTTCATGATCAGGGTGCTGCTCAACAAATCGATCGACCTCTCGTAGACGTTCCGGCAGTGGTGGATAATCTTCACCATAGCGATGAAATCGGAAACCTAAAGCGTACAGTTTTTGGACTTTCTTCCACTGCTCACGATGACTACGTTTGAGAGCTTTAAATGAACGCCCCATTAAATAAATCTTGCTGCCACAATCTGGGCAAATATGCTCCTTTTCGTAACTCAGCTTAAAACTTTTTTGACAATTGAAACAGGCATGAGCGCCTAAATACGGGTACGGGTAGAAAGAATGATGTAGAGATTGAGAAACTCCAACCTTTCGATTTCCAATACCTCCCCGAATTTCCATCTGACGTTGCTTCTCTTCGTTAAATGCCATAGCTGATGCGAATTGTCTTTATAGAAATCTTAAGCCGTAGAACTATTAATAGACTGAAACTCTCCGCCTAAGATCCCGCAGCGGGTGGATAGGCAGAATGATTCGACATAGTACCCCATATCGGTAAATAGGTAGAGCTTTCCCGCAGAACACATTGGGCGAACGCATACGCTTCTTAACACGCTAGGGATAGCACAATTCAGACTTACACAACGCTAAAGTAGACAATTTTTTTTCGCAATAAGCTCTGATTGATGAGACTATTCGCAGTAAAGCAGACGAAATTGGCGCTTATTGAGATATGTGCTTTTGTATGCGTTTGCCTTAGCAGAACACACTTCTGTTAAAACGGTACGTCATCATCTGACTCTGGTTCATAGTCTGTCTCCGGTAACGCTGTTGTTTTTTCTTGAAGACTGGCTGAGTCGATTTCGGATAGTTTAGGGGCTTCTGCTACGGTGTCACTGTCGCTCATATCGACCACTTTGCCGCCAAAAAAGTCAGCCAGTTGTTTGGAAGCGCGGGTCACGTCGTCGTCTTGCTGCCATTGATCAGGCGTAGCGTAATCCGCTGCCGACTCTGTGACATGGTTAGAGGACAGTTGTTTCGGTGCTGCGGGGGCTTGCGAATTTGTACCTGCTTGAGCGTCGCTTGAAGCGATCGGCGCGATCGGTTGATCAGCACTTGATGCTGGCGCTGCATCACGGGGAGCAGCTTGTGCGGTGCGATCGCTGGAATCACCTTCAGACGAGGGTAGGCGATCGGTTGTCTCTTGCTGTTGCACTATTTGACCAGCTTGAGGTATTGTTTCCGCTACTTGAAGGACAACTTTAACCTTCGCCTTAAACGCTTTAGCAGCAGCCTTTTCAAGCTGAGGCAGCATCCCGTTGATCATTTTGAGTATCCCTTGAGACTTCACGCCCACCAGAATTTCATGGTCGTTCTGGTTGAGTAAGTAGCAATTCGCACTCAACATACCGCGCGTACCTGGTAGGTCAATATGACTCAAGATTTCCTGCCAGGTTTGGCTGAGATTACCGCTGGCGCTATTGGCTGGCTGGTTCACCACGTTAGACGGAGTTGCTTCTACGGTACGAGTGGCTAGTTCTGCGATCGCCACTGCTTCTGCTGGCTCCACGGGGTTTTCTGAAGCGATCGCCTCGGCTTGCAGAGGCTTCACTGCTTCAACAGGAGGACTAGCAGGCACTACCACATCAGCCGCTCTCGTCGGGCTAACCGCTGACCACTGACCGCTGACTGCCGACGGCAACAACCCCATCAACGTCACTTCTAACCACAACCTCGGTTGCGTTGTGCTTTTAATTTGATCTTCACTTTTACGAAGCTGCTGCTGCCCTGCCAGGATGGTTTGCAAGGTCAACGTTTGAGCGAAGTGGCAGAGCGCTTCCCATGTGGGTGGAGTGAGTGCAACGAGATCATTACGATCGGGAGCAGTTTTGGCAATGAGCAAATCCCGGTAGAAGCTGGCAAGGTTTTGCAGCACGATTAGCGGCTCGCGTCCTCGATCCATCAGTCGGCGGACGCTATCGAGTAGGGTCTCGGGGCTGTCTTGCGCGATCGCCTCTAGCAAACTCATCAAATCGCGCTCTGGCACTGACCCCACCAGATCCCACACTTTATCAACCGTGACCTCACTGGGCAGCAAACTTAGTTGATCCAGCAGGCTTTCGGCATCACGCATCCCACCTTGAGAAATTTGGGCGATCAGGGTGATGGCATCGTCGGTAATCGCGATCGCTTCTTTGTCTGCGATCGAGCGGAGATGGCTAGCACTTGCCGCTAGGGGAATGCGCCGAAAGTCAAACCGCTGACAACGCGAAATAATGGTTGGTAGCACCCGTTGGGGATCGGTGGTTGCCAGCACAAACACCACGCGATCGGGTGGTTCCTCCAGCGTTTTTAGCAAGGCATTAAACGCGGCGGTGCTGAGCATATGACATTCATCGATCACATACACCTTATAGCGACATTGGACAGGTGCAAACTGCGATCGCTCGATTAGCTCACGAATGTTGTCAACACCTGTATTGCTGGCAGCGTCAATTTCAATCACATCTAACGCTGAGCCTTTAGCGATCGACTGACACACTTCGCACACGCCACAAGGTTGTGCGGTGGGCACGTCGGACTTCAGACAGTTCAGCGATTTTGCTAGAATGCGCGCACTCGACGTTTTGCCTGTGCCTCGTGCGCCTGTGAACAAATACGCAGGCGCAATCCGCTGCTGCTGAAGCGCGTTCGTGAGCGTCGTGGCGATCGCCTCCTGCCCGACCAGATCACCAAAACTCTGCGGACGGTATTTGTGATGGAGCGGTTGATAGGTCATCGATCTACAGCAAATCCTTACTCTCTAGCGTAAGCGACAGTTGATGCGAACGTATGCACTATTTTCATTTGCAGCGGTGCTCAATTGAGTCAGCCACAGTCTATCAAAGGGGGTGTGGGGCGTAGGGTGTAGGGTGTAGGGAATGGAAATGGCTGTCAGTAAGACCTCGGATGTCTGAATTAACTGATGGCTTCCAGTGGTTGTGGTACGGCTTGCGATCGCTCATCCCGTTCTGACCGTAAGACTTCATCGTAGATGTGTTCCAGACGCACGGGTTGACGTGCGATCGACTCTAGCGGAATGCCATCAAAACGATCGATAATCTCTTTCATTCCCAGTGGTTCCGGTAGCCAGAAGGCAAGCTCGTCGCCATAGCGACGATGGGGAAAGCCATAGGTCTGGGCACGGGCGATCGCCTGCTCTTCAGCACCAGTTCGCACCACGACGATTTCTTGAGCGGTAATGCACTGCCGCAGTTGCGCTAAACTCCCTTCAGCCAGAAGATAGCCGTTTTTGAGGATGCCGAGGCGATCGCATAATCGTTCTGCTTCATCCAGCAAATGTGTGGTGAGCAAGATTGTCATGCCCTGACTCTGCAACTGTCGTATCAGCCGCCAGAGGTCGATCCGTGCTTCCATGTCCAAGCCCGTCGTCGGCTCATCCAGGATCAGTAGTTTAGGATGATGCACCAGCGCGATCGCCAGACTCAGGCGACGTTTCATCCCACCGCTCAAGGTTTCAGCGGGACTCTTTGCCCGTGACAGCAGACCCACTGCATCCAGACATGCAGGCACCTGTTCCTTCCGTTGCTGACGCGATCGACCATACAACCGCGCAAAAAAGTGGAGATTTTCCTCACACGTCAGGCTGGCATACTGCAAGTTTTCTTGCGGCACCAGACCAATGAGCGGCTTTGTAGCGTCTGAAAGCGGCTGACCAGACAGCATTACACGACCGCTATCTGCGGCTAACAGATGGCAAAGAATGCGAATGGTGGTGGTTTTGCCTGCTCCGTTGGGTCCCAACAACCCGTAGATTTCACCCGGAGCGATGCTCAGGTTCAGGTTTTGTAAGACGGCACGATCGCCGTAGGATTTGTAGAGGCTTTGAATATGCAGCATGAACCCTACAGTCTCCTTTCACTGCTGAGCATTTGATGGTAGGCTAACCAGCCAGCCAGTACCATCAAGCCCGTAAAGCCAACCAAAAACCATAAATGTGGTGCCACGTCAGCCATACTGAAATCCGCTACAGAGACGGCTGCTAGTGCCTCAATCATGTGATAAATCGGGTTGTAGCGGGCAATTTGTCGTAGTGCCTCAGGGAAGAAATTAATGGGAATAAACGCACCACTCAGTAGCAATAACGGCACGCCCAGCGCCGCAATCAATGCATTGACATCCTCTGTGCGACGAGCCAGCTTGGCACCAATGCAAAAGCCCGTGCCGACATACGCCATCATGCTCAAGCTGATAGTCAGCAAACTCAGAGACAGTGATCCTTTAAACTCAGAGCCAGTGAACGCCGCGATCGCGTAAACCAGCAGCGTCTGCCCCAGCCCGATCGCCCCGTATGCTAGAAAAATCCCCAGAAAGTAAGCGACCCCTCGAAGGGGCGAAATCATCAACTGTTTGAGCGTCCGCTGCTCACGCTCTGCCACGATCGTTGCAATGCTACCACCCAGGCAGCTAAAAAACAGCGCTGTACCTACCAGACAAGGCGGTACCGATTGGGCAAAGGCGGCTGCCGTTGAAAGCTGCGATCGTTCCGTCAGAATCAAACTATTCACAATCAAAATCGATGCCGGAAAGATCACCCAGCAGACAAGACTTACTTTACGTCGCCACAGTTCCAGTAAGGTGCGTCGCGCGATCGCCATCATGCCCAACCAGTCGCGTCTTAATTGTCGTGTGATGTGTCCTTGCATGGATTGTTACAGATGCCGTAGCGTGAAAACTATAAGCGTTTTGGAAGCGGTCAGCAGTAGGAGCGGGGGAATGGGGGAGCAGAGGGAGCGGGGGAGCAGAGGGAGCGAGAGGAGCAGAGGAGCAGAGGGAGCGGTCAGCAGGGGGAGCGGGGGGGCAGAGGGAGCGGGGGAAGCAGAATGCAGTTTCTGGATTCATGCTTAGCAATGTCTGAGTAGCTGATAGCTGATAGCTGATAGCTAGTTGCTCACTTACCGAACTGTGTGAGCGCGATCGCAGGCAACTGCCACCAGGGTAGATTCGGCTGTTCATGATGCTCTTGATGGTAGCCAAAGTGATAGCACGTGAGAAACGACCAAACCAGCGGACGATAGTTGCTGGTGGCACGCGACGCATTCTGGTAGCCGTCTGTTGGTTCACGATGCACCAAAAATGTGCCGAAATAGAACAACTGGAAGGAACTTAAGAGTGATGGCACTGCCCAAAACAAGAGCAGATTCGCTTCAGGCACATGCAGCACACGATGGATGAAGTGATACGCTCCTGTAATGCCAATGCACTGCCAAAAGCCCCAATAACGGTACATAAACCGCGCATACCAGAGCAACATATGCGTGTGCTTGCCATCATGAAAATCGGGGTCACGATCGCTCGCAGGATGCTGATGATGCTGCCAGTGGGCAGTGCGTAACTTGTAGTACGGCAGAAACCCATAGCACAGCAGCACCAGAAACCCGATCGCATGGTTAAGCCGAGGGCGTTGCGGCACGATACAGCCATGCATCGCATCATGAGCCGTAATAAATAGCCCCGTATACAGAAATGTTTGCCAAAGTATAGCGAGAGTAAGCCAAGTGATCTGCAAATGCTGAACCTCCAGCCTGAGCAGACTCACCAAACTAGCTGCCCAAGTGGCGATGATTAAACTAGCTACGCTTAATCCCCAATATCTGTTCTTGTTTGTGATAGATGACGTTGATGGTGCAAACTGCTGCCTTGGCTGTGTCAAACCTGACGCTGCATGAACGCTTCTTTCTTTTTCAAGCACTATGACACTTCCATAATGAGATGACCGCAGAACCGATGGTAGGTCAAAACCTCTGAGTAGGCAGACGTGAACACGGGTCGACCGTCCTTATGACCAACGTACCTGGTTTCGCCTTCACCATCGCTACGAATGGCAAAAAAAGTGCCCGATCGACGACACGATCGCGAGCCTTTTCTTGTAAACCATGCCGAAGCAAAGCAGCTTAAACACTGAGACGACTCTTTCGGTAATCGTTCGTATGCTAACCTGAATAGTCCATTGCTGAACATTACCGAACGTATGATTTATGGCTGACTGCACAAAGATCCAGGCGATTTACACCGATGGCGCGTGCTCTGGCAACCCTGGTCCCGGTGGTTGGGGCACGGTCGTTTACTTTGTAGATGGTGCCGTTCACGAGATGGGTGGAGCCAAGGCGCACACGACCAATAATCAAATGGAGATGCAGGCAGCGATCGCAGCGCTTCAGTTCCTCAAAGACGTTGGCTACACAGAGCCAATCGAACTCTACACCGATAGCGAATACGTCAAAAACGGCATCACACAATGGATTCACGGCTGGAAGAAGAAAGGCTGGAAAACCTCAACTGGCAAAGCCGTCCTCAATCCTGACCTGTGGCAGCAGATGGATGCTTTGAATTCACCAAAAATCCAGTGGCGCTACGTGCGAGGTCATACGGGTAATGTTGGCAACGAACGGTGTGACGCGATCGCCCGTGCGTTCTCACTGGGTAGAGTGCCGAACTTAAAACAGCTTGCTCTTCCTTTGCAGTAACTCTATCAGTCACTTCTAGAGTCTCAATTTTTTCCTGTTCCATACTTTGTGGACTCACCCGATGGATGCCCATCCTCCCTCTCAGACTGATGCGATCGATAATTTACCGCGTGAAATTAGAGTTGAACAACTACGCGATCTGGTAGACACGCTCCATTTTGCTGACGAAATTTCTAGTAAGGGCTACTTAATTACCAGTTCTGAACTCGCAGATCTGATGGATATTAACGCCAGTGCCGTCACCAGTCGCGGCGATAATTGGGTCTGGCGTAACTGGGTCGTCTCCCGTGTGCGGCGAGAAGGGAATCAGATTCTCTGGCAGCTAGAGCGGGTTGATTGAGAAGGGAAGAAGTGGTTGGTTGTTAGTTGTTAGTTATTAGAGGGGAAGTGGGGGAGGCAGGGGAGGCAGGAGAGGCAGGGGAGGCAGGAGAGGCAGGGGAAGCAGGAACAAATTCTGTATTTAAACGCGATGTGCGACTTTCCTGCAATGCCTGCCAAAACTGCCCTCACCCTAGCCCTCTCCCGATGGGAGAAGGAACCGGAACGGTCTGGAAGCCCTTCTCCCTGGGGAGAAGGGTGGGGATGAGGGCGAATTAGTTGCACATCGCGTTATTTAACTCAAAACCTCCCTCGCTCCTTCTGCTCCTTCGCCCCTTCCGCTTTCCCCTCTTCTACAATGAGGCTATGGCAATGAACCAATCACAGCCGATCGGCAGAGATTTAGTGCTGCTGGGTGGTGGGCATGCTCATGCGATCGCCCTGCGGCTGTTTGGCATGAAACCGATGTCAGGAGTCCGCATTACACTACTGACGGAAGCATCGGATACCGCTTATTCGGGAATGCTGCCGGGGCATGTAGCGGGTTTCTATAGTCGAGAAGAGTGCCATATTGATCTGCGTCGATTGGCTCAATTTGCGGGCGCACAGCTTTATCTCGATCGCGCGATCGGCTTAGATCTGGCGAAGAAGCAGATTCTTTGCGCCAACCGTCCGCCTGTTGGCTTTGATTTGCTGTCTATCAATCTTGGGAGTGCGCCCAGACTGCCTGATGTCATTGGCGATCGGGAGGCGCTCATTCCAGCTAAACCCATTCGTCAATTTCTAGAGCGCTGGGATCAGGTTGTCGATGACCTCTCGCAAAAACCTGAGAAGGCTGTGACCATCAGCATTGTGGGCGGTGGTGCAGGTGGTGTGGAACTGGCGCTCACGATACAACATCGCCTTCAGCAAATTTTGAGCGCCGCGCAACAGCCGTTTAGCAATTTGACTGTGCATCTTTTTCAAAAAGAAGCGACCTTGTTACCCACCCAAAACCACTGGGTGCGCGATCGCTTTCAGACTCTTTTAACGCAACGTGGCATTCAGCTTCATTTGCAGGAGCCTGTTCGCTCAGTAGAGTCGCATCGCGTTATCTGTGCATCAGGTCTAACGATCGCGTGTGACTACATTTTTTGGGTCACGCAGGCTTCGGCTCCCGACTGGCTGGCAAAGGCTGGTTTAGCTGTTGATGAAAACGGCTTTGTTTTGGTAAATGATACGCTGCGATCGCTGTCTCACCCCGACATCTTCGCGGCTGGCGATAGCGCAACGATGCTCAATCATCCTCGCCCAAAAGCAGGCGTGTTTGCGGTGCGTCAGGGAAAACCCCTGGTTGACAATTTGCGTCGATCGCTGCAAAACCAGTCCCTAAAACCGTTTCGACCGCAGGCGCAATATCTCAGCTTGATTGGTACAGGTAATGGTGAGGCGATCGCGGCGCGTGGATCATTTGGTTGGCAGTCACCATTGTTGTGGCGCTGGAAAGATCGGATCGATCGGGCGTTTATGCAGCGGTTTAGTGATTTGCCGCAGATGGAGGAGAGCGGTCAGCCGTCAGCCGTCAGCGGTCAGCTAGAGCGTGTAGTTGATGCCTTCCTGCTGTCTAAGGTTCCGGATCAGAACGTCCCAACCATGCGCTGTGCGGGGTGTGGTGCGAAGGTGGGCAGCAGCATTTTATCGCGTGTGTTGCGGCGAGTGCAGCAGGAAAGCGGAGGGCTTGCTGAGCGATCGGATATTCTCGTCGGCTTGGAGGCTCCAGATGATGCGGCAGTGGTGCAAGTCCCGGCAGGCTTGGTGATGGTGCAAACCATTGACTACTTTCCGGCACTGCTGAATGACCCATTTGTCTTTGGGCAGGTTAGCGCGAACCATGCCCTGAGCGATCTGTTTGCGATGGGTGCCCAACCGCAGAGTGCGCTGGCGATCGCCACGATTCCTTACGCACAGCCTGCAAACGTCGAAGAAACTCTCTATCAGCTCCTTTCGGGCGCAATATCTGTTCTGCATCAGGCGCAGGCAGTGCTCATTGGCGGACACACCACCGAAGGCGCAGAACTGGCGTTTGGATTGTCGTGTAACGGGTTGGCACAGCCCGATCGCCTGCTTCGGAAAGGCGGCATGAAACCGGGACAGGTGTTGCTCTTAACGAAGGCGATCGGCACGGGTACACTTTTTGCCGCCCACATGCAGCTTCGAGCCAAAGGACGCTGGCTGGATGACGCGATCGCCTCTATGCAGCAATCCAATCAGCAAGCGGCAACCTGTTTATTGGAGCATCACGCCACTGCCTGTACGGATGTTACAGGTTTTGGCTTAATCGGGCATCTGGTGGAAATGGTGCAAGCCTCTAAGGTTGCCGTAACGCTAAATTTAGCCGCTATTCCTTTGCTTCAAGGTGCTCTGGAAACAGTGGAAAAAGGTATCACCAGTTCGCTACAACCTCAAAATCTTCACGCTGTTCAAGCGATCGCCAATGCATCTGCTGTCAACACGCATCCCCATTTCCCACTCCTCTTCGATCCGCAAACGTCAGGTGGGTTACTAGCTTCCGTTCCTGTAGAGGAGAGCGATCGTTGTCTGACTGCCCTTCGTGCGCTTGGCTATGCACACAGTGCCATCATCGGTCACACAACGCCTCTATCCGCTCAAGCAAAACCGATTACGATCGTGTAGAAACCGATAGAAATTGCATTAGTCACTATTGGAATCGTTGACTAGGCACTGATATAGCGGTTCCCATTAGAGTGCGGTACAAGGGCTAAGGTTTTCAGGCAGAAGGAAAGCCGCCGTGCTCTTTCACTTCTGCCCTCTGCCCTCTACCTTCTGCCTCTTTGCGACTGTACTTCACTGGATTAGGAACCGCTATGGCATCAGTCGTTTATCTATAGGTAGATTTCAAATGAAGCTTCATCCTTTACATGCTACGACCCTCGATCACGTCACCTTGTATGTCAACAATCTGGCTGAAAGTGTCAACTTTTACACCACCCTTTTTGGCTTTGAAATCAAGAAAGAACAACCCGCCGATCGCTCTTTAATTATTGGTAACGATGCGATCAAACTCTGTCTCTATGAAGACCCTGAAAAGGCTAAACCTGGTGGCATTGCCCATTTTGGTTTGCATGTGCAAAACTTCTCAGAGATTGTTGAGAAATGCGAATCTTTAGGTGTGCCGATGCCGTACGGTATTGTCAATTGGGAAAAATCGCGCTCCATCTACATTGTCGATCCCAATGGCTACGAAATTGAACTCAGCGAAGTCAAAGGTGGCGGCTTGTAGTCCTAAACTTATTGTCGTTCCTCCTCTCTCCCCTTTTTTTCATGCCCAAAACATTGCCTATTGCCGCTTTTCTCACTGCACCCGGAGCGCTTCTGGATGTACGAAGTCCGACTGAGCATGAGCAGGGACGCATCCCCGGAGCCGTGAGTTTTCCCCTGTTTAGCAATGAAGAACGGGCGCAGGTTGGCACGTGTTACAAACAGCAGGGGCGGGATGACGCGGTGGAGTTGGGGCTGTCGATCGCCGGACCCAAATTAGCGTCCTTCGTCGCGCAAGCTAAAGTACTGTCACCCGATCGCACAGTACGAGTGCACTGCTGGCGGGGTGGAATGCGTAGCGGCAGCCTGGAGTCGATGCGTTACGCTACGCTTTTCTTGAATGCCGGAACGGCTATACAGCATCCTACACAGAATTTCAGGTTATTTAATCCACGATCCTAAGCAGCAATTATCCTTGCAGAGTTTGGACTGAATCCAGGTTGGCAGCATACAGATGCTATTGGAGACAGCTCTTTTTACGCAAGAGATGGATGGAGTAGCAACCGTCACAATTTACAAGGCAACCCAGAAAGGGATGGGGCAGCGACTGATGGAACATGGCTTTCAGCCTGCTGATTTTCCTTAACCACCCTCCAAACGCTGACGGTAAGTCTTATTTCGCTGCACCACAGAGCCGAAGTCTAGCTGAAGAATATCATCGCTATTACAAAGACGGAATTTTGGAAGTTACAATTGACTTAAAAACGTACAATCGGCACTTTAAAGCACTCGAAAGACCGTATCAGGGCGAAGCGCAAGTTGAATTGCTCATTCCTCACACCTTAGCTCGACTTTATCCAATTAGGCAGCGTAGCACAATAGGCTGAAACAGCAGTCTAATAAGACTTTTGGTATTTTTACCATATCGGTTGTTGCGCTAGAGACTGGGAAAAGTCGAGCTTGCCA